>SL_4KL_010_BRINEDRAFT_10000120_pt1 | contig 34117 bp, 30 predicted proteins | sample SodLak_010_BRINE_2_FD_10664 | JGI IMG/M metagenome (IMG submission 10664) | reverse complement strand
TATCGGGCGCTCCGGCAGGTCGGGCTGGTGACGGAGTACGAAGGCTCGACGATCAAAGGCAGCGAACGAAAACTCAAACCCAAAGACGAAACCCACCGCAAGCACACCTACTACATCGCGACCGATCGTGCAGAGACGCTGCTTCGGGAGCTTGACGAAGACGAGTGATCTCCAGTACAGCATAACTTGGTTATATCAGCAACTAATAACTTGCTGGCACACCTTCTTTCGGGTATGTCGTTCAGTCAAAAACTCCTCGACGATGGCGAACAGATCTGGGAAGCACAGAAAGACCACCCGTTCGTTCGCGATCTTGCGGCAGGGACACTCGACCAGGCCGCCTTCGAACACTGGGTGAAACAGGACTACCGGTATCTGCTGGATTATGCCCGACTGTTCTCTCTCGCCGGATCGAAATCCCGCGACGAGGCGACGATGACCCATCTGCTCGGTGTCGCCCATCAGGTGCTTGATCACGAGATGGATCTCCATCGGGAGTTCGCCTCCGACTACGGCATCTCCGTCGAAGAACTCGAAGCAGTCGAGAAAGCACCGACCTGCGTCGCGTACACGAACTTTCTCGTCCGGACGGCCTACGAAGGCTCGATCGCTGAAATTGCGGCGGCGCTGTATCCCTGCATGCAAGGGTATCTCGATATCGCGGATCATATCGACAACCTCGCCGAGGAACCCCACGAGTACACGCCGTTCATCGAGATGTACACCAGCGAGGAGTTCCGCGAGGCGACGGGCTGGTGCCGGGAGTTTGTCGACCGGATGGGGGAGCGCTATCCCGGGGAACACGACGCCATGCGTGAGGCGTTTCTAACGAGTGCGAAACTCGAACACCAGTTCTGGGAGATGGCCTATACGCAGGAAGACTGGGATCTCTGATCTGCCGGGAAAGAGTCAGGTACGGCTGGTCGATTCTGTCGATCCGGAGCCAAACTGTGGCCGAAGGACACGCCAGACAACGTGGGGGCTGAAGAGGCTGCTTGCCGATCGTTCCAGTCGGAAGACTCGAATGAAGGCTTCGGCAAGCTTCGGATCGTTGTGGGCTCGTTTCAGGAGCCGAGAACTGTAGCTGTTCAGTAGGTCAGTCCCAAAGGGTTTCGGGCCTGTTGTCCCCTCAAACGTGAAATCCCTGCCCACAGCAAGTTTCCAGACTTCGTCAATCATGTCTGTCGTGCGCTGGAAGACACGTGGGCCCAGTTGGTCTAACCCATCGGCGAGTTCGTGATGAATGGCGAGCGCATCGAGCGCGGCAACCGACATCCCCTGCCCGTAAATCGGGTTGAAACTGGCGATTGCGTCACCCGTGACTACTAGTCCGTCCGGAAATCGATCCAGTGACTCGTAATGTCGCCGGAGACTTGATGGGAAGGGATATCGGTGAATCTCGGACAGCCACTCCTGTTCCCGAAGTCGTTTCTCGACCTCGTCGACCGGGAGCTGTGCTGCCCAGGAGAGAAGCGTCTCGCGATCGGCTGGTGACCGCTCACCGCCCAACCCCTGGAAAACGATCTCCCATTGATTGTCCTCGATTGGAAGCATCGCCATCCCTCGGGGACGGTCGGGCTCCGGGGCGAGCACGATCCCGTGCTCCATCGCCGATGGTCGTCGAATTCTGACGGTACTGTATGTCACATCCACAGATACTTCGTCGACGTCTGGGGTCGGATAGCCGTGGCGTTCGAGCCACGCTGGTGTTTTCGAGCGCCGCCCGGTTGCATCGGCGACCAGTGTCGCATCAAGGGTTTGCTCGGTTCCGCTCTCGTCACGGAACCGGACGCCAGTCACGCGGTCATCGCCGTTGTGCTCGTAGCCGAGCAGATGACAATCACACCGAAACTGGACGTTCTCGATTGCTTCGAGACGCTCGCGAATGATGTGCTCGAACAGTGGCCGACTCGCATATAATGCGGGAAAGTCGCCTTCGGGTGTGGCAATAAATCCGCCATGATCGTACCATGTGAACGCATCGACCATATCAAGCCGCAGTCCTCCTGCGGCCTGAACCGCTTTACTGAATCCCGGGAAGAATGATTCGAGGGTCGCTCGGCCGGCTTCGAGCAAGGCGTGTGGCTGACTGGTCTGGGGTGCACCGCCGCGGCTTTCTGGCCGCTCGGGAAACTGATCGCGTTCGAGTATTAGTACCTCCTCGAAGGCATCCCGTAGCACGCGGGCTGCACAGAGCCCAGCGATACTTCCGCCTGCGACGACAGCCCGCTCTCCGACCTTGCTCACCCGGTCCCCGTCGTACGGACTCATCTCCGAGATAGACATCGGTTCAATTCGTAAAAATGGGACGGCAACCATATATTTTCCTTCACTGATCGCCGTTGAGGACGGCTCAGCAGTCGCCCCGACCCACTGCCGGCTCGCAGATACAGTATCTCCCAGAACGCTCTCTCTCGGGACTAATCCTCGCTGTGTATGGTTCACCGTGGTTGCTCTGGCTGTATGTAGCGAAAGACAATCTCTCGACTCGCACCACTGGAGCAGTTATTTGTTTCCGGAGCTACCAGTTTGAATCAATGCAGCACCACGTCCGGACAGACGGCGGTGCCCTCCACTGCCCGCACTGTGGGGAGGCGGTGAAGACAGATCACAGCTACTGCATCTACTGTGGCGGTGATCTCTCCGATCTCCACGACGTTGCCGAGGCGGAGTACGAGAGACCGGATCGGGACGCCACCAGCAACGCGTCAGAATCCGAGGAGACGGACACAGAGGCGTTTCGAAAACGGGTCCAGTATCTCGTAAGCAGAGGCTGGGATATCAAGTACGACGCAGGCGACGAGGTAGTGCTCGTCGATCGTGGCATCGGTTCGCTTGGTATCCACTTCCTCTTGCTCATCTTCACCGGCGGCCTCGGCAACCTGCTTTATGCGTGGTATCACTACACCGTCGTTCCCCAACGAGTCCTCCTCCGGGCAGACGGCTCCGATTACGAGGTCGTCGACCCTGCAAAGGGACGCACTGACGCGACGACCTACGACAACACGAGCTCTTCACTCGGACAGTTCGCTTTCGGACTCGTCCTGTTCGCTATTGGGCTCGTGACGATCATTGCAACCGGTCTTCAGCCGATCCCTTCGGTATTCGGTGCGCTGTTTCTGTTCTTCTCGTTGTTCCTGATTCCCCCGACACGCCGACGGATCCGGGAGCGACACTCACCGACAACCTTAGGCCCGACCGAATCGGTCGAACAGCGGTATGTCACGGATACTGACCGCCCCTGCACGGTCTGTGGTTGTCGGGTAGATGACGGTGTCGTCAAAGATTACAAACGCGAGCAGGTCGTCGCTGGCATTCCACTGTACACGATAGAAGACGGTGAGAACTACTACTGTACGGAGTGTCACGGACGGGTCCGGGAAGACGCGATGGGAAGCAATCACAACAATGAGCGTCTGGAACCAGCGACCGATGCGCTTGCCGATGAGACAGAGGCGGAGACTCCCATCGACGAGATGGAGACTGATGAGTTCGCCGACGAAATCGATCGAGAGCTGGCGAAACTACGGAACGAGCCCGAGTCGACATCGGAAAATCAGGAGAATCAGTCCACAGCCGAGACACGGGAGAGGAAAAGCGAGACAGAGCTGGCAGCTGAAACGAGCGCTGATGATGAACAGATGGAAACGAGGGCTGATGGTGAACAGACAGACCCGAGTGCTGAAAGCGAGCGCGCAGTCGAGTAGCGAAAAATGAGGCTGCCAGCGGCGGAGTGCCGTCTTTTTACTCGTCCTGTGCCCAGTCGAGTGAGCGCTCGACTGCGTCTTCCCACCGATTGTAGCGTTTGTCGACTTCTTCTGGTTCTTTCTTCACCTCGAACTCGCGGTCGACCTGCCAGTTGTCACGCAGACTGTCGAGATCTTCCCAGTAGTCGACGGCCAGTCCCGCTGCGTAGGCCGAGCCAAGCGCAGTCGTCTCGTCGACGACCGGCCGGACGATCTCAGTCTGGAGGATATCTGCCTGAAGCTGGCAGAGGAAGTTGTTCTTGACAGCGCCGCCGTCGACAGAGAGGCTTGTCGTCTCGACGCCGGAGTCGGCTTCCATCGCTTCAGCCACGTCGCGTGTCTGATAGGCGATTGATTCGAGTGTGGCTCGCACGAGATGTTCCTTCTTCGTGCCACGCGTCATCCCCACGACGGTCCCCCGGGCACGGCCATCCCAGTGTGGCGCACCCAGCCCGGTAAAGGCCGGAACCAGATACACCCCGTCTGTTCCCTCGACGGAGCGGGCAAGCTCTGCAGTCTGGGCTGCATCATCGATCAGCTCCACGTCTTCCAGCCACTCGATCGCCGCACCTGTGATAAAGATCGAGCCTTCGAGGGCGTACTGAACATCCTCACCAGAGAGCTGGAAGCCGATCGTCGTCAACAGTCCGTGGTCGGATTCGACAACCTCGTTACCGGTGTTCATCAGGTAGAACGAACCGGTGCCATAGGTGTTCTTCGCGTCACCAACATCGAAGGCAGTCTGTCCGAACAGTGCAGCCTGCTGGTCACCCAGCGCACCTGCGACGGGAACCGCTTCGCCGAGGAAGCCCTCGGGGTCGGTCATCCCGTATGTTTTCTCGTCAGAGGAGGGCCGGACTTCCGGCAGCATTGCCTCGGGAACGCCGAACTCTTCTAAGAGTTCCTCGTCCCAGTCCAGATCCTTGATGTTATAAAGCATCGTCCGCGAGGCGTTGGTCACGTCCGTGATCTGGTTGCCGGTCAGGTTGTAGATCACCCACGTGTCCGGCGTCCCCATCATCAGCTCGCCGTCTTCTGCCCGTTCCTGAACGTCTTTCGGTCGTGCACGCTGTTGTTTGATCGGATCGGCGTTTTCGAGAATCCACTCGGCTTTCGTCGCCGAGAAGTAGGCGTCAGCCTCCAGCCCGGTTTTCCCCCGGATCCACTCGACTTTGTCTTCTTCTTGCAGCTCTTCGACACGGTCGGTGGTGCGGCGATCCTGCCAGACGATCGCGTTGTATACTGGCTGTCCCGTCTCGGCGTCCCAGACGATCGTCGTCTCACGCTGATTCGTGATCCCGATTGCTTCGAGCTGTTCTGCGGAGACGCCCGCATCCACCAGTCCGTCTTTGACGACCTGCTTGGTGTTCTCCCAGATCTCGATCGGGTCGTGTTCGACCCAGCCCGGCTCTGGATAGATCTGCTCGTGTTTCATGTAGGCACTGCCGACGACTTTGCCGCCGTGATCGAAGACGATAAACCGCGTGCCTGTTGTTCCCTGGTCGATCGCTCCCACGTAGGTATTCTCTGCCATTTGTTATCAACTCGATTAAGAGATAGGGGGACAGCGTTCCATCCCCTCGTTAACTGTCTCGAAGCTGTAATGTATAATGCTATGTGCAGTCTAGTTGCAACGTACCGAGGCGTGCTCACAGATACCATAGGGTCCATTGAAGATCGATTACTTCCTTCGAGCGCAACTGATCGCCGTCGAGACAGACGCTCGTGGATGTTCAAATAAATCAAAAATCGCCGACAGTATCACTGATCAACCGTGAGCTTTGAGCACTTCGACAGCGGGAAGTTCCGTCCCAGTGAGCGCGTTGAGATACGCGCCGCCAGCGATGGAGACGTGGTCGAACGACTCCTCGTCGATCCCGTACATATCGAGGACACGGGCTGTGTCACCGCCGCCGATCACCGAAAAGCAATCTGACTGGGCAATCGCTTCGATCAGTGCCACGGTGCCATCGGCGAAGCGGTCGTCTTCGAACACGCCGACAGCTCCCTTGACGAACACTGCTTCTGACTCTTCGATTACTGGCACGTACGAGTTGATGGTATCGTGGCCGATGTCGAGATATGGCTCGGTTTTCTCTTCGATCTCTTCGAGTGCAATCTCGGCGCGGTCGCCGTTGCTCTCGTAAGCGAAATCCGACGGCAGTCCGAACTCGTCGCGGCGGTTCTCGACGAGGGACGTGAGCGTCTCACTGGTCGCTTTGAACTGCTCGTCCAGCAGATCAGTGCCGCCGACATCGTATCCGACCGGAGAACCTTCAGCACGGCGAAACAGCTCACCGGGGAGCCCGCCCAGCAGAAAATTGTCAACTTTCTCTCCGAGGTTGTTGGTGACGTTGATGACATCTTTCGATTTGTTCCCGCCACAGACCATCGTGACCGGCCCATCGAACTCCCGCTGGGCGACGCTCGTGTTGTACTCGTACTCTCGTTCCATCACGAGGCCAGCATACGCCGGCAGCACGAGCGGGAAGCCGACTGTCGAGGCGTGAGCTCGATGGGCTACCGAGTAGGCATCGTTGACGTACGCATCGAACAGTTCGGCCAGGCTCTGGACGAACTCGCTTTCTGCGTGTTCTTCTGGGGATTTTTCCGGCAGTTCGTCGTCAGCCATTCGTGTGTTTTCGAGGACGAGAATATCGCCCGGTTCGAGCGTTTCGATCGCAGCTTTTGCTTCCTCGCCGTGCGTGTCGGCAACGAACTGTACTGGCCGGTCGACGTGACTCGCGAGAATCTCGGCGTGCTGTTCTAATGAGACGAAATCGTCGTTACCGGGTCGGCTCTGGTGGGCCATCACCACGACACGGTGCTCGTCGTCGGCAAGCGTTCGGACAGTCTCACTGTACCGGTCAAAGCGGTTGTTGTCCTGGACTGTCCCGTCTGTGACTGGCGAGTTGAGATCCAGTCGGACGAGGAGACGCTTTGCTGGTTCGAGGTCGTCGAGTGTGTTGTATTCGGGCATCTGTGTTGGTTGCCGGGAAATCAGGTCCTGCTCTCGGTGAGCGAAGACCAGATGCGTGTTGACTGCCGACTGAAGCCGTTCGCCATCCCGGGGTAGCGACTCTCTTCAGACAGACAGCGTCTCAGGCGATGTGTCTGGCGAGTCGCATCATCTGGCTGGTGTACCCCATCTCGTTGTCGTACCAGGCGAATATCTTGGCCAGATCTCCCCCCTCGACTGTACTCGTCTGGCCAAGATCGACACAGGAGCCGTACTCCCAGCCGATGATATCGCTGGAGACAATCTCGTCGTTCGTCGCTCCCATCGATCCTTCCAGTTCGCCGTTTGCGTACTCCTCCATGGCCGCGTTGATCTCCTCTGGACTCGGATTCCCCTCCAGATCTGCGACGACTTCGGTGATCGAACCGGCCGCTGTCGGCACACGAACTGCCATTGCCTCGAATTTGCCTTCCAGATCGGGCAGGATATCCGTCGTGGCGATGGATGCACCGGTCGTCGTCGGAACGATATTCTCTGCGGCAGCGCGTCCACGGCGGACTTTCTTTTTCGGCCCGTCGACGATCGCCTGTGAGCCAGTGTAGGCGTGGATCGTCGTCATCTCGGCGGAGTTGACACCGAACTCCTCCAGCAGTACGTGCATCGGTAGCGCGACGCTGTTTGTGGTACACGAGGCACCGGAGACCACGTCCTCACCGTTGTACTCGTCATGGTTGACCCCGAAGACAAACTGTGGGACTGGATCGTCCCCCTTCGGCGGCGCGGAGATCAGCGTCTTGTCTGCACCAGCATCCAGATGTGCTGATGCCTCCTCACCTGTTCTGAAGATGCCTGTCGACTCGATTGCGACGTCGACATCCAGATCGTCCCATGGCAACTCCGCCGGACTCTGGATGTTGAAAAGCGACACGACTTCGTCACCGACGTGTAGTGTGTCATCGTCGCGTTCGATCTCTTCGGGCAGATTGCCGAGGTTCGTATCGTACTCAGCCATGTACTCCATCTGCTCGAAGCTCATCACGTCGTTGATACCAACGATCTCCACGTCGTCACTGGACAGCGCGGAACGGAACGCACACCTCCCGATACGGCCGAACCCGTTGATCCCGATTCTGACTGGGTCAGTTGAACTCATTATTTTTCACTCCATCTGGAAATACAGATGACACTATTATATGCATTTGGGTCAAGTTAGCATCGTACACAGACGAACCGGACACTCCCCAGACTCTGTGACACGCGATCGTGGTCCACCAGGCCGAAAATCCGTGTATTTAGGTACTGAAACGCCTGGTCTATCGAGCCGCCTGTCCGTCTCAGGTCCGTGACACGGAGTACGCCGTGATATCTGTCGTCGAGACCATACCGATGACACCCTCCTCGCCCGCCTCAACTGGGAGGTGTGATATTCCGTTCGTAATCATTCTGGCGGCCGCGGTCTGAATCGAGTCTTCTGGGTCGATCGTGATCACGTCCTCAGTCATGTAATCCCCAACGGATCCCTCGGCCTCGGAGTCACTGTTTGAGATGGCCTGCAGGAAATCATTACTGGTTATCACACCAGCGAGTTGCTCGTCATCATCGACAACGAGCAGCGACCCGATGTTGTTTTCCCGCATTGTTTCGGCAGCGTCCTCGATTGTCGTGCCGGACGTGACCGTGATACTTTCGGTACTCATCACCTGTTCGGTCGGGACACCTTCTCGGTCCATAGTACGAGTTTCGCCCATCCCCGTCTAATAGTTAATTGTAAATAATTTCAGATTTAGTAACACAACCGTATATTTGCCTTCTTTCGACATGGCAGCTATCGCAGGGTGAGCGAAATTCAGTTGGGNCGTTGTCACGACAGTGTTTATCACGGATCGAATCGAACCTACAACGAGTGATTTACAGTGACATTCCATGGAGGAACCGCCCTGGCGTCGGTGTATGATAACGCGCTCACCGATGGGTTCGGGCTGGTGGCCAGTAACATCGCGGAACCGAATACGTTGATCGGATTGATTGAAGGTGCTTCACAGGCTGACTCGGATCTGTTGGTACAGCTGTCAAACGGTGCCTGTGAGTTCGCTGGTAACGGCGATCCCATTGCCGGGCTCGAAGCAATGGGGACGTATATTGAGCGGGTCGCAGCCCAGTACGATGTTGGGGTTTTCCTCAACATGGACCACCAGACGGATCTGGACACCATCCAGCAACAGATCGAGCTGGATATTCCGTCCTCGATCATGATCGATGCCTCGCACGAACCGTTCGAAGAAAACGTCGAGCGAAGCCGTGAGGTCGTCCAGATGATCGAGGATTCTGAAGCGGACATCCTTGTCGAGGCAGAGCTCGGCACAATCAAAGGTGTCGAAGACGAGATCGTTGCCGAGGAGGCCTTCTATACCGATCCAGAGGAAGCAGTGGAGTTCGTCGATCGCACCGGCTGTGATCTGCTCGCCATTTCCGTCGGCACCCAGCATGGCGTCGCCAAGGGAGCGGATCTGGAGCTCCGACCCGACCTGGCCGGAGATATCAGAACGGCGCTGCGTGACCACGGACTCGATACGCCGCTTGTCTTGCATGGCTCCTCCGGCGTCCAGCCAGACCAGTTACAGCAGATGATTCGGCAGGGGATCTGCAAGGTCAACAAGGATACCCGGTACCAGTATGAATACACCCGGACGGCATACGATCTCTACCGGACTCATCACGACGAGCTTGTCCCACCCGAATCGACGGACGCGAACCGCGATGAGTTCTTCAATGGTGTCGAGTGGTCGCCAAACAAGGATCATTTCGACCCCCGTGTCGCCGGCCGAGAGATCCGCAACCGGATCGCCGACGTCTACGCTGATCTGGCCGAGACTGCTGGCAGTGCGGGGAATAGCAAATTTACGTAATTCGGTAACGGACTGTTTTGGACAATTGTTATTTTCACAGGTGTCTAACCGTTTGGTGTATGAGATCAATCGACGAGCTTATCGAAAGCGCAGAGCGGTTGACCAAACAGGGGCTCTCGCAGGGGGAGATCGCCGACGAGCTAAACGTCTCGCGGGAGACCGCGCAGTGGCTTGTCGATCAACAGGCTGATGGCGAGCAAGAGACGGCGGCCGCCAGCCCGATCGATGTGCACGTCGACTGGAGCGCCATCGGCCAGAACAGTCGCCGGATGAGCCACCTCGGTGCGATCATGGCCGATATGGTTCCCGAAGCGGAGGCGATCGATCTCACAGTCGGTGTCGGGAACTCGGGGGGTCCGCTGGCGACGGTCATCAGCCAAGAGCTCGACACCGAGTTCAGCGCCTACATGCCGAGCAAATACCAGTCTAACGAGGAGGAAACGGCAACGGGCTCCTTCTCGCAGAACTTTGCGACGGTCGCTGGCCGGAACTGCTGTATCGTCGACGACAACATCGACACGGGGAAGACAATGGCTGAGACCATCGACCGGATCCGCGAACACGGCGGCGAGCCACGAGCAGCAGTGGTGCTGACGGACAAACTCGGCGAAGACGAAATCGATGGGGTCCCTGTGTACTCGCTTGTCAAGATGCTCCAGATGCGAACCGAGTAGCGTCTTGCAGCTACCGACCCTCCTCGGCAAAGAGGTTGAGTGCGTAGATCGTTCGAAGAATCTCGTCGGCTGCGCCCTCGTCGAAGACGAGTTCGTCGGTGCTCTGGACGTGATCGAGCACGTTCTCTGAGGCGTGTTCTGGGGCGGCACCGATCCCTGCCTCGTTTTCCTGTACCCAGCGCATCACTCGCAGATCGCTTTTGGAATCACCCATGACGATTGCGAACGGGTCGTCGATCCCGAGCACGTCGAAGGCTGCCTCGACACCGACGACCTTGCTCAGTTCAAGGCTGCCGATTTCTGCGGCATCCCCCTCGTAGTAGCCGATGTCGATCCGTTCGAGTATCGATTTCACTGCAGGGGGAATCTCGTCGACTGTTCTGTCTGGGAGTGCATCCTCCGCTTCGAGGACATTTTTGATCTCCGGGTCCTGATCGGCGTAGAACGCCCGTGTCAGTTCGGAGAGGCTCTCTGCTGATTCCGAAATCCCGTCGAGTTTGCTAAGCGCATCGCCAAGCAGATTCAGTTCGTAGACGAGTGCCTCGTCGATCACCTCGACTGCTGCCGGGGAACCCATATCGAAGTTCGGCTTCATCGTGATGTTGAACTCGTTGCCCTGCAGATGACAGCCGTTCCGGAGCTTTTCGGGGGCAGCAGAGAGAATGCGTGACCGGATATCCGAGAAGATCTTCTGAATCTCCTCGTCGAGATCCTCGTACAGCAGCTGTTTCGAGCTGGCCCCGTGGCCCGGCGTGAACACACCGATCCCGGTCTCGTAGACGATGCTTACGTTGCCCGAGTGGATAATCTCGCTTCCAAGCCCCTGGATTGCGAATCCTTTGACGCTTTCCAGCGTCTGCCCGGTGCAGATGACAATCGGTACACCTGCCTCGTGGAACTTGGTCAGTATATTGAGCGTCTCGCGTGGAATCTCGTTATCGGTGCTGCCGGTCGAACGAAGTGTCTCATCGACATCCAGTACGAGGACGTTCACCCCCCGGTCGTACTTGTTGTAGAGGTCGAGTCCAGTGAATGCTTGCTGTTCTGTCGCCAGTGTCGCAAGCTCTGCGTACATCTCCCCGTCTTCCCCAAACTCGTTGCTAATCACTCTCTTTCGCTCGTCGAGTTCCTCTTTAATCTCCTCCCACCGACTCAGCGCGACTGGCGATTCGACCAGCGGAAACAGATCGACGAGACTTTGCAGCCCACGAACTGCCTCGGTGTTGTGTTCCTCGTACAGCTCGTAGAGTCTGTCGTAATGCTCCATACCCGACGTTCACCCGGGTGGATAATAAATCGCCGTCACGGTGATATGGGCCAGTACCCTCGAAAACCGGGAACAGCGTCTGACTCATCCCCACTTTGTCAGTGACTGGTAACAGATAGTATCAGAGTGACTTGATCAGACAAATTAATTATAAATAATTATATAAATTGGTCGTTTCTCAGTTCGATTGCGAGAGGGTACCACAGATGCCACTCATTACAGACGTTGAACTCCGACCAGTACTGGACTCACGAGGGAACGCGACAGTCGAGGCGGATGTCCTGACCGAGGGCGGCGGCTTCGGTCGCGCTGCAGCACCCAGCGGGGCGTCGACCGGCGAACACGAAGCGATCGAACTCCCTGCTCGGGAATCGATCGAGCAGACGACTGAACAGGCACTGCCAATGCTCGTGGGGGAAGTTGACGCTGCTCACCAGCGCGACGTCGATGCCGCGTTGCATGAAGCCGACGGAACGGGCAACTTCTCGGAGATCGGCGCAAACTCCGCAGTCGCGATCAGCATGGCTGCTGCCAAGGCTGGCGCGGACGCCAAAGCTGTCCCACTGTATAAACATCTCGGCGGTGCGTTCCGTGGTGATAACTTTCCGATCCCGTTCGGGAACGTGATCGGCGGTGGCGAACACGCCAAAGATGCGACCGACATTCAGGAGTTCCTCGGCGCTCCGGTCGGTGCACCAACAGTCGAGGACGCCGTCTTCGCCAACGCGAAACTGCACGCGACCGTCGGTGATCTGCTCGACGAGCGCGGAATCGGCGCCGGGAAAGGTGACGAGGGGGCGTGGGCACCACCGATCTCCGACGCCGAGGCCTTCGAGATTATGGAGGAAGCTGTCACCAAGGTCACCGAAGATGTCGGCTTCGAGATGCGCTTTGGACTCGACGTTGCGGCCGCGGAGATGTACGAGGACGGTGAGTACGTCTACAGCGACACGACCAGAAGTACCGAGGAGCAAGTCGAGTACATGGCCGGCCTGATCGAGGAGTACGATCTCCACTACGTCGAGGATCCCCTCGACGAGAACGACTTCGAGGGGACGGCGGAGCTGACCGACGCCGTAAGCGGCCACGACACCTTGATCTGCGGGGACGATCTGTTCGTCACGAACGTCTCTCGGCTCGAAGAGGGGATCGAGACTGGCGCGGGCAACAGCATTCTGATCAAACCGAATCAGATCGGCTCACTGTCGGATACGATGAACGCGATCGAACTCGCTGTCCGGAACAGCTACCAAACTGTAATCAGCCACCGATCGGGTGAGACCGAGGATACGACCATCGCTCACATCGCGGTGGCCACCAACGCCTCGTATATCAAAACCGGTGCCGTGGCTGGCGAGCGAACGGCCAAGCTCAACGAACTGATGCGGATCGCCCACCGCGCTGCCTGAATCTTGGTTCATCGTCGGTTCTGAAGCCCAATTCGTACTTTTTTGCGCTGCCAAGGTTATGAAGAGCGTCAGATGGCGCTGAACTCCTCATTGCGAACAACAAGAAAGCTTCTTGAGTGCTGTACTGGCTACTGTGAGTAACTGGACCCCAGGGAACAGCAAGAAAGCCCCTTGCGTGCTGTACTGGTTACCGTGAGTAACTGGATCGCAGAGAACAGCAAGAAAGCCCCGAGGGGTTCGACGGTTGCGACTCGTTGCGATCCTCACCCTTCGGGTTGCGGTTCTTACTTCGTCTCACTCGTCGAACCCCTCGCCCCTTTCTGTCCCGCCCGGCTTGGAAAGTCAGAATGGGTGGGACTGAAAGGGGCTGACTTCTCGACGAACCCCGGCGAAGCAAGCACCTACCGGAGCGCAGCGAGCCGCGGGAGTCGAGAAGTCAGGGGCTTTCTTGCTGTTTGTAGTTACAGTAGCTTCAGTCTAGAGGCCTTCTCGCTGTTCAGTTCCAAGCTGATCAAACTAACTTGGCTCAACCAAGTTGGTTCACCCAAGTTAGTTCAATCAACCATTCTTCCCGCTCCTCAGCATCGCTTTCTTACTGTTAGCACTGACACCCAGCCATCTCCAAACAAAAAGAAAGACGACTTTTAAGAGCGGCGGACGACGTCCTCGTCTGTCGGCCCCTGCCCGTCATATCGCTCGATAAACTCGGCGAGTTTGTCGGTGTCGTTCACTCCGGGCAGCTGTCGACTATGCGTTTCACACTCCGCGTCGACGCCGAGTTTCTCACAGACCATGTCCGCGGTCTGTTCGGCCATCTGGCGGTAGGTCGTCAGCTTGCCGCCGACGATGCTGGCAAAATTCGAGACACCCTCCTCGTCGTGGTCCAGCGTGAAGTAGCCACGCGAGATGCCACGGCGGTCTCCCTCTCCTTCGTCCGGTGCGTACAGCGGTCTGACACCCCACCACTCGCGGAGCACATCTGCGTCGGCGACCGCTGGCAACATCGCGGCACACTCTTCAATCGATTTCTCGACCTCCCAGTCTGCCTTTTCGTACTCGTCTGGGTCCTGGACCGGAACACTCGTCGTTCCGAGTACGGCCTGATGATCGTGGGGAACGACAATGTCGCCGTCATCAGGATCACGACACCGGTTCAACACGGGATCCAGCTTGTCGTAATCGACGGAAACCATCACACCCCGAGCCGGTGCCATCGACACCTCGACACCGGCCATGTCGGCGATCTGGCCGGCCCACGCGCCGCCAGCGTTGACGACGTACGTCGGCTCGACTGTGTCATCGACATCGCCGCCGAGTCTGGCCTCGCTGATCTCTTCGTCCTCGACTGTGAGCTCCTCGACCGGGCCGTGTGGATGGATCGTCGCTCCGTGTTCCTCGGCGTCGGCCGCATTCGCCGCGACCAGCCGCGAGGGATAGATCGACGCATCGGGGACACGCATCGCCCGCTCGACATCGTCGGAGAGATCCGGAACGATCTCTTTCGCTTTCTCCCCGTCGATCTCCTCCGTCGAGATGCCGATCTCCTTGCAGGCGTCCCGCTTCTCTTCGAAGTACTCGGGATCGTCCTCCGCAAGCTGGAGGAACAACCCCCCTTCGTCGCGGATGCACTCACCAGCAATCGATCGGATGATCTCGTTTTCTTCGATACATTCCTCGGCCCCGACTCTGTCAGCTTCGGCATATCGTGCGCCGCTGTGCAAGAGCCCGTGTGACCGACCTGTCGTCCCGCTGGCGAGCCCACCTCGCTCGGCGAGCGTGACATCCACATCGCGGAGGGCCAGATCACGTGCGATCCCAACACCTGTTGCACCACCGCCAATCACCAGAACTGTGGTATCCGTTGGCATATTAATAAATAATACAGGATCGGAATTAAAGGTACCGCGGCTGCTGGTCGAGAAGGCAAAGACCAAATCATCGCGTGAGCGTTACTTCCCGTACAAAAAATAGGGATATTGCGGCTGTTCGCTGTTGGCGACTCGCCTACCTGATCTCACCACGATAGACGATGCCCCGTTCGCCGTCGAGGGTCACAGTGTCTCCGTTGACGAGATCGCTGATATCTGCGTTGGCGATTGTCGGGATACCGAGATCGCGTGCCACAGCCCTTGCATTCCCAGTCACTTCCGTGTGACAGTCGATAATTCCAGCAATCTTCTCCGTATCGCCGACAAAATCCCCATCGAACTCCTCGTGCACACCGACGATCGAGCCAGGCGGTATCTCGGTCAGATCACCAGTTTCCGCCCAGTAGAAATCACCGACAGCGATTCCGTCGACGACAGATCGACCCGAGCCAACTCGCTCTGTGGCGACGTGGATTTTCAGCGTATTCGACGTGTTCGTATCGTCGAGTTCGGTCATCATCCCCGAGAGGACCACCACGGTGTCGCCGCTGTCTGCTGCGTCTGTTTCAAGCGCCGTCCCGACCGCGTTGTTGATAACAGCGCTTGCACCCTCTTCCGTGTACGGTGTCGTTTCGGAGATGATCCCCCACGAGAGCGCCAGCCGACGGCGGACTTCGTCGCTCGGAGTCGAGCCAACGATCGGGATCGATGGCCGGAACTTCGAGACTTTCTGTGCCGTGTAGCCGGACTCACTCGCCGCGACGATCGCACTCGCATCGATATCACGGGCGAGGTATCTGGCCGACCGGGCAAGTGCGTCGGCCTGTGGCACGTCTGCCTCGGGGACGTGCTGTTCGAGATTTTCTTGATACTCCTCGCTGCCTTCGACATCGCTGACGATGCGATCCATCGTCTCGACGACGTGGGGTGGGTGTGCCCCCATCGCTGTCTCGCCGGAGAGCATCACAGCATCAGTGCCGTCTAGCACTGCATTGGCGACATCCGATGCTTCCGCCCGGGTTGGTCGGCGTGATTCGATCATCGAATCGAGCATTTCCGTGGCCGTGATGACCGGGACACCGGCGTTGCCACACTTCCGGATGATCCGTTTCTGGATCATCGGCACGTCTTCGAGCGGACACTCGACACCCAGATCACCCCGTGCGACCATCACCCCGTAGGCTGCGTCGATGATGCTGTCGATGTTCTCGACGGCGACATCCCGTTCGATTTTCGCGATGATCGGAATATCTGCACCCAGCTCCTCCAGCGTCTCGCTGATCTCGTAGACGAACTCGCCATCCCTGACAAAGCTCGCAGCGACGAAATCGACGCCCTTGTCCGCAGCAACTTCGAGCTCACGACGGTCCTGTTCGGTAACAGTCGGGAGCCCGAGTTCGACACCTGGGACGTTGACCCCTTTTCTGCCGCCGAGTTCTCCGCCAGCTTCGACAGTGACCGTGACAACTTCTTCGTCGACATCGTCGACTCTCGTCTCGATCCGGCCATCGTCGAGCAGGATCCTGTCCCCGGGTTCGACAGCCGTGAGACTGTGTGAGACACCTACTTCGTCAGGAGTCGCTTCTGTGCCCTCGATGAACCTGACCGTCGAGTCGGCTGCAAGCTCAATCTTCTCTTCGATCGGCGCGGTCCGGATTTCGGGACCGGGAAGATCGTGCATTACCGCGACAGGTCTGTCTGTCTTCTCGTCGACTTCTCTCACTCTGTCGATGACTGTCCGCCGGTGCTCTGGCGTTCCATGACTCGCATTCATTCGAGCAACGGACATCCCGGCCTCAGCGAGTGCTTCGAGTGTCTCGGGTGAATCTGATGCCGGACCGATCGTACAGACGATCTTTGCGTTTCTCATTGTCATTTTCCTCCCGGCACGCTACTCTGTGTGTACTGTTGTCTAATCACGTTATGACGTTCAGATAACAGCTATAAAAGCATTATCTATCATTAAGAATGTCGCTGGGCCGGTATCTATTGCTTATATCGTATAGGAAACGTTCAGTCAGCGAGTATCTCTTCTCTGACTGCGCTTTACTTCTCCGTCTGCTGATTCTCCAGCCGACTCCTTGGGTAATTTCGCTATTTATCCGTATGATATTCTTTCCTCTGTCGTAGACAATGATTACGCTGTGGGAGTATCATGGCCACCCTGGTCATTCTGGCGACCTGTAAACTGTTGACCCCTGCAATTGGGGGTTGATACAGCCGTCCGAATCAGGTAAAAGTTCGCCGATATTCGAAGCGTGTAACACTCGGACTGTCGTGGCAGCACGCTAAACTGCACAGTCGCGACGGGTGGCAGGTCAGTAACGATGTATTTTCCTGATGATTTGCCGGGAAACGACATTCAGACGACTGCGAATTACAACTCCGTGGAGAATGGAATGCTCCGACTGAGATTTGAACCCGATGCCGGATCTTCCGTTGATCGGTCTGCCGTAGTTCAAATCCCGGGCTTCCTTCTTCGTCACTGTGTTCCTCAAAAGAGTGCTCCGACTGGGATTCGAACCCAGGTCATTGCCGTGAGAGGCCACGTCCGTTCGGACGAACGTGTTTCCGCTCGAACCTCAATTCTACCCCCGAATTCCGGGAATTTAGACTGTGCCACCGGTATATAGCGCACAATTCGTTATAAAGACCCGGTGAATTGCCCTTGAGACAATACCGATTCGAACGAAGAATTTCGGGCGTTGTCTCCTTTGGATCAGAGAGATATTTGAAGAGAACCGCATTAGTTCTGGAACTCGTATCAATCTCGCATGCGATCGAAAATCTGACTCCGGATTTCCGGGCGAGTCAACTCTCTGCGAGATCGGGGGATGTCGGGCCGTCCTGTGAGAGCGGGATGTCAACATCGATATCGTCATACCAGACGACAGGGCGTTTCGACCGCCCTCTCTCCGTGAGTTCAACGAGTCCGTAGTCGACCAGTTCGTGGATGTTGCTGTGCACCTCCGGCGGGTGTCGGTCGACGATTCGGGCGAGTTCCCGGATACTCTCCGGTTCGTGCTCAACGATGGCTTCGAGCAGCGCCAGGTTCGTCGGCCGGAAAATCTTCCCGAACGTTTCGATACTCTCGATCGAGAGCTGTGGCTCCGCCGAGTCAATTTCCTCGCCAGCGTCAAGCTGGCCGAGTCTATCTTCGAGATCGCTGCGATCCGAGGACGTCCCAATCGTTACGTGGAGTGTTGTCATTGTTGATCACCAATCTGCTTGTTTGTCAGCAGGCAACTCCGACCGCCACCACCTGTAGAGTTCCTGCAGGCCCGGAAAGTCGATTTCCTCGACATCCGCCCCGCGGTGGGCCTCGTGTGGGCCGTGGTGGTTGTCATACCGGATGATAGGGTTCTCGGCTCCCGCTTCGCCGTAGTGAAAGGCATACTTGATCCCCTCCGGGAACCGATCCGATGTCGGCACCGCAAGGACGCCCCGAGCGACAGTGACGTGATTGAATTAATTGAAATCCTACATTTTGTCTCAAATAGCGAAAGCGATTTATAAATTAGCTGTGTTATTTGAGACAAAGTGATCGAAAAGAGTCATTTTCTGCTCTTATCCGCCCTCATAGAAGAGCCACGGTCGGAGGTGGATGTTGGCACCCTCGCTAACAAACTGGAGTGGAGTTCTGGGTATACCTCACGTATTGTCGCTGATTTAGAGAAGGATGGCTACGTTCAGACAAAAAAAAGCGGGCGACAGAAGCTGGTCTCACTTGTGGACATTGAGCCAATCAACCAACTCGAAGGACTCTTCTCGGAATATTCTCACATGGATCTACCAGCACTCCTCGCTGGCTCGGGGTTGCAGGTACTCTATTATCTCAACGAGAAACGAACTGCGACTGAATTAGCTGAAATGACTGAGATCAGTCGAACGACTGTGTACCGTCGATTGAACGAGTTGCAGCGAGTTGGCGTTGTTGGCAAATCGAGATCCCGGTATAGCCTCAACGATCCATTCCCTGTTTTGGCATCCATTGCACGCGGATTACTCCATCAGAAACATCGTCGTGAAGCAAGGCGAAACGCGAGTGGACTCAACTTCATCTGGGAACGGCACAACGAGTATCTCTTTGCGTGCGACAACGAAATTAGCGCCGACGAGTTCCTTCTGACTGGGCCTGTACGGTTCGCTGACTTCGAGGTCCCACTCCTGACCCGTGATCGAAGGCACTACTTCCGGACAGATCGGCTTGAAGAGATTACTCCCGCAGAGTTACTCTGCCACATGCTCTTGATCGATGATGGATCTCGGTACCGAACGTACTGTCTATTGTTGATAGCGAAGCACGACATTGAGCGAAAAGCGCTAAAGGAGCGCGCGGAGTACTATGCTCCCGAAGCATCAATCGATCTCTGTACTCTCGTCGATGCACTCATAGAGTATCTACAAACCAGTGGTAAAAGGAAGATTGAACAACTACCTCAATGGGAAGAATTCAAGCAAACAGCCAGCGAGTATGAGATTAACGTATGACTTCTCGTGAACAGTTCGGGCGTGATTATATAGAATCCGAACTCCAACGGATTGCAGATCATCTCGAAACCGAGGTAGAAGCGTATCTCGTCGGCGGTGGTGCGATGTCGTTACATGGAGGACTCAAAGACACAACCAAGGATATTGATCTCGTCGCTGTCGACGAAGAGGATTTAGAGCGACTGATGGGAGTCCTTGACGCAATGGGATATGAAGAAGTCACGGATCTCGGTGACGAGTACGATCGGTTGGGTGCTCGCCATTGCGTCCGGAACGAAGACGGCTGTCAGTTCGACGTGTTCTATCGACAGATCGCAGATAAGTTATTCTTTAGTAAAGGGATGCAGACACGGAGTGAACCGATCCTTACAGATGGGTTTTTCTTAGTTAGCATTGTATCGTTCGAGGATATTTTTCTGTTCAAGTCCGTTGCAGAGCGACCGGACGATATCGAGGACATGGCGACACTCGTGCAGACAGATCTCGACTTCGCTGTCATCGAAAACGAAATTGAAGACCAGATCGAACTCCTCGGGAGTGAACGATTTATTACTGTTATCTCCGAATCACTGGAACGGTTAGACCAAAATCAGAGTATCCAAACACCACTTGATGACATAGTCAGAGAGTACTACCAGCAATATATGACTGGTTATGAACTCCAGTTAGCGTTAGATACAGAGACGCCCAAATCCACCAGTGAGTTAGCGTCTGAGTTAGACGTTACAGAAACGGAGATTGAACGCCGCTTCGAGTATCTCGAAAAGTATGGATTCGCCGAGCAAACTTCTGAGGGGATTCGTGAGACCGGCAAGCAGGACAATTTCAAACGGTCATAGGTAATAGAGTTCCTGCAGGCCCGGAAAGTCGATCTCCGCAACATCCGCCCCGCGGTGGACGAGCTTGCGGGCAGCGAAGTCATCAGTTGCCAGCATTTCACCGTAGTTCATTGCCGCGAGGAGTGACGCTACTTCTCCCGGATCGAGTCGGTTATCCCAACGGCTTTGATTCTTCAAAATACAAATAAATAGAGAGTTGCAGATGAAAGACACAGCCGATGACAGTTCTCAAGGAATAACCGACTGTCCGTACTGCGAATACGTCTTCAAAGAAGAATCTGAGATCCGTGAACATCTCTACGAGGTTCACGCTCGTGACAACCTCAGCCGTATCGACCGCAAGCGGGTAGATCAATACGTTGAGGAACACGGATTAGACGAGAGCACCGATGAAGAAGCACAGGAGTCCGACCGGCAAACTGGGAGTGAACAAGAACCAGTCGAGACGACAGGTGTGGTTTCTTCTGATGCATGGGAACTTGGGGACGTTCAGAATCTTTCGACATCGGAAATCGTCGATAAACTTGCTGATCATGGCATCGAAACGTCTGCAGAACGTTTCCAAGAACGTGCCATGGAACTTGATTCGTCAACGGCACTCTCAAATCAGTGGACGGATGAATACGAAGTCGACGCGACGGGATACGATCACGACTTCATCTGGATGGCAGCCGAAGTGCTCTGGGAACGATGGGCATCGGATACCCCGAACAAAGAGCGAATTTACGATTTCGTACAGGAGGGCCGTGATCTGCGTGAGAACGGTGACCGGGCCAAAGCCTGCCAGCGCTGGCTGACTGCCTGGGAGTTCATCGTCGCGGTGACGCCCAAAGAGATCACGACTATCGAGAAAGCCGATCAACATCTTCCGTCGTTTCTCTCGCTTGAGGCCTTTCTGCGGTCACTCGACAGCGACCTCGCCAGTCTGGCAGCAGACGATCCGGCGTATCACGAACAACGACTTGAGTTTTGTCAGGAAGTCTGCGAGCAGTTCCCAGACGCAGACGACGATTTCTCACTTGATTTTCGTCACTTCGTCGCTGACTCGCTTGCAGAACTGGGTAGGACAGCTGACAGCCGGACCGAGTTTGAGGCTCTCATTGAGGAGTACCCGGAGGACCCCTGGGCGTACAAAAAACTCGCAGATAGCTACTGGCTCAACGACCCGGACGAGCTATCGATCGAAGAGATGGAGTACACTGCGGAACTGTACCGTGCGTCACTGGATGTTGAGGGGACTCTCGAAGGAGCGTCGATGGTAGCCGATTGTCTCGATGAAGTCGAAAGTCGACTGGCTGACGCGAGAGGCTCCGACGAAGAGGATAGAGATGAAGGACTATGAAGCTTCGAAACTACAATGAGAAGCGATGACAGATGAGCGGGAACCGCCACTCACTGAAACTGCAGTTCGAAAACTGGCACGCTCGAAGTCGTACGACCGGGGGCAATCATACTACGAAGAAGGCCGTGTGCTTGATGTAACGCGTCGCGGGGAGCTACTTCAAGCAGCCGTCGAAGGAAGTCAGTACGAACCATACACTGTACTGATCGAATTCGACGATGCTGGAGTCGCTACCACCGAGTGTTCCTGTCCATACGATTACGCCGGAATCTGCAAGCATCGCGTCGCTGTGCTTCTCACCTATATTCGTGATCCAAAGGTGATCGATCACCGACCACCAGTATCCGAACTCATCGATGATGCGAACCGGGAACAGTTGGTGGAACTGATCGTCGAACTCGTCGACACGCATCCTCACCTGGTCGAATGGGTCGAAACACAGCTCGAAGCTCACGACATCGTGGACACGGCTGGCACAACTCGGCAGGGCCCGAGTGAAATCAATCTGGAACCGATCCGTCAGCAGGTGAAGGCTGCCTTGCCCAATCCCAATCGAAAGCCACAGACTGACGCCTACACGCTCTTCGAACGGGCGGCAGACGATATCCAGCGTATCATCGAACAAGCGTGGAAAGCAATCGAGGCTGCTGATGCCGACACAGCTCTGGATATACTCGCCGTGACTGCAGAAGAAATTACTCGCGGTAACTGGATTCAGCTGATGCCTCCGGACTCGTACGCGATGGACGAGGTACTTGAAGAGCTGGATGCAGCACTCGCTGAAGCAGTGCTGATGGCCGATTTCTCGGAAACAGAGCGTGATTCGTGGGCTGAGCAGATTAGTGAGTGGAACGACGAATTAACTCGGTACGCGGGACTACCATACTTCCAGACCGCAGTCGCAGCAGCCACCCGCGGCTGGGAGGACGACCTACTGCAACAAGCATTGCAGGGGGAGCTTGCTGTTGAAAATGCACACGACAGCGGTTCAATCTCTACTGACGGAGTCACCGATATCCGGTTGAACGTGCTTGAGCGACAGGATCGTGTCGAGGAATATTTGAATCTCGCCGCAGCGACTGGAAAAACAGAAGCATACGCGACGATGCTCGCCAAGGACGAACGCTTTGACGAGACTGTCGAATACGGTATCGAGCAGTTAGAGACGCCAGGACAGTTTCTCGCGCTTGCGAAGGTACTTCGAGATCACGACCACCCACGAGAAGCGATGCGTGTTGCTGAACACGGCTTGACCGTTGATGGACCGAGGAAAGACGAGCTGGGGTCGTGGCTCCGTGATTGTGCAAGCAGTATGGACGAACCCGAACTAGCACTGGAGGGGGCTATCGAGGCGTTCAAGGCCAGTCCATCGCTCGTTACCTGGCAGGCCGTCGAAGAACTCGCAAACGACGACTGGGAATCCATTCGCCCAGAGCTACTCGATTTTCTGAGCACACAGGTTTCGGACAGCCGGGCAGCCGAAGAACAAATAGACGTGTTTCTGTACGAAAACCAGTACGACGAAGCCATTGCGGTAGCAGAAGCAGTGAACCGCGCACGCATCATTGAGCCGGTCGTTGACGCCGTACTGGAAGAGCGGTCCCGGTGGGCAATCGATGTCTGCAAGGAACAGGCTGAACCAATAATCGAACAAGGCGAACACGACCGCTATCGAACTGCCACTCGCTGGTTGGAAAAAGCTGGCACCGCTGCCCAGGCTGCTGGTGAGCAGGACGAATGGCGAGAGTACGTCGAAGCAATCATCGAGCAACACAGTCGCAAATACAAACTCGTTCCAATGCTGGAGGAACTGCTTAACGAGTTTTCTGACTAATCGGAGACTGCGACTCGTGGTTTACCCAAACCTGGATGAGGGTAGTCCGATATTATCCCATTCGTTCGAGAGCATCCCTCCGATCCTCAATCGGGGCTTGGTCGTAGATCATCGTCGACGTGATTGATTTGTGCCGCATCTGCGCTGCTGTCGCGGCCAAGTCTTCTTCTCGCGTCATATAGGTCCCGACCGAGTGCCGGATCGTATACCAGCTCATCTGGCGGTTTTCGTATTCGATGCCTGCGATGTCAGATAAACTGTGCAGCAGATACCGGAGCGATTGTGACTGGTACGGATTGCCTTCACGAGTTAACCAGATTGCCTTCGACTCGTCGTACAGCTCATCAGTTGCCCGCTCTTGTAGCCACTTCCGTAGATACGTCGTTGTTCGATCTCGAAGGGCTACAGTCCAGTTCTCTGTGTTTTTCGCACTCTCTTCTTTTGGGATTCGGAGGATACCGTTATCCAGATCGACCCACCGCAGGACAGATCGTTCTACCTCGACCGGCCGCAGTCCGGTATCCATCGATACCCATACCAGCGATGGAATCTTCCAGCTGTTGGCTCGCTCCCAGTCTGCTAGTTTGATCTCGTTTTTCGGTTTCTCGAATCGTTGAGCGAGATACGCTTGCCACCGGTCACGGGCACCTGGTGATACTGACTGGTGATCTGGGACACATCCGTAGCTCAGCGATGCGTCCCGGATTTTTCGACGCTCCTCTTGTGTCAAGTAATCGCGCGGCTGGGTTGACTTCTCGGTGAACCGGAACGGTGGCTTCCATTCGTCAGTTCCGTGGATGTGGTGCTGGTATTTGAATAGCATCTGGACTGCTTTGAGGGAGTTGTTCTTGGAGCTGTTGCGCTGATCAGAGGCGATCAGTTCATCGACCCAGCGATCGGCCTGGTCCGGAGATACCCACGTTGTGTAGGTTTCTTCCTGCTTCCAGACCCACTGGTAGAAACGATCCATGAGATAGCCGCGAGTTCGGACGGTGGCTTCTGCGTAGCCCTCGCCTTTCTCGGGATTTTTCCCGAAGTTCAGCAACCACCACGCCAGTTGGCGACGATATTCGTGGTAGTCGACTGCCTCTCGCTGGGTTAGCTGTTCGGTGGTGTCGGTCGGCTGTGTAATCACGTCGTCGATAGCATCAGTCATAGTCTCCCAGATACGGGAGTGTACACTATGGCTCTTTGCTTGCAGCAGGCTTCAGTATCATGAGCTGTGGGAGTCATAGATTATCTCTGGGCAATTCGATTGACGTTCTGTAAAGAGCCAAGAGATCCAGCCGAGCGATCGCATAACCGATGCTGAATCCAGTTTGAGGCATTTGGGAACCCGCTTTATTGCCTCAACCCGGTAAGAAGACCCATATTTGCAAGGCCGGGAAACCGCAAGAAGAGTGCTCCGACTGGGATTCGAACCCAGGTCATTGCCGTGAGAGGGCAATATGATTGGCCGGACTACACCATCGGAGCGCGGCAACAGATCATTGCGCGGGTACCGGTTTAATCATTGCGTTTTGCTGCTGTTACTCACCTTCATTTTCGAAGGGCGAACCGGCGGCTTCGGGTTCTTCGCCCGCGAGACTAATGATATTCTCTCGGCCCACTCGGAGTTTGCTAATATCACCTTCTTCTTCCATGTCGGAAAGCAACATACTGACTTTCGATTTCGACCACTCAGTTTCCTCGACAATTGTCACCTGACGCATCCGCCCTCCGTTCTCTTCAAGCAGTTTTAGCACACGGTCTTCATCGGAGAGTAGCTGATCCTGCCCGATATCCGATTCGGGTTCGGTCGTCTGTGTTGGCTCATGATCGGGCTTTGAGCGAATATCGGTCTCTGGCTCCGTCCGTACGGAGGCATACCAGATCGCAACGCCACCCACGACAACGAGCACGATCATCGCAACCAGCAATGATGTCATCATACCTGAGTTATCCTCCTCGTTTTCGTCTTCTTGGTCGTCAGCACTCCCAACACCGTTCTCGGCGTGCTGCTGGCCGTTCTCCGGGGCGACAGCGTCGGCAGCAACCAGTCTTACGTGTGGACGATCGCTATCGAACTCCTGCGGTCCGTCCCACCTGACCCATTCGCTTCCGGTGACGTTGTCCGTGCGGTCAAGTCGGTCTGGCGCCGGATCGATGGAGTCAGAGTCGAAGACGAGATTGTCCCCGCGATGTATCCGGAGTTGTTGGTCCTCGAGAATCGCGAATCCGCCGCCGAAGACATCAGAGACGGTTACCGTCTCTTCGCTCACCTGTGCGAATTCTTCCCAGCGAAACGACATTTCGATAACGCCTTGCTGTGTCGCCTCGTCGTAGAATGCATCCCGCTGGAACTCTGTCGCTGCCATCTCCCGGTCAGTGGCGTCCGTACCAGATTCAATGAGTCGCTCGGCACGGAGCCTGAAGTTCTCGAACGTCTCGGTTTCCTCCGAGACAAACTGCTCGGCAAACTCGTCGAACTGTGCTCGTTGCTCGCTATCGTCGAACGGAATCTGTGTTCGACTCTCGACTGCCCAGCGTGCATCCCCCGAGTCGAACACCGTTATCTCGAAGACAGTTCGATCGACATCATCGAACTGCGCGAGCACGGCACCGCTTTCTATCTCGTTGTGGTCAGTTTCGCCAGACAAATCGACCAGTATGACACCAGTAACTACCGTTACGAGCAGTACTACTGTGAGCCCTGCAGCCAGCCGACGATGCATCTATTTTAGATCACCACAGGGCAGGGTAAAAACACTACGCCTGACTGTGACGCGTCACTGGCCGAGAGTTGTGCATTTGCACTGGTGGTTGTCTCTGGGAGGCAGTTAATGAGTCGACGAGCAGCGTTGAGTGCTCTCTTGAACGGATCGAAGCCGGTTGTAGCACGGGGCAGCGTTCCGCAGTTGCCGACGACTGAGCGCTGAAACCCTTCTACGGTGCGAGTCGGTTTTTCCGGTTTTTCATATTCTCTTCGTAGTACTCGAAGGTGATCGGACACCACTCGGCAGCCAGATCGAGTACATCCTCGGTCATCTGGCGGATCTCCCACTGCGCATCTGCAGCAGCACGCATATCAGCGACGTGCATCAGCATCCGTGCGTTCATAGACATGACCATGTTCACCTCGGTCCCAATGGGGAGTACGTACCGTGCGTCCTCAGGTGGAAGCCCCATCTCCAGCAGTTCCTGATAGGACTCGAATGCGTTTTCGATGGTCTCGCGGAACAGCTCTTCACGACGCGCGGCGGTTTCCTCGTCGACAGAGCCGGTTTCCTGGTTCCGGCCAACCCAGTCGGGATCGCTTACGGATGGTGGAATAACAACCATCTCACCGTCACGAACATCCGCTGGATCAACATCGTCGAAAGAGACGTACCGCATCGACTGGATGTCGAAGGAGACGTGGCGGTGACGGGTGATTTGGGCCATACACGAGCGACTGATTCCCTTGACAGCAAAGGTGGCGTGTGGATGTTCGAATGGACCGTAGTGGCCGTGCTCAAGCAGATGATGGATCAGTGTCTCCTGGCGATCTTCGAGCGAATCGCCCTCGACATCGTCCATCACCTCCTCGAAAGAGGTTGTCCCGACGAACTCCTCCATGTAGTCGTTTCGCGCGGCCTGGCAGATCAGGCGTTCAGGATCCTCGGTTGCTTCGAGTAGCTTGACTTCCATACAGCATCGACTGCACCGGAGGGTGATAATTCCTGCTGGTCGTCTCTTGTCGGATTACCGCAAAAAAGTGAGCCGTCCTCAAGCAGTCGCGACAGACGAGAACTCGCCAGCAAGGGCGTCGAGCACCGCTTCGCGTGCCTCGTCTCGCTCGCCGACGAGGAACTCGATTCGACCTTCTCTGGCACCGCGGACATCCAGTGCAGCGCCGGGAGCGTGCTCACTTGCGACCTCGGCGATTTCTCGGACGTCGATATCCGCATCACTCCGAATGTACGCTTCGTCTTCGCCGACCCCGACGAGTGCGACACCATCCTCACGGTGGCGTCGGTACAACTCTTCGAGCAGCAGTGGATCCGACGGGAACTCGTACTTGTGGGTGTAGGCCTGCGTATCGAGCACGAGAATGGTCTCCTCGCCAGCATCGAACTCCTCTACGTTTGCCTCGGCAGTCTCGATTTCGGCGTCCATCCGGGTTCGGTACTGCTCGGAGACGTGGCCGGCAAGACCAACCGGATCCTCGGCCTCGTCTGCAAACAGCAGATCCGAGATGAGCTCGCGTTTGTCCTCGTAAGACTGGTAGAATGCTTTCAGTGCAACTGCCTCCCGCAGCTTCCGGGTATCCTCGCCGTCGTATCCTGTGTCGGCTGCAAGCTCCGTGTATCGGTCTGGAGCGCCCTCCCAGAAACTGATCGCCGGCAGGTGGGAAAGATCATCGCGAACGTCTGTGTTTACCTGTGCTGCGACGGTTGTACCGAGCACTGTGGCCGTTGTCTCGAACTCGCCTTCAAGGGTTGGGCTGACGAGCACGTCGACGGCGTCTGCGACGCCGTCTTCGATCGCCCGCTCGTCGATGACGACGCGACGGGCGTCGTAGGTGTCGAGCAGATCGAAGCCATCGATAGATTCGGCAGTGCCACCCGCAGCGACGAAGACGAAAAGCGGCAGCGTCTCGCCGTGGCGGTCACGGTTTTCGAGCATCGTGGTGACGTCTTTCGTCGCGTCGTCCATGTCGTAGACCGACCCATCGAGCGGCCGTCGGTCGAAGTAATGATACTCCGAGTCGGCGGTGCCGTATTCCTCGCGGACCAGCGGAAGCGTCGCACGCTCGATAGCCGAACTGGCGACGTAGCCGTCGGCGGTTGCTGCGTGGCGAACGACAACTGGTCGTCCTTCGATGACTGCACGGCGAATCGCGGTCGCGGCATCCTGGATCTGCTCGTCGACAGCCTCGACGGCTGCATCCTCGACCAGCGGCTCGAACTCACCGGGTCGGGCACGCTGGAGGAGTGCTTCCTGCATCCGGTCGGTGACTGCCTCGCGCTCTTCTTCTTCGAGCAAGACGAGTGCCTCGGTTTCCACCTGTAGTTCGTTCCGGCGGCGCTCGACTTCGCCCTGAATCCGGACAACATCGCCGTCGCCGATATCCGGGTAGGCACGAACGCCGGCCTCTTTGAACGCTGCGCACTCGACTGCGCCCGTCTCGTCACGGAGTTTGAACACGGTCGGGCCGCTGGTCTGTCGTGCGCTCTCGATTTCGCCTTCGAGCCGGACGCGCTGTCCGACGGCATCGCCCAGTTGGTCGATTGTTACTGACTCGAACTCTTTTTCGGCCTGTTCGGTTTCGCTCTCAGTATCCTCGGCAGACTCCTCGTCTCTGGCAGACACCTCGTCTCCGGCAGGCTCATCGTCTGCTGTCTCGGTTGTCGTTTCGTCACTGCTTCGCTCGGTTTTCGAGACATCGTCTGCGGTTGGCTTCTTCGATGACTCTGCCTGTTCTTCGTCGCCGTCTTCGAGCCGGTGTGGTTCGTCGCCGCTCGGGTCGTGAATCAGTGCACCGCGGAACCGTGATTTGTCCTGGCGGATCGACCAGCCAAGATCGACGTTACCGTTGTCGCGGACGTTCTGGACCTGCACATAGACCGTGTCGCCCGGTTCGAGATCGATACTCTCGAGGCGCTGGTCGAGTTCGCTTTTGTGCAGGAGGCCGGTGACGCTGTCGCCGATATCGACGAAAATACCGAACTCGGCGTAGCCGTCGACCGTTCCACGGTAGTAGTAATTCGGTGTGAGCTGGTTCGGATGCGATCCTTCAAATTCGAAGACAACGTCCTCTTCGTGTAGTTCACAGACGAGCCCATCGCATGGCGCGCCGCAGATAATACATGTTCCCATTTGCTCAAAAAAGCATGTCCGGCCTAAAACTGTTGTCGGATTGGCTCTGTGGCAGCGTTGCCTGTTGCTCGTCGTGGTCGGCTCAGATCTCGACGCTGTACTCGTACTCGTCGGCGGTGGCACCGAACTGGCCGAGTAACTCGGCGGCAGCATCCAGATCGGCGAGATCGAGCGTTTCGACTGGCGTGTGCATATACCTGTTTGGAACACCGACATTCACGGCCGGGATCCCACTTCGGGAGGTGTAGAAGGCATCGGCGTCGGTTCCGGTCCGGCTACCGGTCGCTTCGATCTGTACGTCGATCCCCTCCGTCTCGGCAACCTCACGGAGCGCAGCGACTACCTTCGGATGGTTTGCGCTCCCGCGTGCGATGGATGGTCCTCCACCAAGTTCGACTCCCGTCTTCTCGCTGCCGGGCGCACCCGGTTCGTCCGTTGCGTGGGTGACATCCACGGCGACTGCAACGTCGGGATCGAGATCGAAGCCGACCATCTTCGCGCCCTGTAGACCTAGCTCTTCTTGAACAGTGCTGACGGCACAGACCGTCGCCTCGGGCTCTGCTTCGACGGCGCGGCGAAAGCCTTCCGCGGCGGCCCAGATTCCGATGCGGTTGTCGAGTCCCCGGGCAGCAATCTTGCCACCGTCGAGTTCGGAGATCGTCTGGTCGAAGGTGATCGGGTCGCCACGCTCGACGAGTTCTTCGGCCTCCTCACCGTCTTCGACACCAATATCGACATGCTGTTCGTCGATATCCTGTATCGTGTCGTCTTCTCTGTCCCGCAGGTGGATCGCCGTCTGACCGATGACTCCCGGGATCGGCCCATCATCGGTGTGGATCTGGACGTGCTGGCCCTTGGTCACTGTGCGGTCCGAGCCACCGATCGGCGTCATTCGGATGTAGCCGTTGTCTTCGATATCGCGAACCATGAAGCCGATCTCGTCACCGTGACCGGCAACTGCGACTGTCGGTTCGCCACCCTCCTTGATTGCGACGGCGTTGCCGTAATCATCTGTGCGGACCTCGTCTGCGAACTCGGAGACGTACTCGATCCAGACCTGCTGGCTCGGTGCTTCGAAACCCGACGGGCTTGCTGTTTCGAGGAGCGAATCCAGAAACTCGCGCTGGTTGTCGTCCATACCGGCTCTTTGGGTGCCGCTATGGTGAAACCACCGTTTTCAACTTCTTCCTGGATCGTGTTCGAACGGTTGTCCACTATTCAAGCAGTTGATACCCGTTCTCAAGAGCCGTAACACTCTATTGTGCGGGATACAAATCACCCCCAGTATGACGGGGACGCGGGATCTGCCGACGCCGCTTTGGGATTACGAGACGAATCGGGCGATACACGACACATTACCGGAGCTGTTTGTGGACTTTCTGGGAGTGATAACCAGATTCGGGGACGGCGCGACTGTGGTCATCTTTGCGATGTTGTTCTTCTGGTTTGGCCATGTGAGCGACTGGCAACGGCGTGGGATGTTGATGGCCATCGCCGTGGCGACGCTCTCGCTTTCGGCGGGATTCAAGGGAATCCTGGATGTTGCTCGGCCACTGTTTGCGGCTCAGGCAGCGGGTGATCCCCTCCCATTCGCACCCGAGACGTATCCCGGCTTGAGTACACCGAGCGCACACGCGATGGGGTCGGCAGCCATCTACGGTGGACTAGCGGCGCTGATGGACGTCGGGAAGAAGTGGCAGCGCTGGCTCGTGGCGACATTCATATTCACGATGGTCGCACTCTCACGTGTCGTCATCGGTGTCCACTACGTCGGTGACGTTATCCTCGGGATGGGGATCGGCCTGGGAATCGTCGCATTTGCACTGTGGCTCGAAAACCAGGACGATCGGACGGTGCTTCCAGTGTACGTTCTGGCGCTTGCGGTTGCACTGATTTCGAACACGCTTGGGTCCGAGGAGTTCGTCACGATGTCGATCGGGAGTGCTATCGGTGGCCTTGTCGTCTGGTCGTGGATTCGCGAGGCGGAGCCTGACCCGTACGGCTCCTCGATTCTCGTACTCGGGGTCCTTCTGATTCCGGCGTTTATCGCCTTCCGGGTCTTCGAGGCCCTGATCACGATCGATATTCTGATCGAGGTTGCCGGGATGGAGCTGCCGATCATGCCGAGCATTCGGGCAACTGGCTACGCGATCCTCTTCGGGCTCGCGCTTGCCGTCCCAGTGCTTGCCGAACAACTCAACGACTGGCCGATCGTAAAGCGGCTGCAGGATACCCTGCCGTTTACGGGTCGCACCGTCGATCCCGAGAAGGTTCAACAGGAGTTCGCTGACTAAACTTTCACTCCCTCTGTGGTGGCCTGACAGTGCCAGTCCCGTTTCGTTGTGTTTAAATACACTGGCAGAGGAGTAACTGTTAGAATCGTGTAGGGGTGACGTGCCCCGAGTCCGTCGCAGGGCGAAAGTAATCCGGTACCAGCGAGTCGTGGTAGCCAAGCGGCCCAAGGCGCATGGTTGCTAACCATGTGGCGTACTGCCTCCGGGGTTCGAATCCCCGCCACGACGTCTACACCAACCATCCATGAGTGCAGAAGAACCCACTGACGCGGAGGAAGAAGACGACGACATTCGTTACTTCGTCCGCATCGGTCAAAGCGACCTCGACGGCACGAAGTCTGTCGAGCGGTCGCTGACCGAACTTGACGGCATCGGCCGGCGTTCAGCCCGAATTATCGCGAACAAGGCAGGCATCGACCGCACCGCAACCTTCGGTGCGCTCGAAGACGACGAGATCGAGACTGTCACCGAACTCGTCGAAGGCTACGCCGAGGAAGTCCCAGAGTGGCTCGCGAACCACCGCAATGACTTCTTCGGTGGTGAGACCACCCACGAGATCTCGAACGATCTCGAACTGACCCGCCGACAGGACATCAACCGCATGAAGATGATCGACTCCTACAAAGGAGTCCGTCACAAACGCGGCCAGAAGGTCCGCGGCCAGCGAACGAAGTCCACGGGTCGATCCGAGGGAACGATCGGGGTCAACGTCGAAGCAATCAAAGAGGAAGCCGCGGAAGGCGGCGAGGAGGACGAATAAATGGCGCTTGGATCCAACACGAAGTTCTACGAGACGCCGAATCACCCGTACCAGGGAGAGCGAATCTCCGAGGAATCGGGGCTGTCGGGCAAGTACGGTCTGAAAAACAAAGAAGAGCTCTGGCGTGCACAGTCCGAACTGCGCCAGTACCGCCGTGAGGCACGACGCCTGATCGGTGAGGCAGGCGGTGACGCCGCAGTTGCCTCCGAGCAGGGAGCCGACTTCCTCGCTCGACTGAAACGCATCGGCGTCCTTTCCGAGGAAGACTCGCTCAACGACGTGCTCGCACTGGACGTGACGGACATCCTCGAACGACGACTCCAGACGATCGTCTACCGGAAGGGGCTGGCCAACACGACAGAGCAGGCACGCCAGTTCATCAGCCACGGCCACGTTCGCGTGGACGGTCGACGTGTGACCGTCCCATCCTACAAGGTCGAGGTCAGCGAGGCGAACGCAGTCGAGTTCGACGAGAACTCACCACTGACGGACGAACTCCATCCAGAACGAGCGGAGGAACAATAACATGGCAGACGACGATATCTGGGGCATTGCCCACGTGCACGCATCGTTCAATAATACGATCATTACGATCACCGACCAGACCGGCGCGGAGACGCTCGCGAAATCCAGCGGCGGGACGGTCGTCAAACAGAACCGCGACGAGGCCTCGCCGTATGCCGCAATGCAGATGGCAGAGGAGGTCGCCGAGGACGTCAAGGCACAGGGTGTCGAGGGTGTCCACGTCCGGGTTCGTGGTCCTGGTGGGAACCAGCAGACCAACCCCGGTCCGGGTGCGCAGGCGACGATCCGCGCACTCGCCCGAGCGGGACTGGAGATCGGTCGGATCGAGGACGTGACGCCGATCCCACACGACGGAACACGCGGCCCGAAAAACGCAGGGTTCTAATCCATGCCAGAGTACGAGGTCCAGTTCGTCGAGCGGGAGGATCGGTCCGCACGGTTTGCGGTCCAGCCGATCACACCGGCGCTTGCAAACGGCATTCGCCGGGCGATGATCGCGGACGTGCCGACTTTTAGCGTCGATGACGTCCGGTTTATCGAAAACTCCAGCGTGATGTTCGACGAGCAGATCGGACTCCGCCTCGGGCTGGTGCCGCTGACGACACCACCGGGCGAGTTCGAGCGCGGTGACACGGTCACGCTGTCGATCGATGTCGAGGGGCCGGAGACGGCCTACTCGGGCGATATCGTCACCAGCGAGGAGCTCGTCCAGCCCGCCGACGAGAACGTTCCGATCATCGACCTCAAGGAGGGACAGCGCCTCGAAGCCGAGGCAGATGCCGTCCTCGATGTCGGCCGCAACCACGCCAAACACCAGGGCGGCGTGGCTGTCTCCTACCGACATCTCCAGCGTGTCGAGGTCGTCGGCGACAAAAGCGAGTTCGACGATGGCGAGCCACAGATTCTCCGTGGTGTCATCGAGGAGGCCGCAGCGGAACACACAGACGACGATGTCGAGAACGGCGATCTCGTTTCAACGGAATCGTTCGATCACGATCTCTCGAAGCGCTACCCCGGCAAGGAGCTCGAAGTGACGGATGTTCCAGACGCATTCGTCTTCGACGTCGAGACAGATGGCTCCTTTACTGTCGACGAACTGATGACGGGTGCGATCGGGACGATCGAAGATCGAGCGGTGGAACTCAAAGAGACGGTACAGCTATGAGAGGCAGGTCCACCCAAACCGCAGTCGGTGCGACTGGTTCGCTGGAGAGCGGCGGCCCAGACGCCCGGATCGAAAGCGGTTTGAGTGGACACACACCAAGAGAATACACGCGCAGGGATAGCCAAGTCTGGCCAACGGCGCAGCGTTCAGGGCGCTGTCCCGTAGGGGTCCGCAGGTTCAAATCCTGCTCCCTGCAT
>SL_4KL_010_BRINEDRAFT_10000119_pt1 | contig 34366 bp, 30 predicted proteins | sample SodLak_010_BRINE_2_FD_10664 | JGI IMG/M metagenome (IMG submission 10664) | reverse complement strand
GAGCCCAGTAACGCACCTTTCGGCAAGGAGGCCCCGGAACTCGACTGAGGCGAGCTGGCATAAAACCCCCTACTGAACTCGGATTTGAGTATCTTCACACACCCGGTACCAGGTTGGCTTCGGTGACTCCCCAACATCACTAGGAATGTGTGGTTCAACCGGAATCGGATCCGGACGATCAAGGCCTGGAACTACGACAATTTCCCATCAGGAGAATTTCCCCTCTAAACCACACATATAATGATTATATGATAGTTGGGATAGTGGCTTAGATTTGTTCTGAATCGAATTCAAAGGTTTCTGGCGTTTTCTATGCCTAAATCTAACAGAAGGGGTCCAGTCCCAGTGTGCAAGTGAGCGAGCGCACGACCGTATGTTCGAAAAGCCCCTGCGACAGACCATCTGAACTGAGGGATTCGGTGACGTAAACGATACTGGCTTCTACTGTGTCCATCTTTTACGACGTGGATGGACGTCTTCGCGGCGCGATATTTGCTCCACGAGAAGGGATTCTGAGCCGGCGATTGGTTTTGATACCCTTCCTTCATATTCTTGGGCAAGCACCAGCAGTTCAGGACTGGGCACCCAATATCGCAACACTCTGCCGGATGGTGTTGGACGAACGTCAGCATCCACGTCGGTACACAGTGACCGATCTCCTTGGGGACTTGCTCGACGGTTCATTTGAATACTTATGATTTATCTGATATATTTCCTCTTTTACCAGAGAATTTATTATATTTGTGGCATGCTCGAGTGAGTCATCCGCTTCGAGCCGCGTGAGCCAACTGTAGATCCTTCGCCGCTGTTCCCCGTACCACTCGAGGAATTAGACCTATGTAACCCCATTTTTGTACCCAATTGCCGGTAAAAGCCGCTGTGTCGGTTTGTCGAGCTCGACATTTTTACAGTGAAGGATTCGGAAACCCGGATCCTAACTCCGTTTCCGCATCGCACCCGTTTATTATCGTCGACCCCCTGTTTCTGGTAATGACCCACCCAGTCTCACGCCGGATAGCGGCCGTCGAACGCGACCTCAGTGCTCGAGGGTTCGAGATCGAAAGGCAAAACCGGGTCACGATCGCCGTCGACGGCCCCTCGAACTTGACTGGGCTCGACGCGCCGCTGCAGCTTGTCCACCTCACCGACGGCACCCCGCTGACGGTTGCCTCGGCAATCGCAAACGCCACAGACGAGGGACGAGTCCCGCTGCTCGTCGCCGATGAGTGGACACTCGAAGAGGCCCAAGAAGTGGTAACGGCGCCGTTTCTCCTCGCTGATCGACGCGACAGCACCCGGCAATTTTACCCCGTCGAGGATCGCATCAGGCTGTCCGACGAGACCTTCGCCTGTATCGGCACTTCCGGACGAATAGAGTGGTCCGAGGCGGCGACTGGCTGTGACGATCCGGAACTGCTCTTTGCGGTCGGCGACGAGACTATCGCCGCCTTCGATTCCGCTGGTGAGTTGTGTTGCCCTGAGCCAACGGCCTTTCGATACCGATACAGTCGTGGCGAGGACGGACAACTGCGTGTGTTTCGACGGAATAAAACAGTGGGCCGGTATGCGAGTTTCCGGTCGATGCGGACTGACGGCTTCCGTCCCGCGCCCCTTCCCCTCGTGCCAGAACACCACGTCCGCCGAAACGGCCATCTCGCCCGCGCGGTGCTTCTGGCATCGGTCGACGGCGATACGCTCGAAGCGTATCGATAGCGCCCAGTGGCCTACCCCCTGAAACCCATTGCACAAACCCTCACAACACCGCGGCGCAGAATCGATGATGTAGCGGTTTTGAACCGACTGAGGGCGTCGAACACGTTTCAGCCAGTACCCTCTGTCACTCGTCCCTGTAAATGTAACGTCTAGGTAGAACTACATACGCCACTTATTGTGCCCCCGAAAATTCGTACGACCGGTTGGTGTATGATACTGCAGCCGCTCTCGACACTCCGGTTCACCTGCTCGGGTCGGCTGCTGAGCGAACCAGAGTTTCACCGTCCCGGACCTGTAATCGTTCCTGCGGCGGTTCGCCTTCTCCTTTTCGAGCAATTGCGCTGCAGACCAGAACGCTTTCTCATCCACAAGCGGAGGGAACAGCCGCTGTCCTCCTTCACTAATCACAATGTCGAAGGAGTGCTGGCAGAAAGCGACGCTGGTGACGTGCACTTTCTTGTTCCCGACTCGAGGAAACCGACAACAAATCGACGAGAACACGGACTTCTTTATTTCGATACGATCAGGCGAAGGACCCTTCCACCTCACGCATCCGGTGAGAGCGCAGCGTGAATAATGTCCGGATCGAACTGTTCTCCCGGTAGTTGGCGTTCGATCGCAATCGCAGCGTCTGAAACCGAAAAGACGTGAGAGTTTATTCGTTCGACGGCATCGACGTTTCGCTCGAGGATGGTCATCGCCCGTTCAACGTTCGTGGACTGTCCACGGCCACCGAGAAGCGTAATTTCGTCCATAACGACCCGGTCCATATTCACGGCCATCTCATCACCCGTCAGCCCGACCAGCACCACCCTACCCCGAGGGCGTACAAGATCAATCCCCAGTTGTGTCGCCGCTCGAGAGGGGGCAGCAACGACGACGATATCGAAGCCCGCCCCGTCGTTGAACGCCAATCCCCGCTCGGCGGCGTCGTTGTCGTCGGCATTGAGCGTCTCTGTCGCACCGAACTCTTCACTGAGGGCCAGCTTTGCCCGATCGGATTCGAGCCCGACGGCCAGTATCGGATCTGCACCGGCCTCCGCCGCGACGATGGTCGATGCGAGTCCCTGCGCCCCGGGCCCGATTATAGCGACGCTATCGCCCGGCGCCACCTGCCCTTTGGTCACCACCCACCGAACGCCGTTCCCTATGACACTGCCAAGGCAAGCAGCTCGGGCTGAGACGTGATCACCGATCTGGTGGAGACGCGAATGTGGATCGAGATACATGTACTGCCCGTATCCACCCCAGAGGTGCGGTGCCTCCTCCGCAGAGATCGTCACGCCGTACGCTCGGCCTTTTTCGCACATATGATAATGGCCTCGGTGGCACTCGAGACACGCGTTGCAAGGGATATATGGCTCTGGCATGACACGGTCCCCAATATCGAGTCCCCACTGGTCGAGTGTGTCGGTGGCCCCGTCGACGATGCGTCCGGCCACCTCGTGTCCCAGAATCAGTGGAAACGACGCAAACGGGGATTTCCCCCTGTATATCCCGATGTCTGACCCGCATACCGACGTCATCTCTACTTCGAGTAGCGCACCCTCGTCCATATCCGGGAGTGAATACGCTTCTCGTCGAAACGCCCCCGGCTCTGACAGAACCATTGACTCCGTTTGCATTGTCCACACCGAGGGGACCGATCATAATAAACCGTGGTAATGCTCACCCACGGTTGGATGTGGGGGGAGCCGTTGCAGCGAAGGGTACAGTATGTGGGTGGCGAACTCGCTTCACATCACCCACTTAGGTGGAGATATCGGAAACCTGCGATACCGAATACAGTACGACCTGAACGGACTCAGGGGCGAACTACGAGTGCGTTTTCCCAACAAGTGACTAACTGCGGGTCGTCAACAATCGCTAGAGAACCCGGTTGATCGCGCGTTCGATATCAGCATCGGTGGGGAGAACCTCCTGTTCGAGTCCAGGAGCGAACGGTAACGGGGTGTCCGGCACTCCAATTCGCTGGGGTGGCGCATCGAGTGTGAAGAACCCGTCTTCGACGACACTGGCGACGACCTCCGCGTGGAAGCCGTAGGACATCGGACTCTCGTCGGCGATAACGAGACGGCCCGTCTTCGAGACGCTCTCGAGTATGGTCTCGGTGTCGAGGGGATAGAGGGTGCGAGGATCGATCACTTCAATGCTCACCTCGCCCTCCAGGTCTCGCGCAACGGACATCGCCTCGCCGAAGAGTCGCTGGGTCGCCACGACGGTTACGTCGGATCCGGACCGCTCTATGGCGGCTTCCCCCAGCGCAACGGTGACGTCGCCGGTTGGCACCTCGCCGCGTTCGTCATAAATCGTCTTGTTCTCGAAGAACATGACTGGGTCTGGTGACCGGATACTCGATTTGATCAACCCTTTTGCGGCAGCTGGCGTCGCCGGCGCTACAGTCTTGATACCAGGTAAATGAGCGACAAGTGTGTGGACAGTGCCGGAGTGTTGTGCTGCGGCACTGAGCCCTCCACCCTCGGTTGCACGGAGGACGAGCGGAACCTCACTCGCACCCCCGAACATGTATCGGGTCTTTCCTGCCTGATTCATGATCTGATCGAAGCAAACGCCGATGAAATCGGAGAAGCTCAGCTCGACGACAGGACGGAGGCCAGTTGCGGCCGCTCCGACGGCTGCTCCGACCTGTGCGGCCTCACTGATTGGGGTGTTCCGGACTCTGCGACCACCGAACTCGTCGTACAATCCGGCAGTCACCTCGAAGGATTCGCCGTCCTCCTCGTCCTGGCCGTACAGCATGACCATCTCGTCGGCTTGCAACTCTTCGCGAAGACCTTCCCGAATAGCCTCACGAATACTCTTTGTTTCCGTCGCCTCACCTGTGTCGGTTTGTGCCATTAATATACACCCCAGTTTGGTTCCTCACGGGCGATCCGCTCGCGATGCCGGTCGATCTCTGGTGCGGGTTCGACGAACACGTCCTCGTAGGCCGCTTCGATGTCGGCTTCTTCGGTCGATCGAGCGAATTCGAGGGCTTCTTCCATCGTCTCTGCTGCTGCAGCAGTCAACGCGTCGCGTTTCTCTTCGGTCAGCTCACCGTCCTCGATCAATTTCTCGCTAAAGTTCGTGATCGGATCCCGTTCGTTGCGCCAAGATTCGACCTCTTCTGCACTCCGATACGGTTCCTGGTCGCCCTCGAAATGACCCCGATACCGATAGGTTTTCGCCTCGATGATCGTTGGGCCACCACCGTCGAGGGCGCGATTTCTGGCAGTGGTAACGGTCTCGTGAACGGCTTCGACATCTTGACCGTCGACAATAACACCCTCGACGCCGTAGGCGGCCGCCATGTCCGCGAGATCCTCAATGTTGTGTTGCTCATCGAAATGCATCCCTTCCGAATAGAGGTTGTTTTCGATGACGAAGACGACTGGTAACTGCCAGGTCGCCGCGAAATTGAACGCCTCGTGTACCTGGCCCTCGGCTGTGGCACCGTCGCCAACGAAGCCGAGTGAGATCCAGTCACTGTCGGTGTACTGTGCGGTGATTCCGGCACCGACGGCCAGTGGTGCGCTGCCACCGACGATCGGCTGCGCACCGAGCATGCCACGGTCGAGGTCGGCGACGTGCATCGATCCACCTTTGCCGCGACATTGACCAGCCTCTTTTCCGTACAACTCCGCGAGCAACCGATCCGGTTCGAGGCCCTTGGCAATGCTATGACCGTGCGCTCGGTGGGTGCTAGTGATGTAATCGTCCTCGGTAAGGGCACCACAGACCCCGACTGCGACCGCTTCTTGCCCCTGTGACAGGTGGACGAATCCAGGGATCTCACCGTCTGCGAATTGGTCCTGTACGGTGTTCTCGAACGCTCGAGCCAGCAGCATCTTTTCGAGCGCCGCTATTCGACCGGCTGTCGTGTCCATATCGATTGATGTCATCTAGCAGCACCTGAAATGCGTGGTCCGTGTACATATTCGTTCGGCTCCGATACGAGCTGTGGGGTGATTGTTGCTTTCATTGGTTGCTTTGAGTGGACTGGCTTGGAATTATTGTTCGAGTAGTGCAGTGGCATCGTCGAGTACGGTGGCTAACGTGTCGAGGAACCTCGCGGCATCTGCGCCATCGATGACGCGGTGGTCGAACGAGAGGCTGAAGCCGATAACCGACTTGAATTCGATTCCACGGTCGGTCCGTCTCGGTTCCTCCTTGAGACGGTTCACACCAAGGATTGCGACCTGTGGAGGATTAATGATCGGGGTAAAGGATTCGACGCCAAAGACGCCCAGGTTCGAGACGGTGAACGTCCCCCCCTGGAGATCAGCTGGTCGTTGGCGTTGACGCATCACCCGATCAGTGAGGGCCCCTCGTTGATGGGCTAGTTCTTGCATGGACATATGCTGGACCTCCTTGAGAACAGGCGTCACCAGTCCCGCATCGACGTCGACCGCAAACCCGATGTTGTGTTCATCGTAGATGTAATGGGTCCCGTTCTCGAAGGTTGCATTGAACTCGGGGTGCTGGGCGAGCGTATCACTGATGGCTTTCAACAGTACGTCAGTCATCGAAACCACCTCGGGAGCCTCCTCCGACGCCTCGAGTAAGGGTTCGGCGTTGACCCACCGATCCACCGTCACGTGAGGCGCTTCCCAACTACTACTCAAGCGGCGGGCAATCGTTGTTCGCATGCCTGTGAGAGGCCGCTCTTCGAGAAGCGTTAGTGACTCATGTTCGGCCCCTACTTCAACAGATTTGCCGGCCTCCGGTTGGGTAGGTGTACTCGTCGCGCGTTCCACATCCGTCTCGCGGATCGATCCGTGAGGGCCCGTTCCGGAAACCCTCTCGAGTGGGACGTCCAACGATGCAGCGCGTTTTCTAGCCCTGGGTGTAACCAACTCGGGTGCGTCGGTTCCTGCTGACTGATCCGTCAGGTCACGTTCAGTTGGGGTTGCCGGTGACGATGGTGGAGTCGGACCCGCGACTGCTCGTTCCACGTCCGCGGCAGTTATCGACCCGTTTGGCCCAGTCCCCTGAATTGTTGACGGCTCTAGGTCGTGGTCGTGTAACAACTGCCGTGCCTTTGGCGTCATAGAAACCGAATGGGCAGTGTTCGCCGACGACTGCGCGGTCTGTTCCGGCCCAGTATCGGTCTGCTCAGGAGTACCGGATTCGTCCTCCGCTACGTCCGCAGTGGTTCCGTTTTCACCGCCAGCACTGTCGTCCTGGCCAACCGACTGGTGCAACTCGCTGATATCTTCGTCGGCCCCCGCCACGATCCCCATGGCACCACCAGGTTCTATTTCGGCCCCCTCCTCGAGGAACACCTGGCGAAGTGTTCCCGATTCCCGTGCAGTGACGTCCGCGACCGTCTTTTCCGACTCGATCTCGGCCAGCACATCGTCTTCAGAGACGTCTTCACCCTCCTCAACTAACCACGCGAGGACGACCCCTGATTGCATTTCTACCCCTAGCTTGGGCATTCGAACGATATACGCCATCAGGTGATACCGGTTGGCCTAACCTCTTAAATTGCGCTGTTGCGACTCGACCCGATATCAATCGACGCTGCCCTTGTGACTGAGACGCTCCGTGATGAGGAGCTATAACCGACCGCCTGCCGATCTGTGGGCCGGAACCACGATCTATGGACGGGAACCAACAATTAAATGCAAGTCCTTGGAAGGATGAGTATGGCTTCATTGCTCGACGGGGAGACAGCCATCGTCACCGGCGCTGGTAGAGGGATTGGACGTGGAATCGCTATCGAACTCGCAAAACACGGGTGTAGCGTCGTCATCAACGATATTGATGCCGAATCAGCCACGGAGACCGCGACCGAGATTACGGACTCCTATGGGGTTGACGCGCTAGCCCTCCCAGGTGACGTGTCGGACGATGCCGATGCACAGGAACTCATCAAGCAGACAGTCGACGAATTCGGGAGCATCGATGCCATGGTGAACAACGCAGCAATAATTTCCCCACAGGCGTACGAGGACATCGACCTCGATACCTGGAATACCGTCATCGATGTGAATTTGACCGGCGTGCAGAACTGCTCCGTCGCAGCTTTCCGGGAGATGAAAGCGTCCGGGGGCGGAAAGATCGTGAACATCGCCTCGATCGCAGGGATGCGCGTCAGCCTGCTGGCGGGCGCACACTACACCACCTCCAAGTGGGGTGTTATCGGCCTCACCAGACATATCGCACAGGAGGGTGGGGCGTACGGCATTCGGGCCAACGCTGTCTGTCCAGGGCCCACGGAGAGTCAGCGGATTGAGGAATTGACCGATGCCGAACAGCGAGCCAAGAGCGCCGAGGAAGACATTCCACTAGACAGATGGGGAACACCGGGGGACGTTGGAAAGGCCACGGTGTTTTTCGCATCCGAACTCTCGGCGTACGTCACCGGGGCAGCACTCCCCGTCGATGGGGGCTTCACTATACTATAACCACGGTTTCAGTCGAGCAGGATCCAGGGACGGTCAGGGTGGCCTCGGTGCATAATGTATCCCTTGCTGTCCGGGAACACTCGGAGTCTCGACGTTACTCGGACTGCAGTCCACCAACCGATAATGAGGGAGGCGCTCGAGGACTCTTGGCTCAATTAGCGGTGTGAATTGCCTCACCGACCGCGGCCGCACAAGCCTCCATTACACTCTCAGCGAGGGTTGGGTGGGCGTGTACAGTACGGGCGACCTCAGATGCGGTCAGTCCTGCAGTCACAGCGAGGGTGAGTTCGCCGATCAACTCGGAGGCGTGGTCGCCCACGATCTGTGCTCCAAGAATCGTCCCGGTCGGATGATCGACCACCACGCGGACGAATCCCTCTGGCTTCCCCGCGGCGAGAGCACGCCCACTCGCGTTAAACGGCATCCGACCGGTCGCTGGATCGAACCCGTCCGAAGCGGCTTCGGTCTCAGAGCGGCCAACTGTCGCCACCTCGGGGTCGGTAAACACGACCGACGGGATGACGTGATCCGACACGGAAGCGTCTTCGCCCGCGATCGTTTCCGCAGCAACCAATCCTTCAGCGCTTGCTTTGTGTGCGAGCATGGGTTCACCGGCGACGTCGCCCACTGCATAAACGTGGTCTCGATTCGTTCGACAGGCGTCATCAGTCTCGATGAATCCGGAGGAGGTGAGATCGATATCGAGTTCCTCGATCGAGACGGTGTCGGTGACTGGTTGGCGCCCAACAGCCACGACAACACGGTCTGCCGTGTATTCGGTTTCGTCCTCGTTCGGCAGTTCAGTCGTAACGCGCACACTGTCCGACCCTGGCTCACACGCCGTAGCTAACTCGTTGAACGCGAATTCGACACCGAGTGATTCGACGTGTGACCGAATCGTTCGCCGCAGCTCCTCGTCCCATCCAGGCAATGCATCGTCTTCGAGTTCGACGACCGTCACAGCAGTTCCGAGTTTCGAAAACAGGGTCGCCAGTTCGAGCCCAATGTATCCCGCACCCACGATGAGTAGTGATCGAGGAATTGCGTCGATCGAAAAGACGTCACGGGAGGTCATCACGCGATCGTTCTCGAACGGAAACGCGGGCAGTTTGATCGGGCGGCTGCCGGTTGCGATGACGGCGTGATCGAACTCAATACTGCCCTCGTCCCCGTCTGGGTCGCTGACGGCCGCGACATTGTCGTCGACGAATCGAGCACGACCTTCGACGAGTTCGACACCGGCAGCGCGACACAGATGATCGATCCCACCGGTCAATTGATTGACAACACTCGATTCCCACCCCAGTAATTCATCCCAGTCGATGTATGGGTCGGCGTAGATCCCCATCGATTCCCGGTTGTTGACGTCGTGCACGGAACCCACTGCCGAAAGGAGCGCTTTGGATGGAATACAACCGTAATTGAGACAGGTTCCACCAACGGCGTCTGCTTCCACCAGTGTGGCACCCATATCGAGTTGCACAGCCCGGATTGCTGCGACATAGCCCCCTGGCCCACCACCGATCACGAGTACCTCCGTCTGCTCGGGTAAGCTCATCAGGTTGTGCCAACTAGGTTCGACCACATAACCGTGTCCGTACCGGCGAGTTCAACCGCCGATTCATTCAGCGACCGTTCGACGAACTAATGGCACACATTATTATGCCTCATCGCAAATGTGGTACTCATGTACACCGTACTCGTTCCAGTTGGTGCGAAAAAGGCGGGTGTCTCTCGAGCAGTCGAGACAGTCACTGGGTTCCCGGGTAGTGATGAAATCGAGGTCGTCATCGTGCACGTGAGCAAGGATATCGACGTCGTCGGGTCTGACGGGGGACACGTGAAAATCGATCATCAAGATCTGAGTCTTCCAGATGCCGTCGAAGACGCGATTGCTGGATTCGAATCGGCAGAGATTCCGGTCTCGTTCGAACTCCGCTCTGGAGATCCAGTTGACGAGATACTCGAGATCATCACCGAACGTGAGGTCGATCACGTTGTCATCCCAGACAAGCGTCGGACCCCGCTGGGCAAAGTCGTATTCGGCGGAACCACTCTTCCGTTAGTCCGTGATTCACCGGCCCCCGTCACCGTCGTCCCTGCCCAGTTGTAATTCGTTGATGCCACGGCTTCGAAGTGGGCGATTTTCCACCAGATGACATCGGCCGATATAGCACGGGGGAGTGTGTGGTGTCAATCAGTCGTACTATCGCCGTCTCGACTGTGTGAGGATGGCTGAATCGGTACAGCGATGAAAAAAGCTAAGTATTATGTATGATAGACATCGATTGGATAGTATGGTTGAGCCATCATCTAACTCAGGGGAACTGTCGCGGAGAGCATATGTAAAGTCTGCAACAGCTATGTCAGCAATCGGTGCCGTCGGGCTGGCAGGCTGTCTGGGAGACGACGAAGAGGAGTTCTCTCTGGAGGCAAACGCCGCCGGAGCAGAAGGAACCGTACACGGAGACGTCGCCAGAATAGTGGGTGACCTGATTGAAGAGAAGACGGACGGTGCGATCGAAATCGATGCGTTCACCGACAACGAACTCGGGGGGCTCGTCGAGTCGATGGAAAACGTCCAGAGTGGAGCACTGGATATCTACGTTAATGTGTACGGTCTTGCAGCGGGGTTTTACGAAGAGGCACAGATCTTCGACGCGCCCTACATGTACGATGAGGACGATCCGTACAACGACCTGATCGAGGTAACGGATCCGAACCGATCCGACGTCGCTGCAGATCTCATCGAGGACATCGCGGATGAAACCAGTCTCCGTTCACTGGGGACGTTCCCACAGGGGACGCGTCGTGTGAGTCTCAGTGGCGAACCGGCATACAGCCCGTCGGACCTGGCAGAGTATCTGCTTCGGGTGGTCCCCGTCCCGATTTTCGAGGAGACTATCGTGGGAATGGGTGCACAGGTAACTGAACTCGACTGGGGCGAGGTTCCTCAGGCACTCGCAACTGGATCGATTGACGGCCAGGAGAATCCATACGAGATCATGGTCGGAGCTGGTATCCAGGAGCACACGGACTACGTGCTCGAGACGGACCACCAGCACCCCGCCCTGGCCTTCTGGATCAACGACGACCTCTGGAACGAGTTCTCCGAGGAACAACAGGACCTGTTCTACGAAGCAATCCAGGAAGCACAACCCCAGGCAATCGAACAGCTCGAGGATAACATCGAAGAATCGAGGGACGCATTCCTCGATGAGGGGGCCGAGATCATCCCACCCGAGGAACTCGAGTACGACGAGTTCGTGAGCCAAACTCGGGCCCACATCCGCGATGAGTTCCCCGACTTCGTAGACACAATCGAAGATATTCACGGCGACACGTACGAATAAACGGCATTTCGAATAATGTCCGGAAAACCGACTTTCAAACGAGTACTCAACACGCTAGTCGATACAATACCGACGTACGCCGCAGGAGCTGGAATTATCGCGATTACACTGACGATCCTCTTCATTGTATTTACGCGGAACCTCGGGATTCGGATTCCAGGACTCCTCTCGCTTTCACAGATAATTGGTGTCTGGGTGATTTTCATCCTAGTTGCAAGTGTCGCCAAGGAGCAACGACACATTCAGATCGGTTTCTTCACTGACAGGCTCCCAGAGCCCTTGGACAGAATCCACGAACTGGCAATCGTCGTTCTCAAACTGGTTGCCGCGCTGATCTTCCTCTACAGTGCCATTCTTGCCACGAACGCCGGATTGGGATCGACTGTTTCCGGGCTCGGGATTCCAACAGCCGTCATGACCGCTGCTGCAGTTGTTGGATTTGGCCTGTTGGTGGTTATCTACGTGCTGCAAGCAATGGAGTCAGTCGGGATTATAACGAACGTCACGACGGAGGGTGAGGCATGATCAGCGAGGGCGTTCTCGTTATCGTACTCTTCTTCGTTCTGGCCTTACTCCGAGTGCCGATTTTTATTTCGCTGGGATTGCCTGCAACGTTGTATCTCGTTTTGACAGGCACTGCAGCTGAGTTCCCCGTGAACCGGATGGTGCGGACCGTCGATTCGTTTTCCTTGCTCGCTGTTCCCATCTTCATTTACGTGGGTGCGTTAATGAATCACGGAGAGATCACCGACAAAATATTCGATTTCGCAGACGACGTCGTTGGCCACATCACCGGCGGACTAGCACAGGTTAACATCGTGACGAGCCTCATCTTCTCCGGGATTTCCGGGTCTGCCCTCGCAGATATTGGTGGAGTCGGTAAGGTGCTGATTCACACCATGTCCGACCACGGATACAAGGACAACTTCTCTGCGGCATTGACCAGTGCATCGGCCACAATTGGACCGCTGTTTCCGCCAAGTATTCCGCTGATCCTCTATGGCATCCTCGCAGAAGAGTCGATCCTTGATCTCCTGATCGCAGGTGCACTGCCAGCCATTGCAACCGTGATCTTGTTGATGGCCGGGACATTCATAATCGCATATCGAAAAGATTTCCCGTCAAACGAAACGCGTGCGCCGATCCGAAAGATTGCCCGTTCGTTTTTGATCGCACTTCCTGCGCTTGCAACACCGATCGTCCTGATCGTCGGGATGCTCTCAGGGTACTTCGGGCCAACCGAAGCTGCGGCAGTCACCGTGTTGTACATTCTGTTCGTCAACTTCACGATCTATCGGATTACGAATCTGCGATACATATGGGAGGCTGCGGTCGAAACCGCGAGAACGACGAGCGTCGTGTTAATCATCCTCGCTGCAGCGGGCCTCTTCGCGTTTGTGCTCTCGATCGAACGGATCGACCAGCAGTTTGCAGATATTCTCTTCAGCATCTCCCAGGAGCCGGCGATGGTCCTGTTCATGGTAATCGTTCTCGTGCTTGCACTCGGTTTGATCCTCGACCCATTGGCTGCACTGGTCATGGTCACGCCGATCGTCGTGCCGCCTCTGACAGCTGTGGGGTACGATCCAATTCACATGGGCGTTGTCATCGTTTACGGTCTCATGCTCGGGCTGCTCACCCCACCGCTTGGCCTGTCCGTCTATCTGTCAGCGGACATCGCCGGGGCGGATCCAATCGAGGTATTCCGAGCCTCCGCCCCCTTCTACGTTATTCTCCTCAGTGGACTATTCGTTATCGCGTACGTCCCTGAAATCAGTCTCTATCTCCTTCGATTCACATAGCTGTCTCTTTCCGTTTTCACACGGAGACACCAACAAACGTCAATAGCTCAAGCCACAGTCGACGTTGGCTACGGATTCTTCGACCGCGACGGTGTCCTCACAGATGCGCACGTACGGCCACGGCAAACGCTCGACAGTCGTCGCCAACCCGAACCCCTCGCTCGATTGCCTCATCGTTAATATGGCTCAACCGTCCCGTTTCCCAGGCCGATTGAGCATCTCCGATGTGTGCAGTGTCGACATTGATTGTGGCTGCTGGAATCCCGCGGTCATCGAGCACCTCGAGTCGACCAGTACCCGCCCCGTCGATACCAGGACCTGCATCAAAAAAGGTCGCACCAGCGACCGGGGTCGGTAAGTACGTTTCACCGGTGCGCTCTCCCGCGAGCCGTTCTCCGTGGCTCCCGGTTATGACGATGGTCTCGGCGTGTTCTTCCTCGACGAGTGACAGCGAATCCATTCCCCACACCGGAACAGCACCGTCATCCAGTAATACAACTTGCTGATCGGTCGGCCCCAATGACGACTCCGGTTCATCCGCGTCGTGCATCGCTCGAGCACAGGCCATCGCGGACTGGCCGACCTCGCACCCACACGCTGTCGCAGTCGCGTTAACCGCACTAATTACACCGCGTTCGGCGCAATCGAAGCCATCACCGATCCGCGCGGTATCGTGATCCACAGTTGCCCCAGCAATGCCACACTCCTCAAGTGCGGGAAGCGCACTGATGCCAGCAGCGTCTTTGCCAACGCCTGCATCGTTGAAGATCAGACCCCGCGCCCCCAATCGTGCACCCAAATAGCCGGCGTATTCGGCGCCGTGGCTCGCAGCGATAATCACCGTGTGCTCCCCAGCGTGGACCTGTGTGATGCTATCCAAAATCCGTGTGTCAGCAAGAACCATACAGTACCATGCACCACGGCCTATTTTAGCGTTGGCATGGTGATGAAACGTCTCCAACAGGAGGGCAGCGGAGTCGAGTCACCACAGACAAAGTCGCCGGTATCGGTAGTCAAATACCCCACCACGTGAGACAAATCACACGATTCGTTGAAAACGAGATGAGAGAATGCGCTGGAAATATCGAGATACCGTTCTGACACTCTGTACACTCGCTTTTTTTGCGACGATGGTCGCACGACTATCAATCAGTCCCGTGGTTCCAGACATCACGTCAGAGTTTGAAGTTTCGAATACGGTGATGGGGGTCGCACTCTCCGGGCTGTGGATGGCATACTTTTTTGCACAGTTCCCAAGTGGCGTCTTCGCCGATCGGTTCGGTGAGAGACCAGTCATCTTGATCGCGGTCGGTGGAACAGCTGCCGCCTGTCTCCTCCTCGCTCTTTCCCCACTGTTTGCGGTGTTTGTCGTCAGTACAATCCTGCTTGGATTATTTGCAGGGTTGCACTACAGCGTCGCAACAACCCTCCTAACTCGGACATACGACAACGTTGGCACGGCCATTGGATTGCACAGCACTGGCGGACCGGTAGCCGGATTGATAACGCCGCTCATCGTCGCCTGGACAGCCGTACAGTACGGCTGGCGACCGGCGATCGCAATCGGTGCGCTCGTGGCAATCCCGGTTTTCGTCCTGTTCGCCTGGCTCGTCCGTCCTGCACCACCGCGACGTCCAAACACCCCCGTCACAGATATATTTGCATTCAGTTCCATTCGGGCCTTACTTTCGAGACCCCCGATCGCGTTTACCGTTTGTCTCGCCATCGCCAGTGAGTTTGTCTGGCAGGCCACCGCTTCATTTCTTCCGGCGTTTCTCGTTGGCCACCACGGGTTGTCCACGACACTCGCAGGGTTGTTCTTCGCCTTCTACTTCGTCGTACACGGGATTATTCAGGTGGGAGTCGGTACCGCATCGGACCGCTTCGGACGTGACTTCGCTACTGCGATCTGTATGGTGGCCGGTATACTCGGATACCTTATCCTCGTCGTGGGTTCCAGCATTGTGTCGATCGCTGTCGGGGTATTTTTTGTTGGCTTCGGCATGAGTTGGATCGCAGCCATCCTCCCCCGCTTCGTCGATCAACTCTCCGTTGAAGAGCGGGGAGCCGGATTCGGGCTCGTCCGGACCGTCTATGGAATGGCAGGTTCGGTCGGTTCGGTCGCCGTGGGCCTCTCTGCTGACGTGTTTAACTGGGGGATTGCCTTTACACTCCTTACCGTTCCGCTCTTATTCGTTCTCATCGCACTCATTGCCAACGCGACCTTGCGCTGGGGATACTGATCCAGGAGAGCCCATACAGGGAACCGACACAGTGAGTCGACGTTTAAATAGCGTTCTCCCGCCTACAAGCCCACGACTGAAGTGTTGTTAAATCATGTGGCAGTATTCATTGACGGGCCCACAGTGGAGAAGGAGCCTGTGGGTCGGTTTTTTAACCTAGAGGCGGGTATGGTGGTCATGGCTAATGGTACCGAACGGGAATCCTCGGGAGACGGAGCCTATACCCTGTTCATTGACGGCGGCTACCGGGAGAGCACTGGGACCGAACGAATCGACGTGTCAAATCCCTACGACGGGTCCGTCTGGGCATCAGTTCCCAACGGAACTGAAGCGGATATCGATGCCGCCGTGAACGCAGCGCGGTCGGCGTATCGAAAACACTGGAGTGAGACGCTTCCCAGTGAGCGAAGTGCGATCCTTCGGGAAATCGCGGGCGTGCTCGAGACCCACGCTGACGAACTGGGTCGACTTGAGACAAGGCAGAATGGAAAACTCCTGCGCGAGATGCGCCCACAGATGGACGCGGCTGCGGAGTGGTACCGCTACTACGCCAGTCGCTGTCAGACGCTCGAGGGATCGGTAATACCCGTTGAAAACAAAGACGGAAAGATGCTGAATTACACCAGACACGAACCCTACGGCGTAGTGGGGGCGATCACCCCGTGGAACTCACCGCTTCTATTGTTGGCGTGGAAGTTGGCCCCAGCGCTCGCTGCAGGAAACACCTTCGTCCACAAACCGAGTGAAGAAACGCCGGTCAGTGCGATTCGATTTGCCAAGCTCGTTTCCGAGGGGACGTCGATCCCCCCAGGTGTGTTCAACGTGGTTCCAGGGTACGGTGAGAACGCCGGAGCAGCGCTCGCGAGTCACGACGACGTCGACAAACTGGCCTTTACCGGCAGTACCGAGGTGGGGCGAGAAATCGCGCGAAACGCTGGTGAGAAGTTAGTCCCCGTTTCACTCGAGTTGGGGGGGAAGAATCCAAATATCGTATTCCCCGACGCAGACCTGGAAAACGCATGTAATGGCATTATCAAGGGCATTTTCGCGGCAACTGGTCAAACCTGCGTCGCCGGTTCCCGTGTACTCGTTCACGAAAGTATCTACGACGATCTCGTCGATAGAATCGTCGAAAGAGCCGCCGGCGTCGAGATGGGTGACCCGATGAGCGAGAGGACACAGATGGGGCCACTCGCGTTCGAAGCACAATACGAGAAGGTCCGTGGCTATCTCGATCTAGCGGTTGATGGGGGGGCAACCATTGCCCACGGTGGCAGGCAGCCGAGCCAATTGCCTGGGTCGTGTTTCATAGAGCCCACCGTGTTGGTTGATTGTGACAACGGTATGCGGGTGGTACGAGAGGAGATTTTCGGCCCTGTCTTGGCGGTACTGCCGTTCTCGTCGGAAGCCGAGGCGATTGAGATCGCAAACGATACCGATTACGGACTCGCAGCTGGTGTCTGGACAGATTCAGTCGGTCGAGCACATCGCGTCGCAGAACGTATCGAAGCCGGGACAGTCTGGATTAACGAGTATCGGATGGTGTCGTATGCCTCCCCTTTCGGAGGGTACAAGGACAGTGGGCTCGGCCGCGAGATGGGGCAGGAGGGGCTCGAAGAGTACTACCAGACAAAAAGTATCTGGGTCGACCTCTCGGAATCCGTGTCTGACCCGTTCAGTTTAGGTTGAGAGACCTCCAGAGACGCGGCATTTGAACACAATCTCTATGTTTATGGATGATAATGCTAGAGCTGCCTGTTGACAAAATAAGACATCCACATTCGGTAGCGAAATTTTGAAACAGGCACGAGAGACCATGTTTACCAAAATCCACCACATCGCCTTTGTCGTCGCCGACCTCGAGGAGTCGATGGATCGCTTCGAAGCCAATTACGACATGGAGCTGGTCGAGCGGGATCAACTAACAGGTCAGTTCTCGATGGACATTGCACTCTACAATGCAGGAAGCAACATCGTCGAACTCATACAACCAACGACTGAGGAGGGTTGGACCTACGAATACCTCCAGGACAACGGGGAGGGGTGGTTCCACATCGCGTTCGAGGTCGACGATATTCGACAGAGTATGCGCGACCTCGAGGACCGAGGGATTCGACTCGTACACGACGAGCCCCAGCAAGGGTACGACTGGTTGGTAGTGACGTTGGACGACCGCGACACAATCGTACCCATGCAGATCGTTGAGACCCTGGAGTAGCTTCATTCCTTCGCGGACCGGTATGCTGCTATTCGCAACCGAAGCCCAAGCACATTCCACCCTGATATCGTCCTGCCACACGTTTTGTTTCCCGCGTCGACTGCTGACCATCCACAACTGTGACAACAAGTTCGATAACGAATGCGCCCACTTCCGAAAAGAGCCGCCGATTGACCGCTGATCTAAGATGCAATCACGTCGGAACCGGTTCAGACAGAGCAACCGTGGAACTAGCGGCTAACCGTGTCAGGTGAACGGGAAAACCTACGGCTGTACATAGAGATTTGCGAGAAACGATCATTATTGATAATGGGCCCAAAGCTGATCGTATGTGATTTTGCATTCCCAGGTTTTATGCCCTCTACTGTCCGATTTCGAGATCCTACCAGACTCTGATTACGCCGTCATACGTTTAATCATTCTCCAGAGGAGAATGGGAGCCAATAGATTCGTACTCCAAAACGAGTAGTATTTCAGTGGGCTTTACACACATATGTGTGTAAGGTGTTCAGCAGATACCTCGGTGATTGGCTGAGGGGACGAACGCACTTCGATCACGAACTCTCGTAGATGCGCGTTAACTCGCGCTCGAGGTCACGCTTCGTCTGCTGAAGAATCTCAGGAATCTCCGTTGTCAGCCGTTCGCCCTTGACTCTGTACGACGGTCCACCAATACTAATTGCACCGAAGACCGATCCATCGGGGTGAGAAACGGTCATCGCAGCGGAATTGAGTCCGGGAATTAATTCTTCTTTGTTCAAAGAGTAGCCACGAGATCGTATGATTTCCAACTCTTCGTACAGATAGCCCTCATCGGTGATGGTATTTTCGGTTTGTGGTGGCAAACCACTGGTTTCAATGATCCCAGCGACCCTCTCATCAGGGAGATCGGCCATAATTGCCTTTCCGACTGCAGTGTAATGCATCGGATATCGATTGCCGATTTTGTATACTGGATCTTCAGGAACTCCCTCACCGAATAATAAATAGATGCGATTGTTTTCCGGGACGCAAAATGTTGCACTTTCACCGCTTATATCCCACATGCGTTTGACAGCCTCCTTTGCAGGCGTATATTCCTGCTTACGGCTTTTGACATACTCTCCATACGTAAAGAACAGTAACCCTAGGTTGTACTCGTTTCCTTCTTTCGTGACGACTCCTTCATCTTCGAGTGTCTTGAGATGGGCATGAACGGAACTGGTTGCCATCTCGAGTTCATTGCTGATCTCAGGCATCGTCGCTCCGTTTTGTTCTTTGAGATGATTGATGATTTGGAACGAAAGTGCCGTCGTTTGTAGTCTTCGTGCCATCGGTTTCTACGAACATGTTCAGACCCAATCTATATATAAATTCTCCTCTCGCGAATATCTAATCTTTGCTGGACAGCAATGCCCCTACTTGGCGCATAGAATGGGGTTTCCCCATAATTCAGGTGTGAATCTATCAGTTGGCTAATAGTGCTTCCATACTTAGCCGTTCCAAAAGGCGTATATCGTCAGCGTCTTTTTACGCGTTAGCAGCACAACATAAAACATTCTATATTAATACCACATCTTACGACTGNAACGGAAACTATTCTTACAAACGCCATCGGTGTGCGAAACTAGCTGCGACGGTTACAATGAATGTGAAAAAGCAATTACAATCTGCCAAGCAAAGCATACCCTCAGCATAACCATGTTGCTCGAATTGGTTTATTCGTCGAGCATGACGCCAATCTGAGTGTTTTCCGGTGATTTTGGGATGTGCAGGCGCAAAGCCTCGCGGTTCAGGGCGGGGAAAATGTCGTTCGGATGAATCAGGTTGCTTCATACCACTCTGAAAGGGGACAGAGCACATTTACCGCTTATACAAATTACAACCGTATATTTGTAATGGCGATCCATTCTCACCGTTGCTTCGAACGACAGGTCAGACCAACTGTCGGGTACAAGGATTACCTTTTTTCGATTACGTAGAATTATAAGCCAGCACGCTCAAATTCCGCCAATGGGATCACCAAAAAGCACATTGAAAACGACCGAAACATCGTTAGAGATTATCGACGTGATCCAGCGCCGCAACGGGGCCGAAATCGCCGAAATCGCCGACGAACTATCGCTAGCGCTAAGCACGGTGTACAAACATGTCGCAACCCTCGAGTCCCAAGGCTATCTCATCGCAGAAGACGGGGTCTACGATATTGGACTCCGATTTTTCAACCTCGGAGAGTACGCACGGAGTCGCATCCCCATGAAACAGTCAATCAGCGAAACAGTCCAGCGGTTGACCGACGAAACGGAAGAAGAGGTTGATTTTGTCATCGAAGACCATGGCCGAATCATTACGGTCCTGGAGTCGTACCACAAGTGGGTCAAACAGTCGGAGGGGCAAGCGGATCAATACCGCGCTCGCACCGGCACGTACTATCATATGCATGCCACAGCATCCGGGAAGGCGATCCTCGCCGAATATCCCCGTGACAGTGTCGAGGAGATAATTGAGGAGTGGGGGTTACCCGCAAAGACTGAGAACACGATCACGGAACTGCCGTCGTTGTTGGAGGAGCTCGATACGACACGTCAACGAGGGTACGCCATCGACGACGAAGAGTTCACAAACGGTCTGTGTAGTGTCGGTATGAGGGTCGAGTTGCCCGGCACCAGCTTGGTCGGTGCAATTAGCGTTTCCGGGCCAAGCTATCGGCTTACGGGCAGCGTGCTCCACGACACGATCCCCGCGACCATGCGTGACGTGATCGACGATCTTGAGGCGACCTTCACCACGCCGTGACTACAGCGAGGGCGTGTCGAGGTTTACGTAGACACTTTTGGTCTGCCGGTAGTGATCGAGCGCCTCGATACCGAGATCGTTTCCAATACCGGAGTCTTTGAATCCGCCATATGGGGCCTCCGGAAGGATTGGACCGTATTCGTTTACGTAAATCAGGCCGGCGTCGAGATCGTCGGCTGCGTTGTGAACTATTGACGTTCGCTCGGTTCCGATTCCAGCAGCGAGTCCGAAATTTGTACCGTTTGCGAGCTTAATAGCTTCTTCGTAGGTTTCGAATGAGAGGATCGTCTGTACCGGACCGAAGATTTCTTCGCACCCAACGGTCATGTGGTTTTCCACGTTAGCGAAAACAGTCGGTTCGACGAACCAGCCGTCCTCGAGGCCCGAATCTGACGGACGACCCCCTCCACAGAGCAAATCGGCCTCTTCTCGACCGGTTTCGATGTATTCTGTGACGGTTTCGAACTGCTCTCTCGATGTGAGTGGTCCCATCGTGGTTTCTTCATCGAGCGGATCGCCGAGGACGTAAGACTCGGCTCTCTCGACGAATCGTTCGGTAAACTCGTCGACGAGCTCCTCGTGGACGATCGCCCGCGAAAACGCATCGCAGATCTCCCCCGTACTGTAGAAGATGCCGTCGGCGACAGCGTCGACGACCGCCTCCAGATCGGCGTCGGGGAAAACGATGAATGGAGACTTCCCGCCGAGTTCGAGCGTCACGGGTGCAACGTGGTCGGCTGCGGCGCGCATGACAGTTTCTCCGACAGCAGTGCTACCGGTGAAGGAGACTTTGCGAACGTCGTCATGTTCGGCAAGTGGGGCGCCAGCCTCCCGGCCGGTACCAGTAACGACGTTGAGAACGCCGTCGGGGAAAATGCCGTCTGCGAGTTGGGCGATGCGAACCGTCGATAGCGGGCTATTCGCCGACGGCTTGATTACACAGGCGTTCCCCGCGGCTAGCGCTGGGCCGAGTTTCCAGGCAGCCGCCCACATCGGAAAGTTCCACGGGACGATCTGACCTACCACCCCGTAAGGCTCGTGTTTCGTATACAGGTGGAGGTCCTCACCGGCTGGGATCTGTTCGGCCCGCTGGCTGCGACACACCGAGGCATAAAATTCCAGGGTATCGATCGCACCTTCAACCTCACCTTTGGCCTGGGCTATCGGTTTCCCGGTATCGAGTGACTCGAGGAGCGAGAGTTGGTTGACGTGGGCCTCGAGTACGTCGATCCATTCGAACAAGAGCCGTGATCGGTCCCTCGGTGTCGTCGACGCCCAGTCGCGATCGAACGCGTCCCACGCAGCCGTCACGGCGACATCGATGTCCTCGGCGGTACACGCAGGCACCTCGAGGATTGGCTCGTCGATGACGGGATCGCGCGTTTCAACGGCGGTTTCGGTCGTGTAGGACCCACCGTCGATCCAGGCGGCGAACGTTTCATCCGATGTGATCTGTTTGTGTTTCGAAAGGTGCCGGTCCCGGATCTCTTGCTTCGAAGCTGGCTGACCCATACAGTGCGATGTGAGTCCCGATCACTAAATCTTCGGGTAGATGACCACTCCGTCCGAGAGTCAGCCGAAATCGAACCCGGTGTCGCTGAGAGTGCCATCACACGAGCATCTCCCTGTTTGCCCCACTTCGCCCGCAAACCCGCATATCAAATTACTTACAATCAAGATTTATATATCCGCCACGGAAAAATTCAATCGGATGAACAAGCGAATCACGCCAACAGATGTAGCGCCGCCTGCAGAGACTCCATCGCTCCGTTGGGCCGGTGGTCAGTGATGAGTGCCAGTCTTACACCCTACTCCCTCAGCCTCCCGATCTGGATCGAGTTTGGCAACGACTGTAGTACACAGGTCGGTGAACTCGTAGATACCCAGGGGTGGCAAAAAGCGCTCATCGTCACCGACCAGGGAATCATCGACGCGGGACTTCTCGAGGGAATCACGGATTCGCTCTCAAGTGCCGGAATCGAGTTCGCCGTCTTTGACAGCGTCGAGCCAAACCCCACGGCCTCGATGGTCGAGTCAGGGACTGAAATGCTCGAACGCGAGGATTGTGACTTCGTCCTCGCAATCGGTGGCGGTAGCAGCATGGACACCGGAAAGGGCGTCTCGCTGATGGCCACAAATCCCGGGGAGGTTGCCGACTACGAAGTAACCTCGGCTGAAGAGGTGATGGAGGAACCGATCGAAAACCATCCGTATCCGCTGGTGACGATCCCGACTACCGCGGGGACCGGCAGCGAGGTCGATTACTGGGCGGTTATCACAGACGAGGAACGTGAATTCAAAATGGCGCTCGGCCAGTCGCCGTTGTGCCCGAACGGACCGTACCTCGGGGCCGAAATCTCGCTAGTCGATCCAGCGCTGACAGCGACGCTACCACCGCGACAGACCGCAGCGACCGGATTCGACGCGTTCTCGCACGCACTGGAGAATTACGTATCAGTCGGCTGCCCGCCGATCGTCAAGCCGCTGACGAGCCACGTCATGGGGCTCGTCACCGACTATCTCCCGCGTGCCTACGAAGACGGCAGCAACGACATGGAAGCCCGAGAATACATGATGTTCGGCTCTCACGTCGCCGGGATCTGCGAGAACTTCGCCGGTTTCGGTGCAATCCACTCACTTGCCGAAGTAACTGGTGGTATGTATCCCGAGATTCCCCACGGCGAGGCGATCGCTGTCTTTACCCCACCCGTGATGCGGTACAACCTCGAGGCCGTTCCCGGGCGCTACGCCGACGTCGCCGAAGCCATGGGGGTGGAGGTCGAGGGACTCTCTGATGAGGAGGCCGCCAATGAGGCGGTCAACGCCACCGAAGCTTTGATCGAGCGAGTCGACCTTCCCAAGAGTCTCAAAGCCCTCGGCGTTGCGGAGGAGGATCTCCCAGAAATCGCGGAAAAATCGCTCGACACGATAGAAATCCATGACAATCCACGCGAGGCGGGAGCCGATGAACTCCTCGAAATGGCTCGAGACGCATACTGAAGACCCCCTTGGATTCCTGGTCAGCCTCATGTCCAAAATCTGGCCCGGCAAAGTAATGGGCAGCGATAAATAGATTAAAACCGCGAAGCCAAGCGATCACATCGGCCTACTCGATTGGGGTTACCTCTTATGCTGAGGGAGACACCGTTCTTTTATTCGGGAATTTTTTACTCACTCTCTGGCAACGCACTGGACTGTGGCGCTCGTCGGGACTATAGTAGCCAGTGAACGTCATTGCACACCCTATCGCATGACTGCGTCGCGATAGGCGTGTCAATCGTTTCACTGGCTACTATCGGGTCGATGAGTAGGGGGAGGACTTTAGTCATATCTCTGTATATAATGTAAAAATACACAAAATCCCGAACATTTATACGTTCCGGGTTGAACAAGTACACAGAGTCCATATGACTCGGAATGACACCGAGACTGCCGGAGCAACGCGCCGACGGAACGTACTGATGGCTGCCGGTGCAGGCAGTCTCACAGCCCTTGCAGGCTGTCTCGGCCTAGGTGACGATGACGACGATGACGGGACCGGCGAGGGCGGCTTCGGAGAGGCAGGTCAGATGACCGAGGACGGGGTAGTGACGATCAACTTCTGGCCTGCCTGGGGCGGGTTCTACGAAGACCAGCTCAACCAGATGATCGATGAGTTCGAGAGTACGCACGACGACATCGAAATCGATATGAATCCGTTGCCGGACTACCGAGAGTCTCGGACGGCAGCTTTTACCAATATCGACGGTGGCGATCCGGAAGGCATGCCGGATATCACCCACTTCGACACGAACGAAACCATCGTCGCACTCGACACGGGCTGGTTCCAGCCAGTCGAGGAGCTGCTCGAAGACATCACCCCGGACGACATTATCGACCCCGCCGCCGCAACCTCAACATTCGAGGGGACGTTATGGGCAGCACCGTTCTACATTTCGAACGTCGTCATGCACTACAACGCGGACATGCTCGAAGAGGCAGGACACGATCCCGAGGACCCACCGGCAAGCCTCGAAGGCGTCCGTGAAATCGGGGAGGACTGTGTCGAGGAAGCTGGTGCGGACTACGCAGTAACAATTCCCAACGACTCGTGGTTCATAGAGAGCCTCGTATCCGAACAAAACGAATTCTGGCTGGACAATGAAAACGGCCACCAAGGCGAGCCGACGACCGTCTTTGCCACCGAAGACTATTCCATGGACGTGGTAAACTGGTGGGCTGATCTCGCAGACGAGGAGCTGTATTTCAACGGTGGTATCGAGGACTGGACCGAACCGGAGGGAGTCTTTTTCGATGGACGAACACCGTTCAATCTGAACTCGAGTACCTCGACCGACTGGGTTGTTTCGGAGGACTTCGAGGTTCGGACGGCACCGCTACCGACACTCGGTGGCGAAGGCATCGGACACAGCCGTGGTGCAGCAGAGATGTGGATCGTCGATAAAGAACGCTCTGACCAGGAACGTGAAGCACTTCGGGAGTTCGTCGAGTTCATTCTCAGTCCTGAACAACAGGCCTTTTTCCACAAGGAAAGCGGCTACTATCCGGCACACGAGGGCTCGTGGGGTATTCTTGAAGATGAGGGCTGGTTCGAAGAGAATCCACGCTACCAGGTGCTCCGCGACCAGCTCGAGAGTTGGGAGGAACACGACACGAACTCCGGCCTGCTGACCGGCGAGAACCCGGCCATCACGAGTGAACTCACCGCCCAGATGAACGAGGTGTTCGGTGGCAAGGACCCAGAAGATGCGATGGCTGACGTCAAAGACGAGGCAGAGATCGCTCTCTCACGGTATCAGCGTGACGTCTGAACTCGTCTGACCCGCTTATCATTCTATAGTAACAAGTGATACGATTTACACACCCTCACAGCGAGGGGGTCAGAACCGGTTTATCACCGATTCTGAGCCATGGTATCGTGAGTATGTGTGTAATGACGTTCAGTGGCTACTATAGTTTTCCACTACGGTGAAGTTGCTCGAGTACTGTCACATACTGTTGGGTGAAGCGGGTGGGTAGGCAAATTGATTCAGCCGCCGCCCGGCGTTCTCTGTGATGAACGCCTCTGTAAATTATTCCGTATCATTCAATATCGAGAGATGAATTTTTTCTTATGTAGTACCAGACCAAGCCAATAGGGGAGTGTCAACATGGTACGGCTAATGGCCAGGCTGAGGCACTTTGTTTCACCTGAAGTGGGGTTTGGGAGGACCGACGGCCATACGTTGAAGTGATCTTCACGATGGCCACAGCTGAAACAAATTTGTCTTTAAATGGTTTTCCATAGTACCAGTATTCGTGAGTTTCGTGCCCTCTCTTCCTCGCTATTTCAGCATAAAAAGAGTTTTTTCCAGCATTTATTGGGACTTCGTCAAACCATGATACCAGTCCCCGAAAGAATAATAAGGGTATCGAAACTTGTTTGAGGTGCCTCATATGGCGATAAAGTACCAAAAAAACTGGCAGGCAATGTTACTCCTCCTGCCAACGCTTATAGCGTGTTTCTTCCTCCTCTATCTCCCGGCACTCGATACGTTCAGACTGAGTTTGTATAACGTCCGGCGCGGACGTGAGGATCAGTACGTCGGGCTGGATAACTTCGAGCTCCTCCTGAGTTCGAGTGGGTACCAGTCGAGTGTGTTCTGGTCGTTTGCTTTCGCCTTCGTCGTTGTTGCCGGCTCGATCACCCTCTCTTTGCTTATCGGGTTTCTCATCTACCGGGCCTCAGTAGGGTCATCGTTTTACCTTATCGTTGGGATGGTCTCGTATGGCTTCTCGTTTGCAGTCGCCGCTGTCGCCGTCCAGTTCATCCTCCAGCCCGAATCCGGACTGCTTCATTCCCTGACAGGCTGGAGCTTTGACTGGCTTACCAGTGCACCACTAGCCTTCCTTGTCGTTTGTCTCGCAACAATCTGGAAGATGATCGGCTTCAATCTCATCTTTATAGTTGGTGCGCTTAGTAGCATTCCGGACACAATCAACGACGCAGCGAAACTTGACGGAATCGGCGGTTTCACCATGCTTATGCGGGTGTACATTCCACTGATCGCGCCAACGCTTGCATTCCTGGTCATAATGAATACCGTGTACTCGTTTTTCCTCCCGTACCCGGTAATCGACATCATGACTAGTGGTTCGCCGGAAACGACGAACCTCCTCATCTACGAACTCTACGATATGGCTTTCGAGCGGGATAACCGGGGTATCGCCGCAGCCCAATCTATCGTGTTGTTCATCATCGTGGGTGCGTTAATGGTGGGACAGTTGTTGTTCTCCGAACGAAGCGGCTACACAGGAGGTGCTTAAAATGGCAGGTGCGACCGAAACGGACCCAGGAACGCAGGCCGAAGCCGGATCGAAAACTGGTAACTTAGTTACAGAGTACCAGTTGGCCTGGACCCAGTTCCGTCGTGAGTGGAAACTCCATCTCTCGCTTATTGTATTGATCGGCATCATCGTGTTTCCGCTCGTCATGCTTTTGATGATGAGTACGCAGTCGATCCAGCAGATTCGGGCAAACGAGTTCGCTGTCGGTAGTATGTTCGTCGAGAACTACACCAGTGTACTGTACGATCAAGGGTTCATCGGATACATGTGGACCTCGTTTATTATGGCGACCGCGATCGCCGTCGGGAAGGTTCTGCTCGCGCTTCTGGCTGCGATGGCGCTAGTCTACTACGACTTTCCGTTCCAGCGGTTGCTGTTGATTGTCATTTTGCTGACGTTATTGCTTCCGATCCCGGTGTTGATCGTCCCGCTGTTCGAGTTAATGAGCAACCTCGGCGGGATACATCCACTTTTCGGGCCGGCAACAATGTTTGCTCTCGTGGTTCCATATCTGGCTAGTCCCACGGCACTCCTATTGCTGTATCAGCACTTCCGTGCCATTCCGGATTCCTACATCGAGACTGCACAACTGGACGATATCGGGCCAATGCGCTTCCTCGTTTTCGTTCTGGTTCCGATGTCAAAGAACATGTTAATAGGGTTGTTCGTTATCTCCTTTATTTGGGGCTGGAACCAGTACCTCTGGCCACTTGTCGTCGACGCGAGTGGCGGTGACACGGTCGTCCAGATCGGCCTACAGGGATTGATGATCGAGGGTGCTGGCGAGGCGCCCTGGGGGATTATCACCGCGGGAGCTGCGCTTGCTCTGTTGCCTCCCGTCGTGCTCCTGCTCATGCTCCGCAAGCAACTGCTTACGACGTTCAATCTCCAGACAAAGTAATACTATGACCCAACAAACACAGCGACCCGACGACGCGACGACTGTCAGACTAAATTCAGTGACCAAAGATTACGGAAATGTCCGTGCCGTCGAAGCGGTGAGTTTACAGATCGAACCCGGTGAGTTTTTGGTCATTGTTGGACCCAGTGGTTGCGGGAAATCCACGACACTCCGGATGATTGCGGGCCTCGAAACCATCTCCGAGGGGGAACTGTACTTCGACGGTAATCCGATGGCCGACGTGGAAGCGAGTGAACGAAACGTTGCGATGGTGTTCCAGAATTACGCACTATATCCCCACATGTCGGCCCGTCGGAACATAACGTTCGGGATGGGCAATGACTTCACTGACGAGGAAATCGACCAACGTGTCGAGGATGCCGCTGGGATCCTCGATATTTCGGATCTGCTCGATCGAAAGCCCAAACAGCTCTCGGGCGGGGAGCGCCAGCGCGTTGCACTCGGTCGGGCGATCTGTCGGGACCCGGACGTCTTCCTGATGGATGAACCCCTTTCGAATCTCGACGCGAAGTTACGCGTTCAGATGCGGGCAGAACTCTCACGGTTACATGACGAACTGGGGACGACGACGGTGTACGTCACCCACGACCAGACCGAGGCGATGACACTCGGTGACCGGGTTGCTGTCCTCAACGGCGGTCGCCTCCAGCAGGTTGCTCCACCACAGAAACTGTACGATTTCCCCGAAAATCAGTTCGTAGCGAAATTCATCGGGGATCCCGCGATGAATATTATCCCAGTTACTGTTAAAGACGGACAGGCAGAACATCCAGCATTTAGCATTCCGCTACCAGGTTACGACGGCCAAACTGGCGACACACAGTTGGGTATTCGTCCGGAAGACCTCAGAACGGTCGAAAGGGATAGTGATCAGCCAACCTTCGGTGCCGAAGTTGTCGTAACCGAACCCCTCGGCGATACGTTGCTCCTCTACTGCCAGACTGAAGACGGAACTGAATTCAAGGTGCAATCTGATCCACGGCAGGAGCTCACTGCGGGTGACCCTGTCACGTTATCCTACGACCCTGAACGGTTACATATCTTCGACAGCGAGAGCGGGGACACACTGTATCACTCTGCTCACGCTATCTAAAGACTTGACCAATCGAGTTGACTTAATCCGCCTATGGGCCAACCTCGGAGAAACTCGACCTGTGTATTCAGTCGGTGTTAGCAATGATCGCTCACTATGGGTACAGAATACTGATTGGGAACGGGACTGACTGGCGTATGAGATCAAACAAAATAATCGGTTGCCCGGGGTTGATTGAAACTGTCTCTAACCCGCTCGGCTATAGTAACAAGTGAAACGAGTTACACACCCTCACAGTGAGGCGGCTCAGAACCGGTCTATCACCGGTTCTGCGCCATGGTCTCGTGAGGGTGGGTGCAATGACTTTCAGTGGCTACTATAGATTGAGTTTCGGTGGATACGCTGGTTAGGTGACGAGGGCCAGGTCGTTACTGGCCCTAGGTCGGTGATGACCGACGCGAACAAGTACGGCTCTCCCTTGAGTATAAGCATCAACCGTTTGATTTCAATATATATTGCAAGGGAATGTTATGGATAACGGCCCTAACGTGTGCTACGGATCGCAAAATGCATTCTCTAAACCTTGGTGACCCTGCCAAACAGATACATTTAGTTGGTTACTGCTACCGTGATAGCCATCGGCTATCGCTTTTTTGAATTCCTCGCGGACTGGTTCTTGTTTCTCAGCCCTAGACTCGGCGACTGTAGGGCGTGGTTTTTATATCTCAGTCCCACTTCTTTGAGCGACCGTCGACAACTCGAGATCCAGGACTCGACATTTTGTGTCTCGGCAAGATACTGCTGAACCAGCGCGGGCGTCTACGCCTGTGCGTCAGTCCCCAACTCTGTCAAGTAGTCCGTTCACTGGTCTTTCGAACTTTTTTTGATGGCTTTTCTTCTCTCAGGTCGAAGAATATCAGCCACGGCCCGTTCAAGTAACCCGTCGGTGACAAGTCGCTTGAGGCAGCTATAGATAGTTCCGCGCTGCACGTCATACCACTCCACTATAGTAGCCAGTGAAACGACTTACACGCCTCACGCGACGCAATCAGGCGATAGGGTGTGCAATGACTTTCACTGGCTGCTATAGTTCGGTTTGTGTGATGGTTTTTGGGCACACAATCGCCGTTGACGGCCTTTTTGTCGGGTTCTTTTTACTCATACTAACAATATATTGTTATTTATCTTTCACCGAACTGTCGTCCAGGACGTTCACCGCCCGTTGGATCGCACTGTGAGCAAATATAGTNGCAACTGAAAATCATTGCACACACCCCCACGATAGCATGGCTCAGAACCGGTTCATCACCGGTTCTGAGCCGCCTCACTGTGAGGGTGTCTAAACCGTTTCACTTGTTAATCGTTCTACTGGGAATTATAGAAAAGCTGGCCAATCGGTCGGCGAACCGCCCCTCAATACCTACAGGAGCCCGGACACCGAGCAGGCACCAAACCTGATCGACTGGCTCGACGTCCCCATGCGGTACCTGAACCCGATTATGTTCACGATCGTGACCGTCAGCGACGACGCAGGCCACGTTCTTGCCAGGGTGGTAGTCGAGACCCAAATACTTCGCCGCTCGATGGCGGCAACCTCCCCCCGTCGAAACAGTGGGTCGCGTACTCGCCGTGGAGCTCTAGTCTGTCCAATTCGTTCAGGACCAATCCGCCGGTGGCCCTCGACGTGATGGTCCCTCGAGGGCAGTTGTGGGTCAGCGCGGTCGATGTCGGCCGTTTGAAAGTCGATTTTGTAAGCGTGGTCAGTTGGGTCCAGTATATTGTCACATCGGAAAGGCAATGAACGAGTTCGGCAAATGGAGAACCGCCGTCGCAGTGGGAATCCGCGAGACTGTAATCGATACGGTTCGCTGAATCTGCTATCGCCCCCGAGACGTCACACTCGGTCGGATCGTCGGGGGAGCACCTGCCCCCAAATGTGCTTTTCCAGCAGTCTGACCGTCATCGGTCGGTTCACCTCGATACAGCAGGACAACCGGGGATAGCCGAATCGAACGGCAGCTGCGTCGTGCCAGTGGACCGGCTCGGGTGCTGGATCGACCTCGACGGTACAGGTCGCACAGAGTCCCCGTCCCCCGCAGTTGAGCCGCGAGGAAACAGTACCGTAGACCGAAACGCCTCGATTACGGAGGACGTCCCGAAGCATCGTTCCGCGTTCGACCGAGAACGTCGATCGGTCGCCGTCCTCGATCACGGTGAGTTCGACGGTGTCGCTCACGGTTCCTCCGTCTCCGCCCCCTGTGGATCTGTGTGTTGGCCCCAGAACCCGGGGTACTTTTCGACGAACAGGTCGTCTTCGACTCGGACCTGGCAGGCGAGCCGGAGCCCGGAATCGGGATCGTGCGGTGGAGTCGCCAGCCGAAGCCGTTCTCGAGGTCCGGGATCGCTCACCTCGCCGGACACCGCAACAGCACAGGTTCCGCACGTCCCCAGCCCGCGACAGTTGAGAGTGTCTGCCCGGCCGTTATGGGGGGACTCGTCCGCTCGGCGGAGCACGTCCCGGAGCACTGCGCCTCGTTCACACTCGAGTTCCCGACCGCGGACGGTAACAGTTGGCATGCGCGTAGTTGGCACGCCAGATACAAAACCGCACTCCCATACCAATTGAAGGACACGCCCCGAGCAGATCCCTGTATCGCCCCGTCGACCTGGTGGCAAGCCATCCCGAAGTATCGCGCTCGGACGTATTGTCGTACGTGCTGGAAATCGAGGGCGGACTATCCGGCCTCCCCGCGGCGGCCGTTCTCGAGGTTTGCAGCTGTGCCTGTCGCCCAGTTACTGGACCAGGCTCTTCGTCGCGAAACGCTGCTTGAATTGAGTCTCGCGGGCGTTACCGATCAGTTTTCCCCTGAACTCGATCGGGCCAACGACAGAGCCGCCATCGCCCGAAAAGGAACACCCCTCAGCGTTTACGCCGCCTGGCATGCGAGCACGTTTGAGAACGGCGACCCGAGAGAGCACTAACCAATCACACTTGGGACTGTGAGTTTAATTCCGGAGTATGGCTTCGATCGAGCTCCCGGATCCCAGGACGGACGGATCGACCAGCGTCGAGCGAACGATCGCCACGCGGGAGAGTCGACGCACGTTCGCCGACTCACCGGTCACCCTCGAGGACGCCGCCCAGTTGCTGTGGGCCGCTCAAGGTATCACCCACCACCGTGAGGGCGTTCCGATGCGAACAGCCCCGAGCGCAGGCGCCACCTACCCGCTCGAGTGCTTCCTCGAGGTCGACACCGACGGCGTGGAGGGGCTCGATGCGGGCCTCTACCGGTACGATCCCACAGCACACGCGCTCTCCCAGCAACGAGACGAGGCGATCCACGAGGAACTCGTCGGCGCAGCCCTCGATCAACCGGTCGTTCGCGGGGCACCGGCGACGATCGTCGTCGCGGCGGACGACGACCGCACCCGGTCGCAGTATCCGGACCACGGGGAACGATACGTCCACATGGAGGCCGGCCACGCTGCCCAGAACGTCCACCTCGTCGGCGAATCGCTCGGGCTCGCCAGTTGCCCGGTCGGGGCGTTTCGGGACGCCGAACTGAACGACGTACTCGGGTTACCGAGTGCGCTCGAGGCGCTGTACCTGCTTCCGTTCGGCAGGCGGGTGTCGTCGGACTGAGTCGTGCATTTCGGATCGTTCTCGAAGCGACCGGCGTTCGTCGTCGGTGAGGAGCGGTGCTCGAGTGTGTGCTGACGCAAACTACAGATCCCGAACGATAATGCTATCGTAATTGTATCTTTGGTCGAACTCCTCGTCAGTAGGGTGAGTTGTCCACGAACTCGGTTGGGATGGTGCTATCCCACGAGAGCGTGACGTGAATATGGGGGGCGAGAACCACGTTGTCTCCCGTACCCGAGAGCACGTGCTCGAGTGGTCGAACGCGAAAGAACGGCTTCAGGACCGAAGGAAGAGGACTTTCACCCGTCCAACAGCGTCAAAATCGCGGAGTCGATACACGAGTGTGCGAACGCGGGCCGCCTCGCCGCGACAAAAAATCGTTTCCAGACACCAATCACCTTCGTGGGTGTGACTGGTCGTCTTAATAACGTCTTGATAGTCGTGTTGAACGTCGTGGAGTTCCCGGATCACACGTTCGTGCTGATAATCGAACGCGAGTGCAGCAGTCACGTCGCCCGAGACAGTCTCGAGTTCGGTGTGGGCCTCGATATACTCCTGCATGGCTTCCCGAACGGCCCGTGAACGAGAGTCGAAGCCTTCAGCTTGCCACGTCTGGTCGAACTCCTCGAGCAGCTCATCCGGAATATTGAAACTGGTACGCATCTGCCTACACCGGACCAGGCGGGGAGAACGAATGGATGCTGTGGTTTCTCACGCCGATGAGGTATTACGATCCCCGTCAATCCGTGCTAACAGCATTTTTCTGCCGTCTCGACCGACCGGTGCGTATGGATGTCGGTCTCGTTGCCGGGGTCGTTGCGATCGGGTTCATCCACGGCATACTCCCGGATCACGGGTGGCCGATCGCGGCGACCTACGGGTTGAACCGCTCGCGAACGTGGCTCTATGGGACAGTCGCCGGCCTCATTCTCGGGGTTGGACATCTGATCAGTAGCGTCGTACTGGTGCTGGCGTACTTCTGGTTCAGTCGGTTCGCCGAATTCGCTGAAGGGCCCTGGATGCGATACGTCGCGGGAACGCTGCTGATTCTGCTGGGAATTCACGAGTATCGAAATGGCGGACACGAAACGGTACACGGCCACAGGCACGACGAGTCCCACCGTGGCCACGACCATACTCACACGCACGAGCATGACCATGCGCACGATCACGATCACGATCATAGTCACGCAAAAGAGTCCTCCCAGCGTGGGTTCCTGACACGGATTCGGGAGCGACTGTTCGGCGGCGGTCACCGTCACCTGAGTGAAGCTGACGCTGAACGTGGATTGATGGCCCTCGGGACGACCGCCCTCCTCCTCGGCTTTGCCCACGAAGAACCGATCCAGATTCTGGCGATCTGTGCGGGGACGGCCTACTGTCTGGAACTGATGCTCGTTTACTCGCTGGTCGTTATCGTCGCGATCCTCATTCCAACGCTCCTCCTGATCGCGGGCTATGAACGCCACCGCGAAACGGTCGAACGGTACACGCCGTACCTGCCGCTGCTGACCGCAACGGTACTCGTGGGTATGGGGCTGGCATTTATTGGCGGGGNGTTCTGAGGCCGCGGGTCATCCGACTCGTGGTTATCTGCCGGCATACAATACGCTGTCACTACTCGAGGACACTACCGCCGTTCGACCAGCGCATCGGCCTTGCTCCGCACCCTGATCGGCTCGAGGTCCGCGGCCAACTCGTCTGCCTCCTCGAGTTTCGAATTGGTCTCCGCGTGAATCGTGTACAGTGGATCGCCCGCCGCAATCGAATCGCCCAGCGTCGGATGGATCACGAGCCCCGCTCGGGTGTCCCGTGGTGCTCCCGCCCGTCGAGCCAGGTCACATAACTGACGGTTGTCGATACGGGTTGCGATCCCCTCGCGTGTCGCTCGAACCGTCGCCGACGCCGATCCGGGCTCGAGGGC
>SL_4KL_010_BRINEDRAFT_10000116_pt1 | contig 34624 bp, 35 predicted proteins | sample SodLak_010_BRINE_2_FD_10664 | JGI IMG/M metagenome (IMG submission 10664) | reverse complement strand
TCTCTTGACAAACTAATACAGACCACACGTCCAAATAACAGTCTAATAAGAAAAAAGGCTAAACTTCTATAGGCGATGTCTCTGTGTAACAGGGTCTAAAATCCGAAAACATTATATGAATGTCCACCTACGATGGAACTGTACCCAAATGACGTCCAAATCCGTGGCAACCGCACTCACGCTGTATCGCGCGCGCACTCTGACACTCGAACAGGCTGCAACCGTCGGTGGCTGCTCGACGACGCAACTGAAAGAGAGCGCCCGGGCGTTCGAGCCGGTTGCGGGCGAGACCGCGTCGGACGACTGAGTTCGGTTCCTTCTTGCGTTCGGTCCCGCGTCGACTTCGGTCCTCACCCGTCTCCGGATCTCGGTTTTGTTTCCTGTTGAATCCCAACGACGATTGCCGCCCGGAGCCCCCAGTCGACGATCCCGTCGAGCCGATCGTCCAGTCTCCGAAACCCGTAGATACCTCCCGCCCCTACTGGAGATAATGAGTCTCGACGCCGACTGGCGGGCCGGAATCGATGCGATCAACGCCGCCCTCATCGACGAGTACCAGAGCGACTTCCCCGTCGAGTCGCGCCCGTTCGAGCGGGTTGCACGCGAGATCAGTTCCGAGACAGGCCGCGACACCGACGCGGCCGAGGTCCTCGACCGCGTCCGAAACCTCCGTGAACAGGGCGTTTTCCGACGGTTCGGCGCGGTGCTCAATCCGCCGGTCATCGGCTCGTCGACGCTCGCTGCGGTGCAGGCGCCCGAAGACCGGTTCGACGAGATCGCCGAGATCATCAACGGTTATCGACAGGTGAACCACAACTACCGCCGCGATCACGAGTGGAACCAGTGGTTCGTCGTCACCGCGGGCTCGCGGGCGAAGCGCGACGAGATCCTCGCAGAAATCGAAGAGAAAACCGGCTGTGAGGTACTGAACCTCCCAATGCTGACCGACTACTACATCGATCTGGAGTTTCCGGTCGTGAATCGGGATCGGTTCGCGCGGGAATCGCTCGATGAGACGGCAGTCTCTGCGACCCGAATCTCGGAGGACGCTCGCGGCGATCTCACGTCCCTCGAAGCCGACCTCCTGCTCGCGATCCAGGACGGCTTTCCCGTATCAGCGACCCCGTACGCGGACATCGCCGCCGAGATCGACGCCGAGATCGACGACGTGCTCGCCGGGGTCGAGCGTCTGCTGGCGGACGGCTGCATCAAGCGGATCGGCTGTGTCGTCAACCACATCGTCACCGGATTCACGAACAACTGCATGGTCGTCTGGAACGTCCCAGACGAGGACCTCGACCGCGTCGGCGAGCGCGTCGGGAGTCTCCCGTACGTCACGCTGTGTTACCACCGCCCGCGACGGCCTGAGCAGGCGTGGGAGTACAACCTGTTCACCATGATCCACGGTCGCGAGGCCGACGCGGTCGACGCGAAGATCGACGAGTTGGCGGCCGACTACCTCCCCGTCGAGCACGAGCGGCTCTACTCGACGGAGACGCTGAAACAGACGGGCGCGCAGTACGAGTCGCTCGTCGCAGACGAGGAGTGAGTGGCGACAAGAAGAGACGTTGGAGGCGGGCGCGCGAACGCGAGCGGACAGTCTGAGTTGTCGATCCACAGCGAGCGGGCGTCCCACGCCTACAGCGGCGAGCCCGTTCCGACGGCCATCGCGAGGACGCCGAGCCACGCCCAGACAGAGCCATCGATCGCCATCTCAGCGCTCCTCCTCGGTATCGCGATCGAAATTAAAGCCGACAGCGTCAGTTCCCCCGTCTGAGACGGCGGGCGCCGTGGGATCCAAGCTGTCGGCGGAGCCGGGGGTGCCGCCCGCGAGAGGGCCGCCCGTCAGTTCGGTCTCACCGGCTGCGAACTCGAAGCTCCCAACCGCATCACGGAGCGCTCGGGCCCGCCCCGACAGCGACTCGGCGGCGGTCTCGACCGCCCCGAGCGTCTGCTCCTGCTCGTCGACCGCGCCGGTGACGTCGCCGGCGGCGCTCGCCGTCTGGGCGCTGATCGCCGAGACGTCCTCGACGTGGCCGACGACGGCGTCGACCGATTCCGCCTGCGTCTCCGTTGCGCGGGTAATCTCGGTCATGCTCGTGTCAGTCTGCTCGGAGGCCTCCGCGAGACGCTCGAGCGCCTCGATAGACGTCTCGACCGTCTCAACGCCGGCAGCGATCCGCTCTTCGGTCCGCTCCATCGCATCTGCGCCGGTCTCCGCGCGCTCCTGGACCGAGTGGATCCGCGCTTCGATCTCGCTCGCGGACTCCTGGGTCTCTTCGGCGAGCGACTTCACCTCCTCGGCGACGACCGCGAAGCCGGCCCCCTCGGCGCCGGAGCGCGCCGCCTCGATAGAGGCGTTGAGCGCGAGCAGGTTCGTCTGCTCGGCGATCTGTGAAATAGTGTCGACGACTTCGCCGATCTCTTCGACTTCAGCCGCCAACGCCTCGACCTCTGCGGTCGTCTCCGCGGTCGTCTCCTCGACGGCGTCCATTTCGGCGAGCGCCTCTTCGGCGGCCTCCCGTCCCTCTTCGCCGACTGCCGCGGCGTGTTCGGCCGTCTCTGCGACATCGCCGACGGTTGAGGCGACCTCTTCTGCGGAGGAGGCGAGGTTCTCCGCCTCGTCGGTCGCGCCCCGGAGGTCGTCGCGTTGCGTGCGCGCGCCCTCTGCGATCTCCTCGACCGCCTCGGCGACGGTGCCGGTGGTCGTGCGAAGAGTTTGCGTTCGATCGTCGACGGTTCCGGCGACGTCGGCCGTCTCCTCGGCGACAGTTGCAACGTCGGTGACGGTCTCCTCCAGCTCCTCCGCCATCTCGTTGAACGCGACGCCGACCCGGCCCATCGCGTCGCTCTCGCAGTCCGGATCGACCCGGTAGGTCAGGTTACCGTCGGCGAGCGCGCGCATCGCCGACTCGTACTCGCTCGCCTTGCGCTCGACCGTCTCAGTACGTTCGGCCGCCTGCTGCCGGGCCCGTTCGGCCTCCTCGCGGGCGGTCTCTGCGGCGTCGATCTCCGAGCGGAGCGAGTCCCGCATCTCGTCGAACGCGGCGAAGAGCCGCCCGATCTCGTCGGTTCGTCCCGAGTCGAGCGTCACGTCGAGGTCGCCGTCGGCCATCCGTTCGGCCTTCGCCGTGAGCTGACGCAAGGAGATAGCCGTGCTCGACCCGACGGTGACGCCGATGAGCGCGAGTCCGATCACCGTCAGCAGCGTCATTCCGATGAGCCCCGAACGGAGTTCAGCACCCGCCGCACCGAGTCCGTCTGCTCGGAGATAGACGACGACCCCGTATGAAACTGAGACCCCCATGACACCGACGAGCGAGAGCGCGAGCTTCGCGCCGTAACTCGACCGAATGCCGAGAGGTGATTCCGCGTGCATATGTGTTCGATTTCAGCGGTCGAATCAGTATAATAACTCTCACCCGTGTATCAGATCTAATAACAGCGCGTATCGCAGCGCTCGACAGGCCCGTCGGCGAGACGCCCTGACAGCGGACTTGCCGTCTCCATCGATACGAGAATCGGCTCGGTTCGAAAATAAATAGGCTTACAGTGCCCTCTGTGGTGCCCTACAGGTCTCATAGTCGGGTTTACAACGCGACGCGAGAAACGACCGACTGTGACAGAACAGAGCCCGAAATCGACGCGACGACCGGCGCTGCTCACCGCGACGCCGAGCGCCGAGCGAGTTGGCGACTGGCTCCGAACGCTCGCGGCGCTGGCGGGCGTGTTGACCCTACTCATCGGCTTGTTCGCGCTGGAACTCGTGGGCCGGGTCTGAGCTGACGACCCCGTCACTCGATGCGACGCCGAAGAGCAGAGGACGGGGCAAACACCCGTCAGCGCGGGAGTCACGGTCAGTCGTATCGGTGGCGCGATCGATGGACCCGCGCGGAGAGGCCGCCGTCGGGCTCGACGACGACCGCGACCGACGCGAACTCCGAGCCCCAGCCGACATCGGGGAGCCGATCGATGATCGCGGCGTTCGATAGCGAGAGCGCTTCGCCGCCGCCCGTCCGCTGTGCGGTGATCGCGTACGGAGCCGGGTAAGAGACGGAAGGGCCTCGGAGCACGGCTGACGCGTCTGATTCGCCCGTCGGCTCATGCGGTTCTTCAGTCGACGCCTCCGACTCGCCTGCCGGCGCAAGCACCGCCTCGTGAACGGTGTTGTCCCGATCACCGGACTCATCGACGACGGTGACCGTCAGACCGACGGGCGCGTCGGATTCGTTCTCGGCCGTCAGCGGTCGAAACCGGAGGTGGTAGCGCGTCGAATACTCACGAAACACGGCCGCGCCGCCGACGGCCGCAACGAAGCCGCCGAGCGAGCCGCCGAGCAGGGCGCGTCTGCTAGTGGAGGGCACGAGCGCGAATTCACCGCCGGAGTTATAAATACTCAGTGGAGGCGGCCGGGGTGACCACGCTCCACAGTGACTCCTCCCGTCACCGTCGCGAAACTGATCGTCCGCGAGCACCGAAACTGCTCGTGGGACGCCGAACGGGCTCGATTTCACTTCCGCTTTCGGGCGCGTTTTTAAAAGGTGCCGGCCCGACAGGTCGAGTATGGCCCAGTCTACGTTCGACGACGACGACCTGTTCGGCGAGGCGGCCGAGGAGACCCGCGCAGGAGGTCGAAAAGCACCTGGCGGCCGCACGCGAGGAGCTGCCGGAGCCGGACGCGGTGTGGGAGACTGACGCAGAGAACGTGCTCGGCGCGCTTAACGGGCTGAAATCCGCGCTCGACGTCGGCGACGCGCTCGACAGCGTCCGCTCGGCGAAGAAGGCGTACGTGCTCGGCGAGCGCGCCGACGCCTTCGATGACGCGGACGACCTGAAAGCGGAGATCGAGGAGTTGGAGCGGCTCGTCGGCGATATCGAGGCCGCTGCCGAAGAGGTCGCCTCCCTCACCGGCACTGTCCCTGCGATCCGCGGCGCGCTTCAGGACGCCGCGAGCGAGGCCGGCGACGAGTAGCGGGCGGAACGCACGACGCTTTTCACGAGAAGTCGCGCTCAACGACCGCGGCCGCAAGCGCTGCAAGCGCGTCGCCAGAGAGTTCGAGCAGGCGTTCGCCGCGCTCTGCAGTTCCTTCTCCCGGGTCGCCGACCACGCCGTTCTCGGTGAACTCGTCGGCGTCGTGCGCGAGATTCACGCCGGAGACCCATTCGCCCCACCGATCGGCGGCGCCCGTGCGTGCGTCCTCGATCCGATCTTCGCGAACGAGTTCGGGGTTCGTCGCGCGCAACAGCGAGGTCTCTAACGGGCCGGCGTGGCCCATCTCGGTCGCGTGCTCGCCGACCGCGTCGAACCAGGTGAACGCGACCGCGTACCCCTCGTGCGTGTCGTCTCGCGAGAACCGGCGAGCGACCTCCGCGAGCGCCTCGACGTTCCCACCGTGACCGTTGACGAACACCACCCGGTCGATCCCGTTATGCGGCAGCGACGCCGCCGCTTCACGGACGTAGGCCCGAAAGGTGTCGGGCGAGGTCCACATCGTCCCGGCGAACGCCCGATGCTCCTCGGCGACACCGACCGGGATCGGCGGAGTGATACCGACATCGCCGGGGAGTTGACCGCTGTCCCCGGCTCCGTTCTCATAGGCGGTCGCACCCGCTTCCGCAACGGCGACGGCGTCGAGCGTATCGGTCCCGAGCGGCGCGTGCGGGCCGTGCTGTTCGGTGCTGCCGACGGGGACGAACGCGACGTCTACGTCGGCGTCGCGCACGTCGGTCCAAGTGGCGTCCGCGAGGTGCATACCGCGTCGAGGAGCGGCCGCCTCGTATAGCCGGCGGTCCGCGTCGGTGAGCGGCGGCGACATCCGGCGGGAGAATTAATGTACTCCTCGTTAACTCACACGTATGGACAACCAAAGCGAGGAGTGTGGCCGAACAGCGGAGGTGACCTTCGGACCGTTGAAACGAGCGCTCCGAGAGCATCAGTATCCGGTGAGCAGCGGGGAACTAATCGAGCAGTACGGTGGGTTCGAGCTAGAGACTCCGTCGGGAAGTGAACCCCTTGAGTCGGTGTTACATCGGTGTGCGGAGTCGACGTTCACCGAACCGTGGCACGTCCGCGATGCGGTTCTGGAGGCGACCGGTGCCAACGCGGTCACGGCTTCAGACGGTAGCGACGCTTCGAGCCAGAAAAAGCGCGCCCGCAACGGGAGCGAGGCCGACAACAGGAGAAACGAACCCGATCCGGACGGAGGTGATGTCAGCGACTGGAGTCAGCTGTCCATTTGACTCAGTCGTCGTCGGACTCAGTCGTCGTCGGACTCAGCGTCCTCGATCAGCTGCGCGGTGCGTTCTTGTGCGCGGTCGATGAACTCCTGTGGCAGCTCGTCGATCTCGCCCGCCTGAACGCCCCAGAGGTGACCGTACAACCCCTCGTTGGCGAGCAGCTCATCGTGGGTACCGCGTTCGACGACCTCGCCGCCTTCCAACACGAGAATCGTGTCGGCGTCTTTGATCGTGGAGAGCCGGTGCGCGATGGCGAACGTGGTTCGGTCCTCGGTGAGCCGGTCGAGCGAGCGCTGGATCAGCATCTCCGTCTCAGTGTCGACATCGGACGTTGCCTCGTCGAGGATGAGGATGTCGGGGTCCTTCAGGACCGCTCGCGCGATGGTGACGCGCTGACGCTGCCCGCCGGAGAGCTTCACGCCGCGCTCGCCGACCATCGTGTCGTACCCGTCCGGGAGGTTCTCGATGAAGTCGTGCGCCTCGGCTGCCTTCGCGGCATCAACGACCTCCTCGTCGGTGGCATCGAACGCGCCGTAGGTGATGTTCTCGCGCACCGTTCCGTAAAACAGGAACGTCGTCTGGCCGACGTAGCCGACGGAACGGCGAAGCGAGGGGAGCGTCACGTTCTGTACATTCTGGCCGTCAATCCGGATCTCGCCGTCGTCCGGATCGTACAACCGAAGCAGGAGCTTGAGGACGGTCGACTTGCCGGCGCCAGTCGGGCCGACGAGCGCGAGCGTGTCGCCGCCATCGACGCTGAAGGTGACATCTTCGATGATCGTCTCATCGTCGTCATAGCCGAAGGTAACTCCGTCGTAGACGACGTTTCCGTCCCCGATAGCGAGCTCTTCGGCGCCGTCGTCCTCTGCGAGCAGATTCGTCTCGTCCATCAGACCGAACATCCGCGCGGAAGACGCGCGAGCCCGCTGGTACATGTTGATTATCTGTCCGAACTGCGCCATGGGCCAGACGAACTGTTGGGTGTAGAGGATGAACGTGACGAACGTCCCCGCGGTGAGCGTACCGGTCAGGGGTCCTGGCCCCGTCCCCGTGAACACCCAGTAGCCGCCGACGGCAAAGGTGAGCACGAATCCGAAACCGGAGAGCAGCTGTAACCCCGGGAAGAACTTGATCCGGATGTCGATCGCTTCCCAGTTCACGTCGAAGTACTTCCGAGAGACATCGTCAACGCGGTCCGATTCGTACGACTCCGTGTTGGAGGATTTGATCACCTGAATCCCGCCGAGATTGTTCTCCAATCTGGAGTTCACCTTCCCGACTGACGAGCGGACCTTCGCGTACTTCGGCTGAATGAGCTTTACGAACACGTAGGTGAAGCCGGCGATCAGCGGGACTGGAAGCAGCGACACCGCCGCAAGCTGCGGGTTGAGGTAGATCAGGAGCCCGGCGATTCCGAACACCATCACCGCGAGCCGGAAAAAGGAGTTCAGCCCGTCGTTGAGGAATCGCTCGAGCTGGTTCACGTCGTTCGAAAGAATAGACATCAGCTCGCCGGTCTGTTTGTCGGAAAAGAACTCCATATTGAGCCGCTGCATCTGGTCGTAGGTATCCGTCCGAACCTCGTGTTGAATGTCCTGTGCGAACGCGTTAAATCCCCAGTTGCGCAGCCAGTGAAATATCGCGCCGAACGCGAACGAGCCAGCGATGATCGCGACCACGAGAAAGAACTGGGTTTCCAGTTCGTTCGGGATCCACGTGTCAGGGACGATCGGAAGCGCAAAATCCGTCGTTTGCGGCGGAAACAGCGAGTCAATGGCGATACCGAGGAGGAGCGGAGGGAGGAGATCGAGGAGCCGTGCGAAGACGCTGCCGACGATGCCGACGGTCAACGAGAACCAGTTCGGCCTCCCGTAGACGGCGAACAGTCGCCGCATCGGGTTTTCGACGTTGTCCCGCTGTTCCTCGAACGGGTCGTCTTTCTCCCAGTCGATACTACTCATTATCCATCTCACACGGAGGCCGCCGCAAATAGGTTTCTTTCGAACCGAAACACTCCGGCACAGCTTGCCGGAGCCGCGTCAGATCGCCGTGCGCTCGACCGTCGGATCGACGTCGGCGGCCGCGAGATCGCTCCGGATTCGCTTGCGAAGCGGGTCGGGAACGTTCGCGCGCGGAACCGGCGCGGCGGTCTCGGCACTCTCGGTAGTGGTCCCGGCGGGACTCCCCGGAGAGACGCCCCCTGAATTGGCTCCGGTGCCGGCGGGGACGGTCCAGTAGAGCACAAGGCCGGGATCGGCGTAGAACTCCACCGCGAACCGGTCGCCTCCGCCATCGTAGTGGACACGAGCCGCGTCGCCCTCGGCGCGCCACCCTTCCTGTCGGACGAGCGCGGCGATTGAGTCGTACATAGGTGCGTTCGGCGCGGCGCACACATGTCGGCTTCGACCGACGAGGGACGCGAGACGGTGTGTCGCGAGCGTCGCGCCTCGAAAGGAGTTTATCACCGCCGACCACAGGGTGAGTATGTCCCTTCGCGTCACCTTTCTCGGGACGGGCGGCGCCGTCCCGACCACCGAGCGCGCGCCCAGCGCACTGTTCGTCAACCGCGAGGGCGACGGCCTCCTCTTCGACTGCGGCGAGGGGACCCAGCGCGGCATGATGCGCTTCGGTACCGGGTTCGGCATCGACCACCTGTTCGTCTCACATCTTCACGGCGACCACGTCCTCGGGATCCCGGGATTGGTCCAGACCCTCGGATTCAACGATCGAGTGGAGCCGCTGACGATCCACTGTCCGCCGAACACCGCCGACGACCTTCGCGATCTCGTGCACGCGGTGGGTCACGATCCGGCCTTTCGCGTTCGGATCGATCCCGTCGCGCCCGGCGAGATCGCGTTCGACGCCGACGGCTACGACGTGCGCGCCTTCGAGACGGAACACCGCACCCGGTCACAGGGGTACGTCCTCGAAGAGGACGACCGACGCGGCCGGTTCGATCGGCCGAAAGCCGAAGCGCTCGGCGTTCCCGTGGGGCCGAAGTTCGGCCGACTACACTCGGGAGAGCCCGTCGAAGCCGAAGACGGGACCGTCGTTGAGCCGGCTCAAGTCGTTGGCCCGCCGCGCCCCGGCCGGACTCTGGTGTATACCGCCGACACCCGCCCGCGGGAGCAGACGGTTGCGGTCGCCGAGGAAGCCGACCTCCTCGTTCACGACGCCACCTTCGCCGACGATATGGCCGACCGGGCTCGCGACACGGCCCACTCGACGGGGCGGGAGGCCGGCGAGATCGCCGCCCGCGCAAACGCGAAGCGACTCGCGCTCGTCCACGTCTCCTCGCGGTACGCTGGCGACGCCTCGTCCATCCTCCGTGAAGCGCGTGAGGCGTTCGACGGTGAGTGTCTCCTCCCCGACGACGGCACCCTGATCGACGTGCCGTTCCCCGCCGCCGAGAGCTGATCGAAAACCCGTCGCTGTCGGTGGACTTCTTCACGATCGAAATGGTGTTTTCGGCGTACTCAGCCCTGCTACCGAGGTTTTTTGCGTGCTGGACACCAACATCTATCCGAGAGACCATGACGACTTCACAGGCCGCCGACACCGACGTGAGCGCCGCGGACCGTCTCCGCTCGGCTCGGGAGCGGTTCGATCGCGTCGACCGCGAGATCACGCGGCAGATGAACCGGCTTGGGATCCCGGCGCTCCGCGTCGCACTCGGCGTCGTCTTCATCTGGTTCGGCGGGCTGAAGGTGATCGGCGGAAGCCCAGCCGCGGATCTCGTCGCCGCGACGGTGTACGTGGTGCCGCCAGAGCTGTTCGTCCCGATTCTCGGTGTCTGGGAGGTGCTCATCGGGCTGTGTCTGCTCTACCGGCCGCTCATTCGCGTCGGGATCCTCCTGTTGTTCCTCCAGATGCCCGGCACGTTCCTGCCGATCGTTCTGCTTCCGGAGGTCGTGTTCGTCACGTTCCCACACGAGCTGACCGTCGAGGGCCAGTACATCATCAAGAACCTCGTGATCATCGGCGCGGCGCTCGTCGTCGGCGGGACCGTCCGGAAAGGCGAGGACGAGTAGTCGGCGAACTCCGCGAGGACGGCGGCGATAGCCACACGCCCCGGGAAACCTTGATGAGCCGCGACGCCGACCCCTCACGTATGTCCACAGACTGCATTTTCTGTTCGATCGTCGCCGGTGACATCCCGGCCCGAATCGTTCACGAGACCGACGACGTGTTGGCATTTCTCGACGCAAACCCGCTCTCGCGGGGACACACGCTCGTGATCCCGAAAGCGCACGCCCAGCACGTCGGCGACCTCGACGGTGATCTCGCTGGCGCCTTGTTCGCGGCCGCGACCGAACTCACTCCACGGATCCAGGCCGCTGTCGACGCCGACGCGGCGAACGTGGGCATCAACGACGGCGAGGCCGCCGGACAGGAGGTTCCGCACGCGCACGTCCATGTGATCCCGCGATTCGACGGTGACGGCGGCGCGCCGATTCATGCGGTCGCGGGCGATGCTCCCGACCTCTCCGACGACGAGTTGGACGCCGTCGCCGCGGCGATCACAGGCTGAGAGCCGACGGGCAACCCGCTACCACGGCCAGGGTTCAACAGAGTTAACGGGAACACTGCGTAGCTGAGCGTATGCACGCGACGACGCTCGCGCTCGTCGGGGCGACCGGCGGTGCGGGGACGACGCGAACTGCCGTCGAGCTGGCTGCGCTCGGCGCTCGCGACGGCCGCGACGTGGCCGTCATCGACGCCGCGTTCACGACGCAGGGGCTCTCCGAGTACGTGACGGGCCGAATCGAGACTGACTGCACGGCGCTGGTCACCGACAGTACCGGGGCGTCGCTGTCGGCCGCGGCGTATCCGCTCGCAGTCGGCGGCGAGAGCAACGGCGACCGTCTGACGGGGGTCGACAGCGGCGCCGACCTTCGGGGACGAGTCGACGCGATCCCCGCCTATGCCCCGTTCGAGCGAATGGCTCGGGCGAAGACTGCGGAGGCAGCACAGAAGCTCAGCGGGCGGATCGATGACGCAGCGACCGCTTACGACGCGGTGATCGTCGACGCCGCGCCGGTTGGATCTAACGAGGCAGTCGGCGCCGTCACGGCCGCGGATCGTGTCGAAGCGGTGTACCCGGCCACGACTCACGGGAAAGACGCCCTGCAGCGGCTCCGCGGCCGGATCGCCGATATCGGCAGCAGCGTGGACGGCTCGATCGCGATCGCACGCGACGGCGCCTCGCAGGGCGGTCTAGACAGCGTCGACAACGACGCCGAAATCCTTCTCCCGAAAACGGAGCCAGCGGTCGCGAGCGCACCCGTCACGGCGACCGGAACGGGAGCGTACACGCAAGCGATTGCGGACGCGTACGCGAGCGTCTTCGATACGTCGATCGGAATCGAGTTCGACGAGTCCGGGGTACTCGATCGGCTGCGATCCTGAGAGCGGTCACAAGAACGGAAGCGGCGCGGAGCCCGCCTGTCCCCTCAACGGAGACCGTCGGGCGATCCGAGCGTGTCGCCAAGCACCTCGCCGTGGCTTTCACCAAGCGGCGCGGAGCCCGCAGCGCGAGCGGCGACTGTGTCGGCAACAGCCGACAGCGGTTCGTGGGTCTCGACGTACGTCGCCAGCGCGAAGTCAGACTCGTCGCCGCCGGCGAGCGCGACCGCCTCACTGCGCGCGATCCGACCGTCCAGCCAATCGCGGACGACGCCTCGACGACTCGGGGCGAGCGGGCAGATCCCCGAGACGCCACATCGGTGAAGCGTCTTCGCGCCGGTCATCGGCGTCACGCCGGCCTCGCGGGCGGCGTCGCCGATGCATCGCCCGGTCGTGTACGTCTCAACGAGCGTCGCCGTCGCGGCCGGGGTACAGGGGAGGTCGTCCGCGTGCGGCTCTAGCCGGTCGACGAGCGGGGTGTCCGTATCGTCGGCGACGGTGACGCCACGCTCCCGCTGGCGCGACGTCACTTCGAGGCCGTCCGCGATCTCCGACAGCGTCATACGAATGTGTATCCGATCATATAAGTTAAAACCACCGTACTGCGGCGGGATGTTTCGAGATATCACCGACCGGTAACCGGTTGGTTCGACCGCGCTGATCACGTCGGTTACCCCCCGATCTACCCGGGTTTAAGTAAGGCATCGGGCCCGAGTTCGATGTGTGATGAGTGAGACGCGTCCGACCCGCATCCGTTCGCACCGCACCGAGTCAACCGACCGAACCGCAGAAGCCACCACAGCCGACGCCGAGCGAGCTGCAGCCGACAACGAGAGAGCCGTGACGGGCGGCAAAAAACAATCGGCGACCGTCGACGAGTGTCCCGAGTGTGGCGGCCGCACGCGCGTGGACGCTGCCGAGCGCGTCTGTACCGACTGCGGACTCGTCGTCGAGGCAGACCGCATCGATCACGGCCCCGAGTGGCGCTCGTTCGCGGACGACGACACCAATCCGAAGCGAACCGGTGCGCCGTTGACGCGCTCTCGCCACGATCGGGGGCTCTCGACCGAGATCGGTCGGTCGACGCGCGTGAAAGGTCGCAAGCGCCGGCGGCTCGCCCGAATGCGAACCCAACACAACCGGGCGCAGATCTCGACGAAGCGCGACCGCAACAAGGTGTACGCGTACACCGAGGTTCGGCGGCTGACCGGCGCGTTGGGGCTCCCGAACAGCGTCCGCGACACGGCCTGTACGCTGTTCGATTCCGCGCAATCTGAGAGCCTGCTCCGCGGGCGGTCGCTGGAAGGCTTCGCGGCCGCCTGCGTCTACGTCGCCTGCCGCACCGCGGACGTCGCTCGGACCGTCGGAGAGATCTGTGGCGAGGCGAAGGCGACTGAGGACGAACACCAGGCCGCCTTCGACGCGATGAACCGCGAACTGGGGCTCCCGATCGGGCCGACCGGTCCCGTCGAGTACCTCCCGCGTTTTGCGAGCGAGCTCGGCTGTTCGTCGGCCGTCGAGCGACGCGCGGGCGAGTTGGCCGAGCGGGCCGTGGAAGAGGGGATCGCGAACGGACGCAACCCGGTCGGCGTCGCGGCGGCGTGTCTGTACACCGCAGCCCGCACAGCAGGCGCTAGCTGCACCCAACAAGAGGCCGCCGACGTCGCCGACGTGACTCCCGTGACGATCCGCCGAACCTATACCGACCTGACCGAGGAGTGAGCCGGCGAGCCGCTGGTGGCGATGGACGTATAACAAGACGAGAAAGCGACGGGTTCGTCGTCGTATCACGTTGCATGAGGACGGATCGCACGAAAACCGTTAAGCCCGGCTGTCGCTTACGAGCGGCTATGAGCGCTGACCGGTCCGCATTACGACGGGCCATCGAGCGCGGCGAGCGCGACGGCGGAGCGATCGAGTTCAAGGAACGACTGACCCGTGAGGTCCACCTGGTGGACGGCCGAATGGAGTCGCTCGTGGCCCAGCTCCGCCATCGGATCCTCTCCGGCGACGGCGAGGCGACCTACGTTCTCGGCGTCACTGACGACGGCGGACTGGCGGGCGTCGCTCCCGAGACGTTCTCCGAGACGATGGACGTCCTCTCGCTGCTCGCCGACGAGGCCGATGCGCATATTTCGGACGTAGAGACGTGGAGCGCCGGCTCCGCCCGGAAGGGGAACACGGAGGGGCTCGTCGGACTCGCCACCCTCCGCGACGGTGGGATGTTCGAGACCGACGACGATCACCTCGTGATCGGGACGGCCGGCCACGTCGATCACGGGAAGTCGACGCTCGTCGGCACCCTCGTCACGGGGGTCGCCGACGACGGACAGGGCGGCACCCGCGGGTTCCTCGACGTTCAGCCCCACGAGGTTGAGCGAGGCCTCTCCGCGGACCTCTCGTACGCCGTCTACGGGTTCGCGGACGACGACACGGAGCCGGTTCGGATGGACAATCCGCATCGGAAGTCCGACCGCGCACGGATCGTCGAGGACGCGGACCGGCTCGTCTCGTTCGTCGACACGGTCGGTCACGAGCCGTGGTTGCGGACGACGATCCGCGGGCTCGTCGGTCAGCGACTCGACTACGGCCTCCTCGTCGTCGCCGCGGACGATGGGCCGACGAAGACGACGAGAGAGCACCTCGGTATCCTGTTGGCGACGGAGCTGCCGACCGTCGTGGCGATCACGAAAGCGGACGCCGTGAGCGACGAGCGGCTCTCCGAAGCGGAACGCGACGTGGAGTCAATGCTCAGAGACGCGGGACAGACTCCGCTGCTCGTCGACCGACACGGGATCGATACGGCGGTCGCGGAGGTCGGCGACGGCGTCGTCCCGCTACTGCGGACCAGCGCCGTGACAAAAGACGGGATCGACGCTCTCGATCGACTGTTCGAGAGCCTCCCGAAGCGGGCGATGCCCGAGCGCGAGGCGTTCCGGATGTACGTCGATCGGAGCTACAAAGTGACCGGCGTCGGCGCGGTCGCCTCCGGAACGGTCAACTCCGGGACCGTCGAAGCCGGCGACGAACTGCTTTTGGGACCGATGGCCGACGGCTCGTTCCGCGAGGTGGAGGTCAGGTCGATCGAGATGCACTACCACCGGGTCGACAAGGCCACCGCCGGCCGGATCGTCGGAATCGCGCTCAAAGGCGTCGACGAGGAAGAGATCGAACGCGGCATGGCACTGGTTCCGCGAGGGAGCGACCCGAAGCCGGTCCGTGAGTTCGAGGCCGAGGTGATGGTGCTCAACCACCCGACCCGCATTCAGGAGGGGTACGAGCCGGTCGTCCACCTCGAAACGCTCTCGGAGGCGGCCGTGTTCACCCCCGAAAACGGCCGGCTACTCCCGGGTGACACGGGCCGAACGCGGGTCCGGTTCAAGTTCCGTCCATATCTCGTCGAGGAGGGACAGCGATTCGTCTTCCGAGAGGGGTCGAGCAAGGGCGTCGGGACGGTCCGTGACGTGACGTGATACAAAACGCCCTATTCGCCAGTCGAACCGGAGCGTTGTCGCGGATCCACCGAAGTAGAGTGCCGAACTGAACAAACGTCACGAGAAAGTATCACGATCAACCGACGTATCTGCAAATCGGTGACAAGATTTATATTATACTATCGTAATCGGTAGTTCATGCCGCGTGACAACGACGCACAATCGAAACTCAGCAGAAGACAAGCAATAGCGAGCGGGGCGTCGGTTTCGGCCGCGCTGCTGCTCGCCGGATGTGCCGATGACCCGGAGATCGGCGACGATGTGACCAGCGACGGAACCGGCGACGGAGCTGACGACGGAGCCGACGACGGGCCAGTGGACCAGCTCAACATCACGCAACAGGTCGCTCCTATCGAGTGGGACCCGATCGTTCTGAACGATGCGTACTCGGAACAGATCATCCACACGGTGTACGACGGCCTCTACGAGTACGACGTACAGACGCTCGATCCGCAACCGAAGATCGCGGCGGACGAGCCGGAGGTCGAGCGCGATGGCGAGCGGTTCATCGTTCCCCTCCGTGAGGAGCCCGAGTTCCACGACGGCACGCCGGTGACCGCCGAGGACGTCATTCACACGTTCATGGCACCGATCGAGGAGCAGACCGACAACATGCCCGACGTCGACATGATCGAGTCGGCGGAGGCGGTAGACGAGTACACCGTCCAGTTCGACCTCGAGTTCCCGTACGGCGCGTTCGCCGAGATGACGCTCGCACGAAACGTGGTCAACGCTGAAGCACGTCAGGCGGACCCCGAGGCGTACAACACGGAGAACCCCATCGGGTCCGGACCGTACCAGTTCGACGACGCCGTCGTCGGCGAGTTCGCGGACGTGACGTTGTGGGAAGACTACTGGGACGAGCCGAGCGAGATCCCTTCGATCCGGTGGGAGCCGGCCGAGGACGACGCGGGTCGCGTCTCGCGGATCCTCGCACAGGAGACTGACGTGATGGAGGGGATCCCGCCGGCCGACTGGGAGAACATCGAAAACGAGGACGGGATCCGCGTCGAGTCCACGCCAGACACGGGCGTGTTCTACATGGCGTTCAACACGAACGAAGGTCCGACTACCGACCCGGACGTTCGCCGTGCGGTCGCACACTGTCACTCCGTCGGCGCGTTCATCGACGACGTGATCGGTGAGGCCGGACAGAACATCAACTACCCGGTCGCACCGACGATCGCCGACGAGTGGGATTTCCCGGTCGACGAGTGGAACGACATGGAGTACGAGTTCGACCCCGATCTCGCACAGGAGCTGCTCGACGGCTCGGACGCGATCGAGGAGGGCGAGGAGCTCCACTTCATCTCCCCGCCGGACGACCTCCGCCAGCAGTGGTGTGAGCTCGCCGCCGACCGGCTCAACGAGATCGGCTACGGAGGCACGGTCGAGCGCCTCGACTGGGACACGTTCACCAACACGTACCAGTCCGGCGACGCGGACGACTACAACGCCTACACGCTCGGGTGGACCGGCGGCGCGGATCCGGACACGTACTTCTATAATCTCCTCCACCGCGACAGCGAGGGCGTCAATCAGGGTCACTTCTACGACAGCGACGAGTTCCACGAGAAGATCCAAGACGCGCGGCGGACCGTCGACTTCGACACCCGTCGTCAGAACTACATCGACGTGACGGACGAACTCCTCGAGGAGTGCGTCTGGATCCCCGGCTGGAACACGCTGAGCGCGATCGCGATCAACGAGAGTCGCGTCGACGGCGTGCTGCCCGACACGAGCACGTCGACGACCCCGCGCGTGGACCTCCCCTCGGTCTCGCTACAGTAACGCCAGGCTCACGCCCTTCGACCGACTCGTCGTCCGATGCGATCGGTTATACGAAATCGGACGGACATCACCGATAACCATCTTCAACGACTGATCAATGGGACTACTCCGATACACACTCAACCGCGTGCTACAGTCGATCCCCGTCATGTTCGGGATCGCCGTCATCACGTTCCTGCTCGTCAACTCGATGCCGGGAAACCCGGTAGACCTGATGCTTGCCGAGCAGGAGGCGAGCCCTGAACTGATCGCGGCCATCGAGGCGCGGTACGGGCTTGACGAACCGTTACACATCCAGTTTCTGAACTACATCGGGGCGTCGTGGATCCTCGGGACCGTCGGGATCCCCGGATTCACCGGGAGCCCCCCCGGACTGCTCCAGGGCGACCTCGGGTTCAGCATGTACTACGAACGCCCGGTGTCGGGTCTCATGGTCGACCGGCTCCCACCGACGCTACTGCTTATGATGTCCGCGTTCGCGTTCGCGATCGTGACGGCAGTTCCCCTCGGCGTGCTGGCGGCGAAACGGCGGAACAAGCCGGCCGACCACGTCTCGCGGATCGTCGCGTTGATCGGCGTCTCGACGCCCTCGTTCTGGATCGGGATCATGTTGATCATCCTCTTCTCCGTCCAGCTGGGGTGGTTACCTTCGGGCAGACTCGTCTATCCGTGGCGCGACCCCTCACACTACGGGCTCTCCTCGCAGCTCGAACTGTACTACCAGACGGTCAGACACCTGATCCTCCCGATGGTCGCGCTCGGAACGCTTCAGATGGCGACTATCATGCGGGTCGAGCGGAGCTCGATGATCGAGTCGCTCCAGAAGGAGTACGTCAAACTCGCTCGCGCGTACGGCGTCTCTGAGCGGAAAATCGTTCGAAAGCACGCGTTTCGACCGTCTCAGCTCCCCGTCATCACGCTCATCGGTCTCAACCTGACGAGCGCCATTGGAGGCGCCGTCCTCATCGAAACCGTGTTCTCGATCAACGGCGTGGGACGGCTCCTGATCCAGGCGATTCAGACCCACGACTATCAGCTCACGCTCGGAACGACCGTCGTGATCGGCTTCGTCTTCGTCATCGGTGTCATCATCACGGACATCTCGTACGCGTACGTCGATCCCCGCGTCTCCTACGGGGAGGAGAGCTAACATGGCAATCGGTGAACAACAGACGCAAGAAGACGAGGTGAGCGGCGACGAGTTCGAGGCGAACATCGGCTGGCGCCACACGCTCGCGAAGATCATGGAGGACGCGACGGCCCGCTTCGGGCTGTACGTTATCGCGGTAGTGGCGACCGTCGCTGTCGTGACGACTGTCGATGCGAACCTCTCGCGGCTCTCGCTCGGTCGGATCGACGATTTCAGCCTCATCGAATCGGTCTGGTATCACCCCGAGCGACATCCCGATCCGGGAACGACAGAGCGCCGGATGCCGCCGTTCTTCGTCGACGGGGGGTCGCTTGAACACCCGCTCGGAACCGACCGAAACGGCCGCGATTACATCTCTCGGCTCATTTACGGAACCCGGATCTCGTTTTTCGTCGGAATTGTGGCGACAGGGCTCGGCTTACTCGGGGGGACGATAATCGGCGCGGTCTCCGGCTACTACGGCGGCCGAATCGACGACGTGTTGATGCGGGCCGTCGAGACGCTGTACGCAATCCCGCCGCTCGTGCTCGTCATCGTCTTCACGGTGTTCGTGAGCGGGGGCGACCCAGATATCACGTACGCGGTGTTCGGTGTGGGGCTCGCGTTCATCCCGGTGTTCGCCCGGCTCATACGGAGTCGGGTGCTCAGTGTCAGAGAGATGGACTACGTCGAGGCGGCACGCGCGACCGGCGTGAAGGACCGCGACATCCTCCGACGCCACGTCATTCCGAACAGTTTCGCACCGGTGTTGGTGTTGGCGACGCTACAGATCGGCGTCACCATCCTCATCGTCGCCGGGCTCTCGTTTCTCGGCTACGGAGCACAGCCGCCGACGCCGGACTGGGGTGAGATGCTGCGGATCTCCCATCAGTATATGCACTCGAACCCGTGGATGAGTATCTGGCCCGGCATGGCAATCCTCGTCACGATCATGGGGTTCAACCTCTTCGGTGACGGTCTACAAGACGCGCTCGACCCGCGGATCAAGTAATCGCCTCGTACTCACCAACATATGTCAGACACAATACTCGAAATCGATAATCTCAAGACACAGTTTTACACGGAACGAGGCGTCGTCCGCGCCGTCGACGGGGTCTCGTTCGATGTCAAGCAAGGCGAGATCGTCGGACTCGTCGGCGAGTCCGGTGCTGGAAAGAGCGTGACGACGTCCAGCATCATGCGACTCATCGAGGAACCCGGTGAGGTCGTCGGCGGAGAAGTGACGTACGGAGAGAAGACGCTCGTCGGGTTCGAGGACACCGGCAACGAGTTGGTCCCACGTGATGAGATGCTCTCGGACGCCGAGATGCGCGAGGACATCCGCGGCAGTGAGATTGCGATCATTTTCCAGGACCCGATGGAGAGTCTCAACCCGGTTTACACCGTCGGAGGGCAGATCAGAGAGTTCATCGAACTCAACCGCGACCTCGACGGGAAAGCGGCGAAAGCGGAGGCGATAGAGATGCTTCGGCGCGTCGGGATCCCGAAAGCCGAAGACCGGTACGGCGATTACCCGCACGAGTTCTCCGGCGGAATGCGTCAACGCGTGCTGATCGCGATGGCGCTCGGCTGTCGGCCGAACCTGATCATCGCCGACGAGCCGACGACCGCACTCGATGTCACCGTCGAAGGACAGATCCTCGAACTCGTCAACGATCTGCAGTCTGAGTACGGAACCAGCTTCATTTGGGTCACCCACGATATGGGTGTCGTCGCCGAGATCTGTGACCGTGTCAACGTGATGTATCTCGGCGAGATCGTCGAACAGGGGCCGATCGACGAGATATTCTACGACACGAAACACCCGTACACGAAGGCGCTATTGAACTCTATTCCCCGACCGGACCGGACCGTCGAGGAGCTCGAACCGATCAAAGGGACGATGCCCGGTGCACGCAACCCGCCGTCGGGCTGTCGGTTCCATCCACGGTGTCCCGACGCGCGGGAGCCGTGTCGGGAGATCGCACCGACGTTCACGGCAGTGGAGACGGAAGACACCGCCACCGAGTCCGCATCACACCGCCTGTCTCAAACACGAGGCGGTCGGGTACTGGGAGAGCGAACCGCTAGAGACGGAGGTCGAGCAATGAACGTGCTCGATCAACTCGAGGAGGTCGAGATGGGGGAGACGCTGTTAGCGGTCGACGGGCTTACCAAACACTTCCAGTCGGACTCCGGGTTCCTCGCCGGGCTGTTCGGGTCCGACTCGGTCGAGGCTGTCGACGACGTCACCTTCGACATCGAGAAAGGCGAAACCATCGCACTGGTCGGTGAGAGCGGCTGTGGCAAGAGCACGCTCGCACGAACGATCCTACAGCTCATCGAGCCGACGGCGGGCAGTGCGTCGTTCAAAGGGATCGATCTCACGGAACACTCCGAGCGATCGATCCGCCCGCTTCGGCGCGACATGCAGATGATCTTCCAAGACCCGCAGTCGTCGCTGAACCCCCGGATGAAGGTCGGACAAATCATCGAAGAGCCGATGCAGGCACACGATATGTACACCAGCGCGGAGCGCCGCGATCGGGCGAAAGAGCTGCTCGCTCGGGTGGAGCTCGAACCGGGGTACTACAACCGCTACCCTCACGAGTTCTCCGGCGGCCAGCGGCAGCGTATCAACCTCGCACGGGCGATGGCGACGGATCCCGACCTCATCGTCTGTGACGAGCCGGTGTCCGCACTCGACGTGAGCGTGCAGGCACAGGTGCTCAACACGATGCGTGACCTCCAAGAGGAGTTCGGACTCACGTATCTCGTGATCTCACACGACCTCTCGGCGGTGCGGTACATCGCAGATCGCGTCGCTGTCATGTACCTCGGGCACATCGCGGAGCTGGCGGAGAAAGAGGAGCTGTACGAGAACCCGAAACACCCGTATACGAAAGCGCTGCTCGACGCGATCCCGATCCCCGACCCGCGATCACGCGACGCCCGCGGCACCCTCGAAGGAGACGTCCCCAGTCCGATCGACCCACCGTCCGGCTGCCGGTTCCGGACGCGGTGTCCGTCGCTCATCAAACCGTCCGAATACGACCTCTCGGACGACGAGTGGGACGCGGTGTTGGCGTTCTCGAGGGGAGTACAGCGCCGCACGTTCGCGCTCGACTATCCGGGCGAGGACGAAGGGCTTCCCGTACGGGAAGTCGACGAGGCAGTGGATGTCGAGTACTTCCCCACGGGACGACCGTCCGGACCGGTCGGTGAGATGATCGGCGAAGCGTGCCGGTCGATCGCCGACCGAGAGTGGACGGATGCGCAGTCGCTCGTCACCGAGCGGTTCGAGCAGGAGTCCGTCTGTGCGACCGACCGACCACAGTATGCCGTCGCCGCCGAGGAGGGCACCGGCCGCCATCGCGTGAACTGTCACCTCTACCGGGAGACGGCGATCACCAGCGGCGACGCGAGTCGAGTTAGCGAGTCGCCGGGTGAAACGGACGCAGCCTCGGCCGAGGGGACAGCACAGACCGGAGACGACTGATCGAGGCGGTCGAACGGTCGGGATCTCGGTGTCGTCGAGAAGACCGAACGGTCACCGGACCGCGAACTCAGCGGTCGCCGTCTTTCGAGGGGCCGTCCCGAGGAAAACCGAGAGCTCGTGTATCCCCGGCGAGAGCGGTTCGTAGGTCGTTTGGGGTCCCTCACGACGAACTCGACCGTTCCAAGTGTGGTCGTAGCGTCGGGTCTCACCCGGACGAAGCGCGAGCGACCGATTTCCGTCAGGCTCGTAAATCCGCTCGTCAGTCGCCTCAGTGAGCCCGTCTATCGCCCAGCCCCACACCCGACGCTCGGCGATCGGGACTTCGATCGGAAGCGGGAGCCGGTTGTCAACCGTCACGGTCAGAGAGACGTCTTCGCCGGGGGCGTACGTCTCGCGGTCGGTCGATACGCTTATTTTGACCGCCCGACGGGCGATGGCGCCGGGTATGAGTTTGTCGAGGCCCCGGGAGAACACCGACGGATTGTACTCTTCGGCGAGCGGATCGGCCTCCCGCTGGCCGCGCGACGGGTCCATCAGATCAGAGGAGAGTCAGCGGTACGAGTTGAGTGTTGCGGCCGAAACGCGGGAGTCGACACCACGTTCGACAGTCGAACTCGATATCACGCGTTTTCGACGGACACCAACTCCATCAGCGGATAGCCGTCGGCCATCGCCATTCGGGTGCGAACGGTGACTCCTTCGTAGCGGATCCGCATCTCCACGTCCATCAGCGAGCCGGTGAGTTCCGTGTAGCCGTTCTCGTGGTCGATAGCGTCGGCGACGCGGTCGTCGTGGAGCTCGACGGTGACCGACTCACAGAACGGTTGGTTCTCGATCGCCTCCGCCATCGCCGCCTCGAGGCTCCGCGCACTCGACGGACTGACCGGCGTCCCGGCGAACTGGTGATACAGCGACCCGAACTTGATCCCCGCCTCGAAACACGCCTGCTGGGCGTCGGTTGCCATACCGAATCGCGGCGACGGCGGCGTAAGAAGCTTCGGAGGCCGCCTCGCTCGGTCCCCAGCGAGGACGGACGGACAGCGCCCGGCACGTCCCCGAACCGAAGGCGTTTGGTGCGGGAGGCGAGATCAGAGCCTATGAACACCCTGTGTGTCACCGGCGGACGGGTCCTGCGACCGGACGGTCGCGTGGAGCGGGCGGATATCGTGGTCGCTCGCGACGAGGGAACGATCCGCGCGATCGGTGCCCCCGACGAGGTCGCAAACGCGGTCGACGCGGCGACCGAGACGCTCGACGCCGAGGAGTCGCTCGTGATCCCCGGACTCGTCAACGCGCACACGCACGCCGCGATGACCCTCTTCCGCGGATACGCCGACGACAAGCCGCTCGACGCGTGGCTTCGAGATGATATCTGGCCGATCGAGGCCGAGCTCACGGCCGACGACATCGAAGCGGGTACCGAACTCGGCGTCGTGGAGATGATCCGGTCGGGAACGACGGCGTTCGCGGACATGTACTTCGCGATGGACCGGGTGGCCGACGTCGTCGAGCGCGCGGGGATGCGAGCGCGACTCGGCCACGGGGCGGTCACGGTCGGGAAGGACGGGGACGCCGCGCACGCAGACGTCGAAGAGAGCCTCGCGGTCGCGAAAGCGCTCGACGGCGCCGCAGACGGTCGGGTTCGGACCGCGTTCATGCCGCACTCGCTGACGACCGTCGGAGAGGAGTACCTTCGCGAGGGGGTCGCCGACGCGCGCGAGGCGGGTATTCCGGTCCACCTCCACGCGAACGAGACGACCGACGAGGTCGACCCGATCGTCGAGCGGCGCGGGGAACGACCGATCGAGTACGCGGCCGACCTCGACGCGCTCGGTCGGAACGATTTCTTCGCGCACGGCGTTCACCTCGACGAGACAGAGATCGAGCTGCTCGCGGCGGCCGGAACCGCGATCGTCCACTGTCCGGCGTCGAACATGAAACTCGCCAGTGGGATGGCTCCGGTCCAGCGGCTCCGCGAGGCCGGCGTGACGGTCGCGCTCGGCACCGACGGCGCCGCCTCGAACAACGACCTCGACCTCTTCGACGAGATGCGCGACGCCGCGATGCTCGGAAAGCTCGCCGCCGAGGACGCGGCCGCGGTACCCGCCGAGGCGGCCGTCGAGATGGCGACCGCCGCGGGCGCCGACGCGCTGGGGCTCCCCGGTGGTCGGATCGAACCAGGGGTCGCTGCCGACCTCGCCGTCGTCAACCTTGACGCTCCGCATCTCACGCCGGTTCACGATCCGGTCTCGCATCTCGCATACGCGGCCAGCGGAAGCGACGTGCGACACACCGTCTGTGACGGCCGAGTGCTCATGCGCGACCGCGAGCTGCTGACGCTGGACGTCGAGAGAGTACGGGAGCGCGCGGCCGTCGCTGCGAGCGACCTCGTCGATCGGGTCGGTGAGTAGTAGTTGTTGCGTGTCTCGATCGACCGCGACCTAGTTCGGGAGTAGAGATCTCGGCCTGACGGAGCGGTTGCGTATCAGTGGTCGAGCGGTGTCGCCGGCGGCTGTCTCTCGATCGTTGTGAGCGCGGTACACGCTTCGAAGACCCCAGCCGTTCAGTACTAAACAGCTGACAGCGGATCGACGGAAAACCCCTCCAAAGCCCCGGCAGCGACGACCACCGGAAAACGTTCCTGTTCGCTTCGCTCTCAGGCTGTGTCTTCCGAGGTTCCGCTCGCAGGCTCGCGGGACTCGCGCGGCTTGCTGTGTTCCGTGCTCAGTCGCGGCTCTCCACTCGGTTCGGATCGCCTCGTTACTCGCTCTCGCCGCAACAGCGGCTAAGCGTACCCGTCCAGCATGTTCTCGACGTACTTTGCGATCACGTCGACTTCCAAGTGAACCGGGTCGCCGACCGACTTCTCCGAGAGCGTGGTCAGATCGTAGGTCGTCGGGATGATCGCCACATCGAACTCGTCTGCCCGCTTCTCGGCGACGGTCAGCGAGATACCGTCGAGCGTCACGGACCCCTTATCAACGAGGTACGCTCCGTGGCCGTCGGGGATCGAGAACGCGAACCGCCAGTCTTCGCCGACCTGCTCGATAGCGGTCACCTCGGTGACGGTGTCGACGTGGCCCTGGACGACGTGGCCGTCGAACCGCCCGTCTGCGGGCATCGCGCGCTCGACGTTGACCGCGTCGCCCTCGCGGACCGCGCCGAGATACGTTTTCGAGACCGTTTCGCTCGCGAGGAACACCTCGAACCAGTCGGTCCCCGTATCGCCTCCGTCGTCGCCGACCCCGTACTCCTCGACGGTCAGACAGACGCCACTGACGCTTATCGACTGCCCGTGATGGAGGTCATCGAATCCGTCCACGCCGATTCGCAGCCGAATCCCATCCTCGGTTTCAGTCCGGTTACGGACCGCCCCGGTGTCCTCGACGATGCCGGTGAACATACCGGTACTGGGGGCGGGTGAGGGATATCGGTTCTGTATCCTTATGCCGGACGAGTTCGTACCTCCCAAGCATGAACCTCGGACTGACGGACATGATCGGGCTGGCGGCGTCGCTGATCTTCGCCATCCCGCTCGGGAACTACGCCGTCATCCGACTGTTCGATGGCGAGGTCGCGCTCGGTATCGGCCTTCTCGTCGTCGCGGTCGCGATGGTCGTTCTCCCGCAGTACTTTCTCGACCCGGGCCGGATCCTCCGTGGCCTCCTCGGGGGACTACTCCCTCGGCAGCTCCGGAACGATCCGCCCGAAGCGGCCGCAGACGGGTCCGCTGAGAACGATTCGTCTACGGATGACACATCGACAGACAGCGCCTCGGCGAACGATGTGTCGGTCACCGATTCCTCGACGCTCGACACCGCCGAAAAGTAGCCGTTCTCGACCAACTACCGCTTTTGCGGGACGATCCCGAACGGATACTCCGCGAGCAGCTCGTAGCCGTCCTCGGTGACGGCCACGAGGTCCTCCAACCGGACACCGCCGATCGCGGGGTCGTACACCCCGGGTTCGACCGTAACGACGTGCCCCGGTTTGAGCTCCGTTCCGCCCGACAGCGACGGTGGCTCGTGGAGGCTCACGCCCACGCCGTGACCGGTACCGTGGGTAAACCCGGCCGCTCCCTCGGTCGCATTCGGATCGAACCCGTACGCGGCCAGCTCGGCGGCGGCTTCGGCGTGGACGGTCGCCGCGGTGACACCGGGCTCGATCTCGGCGAGTGCGGCCTCGCGGGCGGCCTCCACCGCGACGTACGCTCGGCGCTCCCAGCCGCCGTCGCCGTCGACGACGAACGTCCGAGTCATATCCCCGTAGTACCCGTCGGGGCCGCGCGGCGAGACGTCGAGCAGCACCGTTTCTCCCGCTCGAATCGGGTCGTCGCCGACGTAGTGGAGATCGGCCGCAGACGAGCCCGCTCCGATAACGGTGTTCCCGGCGTCGCGGACGCCACGCGCCGCGAGAGTCGCGTTCACCTCGCGGCGGAGCCGCTCCGTCGTCAGCGAACCGCCGTTCCAGCGCAGGGGCTCGTGAGAGGGCCCACAATCGGCGCTTTCGGTCGCTTCGGCCTCGCTCCGGGACGCGGCTTTGCTCTCGGCGAGCACCGTCTCCGCGCGCGCCATCCCCGCAGCCGTCGCGCGTTGGACGCGCCGCAAGCGGTCGAGTTCGTCGCTCGTCTTGCGCGCTCTGGCGGTCGTCACCGCGTCGGTCGACTGAAGGGCGTTGCCGGCGCGTTGGAGGTACACCGCGGCGTCGTGCGGGATCGACGCCGGAACGAGAAGCGTGCGCTCGTTAGTCTCGCCTGTCTCTCCGTCGCCGTCGGTCTCTGCGCCATCGATCAGCTCGTCGACGGCCGCGGCCGCGCGCTCGCCGGCGTGCCCGCCGACGCCGTCAGTTCGGACCGATCGCACGATCCCGTCGTGAAACCCCGGGCCGTCGCCGCCGTCGTCGAGCCGAGCGCTTTCGACGAACTCTCGTTCGGCCTGCTCGCCGAACAGGGCGGGCGCACAGAGGACCGCGCGGCCGGGGACAACGACCAGTGCGGAGGCCCGGTCGGGACCCGCAAAGCGGGTGAGATATCGGTGATCGGCGGCGAACCGGTCGCCGACCGCAACGAAGGCATCCGCGTCGGCGTTCCGTACCGCGTCGGAGACGGAGGCGAGGTCGGTTCGGAGCGGCTCGAGGGGGTCAGAGCTGTTGCGGCCGTCTGCCGGTTCCCCGGTCACGGCTCCGGCTCGGGAACCACCAATTCCGCTTGGACCTCCTCGATCAGCTCCTGTGGTGGCTCGTCGCGAAGCTCGTTAAACAGAAGGACGCTGATCGGCAGGGTCGGAGCGCCGCTGATCAGACTCTCCATGATCACGAGTCGCTCGCGGGCGCGTGACATTCCGACGTAGAAGACGCGGCGCTCGTTGTCGGTGAGGATCGGAACCGGACTCGTTGACTTCGTGAACTCCTCGACGCCGTCGACGTCGGTCGGGTCGTCGATTGAGGCGGCCATCTGCTCGACGACCTTCTCCGTGAGGTCGGTCGCGACGAACACGTGGTCGGCCTCGCGCCCCTTTGCGGAGTGGATGGTGCCGACCCGAACGCGGGTCGGGTCCATTCCCTCGTAGTCGCCCTCGAAGTACGCCCCCATCGACTTCCGCTGGAAGCTCGTCACCTTCCGGACCATGTCGTCGGCGCTGTCCGCGTCGGGCATGAACGGGATGTGGGCGTCCAGCTCGTCGGTCGAGATCTCGATCAGGGAGATGTCGTCGGCGTCGGCGTCTTCCTCTCGGTCGTCGAGGAAGTCGTAGAACTCGTCGCGGTCGTGGGTCCCGAACGCGGAGTCCTGTAGCATGTCNGCGAGTCGACGAGCTTCGAGCCCCGTCACCGGCNCATCCTCGTCAACCTTCTCGATGGCGCTGACGTANTCTTGGACNCGNTCGGTCCACATCCGCCCGTCGGTCAGCATCGTGAAGGGGATGCCGTGGTCGATGAACTCGTCGATGAAGTCGAACATCTGATAGCGCGCGCGGAACAGACACATGATGCTCCCTTCGTCGTCCTCGACGGTGTACCGGACGTTTCGGACGAGCTCCAGCATGGACGGCGACTGGATCGCCTCGACGCTGCCGCCCTCCTTGCGGGGGTGGAGGTCTTTCTCCTGTCGCTTGTCGATGTGGCGGATCTCCGCGTTGACGACGTTGAGGATCTCCGAGGGAAGCCGGTAGGAGTTCGGGAGGACGACGTCCTCGTCCACGGGAGTGTCGAGCAAGAGATCCGGATCGGCGCCCTGCCACGCGTAGACGACCTGGTCGTCGTCGCCGGCGATAAGCACTTTCCGCATGTGGGGTTTCCACTCCTCGAAGACGTTGTACTGCAGCGTCGTAATATCCTGAAACTCGTCGATGATCAGGTAGTCGACGCTCGGGACGAGCGACCGTTGGGCGACGCGTTCGAGCATGTCTGCGAAGCCGACCAGGCCGTTATCACCCTTGTAGCCGCGCCACGCGCGGATCGTCTCGGGGATATCGATCCGGTCGTCGTCGGAGGACCACGTCGGCGTGTACTTGTTCCCCTGCTGGGCGTTGGGGTCCTCCTCGGGCGGGAGCCGGACCTCCTCGACGTTCCACTGGAACGGGACGTCGTACCAGTCGGCGACGTCGCGTTCGGTCCGCTGGAGCCACTGGGAGGTGGCGATGATCTTGTTGCCGATCGTTGTCGACCGCGCGGTACGGCGGCCCGCGCCGCCGTGTTGGTCCTCGAACTCGATGCCGTACTCCTCACAGAACGCTTCTTTATCGCTCTCGCCGACGACGTCACCACGGGAGAGATCGAGCAGCTCGTACGCCTTCGCGTGCATGGTGCAGACGTTCCCCTGTAGGCTCCGCGGGGAGATATCGAGCCGCTCGGCGAGTCGCTCGCGGATCTCGGCCGCCGCCGCGCGGGTGTAGGACACGACGAGAACGTCTCTGACGTCGGCCGCTTCGTCTTCGAGGATCCCCTCGACGCGGTCCAGAAGCGCCGTGGTCTTCCCGCTGCCCGGACCGCCAAAGAGTCGCGTCACCGTGGGATCAGTCATTATCTACCTCTGATCGTCGTTCTCCTTAAACGCCGTGGCTCGGCTCGTGGATGGTGGACGGCTTGAGACACGTGAGAAATATCGGGGGCGTTCAGTTGCTTCGCGTTGCGCGCGCTTTACGAACGTCTGCGCCGTCGCGAACGAGATCCTCACAGGAAGGGCAGACGCGCGGGCGGTCGACCTCGTTCGGTGTGAATACCCGAACGTAGTCGGTGGTAACGAACGAGCCGCAGTTCTGGCAGGTCGGCATATTCGTGATTATTGATTGATGATACATAACACTGCCGCCAAACAGCGTCGAAAGAAACCGTTAGTCGGCCGTGCGCTGCCGTCAGCGTCAGGTCGGCCGCCAGTCACAGACGCTACAGCGCGCCGTTCCTTCGGGATGGAGTGCACCACACTCCGGACACTGAAGCTTGTTATAGGATCGATCCCAGCGTACGATTTCGGTCTCGTGGCCGCGATCGGACAGGAACTCGTCAAACACGTCGTCGTCCGCGCTGGGTGCACTACTAGACATGCATGTCACAGTATGTCATGGAAATATATATATCTTGTTGCGGTTCTCACGGCTTTATCAAAATATCCACACTTGATCAGTCTCTCCCGGATCGCTGATCAGTATCTACGGAAGTTAGAACACGCTGAGCGAACGGACGGTGAGCGGCTGTCGACCGTCGCGCTCACCACGGCTCGTTTTTCAGGCCGAGCGCGTAGGCCGCGACGTTCGTGACGACGTGTAGTACCGGTGTCATCGCGAGAACGGCCGCGAGGACGGGCAGTGTGAACGTGTCGAGCGCCCACCCGGTGTCGACGACGAACGCGAGCAGCAGCGCACCGGCGACGAAGTCGAGCTGGTCCAGCCCGGGGAACGCCGCGCCGCGCTCGCGGCCGGACCGGCGTTTGAGGAACGAGGCGCCGATATCGCCGCACATCGCGCCGAACGCGAGCGCGAACGCCGCGGGCAGCGTGAACGTCGGGAGGTCGATGCCGAGGGCGGCGCTCGCCGGATCGTTGAGCGCGTTAAGCACGACCGCGAGGACGACGCCGGTGACGGTACCGGCCGCGGTCCCTCGCCACGTCTTCCCGTCGCCGAGGAGCCGAGCTCCCCGCCACTCGCGACCGCCGTCGATGGGACGGCCGCCGCCGGCGAGCACCGCAGCGTTGTTCGGCACGTACGCGGGTACCATCGCCCAGAACGCCGTCGCGACGAGCGAACCGATCATACTCGATTCACGACTGTTCGGGTTTTATAAACCACGGATCCGTCCGAGCGACATCGTCGTCGCATTCGACAACAGTGAAGTTAGCTCCGTCCCCAGATCAGGGCATGATCCCCCCGATCGCCCGGCGCTTCCTCGCCGGCGAGAGCGTGCCGGAGGCGCTCGAACACGCGCGAACCTGCAACGAAGACGGTATCGCAGTCATCTTGAACCTCCTCGGCGAGCACTACACCGACCCGGCGGACGCCCGCGCCGACGTCGACGCGTACCTCACGCTGCTCGACGACATCGCTGAGAGCGGTCTCGACGCCTGCATTTCGGTGAAGCCCTCGCAGATCGGCCTCGACGTCTCCGCCGATTTGTTCGCGGCGAATTACCGCGAGATCGTTGCTCGAGCCGCCGAGTTGGACGCCTTTGTCTGGTGTGATATGGAAGACGCCGACACGACCGACGCCACCCTTGACGCCTTCGAGTCGATCGCCGAGGAGTACCCGTGGAGCGTCGGTCAGTGTCTCCAGTCGAACCTCAAACGGACCCACACGGATCTCGAACGGCTCGTCGACGTGCCCGGAAAGATCCGGGTCGTCAAAGGGGCGTACGACGAGCCGGAATCGATCGCGTACACCGACAAGGCACGCGTGAACGAAGCGTTTCGCGAGGATCTGGCGCTTCTGTTTGCGGGCCGCGATCGCGGCGTCGCCGTCGGCAGCCACGATCCGGCGATGATCGCGCTCGCCGATCGTCTCGCCCGTGAGCACGGCACCGACTACGAGGTACAGCTGCTGATGGGCGTCCGTGACGACGCCCAACGCGACCTCGCCGCCCAGGGAGTGGANGTCCACCAGTACGCTCCGTACGGCGACAAGTGGCTCTCGTACTTCTACCGGCGGATTCGAGAGCGAAAAGAGAACCTCGCGTTCGCGCTCCGCGCTGTCGTTGGACGGTAGCTCCGTCGCGGTCGCCAAGCGCTAGCCGCTGTGGTCGCCGGGCGGTACCGCCGCCGCGGTCGCCGGGTGGCATCGCCGCCACAGGGCGATGACGCCACCGCGGCCGACACAACAGCTTCCGCGAGCCATTCGATCGTCGACACGTAGAAGCCCTCTTAAGGGACCCCGACACATAGGAACCCAATAGATGTCCACGTGGAAACGCGACTTCGCCAGCGGCCTCATCGTGCTGGCTCCGCTGATCGTCCTCCTTCTTGTTATCCGGTGGATCTACCGCTACATCGCGTCGATTCCCCTAATTGACGGACTCCAGCCCGCCATCATCCCGGCCCCGTTAGAACCGATCTCCAGAGTGGTCATCGCACTCGCCGTGTTCGCGACGCTCGTCCTCGCGGTCGGATACTTCATGCGGACGACGTTTGGCCGCGTGGCGGAGTCGGCAGTAGACGGCACGATAAACCGGATTCCTGCCCTTCGCGTCGTGTACAACGCCTCGAAACTCGCGATCGAGACGGCCGTCTCCGGCACAGACGAGCTCCAGAGTCCGGTGTACCTCGAGACGTGGCCCGGTATCCGGATGACGGCGTTCCGGACGGGAAAGAAGACCAAAGACGGAAAGATCGTCTTGTTCATGCCGACCGCGCCGAACATCACCACCGGATTCGTCATCGAGGTCGAACCTGAGCGCGTCGAGGAGACCGGCGAGACGGTCGAAGAGGGGATGACCCGTGTTCTCTCAGCCGGCTTCGCCGAATCGGCCCATCAGGTCCCCGTCGAAGAGGAACGACCATCGGACGCAACGACCGGAAAGCCGGGCGGCATGGGTGGCGTTCGAACGGACGGAACGCCCGGAGAGGCGGAGCGATCCGCGGCCGATCCGGACGGCTCTGACGACTGACTGGTAACTCTCGTTCAAAAAAACGTCTGTCCTCGCCTCAGAGGTACGTGAACCACTCGTCGTGGTCGTCCGTCCGCCGCTCGACGAGATCGAAGAAGGCGGTCTGCAGCTCCTCGGTCACCGGGCCGCGGGTGCCAGCGTCGATCTCCGTGTCGTCGACGGAGCGGATCGGGGTCACCTCGGCGGCAGAGCCGGTGAAAAACAGCTCGTCGGCGGTGTACAGCTGACCGCGTGAGATGACGGCTTCATCATTCACTTCGTATCCGCGCTCCTCGGCGAGGGTGATGAGGGTGTCGCGAGTGATTCCCTCGAGGATCGACTGGGCGGGACCAGTCGTGTAGATCTCGCCGTCGTTCACCATGAAGATGTTCTCGCCCGGCCCCTCGGCGACGTTCCCCTCTTTGTTCAACACGATCGCCTCGACGTAGCCGTTTCGGCGGGCCTCCTCGCCCGCGAGCATGGAGTTGACGTAGAGGCCGGTGGTCTTCACGTTCGTCGGCACCTGTGAAGAGGCGTGTTTCCGCCACGAGGAAACCATCACGTCGACGCCGTCGTTGAGCGCTTCCTCACCGAGGTACGCGCCCCACGGCCATGCCGCGAGCACGAGGTCGGTCGGGCAGTCCCTCGGTGAGACGCCGAGCGAGTCGTAGCCGTAGTAGGCGATCGGCCGGATGTAACACGAAGAGAGGTCCTGCCGGTCGAGGAGTTCGATCGTCGCCTCGGTGATCTCCTCGCGGTCGTGTTCGATCTCCATGTCGTACATCTTCGCGGAGTCGAACAGCCTGTCGAGGTGCTCCTCCCAGCGGAAGACCGCTGGTCCCTTTTCGGTTTCATAACAGCGGACGCCCTCGAACACGCCGGTCCCGTAGTGAAGCGCGTGCGTCAGAACGTGGGTCGTCGCGTCCTCCCAGTCGAGGAACTCCCCGTTCTTCCAGATCGTGTCGACGTCCATCTCGTCGAATCCCATACGATAGCGGTCGTGACGTCCCGGCTTAAATCTGTGAGGTATGGCCTGCCGGTTTCCGGTTCGGCTCGGACGGTGCCGTATCGTCGACCCGACCGTGAACGCACCGGGATCGAGCCTCCCGACGGACACTCACGATCGCGCCGACGGAAAAAACGGAAAAAACCGATGAACGTCGGCCGCGTCAGCGGAGCGCGTCGACGAGGTCCGCGCCCTCGACGTAGGGAATGCCGCGACGGGCTGCGTACGCCTCGGCGTCCGCAGGCGTCAGCGCCGCGCCGGTCTCGTCGTCGAGCATCTCACAGACCACGGCGGCGGGCGCGGCGCCGACCGCCTCGGACAGCGCGAGCCCGAGTTCGGTGTGTCCGGTTCGGCCGCCGAGTCCCTCGCGGTCACCCCGAAGCACGTGGACGTGACCCGGTGCGCGAAACGCCGCGGCGAACTCCTTGGGCCCGTACCCTGCGGGGTCGGCGTCGACGTCGGCGGCCGCGCTCGCGAGTTCGACGATCGTCCGAGCGCGGTCCTCGTCGGTGATCCCGGTGAACGTCTCGCGGTGGTTGACGGGCAACGAGAACGAGGAGCGGTCGTCGTACTCCGGGTTGTCGTTGACCGCGGGATGGTCGAGGGCGTCAGCGAGGAACGGAAGCCCGAACGCGTTCGCAACGGCGTCCGAGACGGCGACGCAGATCAGCCCGCCGGCGTCGTTGCGCATGTGCGCTACAGCGGCCTCGTCGACGGCGCCCGCGGGGTAGACGATATCCGTCTCACCCTCGCGGTCCGCGAAGTCGTGCACGCAGACCGGGTCGCCGTTGCGGAACGCCTCGAGGGCTCGGTCGACCGGCCCGCCGACTGTCGCGTCCGTATCGGGCGTACCGTTTCCGTTTGTGTCGCCCGTCTCGCCCGTCTCGCCCGCTTTACCGTCCACGTCGGCTCGCATCAGGCCACCTCCGTCTCCGGCGCGTCGGTCTCTGACGCGTCCGCTCGGGCCGTCGTCTCCACGCGGACCTCGACGGCGTCGCCGTCGTCGAGGGTGAGGGTGTCCCGCAGGCGATCGGGGGCGATCAGCTCGAGCTGATCGTCGTCGTGGTGAGTGCGGTCGGGGACGATGGCGTGGGCGTTCTCATACCGCTCGTCGTCTGCGACGAGGGTGACCGCATAGCAGGATGCGGCCCCGTACGTGCGGTCCTCGTCTTCCCAGGCGTCGATCGGAACCGCGCCGATGCCGGCCATCTCACCGCGCCGCCGGACGCTCTCCTCGGTCAGGTCGACGTTGAGCGTGCCAGGGAACGGTTCGTAACCGAGCCGCTCGCGAAACTGCTCCGCGTAGCCGGGAAGCGTGATGTAGTGGCGTCCCTCGCCCATCCCGCCGGTGACGGTCCCGCGGAGGGCGAGTTCGACGTCCGACTCGAACAGTCGGCGGTAGTCGGCGTACTCCGCACGGAGGGCCGCCTCGCCCGCGTCGGTGACCCGGACCCACTGACCGTCGCCGACTACGTCGCGCTCGATGTAGCCCGTCGATTCGAGGGTCTGGAGCCGCCGGGAGGCGGTCTGTGTCGAGGCGTCGAGTCGATCGGCGAGCGCCGCACACGACACCTTGGTCTCGGTCAGGCCGCCGACGAGTCCGACGTGTTTTAACGCCGCAATCGCAGCCGGGTCGGGCTCCGTCGCCGCCGTCGCTTCTGCCATGTCCTGAGTTCAGTCTCCCGCACGCAAAAGGGTAACGAATTTGGGATGCATCACAGAAACGTTACCGGTGTTGAAAATCGGTATCGTGTTCTCAGCGGTTCGGTTTCAGATCGATTTTGATTGTCGGGCTACCTAACCCCGTCGGTCCCGGCGGTCGCTGACGCGACCTGTGACCGATCGGGCCGCGCGGGAGGAATCGGTTCGAGTGCGGGTCGTCGAAAGGTAAGGTACAAATACGAACGGCGATTGCTTCGTCATGAGGGCTCGTAGATCAGCGGCAGATCGCTTCCTTCGCAAGGAAGAGGCCCGGGGTTCAAATCCCCGCGAGTCCA
>SL_4KL_010_BRINEDRAFT_10000115_pt1 | contig 34626 bp, 27 predicted proteins | sample SodLak_010_BRINE_2_FD_10664 | JGI IMG/M metagenome (IMG submission 10664) | reverse complement strand
GTGGTTTCAAAAGTTCCACAGAACACCGGCTGGGATTATGAGGCCAACAAACGATACGCACAAACTGCCGAACAGGTTGGATTCGAATACGCCCTGCTTCAAACACGTTTCATCGCCAGTTATGGCGCTGATAAACAGCTCGAAGCGGCAGCTCTCGGATCAGCTTTAGCTGCAGTAACAGATAAAATCAACCTGATATCCGCCGTGCATCCGGGGTTATGGCATCCCGCCGTGTACGCAAAAATTCTCTCTACCATCGACAATATCAGTGATGGCCGTGTTGCCGTAAACGTTGTGAGCGGTTGGTTCAAAGGAGAGTTCACCGCCTTTGGTGAACATTGGCTTGAACACGGCGAGCGATATCGACGGTCTGAAGAGTTTATTGAAGTTCTTCGCGAACTCTGGACAAAAGATGAAGCCAACTACAGAGGTGATTTCTATCAAATCAGTGACGCACCCCACAAGCCAAAACCGAAAAAAGACGGCATCCCGATTTTCCAGGGAGGAAACTCCAAAGCTGCCCGAAAGATGGCTGCAAAAGTTTCCGATTGGTATTTCATGAATGGAAACACCAATTCCGGAATCAAAGAACAGATCGATGATGTAAAACAACTGGCTGAAAAAGAAGGACGCGAAGTGAAGTTTGCACTAAACGGATTCGTAATTGTTCGTGATACGGAACAGGAAGCCGTTGACCAGCTTGAAGAGATCGTCGGCGAAGCAAACGAAGAGGCTGTCAACGCTTTTCGTGATGCCGTTCAACAGGCCGGAGCCTCCTCCAAAGAGGGCGAAGGAATGTGGGCAGATTCATCTTTTGATGATCTGGTACAGTATAACGACGGGTTTAAAACCGGACTGATCGGAACCGCTGAGCAGGTAGCCGATCGCATCATTGAGCTGAAACAGTTGGGAGTTGACCTGGTTCTTACCGGATTCCTCCATTACGATGAAGAGCTGGAGAAGTTTGGTAAAGAGGTTATCCCACTGGTTCGAGAAAAAGAGGAAGAACTGAAAAAGAAAGGAGTTGCAGCATGAAAGTTCTTGGAATATCAGGCAGTTTGAGCCACGAATCAAAAACCGAATTGGCCATTCGACACACACTTGATTACGCCACGGAGTTTGAGCGAGATTTGGAAACGGATCTCGTTGCCCTCTCCGGGGTGGATCTCGTGTTTTGCGATGGGCGTAACCCGGATGATTACACAGGCGATACCCGCACTGTGCTCGACAAAATTATCAGCGCTGATGCAATTATCGCCGGGTCTCCGATATACCGCGGTACATTTTCAGGTGCTTTTAAAAACCTGTTCGACCTGATCCCAAATGATGCCCTTAAAGGCAAAGCAGTTGGCATTGTGGCAACAGGTGGATCAGCTCACCACTACCTCGCCATTGAGCATCAATTTAAACCGCTATTCGGATACTTTAATACGTTCCTGGTTCCCGCAGGAGTCTACGCCAGCAACCAACATTTCAAAGGTGGCGCGCTTGTAGACAAGGATATCAAACGGCGGCTTCGGGATTTGGCGGAAGAGACCGTTCGGCTCTCATCGCGGCTCAATCAAACCTACAAAGGGCCAAATCGCCCCGAAATAAAACGTGAAGCTTTAACTGAATCATAGACGAATACGATGAATAAAGGAATCACAAAAACAGAACTACAGACAGATTTCATTACGGAATCCGGGTTCCGATTTCAGAATCCTGAAGTTGCCTATAAGACGTGGGGAACTCTTAATGATGATCGTGACAATGTAATCCTGATCTGTCACGCTTTAACCGGTCACGCCGCAGCAGATGAATGGTTTCCCGGCCTTATTGGTGAGGGCAAACTTTGTGATCCCAACAAGAATTTCATCATCTGTATAAATGTACCGGGTAGCTGCTACGGTTCGCTGGGCCCGTGGTCCATCAACCCGAAAACCGGGGAACCGTACCGGTCCGGCTTCCCCCTGTTTACCGTGCGTGATGTGGTTCGTTTTCAACAGGAGCTGCTTAATCAACTCTCGATCCGTGGTATAGAACTGGTCATTGGCGGATCGTTTGGCGGCATGCAGGCGCTGGAATTTTCAGTGATGGATCGCCGAATCCGATCGGCTGTTTTTATTGCGATGGGCAAAGAGCACAGCCCGTGGGCGATTGGCATCAGCCATGCGCAGCGGCAGGCGATTTATAACGATCCGAAATGGAATGACGGTAATTACGATCGTGACGAAGGGCCGGTTAATGGACTGGCAACCGCACGGATGATGGCAATGGTTACCTACAGAGCGCCCATCAATTACCGGGAAAAATTCGGGCGAAATATGCAGGGTGACAGCGACCAATTTCAGGTAGAATCATACCTCAACTACCAGGGCGAAAAACTGGCCAAGCGGTTTGATGCGCATACGTACATCTCTCTCACCAAAACGATGGACAGCCATGATGTAGGGCGCGGTCGCGGGGGAGCTGAAAAAGTGCTGAACCGACTTGAAATTCCTGTACAAGTTATCGGCATCCGATCGGATCTGCTTTATCCAACACCGGAACAAAAAGAGTTGGCAAAATTGCTTCCAAACGGCCGCTACCACGAAATCGATTCGCCCTATGGGCACGACGGCTTTTTGATTGAGTTCGATCAGCTTAACGATATCGTTCAACCATTCACTGAAATACAATCGATACTGAATTACTAACATGACACAACTACGAGCATTGAAAGACGCAAAACCTTCACCATCAACAAAAATCGCAACCAAGAAAACAAAAGTATTTATTGCCGGGGTTGGAGCTGTTGGCGGTTCTCTTGCACACCAGGTTCAAAATATCGCAGAATCCGCTTCTGTTGAGCTAATTGGCGTGTGTGATTCATCCCGCACGCTTTGGAGTACCGGTGATGCCAAACCGATAACCAAACGGGACATCCGTCATGGCAAACCAGAAGATTGGGAGCAGATCATCAAAACCATCAAACCGAAAAACGAAGAGCATGTAGTTTTTGTGGATGCTACCGGCAATTTGAAAGTTTCCGAACTGTATCTAAAACTCTTTGAAAACGGTATTCATGTGGTAACTCCGAGCAAACTGGCCAATACCCGTAAGCAAGTCTATTTTGACCTATTGAAGAATACCGCCAAAGAGAATGGCGTTGAATTTCTGTACGAAACCAATGTTGGTGCGGGACTGCCGATCATCCAAACGTTGAAGAGTTTTATTGAGTCCGGCGACAAGATTCTTGAAATTGAAGGGGTTCTTTCCGGCACGATGACCTACCTGTTTTCCCAGCTTGATGAGGGGAATTCGTTTAGCGAATCGGTGATCCGAGCGCGTCAGCTTGGGTATGCCGAACCTGATCCGCGGGATGATCTCTCCGGTGAAGATGTTGCCCGAAAAATGATGATTCTTGCACGAATTTGCGGAATTGAAGTTGAGCGTGATGAACTTCAGGTTGATCCGATTACCCCGGAAGAGCTTCAAGATGTTGATTCCACAACGTTTTTAGAGAAACTGCCCGATTATGACAATGAGTGGTCAGATCGTTTGGAGACGTTAAACAGCCGGGAAAAAACACTTCGCTATGTGGGTACTTTAACAGATGGAAAGATCACCGTTGGCCTAAAAGAGGTTGGTGAAGACTCACCTTTTGGACGGCTTACAGGTACCAACAACTTGGTGAAGATTAAAACGGAGCGATATTTCGATCAGCCGCTGATTATTCAAGGGCCGGGCGCCGGCAAAGAAGTTACAGCCGCCGGAGTTTTGTCTGATATATTGAAGATTGGGGAATAGAAATTTATTTCAACAATTAACTGAAATATTCCTCGTCCAGTTGCTCTGCAGCGGGACGGCATGGTTTCTACTCCACAGGTAACTGCCTGATATAAGGAATTGCTGGATAGAAATTTATTTCCGGGTTAACCGTAGGGGCGCGGGGACGCTGGGGATGAAGAATGAATCAGTTTGGAAACGGCTATAAACCATAAACTATGTCACCCCGCACGTAGGCCAGCTTTTGGGGCGGAGATGCGCTCATTTTTTGAACGCGCCAGCGCACCGAGACGCTCCTCTTTTATCCCACGAAGCGAAAGCGTAGTGAAACGATTCCCATGAAATGAGATCTCCTTCTTCTTTGATGGTTCTTCGTTATCGGTTACTTGTCCGGAATTTGGTGAGATCGTATGGTTTCAAAATTCGAATAGATCAACGCTCTGTTAACCCACCTCTGATCAGAATAGGTTACTCGACCGTCGAGTGATTCGACGGTCGAGTACGTACCTTCAGCGACATTGCGCCACTGCGGTTCTGCCCCACCCATACCTGCCCCCGAAAATTCACCTCAGAGCGGCTACGCAGGCGTTCCGCTGCAGAGCAACGGAACGAGCAAAACAGGGAGGGACTTTTTATTACGAATCTAACTCATCTTTCTCCCCCACGAGTGGGGGAGAATACAAGAGGGGGCCAAGCTACACTGCGGTTCATCTTTAGCATTAGATAAGAGCTTTCTTACTTTTACTTACAGATTATTTAACTGAAGGAGATGCCGGATCGGAGTCCGGCATGACGGTAAAGACTCTACTCTCATCCCAAATCAGTTCAAATCTCTACCACAGTCTCCCACTTCCCTACCACACAAATCTTTTCCTCTCTTAAACCTTTAAAAAACGGCTTTTAGAGCTAAATAAAGTAGTATTTGGCATTTATATAAAGTTTTTCATATGAACAGCAAACATTTTTCTTGACATATTACAGCAGGAAAAGGTACATTGTGGTGAGAAGTGGGAGATAGTGGGGAATTAATTAGCAAGTTCCCAATAGCCGCTATCGAGTAAAATTTTTAGCAATCATTACAACCATACCTGCCCGTGCCAAGTTTTAAAGGGGAATATGAACACAGCGTAGATAATAAGGGCCGAGTAGCCTTTCCGGCCAAGCTGCGCAAAGCGTTGAATCCCAACGCTCAGGATAGGTTTACCCTGCTTCGTGGATTAGAGCCTTGCCTTTATCTCTATCCCAGTGATGAATGGGAGCTTGTTGAAGAGAAGCTTTCAGATATAAACAGTTTTACCCGTCAGGGACGTACTGTAAAACGTAATTTCCTCCGATTTGCAGAAGATATCTCACTCGACAAGCAAAATCGTATTCCTATCCCCTCCCACTTAAAGGAGTACGCTGGAATTGACGGAACCGCCATCTTTTTAGGAAGTGGTGAACGTATTGAAGTATGGTCACCTGAAAAACTTGAGGAGATTGACGCTAATCTCAGTTTCGAATCCTACCAGGAGCTTTTTGAGCAGGTAATGGGTGATGATGATGGAGGTGAATAGTATGACAACCTACCATCCACATATCCCCGTATTGCTGAAGCCCTCGGTAGACTACCTGGTTACCGACCCCGCCGGCATATATATAGACACCACTCTTGGCGGTGGTGGCCACAGTAAGGAAATTTTATCGCGTCTGTCTGATAAAGGCCGATTATTCGGAATCGACCAAGATCCGGAAGCTCATCAAGCCGCAGCTAAACGGATTGGTGATGACAACAGGTTTACCGCCGTAACCGGCAATTTTGGGCACATCAAAACATTAATCAAGCCGGAACTGCATGGAGAAATCACCGGAATCCTGTTTGATTTAGGAGTATCAACCCATCAGATAAAGGAGGCGGAGCGCGGGTTCAGTTTCCAGGAAGATGGCCCGTTGGATATGCGAATGAGCGACCTCACCGGAATATCCGCGAACCAGGTCGTAAACGAATATTCTTATGAAAAACTTCGTGATGTGATTTTCCACTATGGAGAAGAGCGTGGCAGTAAAGCCATTGCACGGGCTATTATCGATCAGCGTCCAATAGAAACTACCGGTGAACTCAGATCTACAATTGAAAGTGTTGTCCACGGCCGGCATACCATTAAATCTATCGCGCGCGTGTTCCAGGGCATTCGCATTGAAGTAAACCGCGAACTGGAAGTGTTGCGATCAGGTCTGGAAGATAGTCTCGAAATTTTGCGGGAAGGCGGACGAATGGTTGCCATCTCCTATCACTCCCTGGAAGATCGGATTGTGAAGAATTTTTTCAAGAGTGGAAATTTTGAAGGCACCATCAAAAAAGATTTTTACGGAAATCCCCTGGTGCCCCTTCGACAGGTTGAAAAAGGAATTATCCGGCCTGATGATGAAGAAGTGGAAGAAAACCCTGCGTCGCGAAGTGCACGGATGCGAATTGCCGAAAAAGTTAAAGTGGCGGAGGACACTGTATGATGATCAAAACGCCACTAAAGCAGAAGAAAGTTAAAGAAAATCGCCGGGTACTATCAGGTGGATCACCTGCTGCCCGAAAGAAGAAATCGAACAACAAATTTTATACAGGCGGTTCTGCCTCTAATGGCAGACCAACATCGAACGGCAAAAAGCCGAAATCAAACCTTCCGGGTATTACCCCCTGGAAAGTGATACTTGCAAGCATCCTGATCGGTGTTTGCGGGCTTATTTATATTGGGCACGTTTTTAGCACACAGCAAACGCTGATGGAAGTACAACAGCTTGAAAACGAGTTCAACAAAACCCAGCGCCTTTATAATGAAAAGCGTCTGGAGTACGATCGTATGGTAGGTCCAAAAATGATCTACCAGCAAGCCAGGGAACAGGGCTTCATTAATGCCGGTCCGGCAGATGAAATTATTCATGTAAAACGCCGGGACTAAATGAAAGAACGTACTGCCATAATGGGGCGAATGTTTATACTGATGGGATTGGTGTTTCTGCTCCCCTTTGGTATTCTAATGCAGATTTTCAGGGTAAATGTTGTTGAAGGTGATGGGCTCCGCGAACTTTGGAATTCCCAGGCAATAGACTACATCTCAATTCCCGCTCAGCGCGGTGAAATTTATGATGCAAACGGCTCCTTGCTGGCAACAAATTCTGTGGTTTATAAAATTGCTGTTGATCCACATTTTCCCGGGATCACCCGCGATGACCTCAATCAAATTGGGCAGGTACTAAGCCAACATACCGATCGTTCCCCCTCCCATTACAGAAATCGAATCCAAAATGCCCCTTCGCACTCCAGGTATATCGTATTAGAGCGAAGTATTTCGGTTCAGGCGTACGAAGATATTAATGAACTGGGCATCAGGGGAGTTATTCTTGAAGAAGAGTATCGGCGAAATTACAATTTTGAATCGCTATCAGCTCATGTTCTCGGCTATGTAAACCATAACCTGGATGGCATGATAGGCCTGGAGTCTAAATATAATGACATTTTAAAAGGAGAAGACGGCCAGCAGCAGGTTCGCAGAGATCGACAGAACCGAATTTTCTCTTATGTGGGCGCACCTCGAAAAACTCCACAGCAAGGTCTTTCACTACACACCACCATCGACTCTTTTATACAGGCAATTGCCGAAGAAGAGCTGGAAATGGGTATTAAACGTCATCAAGCCAAACAGGGTACGGCTATTGTGATGAACCCTAAAACCGGGGAGATCAAAGCAATGGCAAACTATCCGACTTTCAATCCTAACCGGCCCGCATCCATTGACTCTGAAAACCGACGAAATTTTGCCATTTCTGATATTATGGAGCCGGGATCTACTTTTAAACTTGTTACCGCCATCGCCGCAGTTGAACAGGGCGTAGTAGATTTTGATGAAGTTTTTGAAACACCGGAAGAGGGACGAATTCAACTCTACGGACAGTGGATGCGTGATCATAATCCGCTGGGCGATATGGATTTTAGAGAAGTTATTGCAAAATCATCCAACATCGGTACTTCAGAAATTGCCATGCGCATGGACGAAGACTCTTTTTACCAGTATGCGCGGAACATGGGTTTTGGAACCAGAACAAATATTGATTTGCCAAATGAATCGGGCGGACGGCTACAGCGACCTTATGAATGGAGTCGTGTAACCCAACCGTGGATGTCTATCGGGTATGAGGTTCAATCTACCGCCCTCCAGATTTTACAAGCATACGGCGCATTTGCCAACGAAGGAATGATGATGAAACCGTATTTGGTAAGTCATTTAACCGATCAATATGGAAATGTTGTTGAAGAAACATCGCCCTCTCAAGTGCGCAGAATTGCCAAAAAAGAGACGATTGAGAAATTAAGGCCTGTTTTTGAATCTGTAGTAACCGATTCTGGTACAGCAGGTTGGGCTGCTGTTGAAGGAATGAAAATTGCCGGTAAAACCGGAACTGCACAGAAGTTTGTAGACGGTCGTTACACGAATGATTACCGGGCATCATTTGCCGGATTCTTCCCCGCTGAAGATCCAAAATATGTAATGGTGGTTCTGCTTGATGAACCTCGTACCAGTTTCTACGGCGGATTTACTGCCGGATCAATTTTCAAGGAAATTGCCACAAGAATCGCGGGCCTCGATAGTGATGTACGACGAACCTATCCCGGTCAGCAGCTCGCAGATATTGAGCACAGAGTAGCTCCAAAAGTTACAGGGTTACCTCGCAGTTCAGCTTCCCGGCTTCTCAGTGGTCAGAATTTATCCTACCGAGTTTCAGGCAGCGGTTCTCATATTGTCAGCCAAGAGCCCGATGCCGGCGAAAAAATTATAGGGAACACCTCGGTCACTCTGCAGTTGGGAAATGTTGATGAAGAAGCACGAGAAGGATATGTAAAAATTCCGGAACTGCGAGAGATGAATATGCGTCAGGCTGCAGCCCTTTTGCGAGAAAAAGGCTTGGATATTGAGATGGTGGGATCTGGCACAATTTATAACCAATTCCCCCTTGCCGGAGAAATTATGCAAAAAGGACGAACCGTAACGGTTCGGGGCCGGGCACGATCTATGCAACAAGTTTCCATTTTAGCGAATCAAAATTAATGACCTTTAAAGAACTCACAACATTTTGCGATCCGGTTTCTGCTACGGGCACAGCCCCCGGCAGTCTGGGAAAGCTGTGTCAGGATTCGAGAGAGGTCCGGAAAAACGATATTTTTATTGCCGTTAAAGGCTACACCGTTGATGGGCATAAATTTATCCAACAAGCAGTTAGTGCAGGGGCGTCGGTAATTATTTCGGAAAAACCGGTAGAGTTGAAGCCGGGAATTGCCGTAATCATTGTTAAAGATACGCGAGCATTAATTGGACCTCTTGCACAAAAATTGGCCGGAAATCCTGCAGAGAAAATGAAGGTAGTCGGTATTACCGGCACCAATGGTAAAACGACTGTTGCCACTTTAATTTGGCAGCTGCTTACCGAAGCAGGCAAGAAAGCATCGCTGCTCGGAACTGTTGAGAAGAAAATTAATCAAACCGTTGTTGAAAGCCGCCTTACCACTTCCGACCCCATTGAAATTGCGGCGGATATGAAGAAAATGGTTGAGGCAGGAAGTGAATTTGTTGTGATGGAGGTCTCCTCTCATGCGCTGCATCAACAACGCACCAAGGGCATCCCCTTTTCTGTGGCGATCTTTACAAATTTAAGCCTCGATCATCTCGATTATCACGGTTCCATGGAAGAGTACGCCGCTGCAAAACAGTTGTTGTTCAACAGGCTTGATGAATCGGCCGTCGCCATCACAAATGTAGATGACGACAAAGGCGGTTGGATGATTGAAAACACGAAAGCCACCACCTCTACCCTATCATTTGATTGTAGAGAGAGCAGTGTTCAGGCTTCGATCAAACAAATTAGCGAAACCGGCACCACTATTGAGATTGACGGAGTTGAAATCATCACACCGTTAATCGGAAAGTTTAACGCCTACAATGTGGCTGAAGCTTATCTTGCGGCTGTTTCATTAGGAATCGACGATCATCAAGCCGCAGATATTTTGAGCTGTTGCAAAGGTGCTGCCGGGCGATTGGAAAAGGTCACGGATGTATCAACTCTGGACCAACACCCGATGGTGATTGTGGATTACGCCCACACGCCCGATGCGCTCGAAAATGTATCGCACACCCTGTGTGAGGTGAAAAGACCGAATCAGAAGTTGGTTATTGTGTTTGGATGTGGCGGAGATAGAGACACCTCCAAACGGCCACAGATGGCCAAAATCGCCGAAAATTACGGTGATGAGGTTGTTGTAACTTCCGACAATCCCCGTACGGAAGATCCGGATGCCATCATCGAAGATATTAAGACAGGATTTACCGATATGGCCAAAGTTACGGCCATCACCTCTCGGCAAGATGCGATCACGAAGACGGTTTTAAATGCCCAGGCCGGCACCATTATTTTAATTGCCGGAAAAGGCCACGAGACGTATCAGGAAGTGGATGGAGAGCGCCACCATTTTGATGATCGGGAAATTGCCCGAGAAGCTCTCGATTCGCGCAACGGTCACCCTAAAAACAGCGAGGTGGCCTGATGCTATACGCACTACTCGATTGGCTTGATGACCTTTACAATATTCCAGGCTTAGGGGCTTTTGATTTTATTACAACACGAACAGCATTTGCAGCATCCTTTGCTCTGTTAATCAGTCTTCTTATTGGCCGAAAAATTATTGAATGGCTGGAGAAAATGCAGCTTCGCGAAACTATTCGCGAAGATATTGGGCTCGACAATCACCTTAAAAAGGGGAAAACGCCTACCATGGGTGGTGTTATCATCATTTTAGCCACGGTTATCCCTGCCCTGCTATTTATGGATATGACCAGCATATACACCTGGATGATTGTGTTTGTGATGGTTGTGCTGGGATCTGTCGGGTTTGTTGACGACTATATTAAAGTGGTGAAGAACGATAAATCGGGACTGCATGGCTGGTTTAAAATTGGTGGCCAGGTTACGGTTGGGTTGATTATTGGTGCGCTACTCTACTGGTGGCCGGCATTTGAAGAGTTTAATACCCTCTCTACCGTGCCATTCCTTAAAGATGTAAACATCGACTACGCCTTTTTCAGCGAAACATATGGCTGGCTGCTCTACATCCCAATGGTGATTTTTGTAATCACCGCTGTTAGTAACGCAGCTAATTTAACCGACGGGCTTGATGGACTTGCCGCCGGAACTTCCGCCATTGCCGGAATTATTCTCGGAATTTTTGCCTATGTCTCCGGCCGGGTCGATTTCTCCAATTTTCTAGACATTATGTACCTCCCCGGCTCCGGTGAGCTGACGATTTTTGCAGCTTCCCTTGTTGGGGCCTGTCTCGGTTTTTTATGGTACAACACCCATCCGGCCTCTGTCTTTATGGGAGATACCGGTTCTCTTGCAATAGGTGGCGCACTGGGAGCATTAGCGCTGATGATCCATAAAGAGCTTCTGCTGCCAATTATTTGCGGAATCTTTTTTGTAGAAACTTTAAGCGTAATTATTCAAACCAGCTGGTTTAAATACACGAGGTGGAAATACGGTGAAGGTCGCCGGGTATTTTTAATGACCCCGATCCACCACCATTACGAAAAAAAGGGATGGCCTGAATCTAAAATTGTTGTACGGTTTTGGATTATCGCCATTCTGCTCGGAATTATCAGTCTATTAACTCTAAAAATCAGATAGTGAATCTACAAGATCGACATATCGTAGTTGCCGGTGCCGCACGAAGTGGGGTTGCCGTTGCTGTGCTTATGAAGCACCATGGAGGAGATGTGTTTGTATCTGATTTTGGCACCATCAAACCGGAACAATTACAGCGGCTTGAGCAAGAAGCTATTCCGTATGAGCAGAACCAACATTCTGAAAAGGCAATGAACGGGGAGTTTTTGGTGCTGAGCCCCGGTGTACCTTCAACATCGCCGATTGCAACGCGATATAGCAATGACGGCAAATCGATCTACTCTGAAATTGAAGTATCGAGCTGGTTCAACCGAAGCCCCATTATTGCCATTACGGGCAGTAACGGTAAAACGACGGTGGCAAACTGGCTGGCTCATACCTGGAAAACCGCACAAAAAGATTATCTGCTAGCCGGAAATATCGGAACGGCATTCTCTGATATGGTTTCGGAATCGGGCCCTGATAAAGATGCTTTACTGGAGATCAGCAGTTTTCAACTCGATCATATCGACCGGTTTCATCCGCATGTGAGCGTGATTTTGAATATCACGCCGGATCACCTGGATCGCTACAACAACGATTTTAAAAAATATACAGAATCGAAATGTCGAATCACCTCCAATCAAACCGAAAATGATTGGTTTATCTATAACGCTGACGACCCGGTGGTTTCGACATTTGCAGAAACATTATCAAACCGAAAAAACAGCCCTCGGCAACTTGCATTTTCTACGGAAAAAGAGGTTGAGGAGGGAATTTTTATCCGTGACAACAGTCTGATTTTTAAAATCAATCACAACGAGGAGAAGCTTATGCAGATCGACAATATCGGTGTACCGGGCCGCCACAACCTGAAAAATGGCATGGCCACGGCCCTTGCAGCACGAGCATCAGAAATTAAGAAAGAGAATCTACGGGAGAGCCTGGAAACATTTGAGGGTGTTGCCCACCGACTCGAAACCGTTCGTGAACTGGATGGTGTGCGATACATCAACGACAGCAAGGCTACCAACATAAATGCCGTTTGGTACGCTCTGGATAGTTTTGATATGCCCATTGTGTTGATTTTAGGCGGGCGAGACAAAGGAAATGATTACCTGGAACTGGAAGATCAGCTTCGCGAAAAGGTTCATACCGTGGTATCCATTGGAGAGGCACAGCAGGCGATCAAAGAGCAGCTTAGAGGTGTCGTTCCTCATATCATCGAGGCGGACACTCTGAAACACGCCGTAAAAGCAGCCCGGAAGCAGGCAAAACGTGGAGAAGTTGTATTGCTGAGTCCGGCCTGCTCCTCTTTTGATATGTTCGAAGATTATGAAGATCGCGGAGATCAATTTAAACAAGCCGTCATTGAACTTTAACATTATTAATTCCAATAAACTGACTTGATATATACATCAGCAAATAGAGATCTCAACTCCATATTAGGCACCACGCCTGATGAGATGGAGACCAAAGGACGCAAAAGCGACCGCGTGCTATTGGTGTGTGTTATTATGCTGATGATGTTCGGCTCACTTGCCGTCTACTCCTCCATTGCATATTTCGCAGAGGGGCACGGAACAAGTGCGGGTTCGTTGGTAACCGGACACATTTTCAAGTTGGCTATCGCCTTTTTTGTGATGTTAATTGTATCTAAGATTGATTACTCACGCTTAGCAAAATTCAGCCGAATTGCGGTTATCCTCAGCTGGATACTGCTTTTTGCCGTGATGATATATGGTGAAATGGTATTTGGTGCCAGGAGATCTCTCTCTATTGCCGGGTTCTCCTTTCAGCCCTCCTCTATGGCGGCCGTTGCATTGATCATCCATCTTTCTGTATTGATCAGCAACAAGCAGGATTACATAAAAGATTTTAAGCGGTCATTCCTGCCTATTATGGTGTGGGTATCGATTACCTGCTTTCTTATTGCGCTGGAAGATTTTAGTACCGCAGCCCTGCTGATGGGAATCTCCCTCTTTATGATGTTTGTAGGTAGAATGAGCATTATGCAACTATCTACAGTTGTGTTGATTGGATTACTGGGAGGCACCGCACTGGTGATGAGTTCAGAACAGCGTCAAAGTCGTGTAACTCAATATGTCCACCAGATTACAGAAATCAACAATACCAATTTTGAGTCAGCTGCTGGATACCAGGCCCAACAGGCGCATATAGCTGTGGCACAGGGAAAACTGTTTGGTGTTGGTGTGGGGAAAAGTACTCAGCGCGATTTTCTTCCTGCACCATATAATGATTTTATTTTCGCCATCATCGCTGAGGAATATGGAATGGCAGGAGCTTTTGGAGTGATCATCATTTTTGTGGTGATTCTTTTCCGGGGATTTGCCTCCATCGCACGAAATGCACGCGACCTGCTCGGCACATTGATAGCCGTAGGTTCAACTCTGATGCTGACCCTCTACGCATTTGTAAACGCAGCTGTAGCTGTAGGACTCTTTCCCGTAACGGGATTGCCCATGCCGTTTGTAAGCTACGGCGGTACAAGCATGCTTTTTGCAGGGTTGATGGTAGGTTTATTGATGAATATTTCGAAACACAAACGCGACGGCAATAAACAGTTTTATATCGGGTAATAATGACGCAAACGAAGAACATATCATCCACAGACTCCGCCGCTGCGACAGCCCCTGCAAGGGTTCTGTTTGCAGCCGGCGGTACGGGTGGGCACGTCTATCCTGCCATAGCTATTGCCGATGAGGTGATGAAGAGCAGGCCCGATGCTGCTGTGCTTTTTGTTGGTACCCGCGACCGCATGGAGTGGGAAACGGTTCCCAAAGCCGGCTTTAAAATTAAAAGCGTATGGATTAGCGGATTTCACCGGCGGTTAACACCACAAAATCTACTATTCCCATTTAAACTTATTACCAGTTTGATACAGAGCTTTTTCATACTGATGCGGTTTAAACCACAAGTGGTTGTAGCGTGTGGTGGGTTTGCAGCCGGTCCCATAGGTTGGGTTGCCGCCAAGATGGGTATTCCNATTGTTGTACAGGAACAGAACAGCTATCCGGGAGTAACCAACCGATTGTTGTCAAAAAATGCCAAAGCGATCTTTACAGCATTTGNCGCAGCANCGGAATTTCTGCCTAAAGAAAAAATAAAACTGACAGGTAATCCCATACGTAGTGAACTNAAATTATCAGACAAAANAGAGGCTCTGAATACTTTTGATCTTGAGGCAGATAAACCTGTCTTGCTGGTTTTGGGNGGAAGNGGTGGTGCGTTGGCACTGAACGAAGCCGTTAAAAAATTCCTGCGCATTTTTCATGATGACATGGAGATCCAACTGATTTGGCAGTGCGGCGCAAAATACTATGATGATTTAGCCTCAGAGATTGATCTGGAACAGTACCCAAGCGTAAAGCTGACAAAATATATCGATGATATGTCGGCTGCTTACAGCGCTGCCGATTTGGTACTAACGCGTGCCGGAGCCGGAACCTGCAGCGAGCTGATGAATATCGGTAAGCCTGCGATATTTGTTCCATCTCCCAACGTGGCAGGCGATCATCAAACCAAAAACGCCAACTCGATGGCCGAAACCGGAGCAGCTGAATTGTTAGCCGAAGAGGACCTTGAAGATGAGCTGATTCCGATTTTAGAGAAAGTAATTTTCGATGAAGACCGACTGGCAAAAATGAGCAGCAGCATGAAAGAGCTGTCGAAACCGAATGCAGCTCGTGATATAGCACAAGAAATTTTCAACATCATTGAAACGAACAGCAAATGAGTAAAGGAGTTCAAACACAACCCGTTTTTGGCAGAACCCGCCACATTCATATGGTAGGCATCGGTGGTATTGGTATGAGCGGGATAGCCGAAATACTGCTGCTGAGAGGTTATAAAGTTACAGGATCTGATAACAGCGTGAGCGAAACGACCAATCGGCTGCAGGATCTCGGGTCAACAGTTTTTAAAGGCCATGACGCCTCCAATATTGAGGGAGCGGATGTTGTTGTGTACACCAGTGCGATTACTGCCGAGGATAATGTGGAGACCCGCGAATCACTCAGACAGATGATTCCGACTATTAAGCGTTCGGAAATGCTGGCTGAATTGATGCGAATGAAGTATGGAATTGGCATAGCCGGTACACACGGTAAAACCACGACCACAACCATGGCGGGACATGTTGTACAGGATGGAAATTTTGATCCAACAATAGTAGTCGGTGGACGCGTGCACAGTTTTGATAAAACAAACGCCGTTGTTGGCAAAGGCGATATTATTATCGTTGAGGCGGATGAGTACGACCGAACTTTCCTCCGCCTCTCTCCTTCCATGGCTGTCATCACCAATATCGAAGCCGAACATCTCGATATTTATGATGATCTGGAGGATGTAAAAGATGCATTTATTGAGTTTGCCAATAAAGTGCCCTTTTATGGCGTGGTAGTTGTGTGCCTGGATGATGAAAATGTGCGGAGTATTTTGCCCTCAATTGAGCGGCGAACCATCAGCTATGGATTTACTCCACAGGCTCAAATTCGTGCCATCAACATAAAGCAAGAAGGATTTAAAAGTACTTACACCGTTTTGAACGGCAAAGAAGCGCTCGGAGAAATTACGCTGCACGCACCGGGTGAATACAATATCAAAAACTCACTCGCTTCAGTTGCAGTCGGCTTAGAGCTCGGTATGGATTTCAGCGACATTCAAACAGGATTGAATCGATTTGAAGGAGTATTTAGGCGATTCCAGAAAAAGATGGATGATAAAGGCATTCTTGTGATTGATGATTATGCCCATCACCCCACGGAAGTACAAGCTTCCATTAGCGGGGCAAAACACGGCTGGCCCGATCGGCGAATTGTAGCTGTTTTTCAGCCTCACCTCTACTCCCGCACGCAGGATATGTACCAAGAGTTCGGACTCTCTTTTTTTGATGCCGAAGTGCTTGTTGTAACGGATGTATATCCATCGCGTGAAGAGCCGATTGAAGGAGTAACGGGAAAATTGATTTCTGATACGGCTGCTAAATTCGGGCATCAAAATGTGCACTACTTGAAAGACAAAACACAGCTTCCGGAAAAGCTGAAAGAGATTGTCCGGGAAGGTGATATCGTCATCACCATGGGAGCCGGTGATATTTATAAATACGGTGAAGAGTTTGTAGAAATAATGCAAAAAGGTTGAGTACAGATTGAGTAAAAAGAAAACACATAGCGGAATGATAGGTGCAAAAAAAGGATGGTTTGCCGGAGCAATACTGCTCTTTGGGCTTGCTGTGCTATTTGGCCTCTATGTGGATCAAAGCACGGAAATTAGTGCCGTGGAATTGAAAGGGCACTATTTTTCAACCGAAGATGAACTGGAAAGTGCGTTTGAATCCCCCGTAGGTATACTGGCTGACAGCGTAGATTTCAGTGGCATCAGGGAGCCGTTAAAAACATTGCCGTATGTGAAAGATGTGAATATAAGTATGGGTTTTCGAGGCACATTAACCCTTGAAATTTCCGAACGGGAACCAATTGGATTGTTGATTAACGGTTCCCAAAAAGCGTATGTAGATCGTGACGGCATTAAACTGCCGGACCGACTCGAAAAAGCGACTGACGTACCGTTGTTGTATGGCTTTTCGGTAGAACCGATTGCCGACACATTGAACAGTCAGGCATTTGAACAGGTTCGGGATTTCCTGGTGTCGGCCAAAGAGAATTCATTCGGATGGTTAACAATTAGCGAAGTGACCTGGAATGAACGTGAAGGAGTAGTAGCACTTAGTCACGAAAATGGAGTTAAGCTGCTGTTTGGCCACGAAAATTTCGAGCGAAAACTCTCCAACTGGGAGGCGTTTTACGCTGAAGTGGTTTCGCGGAAGGGAATTGAATCTTTCCGCAACATAGATCTGCGATTTAGGGATCAAATAGTAGCATTGGAAAATTAATTATGAATACAGATTTAGCAATCAAACAAAACGAACAGGTGGTAATATGACAACAAGTGAAAATGAACGTATCGTCGTAGGGCTTGATATCGGCACAACGAAAATATGTGCAGTTGTAGCCTCTATTAACGAACAGGATCGCATTCACATTCTTGGAGTGGGGAAAGCCAAAAGTGACGGCTTGAACCGAGGTGTTGTTGTAAACATCGACAAAACTGTGAATGCCATCAAAACGGCTGTTGAGCAGGCTCAGCTGGCATCAGGAATCGAGGTAAACTCTGTTAATGTTGGAATTGCGGGAGATCATATCCGAAGCATTCGCAGTAAAGGAGTTATTACCATTAGCAACAAAGACAAAGAAATTACAGTGAATGATGTGGAGCGTCTTCTCGAAGATTGCCAGCGCATCATGCTTCCACCCGATCAACAGATAATCCACGTAATACCACAAGAGTTTGTGGTAGATGGACAGGACGGCATCAGCGATCCTGTTGGGATGAGCGGAATGAGAATGGAAGCTGAGGTACACATTATTACCGGGCTCGTTTCGGCTGCAAAAAATCTATACCGATGTGTAGAGCGTGCCGGGTACGAAGTTGCCGACATTATCCTTGAACCACTCGCCAGCTCCTATGCTGTTCTCGATGATGAGGAGAAGGAGGCCGGTGTGGTTCTGGTTGATATTGGAGGCGGAACAACGGATCTGGCCGTATTCCAGGATAATACTATCCGACATACAGCCGTCATTGCCATTGCCGGAAAAAAGGTTACCGACGACATTAAAGTAGGACTTAGCGTACTCGATGATCAAGCTGAAAAGCTTAAGCATCAGTATGGAGAAAGTTTTGTGGATCTAATTGAGGAGGATGAGACCATCACCATTCCTGGAATTGCAGGTCGGCCTCCCAAAGAGATTACCAAAAGCATTCTGGCCAAAATTGTACAGGCCCGAATGGAAGAGATTATTGAGATTATCGCCATTGAGATTAAACGTAGTGGCTATGCCGATACGCTAAGTGCAGGTATTGTTATTACAGGCGGTGGTTCACTCATTAAAAATGTATGCCCTCTGGCCAATGAAGTATTGGGAATGGATGCCAAAATCGGACGCCCTCTCGGCCTTGCCGGTGGACTTACCGAAGAGGTAGACAGCCCTATTTATGCCACGAGTGTAGGATTGGTTCTTCACGCCATCAGAACCGGTGACAGAAACGAACCCATTACCAGTTCATACAAAGATAAGAGTGTGGATCAGGTAATGAGTAAACTTACGGACAGGATGAAAAACTGGTTTAAAGAACTTTAGCAATCAGCAACAAAAGCCTCGGGCAGGGCAAACGCCTTGTCGCGAGATTATGACATCATCAATACAAGTAACATCTACAGAAAAACAGAAAGCAATCTAACAAGGAGTACATCATGCAAAACTTAAAATCACGCTTTAGCTTTGACGAAAAAGGTCAGGATAACGCAAAAATAAAGGTCATAGGTGTTGGCGGTGGCGGAGGAAATGCCATCAATAACATGATTAGGAAAGGCTTGGACAGTGTTGAGTATATCGCACTCAATACTGATGCCCAGGCATTGAAAAATAATGAGGCCGATATCACCATCCAGGTGGGATCGAACCTTACAAGTGGACTTGGCGCCGGTGCACGGCCCGAAATCGGCCGGGAAGCCGTTGAAGAGAATCGGCACGACCTCGATGAGGCCGTAGAATCGGCCGATATGGTATTTATAACCGCCGGAATGGGTGGAGGAACCGGAACCGGAGGAGCACCAATTGTTGCCGGTATTGCCAAAAGGAAAGGAATTTTAACCGTTGGTGTCGTTACCACTCCATTTAACTCCGAGGGAAAAGTTCGCATGAAATATGCCCTCGAAGGAATTACGGAACTGAAGAAAAATTGCGACACTGTAATCGTTATACCAAACGAGCGGCTACTCGACATTTCAGATGAGAATACAACACTCATCGAAGCGTTTGAGATGGCTAACGAGGTACTTTACAATGCAACGAGAGGAATATCGGATCTTATTTTGATGCCCGGTCTGATTAACCTCGACTTTGCTGATGTTCGGACAACCATGATCGAAGGTGGTGCCGCTATTATGGGTTCTGCTGCTGCTAGTGGTCCAGACCGTGCGGAAATTGCAGCTCGGGAAGCTATTAACTCTCCCCTGCTTGACGGAGTAAGCATCCGCGGTGCACGCAATGTGCTGGTAAATATATCTGCCGGTGGAAATCTGGGAATGCGCGAAACCAATACGGTAACGAGTATCATTCAGCAAGAAGCGGGTGATGATGCCGAAATTATAATGGGTACCGTACTGGATGAGTCGTTTGACGAGGAGATCTGCGTAACGGTTATCGCCACAGGATTTGACCTGAGTGACGACCGAAACAAAGCGAAGATCAAACCAAACTCAAAAAAGGAGCCTGTATCGAAAGAGAAAACCAGCAAGCTTCCTAAGGCAAGTGAGATCAACCGCTCTCACAATAGTGTAGATGGACCATTTTACAAAGGTGAAGGGAACTTAAAAAATCTCGACTCTCCGGCCATCCATCGCCGAAACTTAAAATACATTCGGTCTAACGAAGAACAGCAGGCGGATGACGAACTTCCCAGCGAGCAGGAAGCTAAGCGAGAAGCCAGTGGAAATACACTGCTAAACGATCGGGAAGAACGAATTAACAAACGAGATACAGATCAGCCGGCATTTCTCCGTAAAATTATGGACTAAATGTTGGTAACCTGCAGTTTGTATGATTGCTTTTGCTAAAACATAGATGGGTAAGCTATGCCCATGCTATAGATTGCTAAATCTAAAAGGAGCTCTTTTGAACGGGGGCTCCTTTTCTTTTTTTTCCTATCGATAAAATTATACGACTTGGTAAATCCCCCTTTTTTACTCAATTTCTTTCTACCAGATTACTGTTAATTAATATTTATTGAAAATGATACATCACCGATTTATAAGCATCCTGTTACCGTGTATTTTTTTAATCTTTTCGGCCTGTGCGGATGACGCTGAGCCCGATACATCTTTCGAATATACACCGGAAGAAGCTGCCGAAGAATTCAGCCTTGGTGATGAACAACTTGCGTTTTGGGATAACATCCAGAAGCACTGCGGAAATGCTTATGAAGGTAAATTAGCCGATGCCACGCCCTACTATGCAGATGATATTGATGCAGATTATATTGCCATCCATGTTCGCGACTGCACAGAAACACTCACCCATATATCGCTTCATCTCGATGATGACCATTCCAGAAACCTAATGCTTACCAAAGTTGAGGGCACACTACAGCTTAAGCACGATCATCGTAACGAAGATGGCACAGAAGAGGAGATTACTCAATATGGTGGTGAAGCTCCAACTCCCGGGCTTGAAACGCGTCAAATCTTTTACGCTGATGAACACACCGCCGATATTCTTCCTCAACGATCTGACAATTTCTGGTTTTTGGACCTGATGGATGACGAGACTTTTGCCTACGGAGTGCACTGGCCCAAAGAGGGCAATTCTATCCGAATGGAGTTCGACATCTCCACCCCGGTTGACCCACCTCCAACTCCCTGGGGCTATTAAAAATAATCGATGGATTCATGTACTCACGTGTAATTTATCTTACACCAATACATTAAACCAAATACCACCTCAAAGTTGTTTTATAAGCTGTTTTTTGTGATTTTATATCGTTTCGTGTTCTAAAAAAATGCTTTACTCTACAGAAATTTAGGTATGAGATATAGACTCACAGGGGTAACTATTCTGCTGCTATGTATAGCTACAGCTATTTTCCCTTCAGAATTGTTGGGTCATTCCTTTCAATCTAATTCAGATACAGAACAGTCTACGTTCATTTATGATGAAGAGAACGCTGTATTTAATGAAGTCCCCAAAACAACAACCTCGGTCGACAGTCTCCTCGCCATTGCCGAGAATATAAATAGTGAAGATCCGCGAAAAGCCAGCCATGCCGCATTCCAAGCACTCGAAATAGCTGATTCTTTACAATATAGACGTGGAATTGCTTCCTCTTATAAAGAATTAGCTGCAATCTATATTATTTTCGGGGATTATGACCTTGCACTAAAATACCTTTTTGATTCTCTCGATATGTTTATCGACAAAGAGGATGCAGCGGAAATTGGGCACATCAGGAATATGATTGCCACCGTGCACGTGATGCAGGAAAACTACCAGCAAGCTACCGAGTTTTTTGAGCTCGCCATCGTTCAGCTTGAAGAGGCCGGAATTTTAGAGGTAAAAGCGATGTCGTTGATGAATTTAGGTGTCGCCCACTACTATATGGAAGATTATGACCTTGCGCTTGAGTATTACATGTCCGCAAGAGAAATGACTGAAACTGAGGTGGATTTCCCCCGCCTGAATATGATTGCCACTACAAATATCGGCAATGTATATATCGAAATGGATCGGTTTGATGAAGCTGAAGAGTATCTAAAGCGTGCAATTGAGTTTTTTGATGAGCAAAACTATTACATCAACCTAAGTGGAGCATACCTATATCTAGCCAAGCTTTATAACCGATCAAACCGATATGATGAAGCATTGAATTATGCCAAACAAGGGCGTGATCTTGCAATAAGCATAGAACAAAGCCAATATACACTGGAAGGCTACGAAATGATGGCTGAGATTTATGCAAACCTTGGTGATTTTGAAAATGCTTATGAGCAATATCAGCATCACCACGAATCACACGCTGAAGTGATGGATTCTGAGCGGGCTTCTCAAATCAATAAAATGCAGATTCAGTTTGAGGTGGAGCAAAAAGACCAGGAGATTGAGCTACTAAGTAATCAAGCCGCACTACAGGATGCTCAACTTTCTGAACAAAAATTATGGCGCAATTATTTAATTACAGCGTTAGTTCTTTCTACAATTATTTTACTGCTCTTTTACAGATTGTATGCTCAAAAAAAACGTGCTAATGAACTGTTGAACAAACGCCAGAACGAAATTCAAAAACAAAATGAGCAGCTTGTTCAGCTAAATGAAGAGAAAAATCAATTTTTACATATTGCGGCGCATGATCTACGTAGCCCTCTCTCCTCGCTTGTTGGCGTAGCCGATCTACTCGAATATTCTGATGAGACCGATTCTGAAAGCAAAGAGAGCTACATCCAAATTATTAAGCAATCCACCGGGCGGATGATCAACATGATTGATGACCTATTGGATGTAAATACTATTGAGAAAGGCTTAAATGGTGAAGATTTCAAAACAATTGATGTGCTACCTATCACCAAGTCACTGGCAAAAATTTACCGGAATCGCGCTGAAGCCAAAAACATCACCTTAGAGAAAAATTTCGAGAATCGACCAATTTACATCAAAGCGGATGAAAGCCACCTGCGCAGTATTATAGAAAATCTACTTTCGAATGCGATAAAATTCACCTCTCCCGGCGGCCGTGTTACTTTTAAAACCGCGAAAGATAACAATCGGGTTATTATATCCATACAGGACAACGGCCCGGGCATCTCTGATGAAGATCAAGAAAAACTTTTCAATCGGTTCAGCAAGCTGTCCAATAAACCCACAGGAAATGAATCTTCAACCGGTTTAGGACTTTATATAGTTAAATGCCTGACGGATGAATTGGGTGGTAAAATTACTTTTGAAACTGCTGTGGGAGAAGGAACTACATTTACCGTTTCCATACCTGTAGCTGATCAAAAAGAGCCGATCTCCGAACTTTAAGTGATAACTTCTTAAAACAGGTACGATTTAAATTTAAGTTTTCGTGATCTCCAGAGAAACTTTTGCAGCTCGCTTTCCTCGTAAGGCAGATCTTCCGGATCGATATTGAGCTCACTTAAATTCTCGCTATATCGATAAACCTGTAGATGTTTCAGAAACAGTCTAAGCTGACCGGAATTCATATCACGTCTGTTATTTTCAAGATATTCAAAAATTTCCGGCCAGATTTCCATCTGCGCTGAAAGATCTATTCCCAGGCCGATAGCATTCTCAGGCACCTCATCTGACAAGCATATGTCTAACAGCTCCTCGTAGGTTTCTGGGTGAGGTTCTTGGCGCAAAAGCTTTGGCCCCAGCCCATCTTTTGTAGCTCTCGGGAAAAAACTCTTCCACATTTGATCATTCATCGTATGGTGGAAAAAGACCTCGTATTTCTCTGTATCCTTACGTAGTTGCTTCATCTCTTTCATAATCTGAAGCTGCCTGGATGGATCAACTATATACATCTAAAACGCTTATTATTTTTAAATTCTTAATTTTTATTGTAGACCACAGCGCCACATAATGTTCCTGCTACAGTTTGCAAGAAAAGTCCGGGCAATCTTACTTTTATAACACACTCCACACCATCAAAACCGCAACAAAAAAGGCTAGTATGGAAAATCCAATTTGAAGTCGGCTTTGCGTAAAATATCTGCCAACCCGAACTCCAATCAGTCCGCCGGCAAACGCGCCTAGAATCAATGGGAGTCCCGTGCCGAAATCAACAAAACCGATGGTATAATTTGTAATACCGGAAACTGTACCCGACAAAAATGCAAATTGTAACCAACCCGACAGAGAAATTAATAGCACTGCCAATGATGAAATGCTCACCGCTTTTAAAATGGGAAGTTTATAGCCGAGATTTAATACAGGAACGATAACCACACCTCCTCCCACTCCGGCAAGGGCGGCAATAAACCCTCCGCCTCCTCCTGTTAATGATGAGGATTTAATCCCAACGTTTTTTAGTGATGTTGCAATAGTTTTGTTTGATTTTCCTCGTCGTAAAAACATTATAGAAACAAACAGCAAGAGGATTGCAAATACTGTAACAAAAACCAATTCGGTGTAGAAATCAGAGGTTACAACAAGTTTACCGGCGTAAACACCTGCCGCACCAAAAAGCCCTACTTTCACCCCTTCAATCAGGTAGCTGTTTTTCTCATTAAACTGCTGGATAGTACTGCTCAACGCAGCTGTAAATGTACAAAACAGGGAGGTTCCAATGGTCCAAGGCACCACATTTTCAACACCAAGAGAGCTAAATACAATAAACAAAATTGGTGTGAAGAGTGTACCTCCCCCAATGCCAAAAAGCCCCGCGAGAATTCCTGTAATAATTCCCAAGACCAGCAATAGCAGGAATAGCATAAATTAAACGGTAATAGAACCGGTTAGATAGGTAGTTGCAGGCCCGCCAATTTTCACTCTGTCGCCCCTGTTCTTACAACGCAGGCGTCCGCCCCGCTTCGATACTTGGTATGCATTCAGATCGGACTTACCGAGCTTTTTCGCCCAATATGGAGTAAGAACCGTATGGGCTGAACCTGTTACCGGATCTTCAGGAACACCAACTTTAGGCGCAAAAAAGCGAGAGACAAAATCGAAGTCATTTCCGCGAGCAGTAATAATCACGCCGCGAACTTCCATCTTCTTTAGAATTAACAAATCGGGTTTGAGCGATCGCACAATATCTTCATTCTCTACCTCTACCAGCAGATCGGTATTGACCCCGGTGTATTTTGGAATTACACCGATAGCTTCAGGCAAAAGCTTTGGAATAGAAATGGGCTCCGGTGGTTGTGCCGGAAAATCAAGCCAGTAGAGGTCGTCTTTTTTTTCTACAAACAGATCGCCGCTTTTAGATGAAAATCGAATCTTATCCTTTTCAAAGCCAAGATGGTTATAGAGAACATGCGCCGCAGCAAGTGTTGCATGGCCACAGAGATTCACTTCCGTCTCCGGTGTAAACCAGCGAATATCGAATGTGCCATTTCCGGTTTTCACGAAAAAAGCGGTCTCCGACACGTTATTTTCAGTAGCTATGTTCTGCATTTTTTCAGCATCCGGCCATGTGTCGAGTGGAATGACCGATGCGGGGTTACCCGCAAACACGTTCTCTGCGAAAGCATCAACCTGGTAAATATTCATAGTCGTTTTTTAAACTTTTGCCTTATTTTTTCGAAAGGTAAACAATCCAACAATCGGATAACACTCTTCTACGAATTGTTTGAAAAGATCCCGACCTTTCAGTCATGAAAAATCCTATGATTTACTACCCCGAATCGTTATCGGAAAAAATTGGTTTTACCCTGGTTCTGCGTGAAACGCTTAAAAAAACGTACTCCCCGTATGGGCGTGAGGAGCTCCGGGATCAAACCGGTACATCTAACCCGGATGAACTCCAAGAGTTGCTTGAAATGGCCCGTGAGTGGATGTCTATTTTGGAGAGTGAGGGCACCTATCCCCTCACGCAAACCGATGACGTACGAGAGGTTTTAAAGGATTCAAAAATTGAAGGATCAGTGCTTCCGCTCGAGGCATTTCCCATCGTCCAATCCAATGCGCGGCTTGCCCGGCTGATTATACGTTTTTTCGAAAAGTCCGAGAAAGAGTACTCCACACTCCTTCAATACGTAAAAAAACTAACCAACTTGCGTGATCTTGAAAAGGAAATCGAAAAGGTAGTAACCGATAACGGCCTGCTCAGGGATGATGCGAGTCAAAAGCTGAAATCGATACGGGGAAAAATAAATCGGCGGAAAGGCCAGTTGAGAAGCACCATCAACAATATTATGAAACGTGCCCGTAAAGATGGCATGACCTCCGACGAGGGACCGACCATTCGTAACGGGCGAATGGTTATTCCGATTCAGGCTGAGTTTAAACGGAAAGTAGATGGATTTGTACATGATGTATCATCAACCGGCCAAACCGTATATGTAGAGCCGGTTGAAGCCCTTCAGATCAATAACGACATTCGTGAACTCGAAGCTGAGGAAAAGCGGGAAATAGATCGAATAATTCGTGAACTCACATCAAAAGTTCGTGAGCATAGCCGGCCCCTAATCAATAACTGTAAAATTTTTGGCGTAATTGATGCACTAAACGCTCGAGTTACGCTAGGCAAAAGTATTGGCGGGTCTATTCCTCAAACTTCTGAAACCGGCAAGCTCGATCTTATATCTGCAAAAAATCCAAACCTGCTTTTGCTGCCTGACGGTGAGAACGAAACCGAGGAAGTTGTTCCACTCGATCTCTCGCTAGATGCTGATGAACTCGCGCTGATTATTACCGGACCGAATGCCGGCGGTAAATCCGTAGCCATGAAATCCGTCGGTTTACTCTGCATGATGCTGCAAACCGGCTATCCAATTCCCGTACATCCCGACTCTACACTACCCATCATTTCCGGGTTATTTGTTGATGTGGGCGATGATCAATCCATAGAAAATGATTTGAGTACATTTTCATCCCGGCTGCAGTGGATGAATGGAACACTCAACAAGGTAAAGCCGGGGTCTCTTGTTCTTATTGATGAGGCGGGAACTGGAACAGATCCCGATGAAGGTGGCGCCCTTTTTCAATCGTTTATTGAAAATCTCATAGCCATGGATGTATTGATAATCGCCACAACTCACCACGGATCATTAAAAGTATTTGCCCACGAGCACCCCAATGTTGTAAATGGTGCGATGGAGTTCGATCAAAAAAACCTATCCCCCACCTACAGATTTCGAAAAGGAGTGCCGGGAAGCAGTTACGCCTTTGAAATTGCCGACCGAATGAATATTCCCGTTAAAGTGATGGATCGTGCCCGGAAACTTCTTGGAGAGCAGCGAGACAAAATGGGCGATCTGCTTTTAAATCTTGAAAAACGTATTCAGGAGGCTGAGGCCACCGAAAAAGAGCTGTCGAAACTGCGAGATAAAGCAGCCGAACAGGAAAAGACTCTTCGAAATAAAAATGAAGATTTTGATAAGAAGCGGAAGAAGAAGCTGGATGAGGCGTATCGCGAAGCGGACCGGATCATGCAGACTGCCAACAAGCGAATTGAGGCGGCCGTAGAAAAAATTGTACAGGCCGGTAAGGAAGATCGTGACGTGATCCGTGATGCAAGGCGGGAGATTCAAGAGACGAAGAAAACGATCCGCCAGAAAAAGGCGGATATGGATATCAGCATGGACAACTCCGGCCCAGACAAAACACCGGAAGTAGGTGATTACGTGACGATTGGCGATGGCGGAACATCCGGAGAGGTTGTGGAGATCAGCGGATCGAAAGCAACGATTCTTGTTAACGGCATGAAGATAAAATCGAACTTGAAAAAAATTCAGCCTACATCAAAACCTGAAAAGAAGAAAAAGAAGTACAAAACTCGATCATACGGTGGATCTGAAGATCTTGATCTGCAGGTGAAGCCGAAACTGGATATCCGTGGTTTCAGGGGTGATGAAGCCGTTGACGCCCTTATGCACTACCTTGATAACGCCGTAGCCCGTGGAATGCAGCAGGTGGAAATTGTGCACGGTAAAGGCGAAGGAATTCTTAAAAAACTGGTTCACGAACACCTCGAAAAACGGCAAGAGGTGAAGAAATTCGAGCTTGCTCCATGGGAGCATGGCGGACCCGGATGTACACTTGTTGAGTTAAAATAAGTGCTACGATAAAATCTTTTCTTTAATCAGCGATACAATAGAGTACCAGTTCCCCTCCGCTTCGTAATCGGGCTCAATTCCCATGTCTATCAGGATTTTTGTTACACCTGAACTGCCGGAAATCACGGTTTTTGATTTTAAATTTAAATCCGGAAAAGCTGCTCCAAACCGATTTACCGCTGATCTATTATGGAGCAGAACTGCACCGATTTCTTCATTTTCAGTCTCTTTGCGCAACTCACTCAGCCGATCTTTTGAAAGCGACATTTCCGAGCAGACCGTAAATTCGTCTACCTTCATCTCCAACTCCTGCAGAAGTCCGGGCAGTTCCTCGGCTTTCTGATCGGTGCAGGGATAAAGTGACGGCCCCTCCCGAGAAATGCGAAGCATAAATTCAAGCAGATCAATCGGTTTTGCCTGCTCTCGGGGCATAATAGCCGGAACGGAATGGTCTTCCAGAAAATCGGCCGTGGGTTTGTCCAAAGCCAGATGAACCGCCTCGGGAAATATCTCCGTTAAGGAATTTCCTTCAGTCCACTCCACCAGGTGTTTGGCATTGCGCAAATTTCCGTAGAGTACAAACGAATACTTTTCGGCATTGGATTGCACCTGTTCTGCCTCTTCGCTGTTCACTTCGGTTTGATACTCTTCGAGCGGAAGATGTAAAAAAACCTCATCGGCTTGTTGAATCTCGTGCAGCATCGGAGCAGAAATTGCCGGAGATGCCATTAATAAAACTTTTGAATTATTACCCATTACTAAACTGTCGAGCTAAATTTTCATTGTTATAATTGCCGAATTGATCTGCTTAAAATGCGAAACCCACACCGGCATAAATTCTATAATCTTCATCGGAAAACCCTACTTCACCGCGTACAATCAGATCTGGACTAAACGCAGATACCGCGCCACCTATCCCCCACGTTGTTTTCCAGTCATCAAAAAATCGAGGGTTGTCATCATTAGAAAAAACGCGGCCCATATCGCTGAAAAAGTGGCCACCAAAACGTATTTCATCATCCAAAACAGACAGNAACCATTTGCGAACTTCAGCCATATAAACCACAGATTGATCACCGATAAACCTGTTCAGTGCATAGCCGCGCAGACTTCGTTGATTTCCAATTTTCGGCATTTCCCAAAACGGAACATCACCGTTGCTGAATGAATACTCTACTCTCTGAGCAAGAATAAAATCCCATAGCAGGGGTACATATCCTCTTAGATCCGCAAAGCCATCAGTAAACGAGTAGTCGCTCCCCATCAGTGTTGATGAGATATTTGCCCCGGTTTCAAACCGAACGCCCATTCGTGGTGAAAATTCACTGTCACGGCTGTCATAAATCAACCCGGTTCCCAATTTATTCACCCATCCGCCTTCTATCCCGGGCGGTGGGTTTAGAATAAACTGCGTGTCTCTTCCACGATCAGATGTGCTTGTGTAGGAACCTTTCAGACGTAAAACCCCATCAACAGCACTATTACCAAATTCCTTGAATGTTTTGCGCGCATCAAAGTTAAACTCTACATGGCTTTTCAGTAAAAAATACTCGCCATCATCAAATGCTTCCGGGGAAAACGGACTGTTATTTCCAACTCCAAAATAGGTGCTTTGTGGCTCCCTTTCGTATTCAAAAACTGTCAGATTTCTAATTTTACGATCAAATAAAGTTGCACGTTCATAATCAACACCCACAATCCAGCGTCCACGGGTTGAACCGTTAAAATCTGCTTGTAAATTTGAATAGAATGGATAAAAATCATCGCGGTAATTTATCCGTTGATAGAGTAATCCACCGAACAAACCATAATCGGAAGTGTACCCCGCAATCGGCAAAATAGTTTGAGCAGTTTCTCCATAGAGATCTCCCTCATTAATCTGCCCAATACCTGACCGGACAAGGCAAAACGTAAAAATAAACACCAGCAGGATTCGTCCAAATTTGTTCACTTACAGCTTTCCCTCTTCTTCCAGTAGTTCAATGGTTTGTACCGCGTGCCTTAAATGAGGAATTACGATACTTCCCCCGACAACCAATGCTACATTTAATGATTCTATTAACTCCTCTTTATTCGATCCCGTTTCCACACACTGCTCCAGGTGGTAATCAATGCAGTCGTTACAGCGCAGAACCGTTGATGCCACCAAACCCAATAGCTCTTTGGTTTGAGACGGCAGAGCGCCATCTTTATAGGTATTACTGTCCAGGTTAAAAAAACGCTTGATGCCCAAGTGATTCAAGTCGAGCACTTTTTCATTCATCTTTTCGCGCTCTGCCCTGAAATTCTGCAGTCTGTTATTGTTTTTTGTCATATTCTTACTTAATTAATTTCATTGCGTTGAAGCAAAATTACCCTCTGAAAATAAGGATTTAATAGCGTGTTTATCAGGTCTAATTCACACAAACATAAGTTGGTGGCTATTGGCGACAGTATGGCCCAGGGTTTCAAAAACGGAGGGGTTTATCGCACCGATCTCAGTTTTCCGGCGTTAGTAGCCCGCTCTTTTGATCCACCCATAACGTTTGATACCCCCTCTTTTACAGCTCAAACGGGAATTCCCATCAACATCGAGATGCTTGTTCGTGGGCTCCAGGATGAACTGGGTGACCAGATATCGTGGAACAACTACCTCCGTGCGGGTACGCATATCTATTCAACTTTACGGCGCATTAAAAATTATTGGGAGGGTCAAATGAAGCCGCTACGGGTGAACCGCGAACTTCCATATAACAACCAAGGCGTTTGGGGTTTTTCGAACAGCGATGCATGGCTTATTAACGAAAAATATAGCAGAAATTTCATCGAAAATAACCAAAAGCGGTACTCGGTTTTTAACGTGCTGCCTGATCACGCCATGTACACCACGGCCCGGCTTGTATTAAACCCCGCATTTAATACAGATCTTGAGAATAATACCATGATCGATAACGCCCGGTTATTGCATGAAAACGGTGGTGTAGAGAATCTAATATGCTGTATAGGGCACAACAATATTGTCGGTGCTGCCACAAATTTAAAGCTAATCTATTCCGATGAGAATGATCTTAATACTCCTCACGGCGAACGGAAATGTACAGTCTATCGTCCGGAACATTTCGAGAAAGAGACCCGCATTTTATACCAAAAACTATCTACCATTGGTGTTGAAAGAATTTTTGTACCTACAATACCTTACATCACCATTCCCCCTGCAATTCGTGGAGTAAACGAAGATCGATCGGCCGGAAATGGAAAATATTTTGACTACTATACGCGATTCTGGATTTGGGATGAAGATTTTAATCCCGAGCGCCACCCTCATTTAACCCGCCGGGATGCCATCACGCTGGACCAGCATGTTGACGAATATAATGCCATCATCCAGAATCTTGCTGATGAGTTCGGTTTTCATGTTGTACCCGTTGGCAGGCATGTTCAGGCGGCTGCACGAAGGCGTTTCGGAGCTGAAAATATCAGGCCGTTCCCACCCGAGTTTGTGGAAGCATTGAAAAAGAATAAGGATACCTCCTATTTAGTTGATGAAAAAGGCCACCCTCGATTGTCAACTGACTATATTCGGCTTGCAGAAAATTCTACGAATGTAGAGCGTGGTGGCATTTTTAGCCTCGATGGACTGCACCCCTCCACTATAGGATATGGATTGATCGCCAACCTCTACAAAGAACACATGCAGAAAGCGGGAGTTAATTTTGGCAAACCTTTCGATTGGGATTTTGTAATCAAAAATGAAACGTTAGTTACCAACCCTCCCATCCTGCTGAATGATCTGCGTAAACTACTCCGGTTTCTAGCACTAGGCAGAAGGGAACGCGTGACAAAAATCGGCCAAAATATTTTACAAGATGCCCTCGAGGTTTTTTCTGCCCGTCCAAAGTTGGATTAAGACAGCTTACCGGCCAGTGCCAATCCATTTTTTATACAGTCAGGCAGAGAAATTCCTCCCCTGTAGTTTCCGGCGATATGAAGCCCGGGATTTCTACTCTCAATATTCTCAAAAACCTCCAGCACGCTATTGTACCCCTGCTCGTATTGAGGAATCGATCTGGGCCAAAAGATATGATCTTTAAACACCGGCTCGGCAGTTACCCCAATTAGTTCAGCCAACTCCTCTTTAACAATCTCCAGTAACCGACCGCTATCTTCTGCCGCTATTTCAGGTTGGCGCCCCCCGCCAATAAAAACCGTTAACAGATGAGATCCTTCAGGGGCACGTCCCTGTATAAGTGTAGATGAAAACAGGGCCCCTAAAATTTTTCGGTCCTCTTTTTCAGGCACCAAAAAGCCGAATCCATCAAGCGGATGCTCGATATCCTCTTTTTTAAATCCTAAAATCATTACCGACAGCGGTGGATAGGAAACATCATGAATCGTTTTCAGCTCATTCTTTTGCACAGGCAACAGTTCTTGGCTCCATCTATAAAGTGGTACCGTAGATACCACATCACGGTACGGGCCGTACTTTCCCATTTGGCTATGAATAAACCATCCACCATCACTCTTCTTAATTGATGTGATATCGTGATTATAGTAGACCTGATCGAGCTGCTTGGAAATTGTAATTGGAATTTGCTGCAGCCCACCTTCAATAGATATCAATTTTCGTGAAATTTTATCGGGATTTTTATCACCAAAAAGAGCTTTTTTCAATCCACCAATAAAGAGTGAACCTGATGATTCTTCCAGATCAGCCAGGAACGGAAACGTATGTTTTAGCGATAAATCATCCGGATTTCCGGCATGAATACCCGCCATAAATGGATTTACAGCATAATCCAGTATCTCTTTTCCAAGTCTCTTTTCCACAAATTCCGCAACTGACGGATCATCTGATTTCAGCCGCCTTTTAAATGGTTCAAGAAACAGCTTAGCTTTTGCCGACGTAGAGAACAGTGGTGTTTTGATGAACGATCCAAGTGATGAAGGGGCTTCAACAAGTTGACCATCTTTAACAATAAACCGTTTTGATGATTCCGGGTTTGCCAACATAATCTTATGCCCCACCCCAATATCATGTAAAAACGTCTCAACAGATTGTTCTTTTAACAGGAGTGTATTGGGACCGTACTCATACTGCCATCCATCCTTTCTGTACGATTTGATAGAGCCACCGGACTCCCCCTTCCGATCAAAAACATCTACATCCGCGCCATTTCTTTTGAGTTGATGAGCTGTAGACAATCCGGTTATCCCGGCTCCAACAATTGCTATCCTACTGTTTTCCATTCTCTTACAACATTTTATTCTGTGGGCCTACCCATCGCTATTTTTATTTAGATTTATTATAAATAACGTTGACCATATCTCAATATCATCTTAACTTAGAATTGTTCTAAATAACAAAATCTACAACAGATAGAATTGAAAGATACAATGAATCCTACTCAACCAATAAAGGGAATTAGCCTCTTTATAGCTTTTCTGTTCCTCACTACAACAGCTTTTTCTCAAAACTCATCAACTGCAGAACCCGATACTACTGATTTATACGACCGCGTAATTATGGATAGGGTTACAGTTGTTGGCGACCCGGTTTGGAAAAATAGTATTCCCGGGGCGGCAAGCTATATCGGCAGTCGTGAACTTGAAAAACAGAACTACAGCGATATCAATCGTGTACTTAGAGGAGTAAGCGGCGTAAATATCCAGGAGGAAGATGGATATGGGCTGCGTCCGAATATTGGGTTGAGAGGAGCCGGAATGGAGCGTAGTTCGAAATTAAATATCATGGAAGATGGGGTTCTAATTGCACCGGCCCCCTACTCTGCTCCTGCCGCCTATTATTTTCCCATGGTACATCGAATGAGCTCAGTGGAAGTTCGAAAAGGATCATCACAAATTAAGTATGGACCGAATACTACCGGTGGAGCTTTGAATTTGATCTCTACATCCATACCCAGCGATCTGTCTGGAAATGCTGAATTTAGCCTTGGTGATAACAGCGCAAACAAATTCTACGGAAACATTGGAAGCACGTATCAAAACTTTGGATTTTTGATCGAAGGTTCTCAAATAAACACCAATGGGTTTAAAGATCTTGATGGCGGTGGCAGTACCGGTTTCGACATACAGGACTTTATTGCAAAGTTTATGGTACGCACCAACCCTGACGCCTCACTTTACCAACGTGTAGATTTTAAACTCGGGTACTACAACGAAGTTTCTGATGAAACCTACCTCGGCCTATCACGCGAGGATTTCAATGAGAGTCCTTTTAGACGATATGCAGCATCACAAAACGATCAGATGAATGCTGAACAAATTCAGATGATGGCACGTCATTTTGCCCTGATCTCCGAAGATCTCGACATTACAACAACACTCTACCGAAACGAATTTTCGCGTGACTGGTACAAACTACAGACGGTAAATGGCATCAGCCCGGCCGGTGTTCTTCGTAATCCAGATCAAAACCGAACCGCATACGATATATTAAGAGGAGCACAAAGTAGTGACGACGCTCTATCAGTCCGATCCAACAATCGCGATTACTTTTCCCAAGGTATCGAATCCATCATAGCTTACAGTGTAGAAACCGGATCTGTTGACAACGATATAAGAGTTGGCCTGCGCCTTCACCAGGATGAAGAAGATCGGTTTCAGTTCGAAGATGGCTACCGTATGGAAAACGGTGAGATGATTCTTACCTCAGCAGGCGTGCCGGGAACACAGGCAAACAGAATTGGTTCGGCAACAGCAATTTCAGCATATTTTCAGAACGATATATCTGTTTCTGATTTCACAATTACCCCCGGTATCCGCTTTGAAAATATTTGGTTTGAAAACCGCGATTTCGGCACATCTAATATTGAAAGAGCCGGCTCGGATGTAACCCTTAA
>SL_4KL_010_BRINEDRAFT_10000114_pt1 | contig 34882 bp, 34 predicted proteins | sample SodLak_010_BRINE_2_FD_10664 | JGI IMG/M metagenome (IMG submission 10664) | reverse complement strand
GTCTCGCCTAAGAAGCGGACGGACGCGTTCTGGTCGATACCGGAGGTGCCCTCGAACACCTGGATGGCGACGACGCCCTCCGAGGATTCGAGCACCTGTCCGCGCAGCGTCTCCCCCTGTGCCGTCTCGATCTCGACGATCTCGTCGTAGCCGATGGCCTCGTCGACCTCGGCGTACACCAGCGGGCCGCTGATCTCGGTGATTGTTTGGTACTCTTTCATGTTAGTAGAGACTCCGGATCTCCTCGGCGATCTCTGCTTTGAGATCCTCGATGTACTCCTCGTACTCCTCTTGGACGCCGATGCGGTTGATCCGTGGCGCGGCGTCGGTGGAGACGAGGTCCTCGACGGGGACGCCGGCCTCCAGCGCGTCGAACGCCTCGTCGTGGAACGCCTCGATCGTCGTCAGCATGAGATACGTCTTCTCAGGCGGGCAGAACGTGTCCACCGGGTGGAACGCGTTCTGCTGGAGGTACGCCTCGCGAAGGTAGCGAGCGACCTCGAGGGTGAGCTGCTGGTCGTCCGGCAGCGCGTCCTTCCCAACGAGCTGGACGATCTCTTGGAGCTCCGTCTCCTCGTCGAGCACGTCGACGGCCCACTGCCGCTTCTCCGCCCAGTCTTCCTCGACGTTCTCCTGGAACCACGGGTCGAGCTGATCCTTGTACAGCGAGTACGACTCGTTCCAGTTGATCGACGGGAAGTGGCGTCGCTCCGCCAGATCCGCGTCGAGCGCCCAGAACGTCTTCACGATACGCAGCGTGTTCTGGGTGACCGGCTCCGAGAAGTCGCCGCCGGGGGGGCTCACCGCGCCGATCGCGGAGACGGAGCCCTCCGTCCCGTTGACGTTCTCGAAGTAGCCGGCTCGCTCGTAGAACTGCGCCAAGCGGGCGGCGAGGTACGCGGGGTACCCCTCTTCGCCGGGCATCTCCTCCAGTCGAGAGGAGATCTCGCGCATCGCCTCCGCCCACCGCGAGGTGGAGTCGGCCATCAGCGCCACGTCGTACCCCATGTCACGGTAGTATTCCGCGATGGTGATCCCCGTGTAAATACACGACTCACGCGCCGCGACGGGCATGTTCGACGTGTTCGCGATGAGCGAGGTACGCGCCATCAGCGGGTTGCCGTTGGCGGGATCCTCGAGCTCGGGGAAGTCCTCGATCACTTCGGTCATCTCGTTGCCGCGCTCGCCGCAGCCGACGTAGACGATGATGTCCGCGTCGGCGTACTTCGCGAGCTGGTGTTGCGTGACCGTCTTCCCGGAGCCGAACGGTCCCGGGATCGCGGCCGTCCCTCCCTTCGCGATGGGGAAGAGGCCGTCGAGGATGCGCTGGCCGGACACCAACGGCGTCCGGGGCGTCTTCTTGTTCTCCGAGGGTCGAGGCTCGCGCACCGGCCACTCCTGGTGCATCGAGACGGTCTCGCCGGTAGCGAGCTCGGCCACTGTCTCGGTGACATCGAACGAGCCCGACTCGATGGCGGTGACCTCGGTGGTCTCGCCCTCTTCGAGCGCGTCCGGCGGTACCATCACCTTGTGGTCGATGGTGACCGTCTCCTCGACGATCCCGACCACGTCGCCGCGGCCGACCTCGTCGCCGACCTCGACGGTCGGCTCGAACTCCCACTGCTTCTCGAGGTCGATACCGGGCGCGTCGACCCCGCGATCGAGGTACGGACTCCCCATCTTGCCCTCCAGAACGTCCAGGGGACGCTGGACGCCGTCGTAGATGGCGTCCAACATTCCCGGACCAAGGTCGACCGACAGCGGCTCACCCGTCGTCTCGACGGGCTCGCCGGGGGCGACCCCGGAGGTTTCCTCGTACACCTGAACCGTCGTGATGTTGCCCTCGATCTCGATCACTTCCCCCATGAGGCCTTCGTGGCCGACGTAGACGACGTCGTTCATGCGGGCGTCGAGATCGCGGGCGCTCACGACCGGACCGCTCACGCTTTGGATAACACCGTCTTCGGCGGTGGTCTCCGTGGATTCTGCTTTACTCATATTAGTCGTCCTCCTCCATCAGGTCGATCCCGATGGCTCGTTTGATCTGGTCGCGCAGCCCGCCGCTACCGGCGCCGGCGCCGCCGAGCGTCACGAGCACGGGCTCGATACTGCCCTCGACCGCTTCGCGGGTCCCCCGCGAGAGGTGGCCGAGGTCGTCGGTGTGCATCACGATGATGCCGGTCCCCTCGTCGTCGAGGGTGCGCTCGACGGCGTCGTCGAGCCGCTCGTCTTTCTCGTCGTCCGGTACGTTCTCGAACTTTCGAACACCGGCGAGCCGGAATCCGGTCGTGAACTCCGGGCTGCCGATGACGGCGATCTCCTGGCTCATGTGATCACCAGCTCCGATTCGATCTCGTCGGCCGAGAGGCCGGCTTCTGTTCCACGAGCGATGGCTCGGATGTTCTCCACCTCTCGCTCCTTCGCGAGGATGTACGAGATGATCGGCGTCACCGACACCGGGTGGATCGTGCCGAGCCGGTCGCCGTACGCCAACAGCGCGGCGTCCGTCGCGTGTTCGAACGCGATGAGGCTGTCCGCCTCCTCGAGTTCGCGTAGCGCCGGGCCGAGCTCGTCGGCGTACTGGCTGTCCGCGATGTACTCCACAAGCTCGTCGAGGTTCCGCGCGAGCCGCGCGAGCGACCCGCGAGTGAACAGCTCGCCGCCCTCGATGAAGTACGCCGCGGGGTCGATATCTGCGCCCGACCGGGCGAGCCGGAGGGCGTTCGCCGCGTTTCTGAAATCGACCTCCGCTTTGAGGAACGCCTCGTACTGTTGAGTCGGCTCGTCGTTTCCGAGCCCCGACAGGAGCCGCTCGTAGAACGCGCGGTCAACGGCGTTTTCGAGCGGGACGAGAACGTTCGTCTCCTCGTACTCGGCGTACGCCTCGCGGAGCGGAGCGCCGTAGATCGTGTCTTCGAGCACCTCGACGACGGCGTCGATCGAGTCCGCCTCCAACAGGCGACGGATCCGCCGGTCGTCGAACTCGCCGGCGCGGATCAGGTCGGTTTCGACGTCGGACTGGCTTGCGTCGGTGTAAACGCCGCGGATGATCGTCTTCACGTTCCACGCGTCGAACTTGCGGAGATAGCGGGCGATCAGGCCGTACAGCGACCCCTCGCTCCACTCCAAAATCCCCTCGAACTGCTTTGCGAGGTTCCGGTTTAACGCGTACTCGATCAGGTCGACGCCGCCGTGCCGGCTCCCCAGGGCGTTGATCTCGGCACCGTAGCTCGACTCTTCCATGAACCGGGCGATCTCCGCCGGGCTCATCCGGGTGAGCTTTCGGTACTCCTCGTCCCCGTAGAGACTGCCGCGGCGGGCACGAACCCGCGCGACGACGTACTCTGGGTTCGAGCTGCCGACGGCGCTCATTGGTCGAACAGTCGCTCCGAGATGTTTTTCAACTCGTCGTCCCAGACCGCGTCCAGGATCGAGTCGAACGTGTTGTTCACGCGAACGCGAGAGGTGTCGCTCTCCGCGACGACGCCACCGAGACAGTCGATTTCGCCGTCGACCTGCGCGTTGCGGTCGGCGACGAGCTCCTCGAGCAGCTCGACGTCCTCGGCGCGGGTGTAGACGGCGACAGCCTCGTCGTCGCCGAACTCTGCGAGGCTCGCGTCGAGCAGCGCGCCGGTCAGCTCGCGACGGCGGTCGTCGTCGAGCGACTCGATAGCGGCCTCGACGTCGTCGTAGACGTCTTCGAGGACGTCGCGACGGGCGCCGAGCCGCTCCTGTTTCGCCTCGAGCTTGGCCGACGAGAGCGTCTGCTCGCGCTCCTGCTCGATCTGGCGATCGACTTCGGCGAGCCGCTCGTCGCGGATGCGCTCCGCGTCGGCCTCTGCCTCGGCGATGATCTCGTCGGCCTCGGCGTCGGCCGCCTCGCGTAGCTCCTCTGCACGCGCGCGGGCTTCGTCTCGAACGTCCTCAACGACAGTGTCCAAACTCATTGTGTGAAAGGGAGTGCCGCTCAGACGATGAAGACGACGACGAGTGCGAGGATGACGATCGTCTCGGGAAGCACCGTCAGGATGAGCCCGTTGACGAACAGGTCCTCGTCCTCGGCCATCGCGCCGACGGCGGCCGAGCCGATTCCGCGCTCGGCGTAGCCCGCACCGAGCGCCGCGAGCCCGACGGCGAGCGCTGCTGCGGCGCTGGGGTCGGTCAGTGTTCCACCGGTAGACAGTACGGCATTCCCGAGTTCGTTGGTAGCTTCAAGCATTGGTAGTAGTTGCGGTTGCTCGTCTCCGAACAGTTGCTATTTGCCGCCACAGTAGTCATAAAGCTTCCCAAAACGACCGAATAGCGCGGCAAAAACGAAGCAGACAGACGAAGCTCACAGAGGCGTATCCTTCGCGAAAAGCGAAGGGACGACAGACAAGACGGCCGACCTTCGAGGCGTGGTCGACGAGGATGCGGCTAGCTATCTTCGGCCGTGTACTGCCGGTCGTAGCCGAACGGGAGGTACGAGTCGCCGCCGCCCTGATAGAACTTCCCGAAGAACTCGACGTACTCGAGACGGATTCCCTGAATGCCGGCGGCCGTGATGCCGAGCAGGAGCACGACGATGTGGCCGACGATGGCGACGAGAATCGCGCCGACGACAGCGACGATCCCGATCAGGCTGGGCTCGAACGCCGTCGACATCCCGGCGAAGACGAGTTCTACCTCGCCGGCCGCGGCCCGCTCCTGGACCTCGGCGAGTCGGCTCGGCGTGAAGATGAACGTGAAGCTCCCCGACCCGCCGTCGGAGATGTACGCGCCGAACGCGAGCAGGTTGACGGCGAGCGCCATCCCACCCTTCGCGAGCAGCACCGCCATGAGCCGGGCGTACGAAACCACGTTGACGACCGGCGAGAGCACCTCAGCGAGCTCCGCCGGTTCACCGATGGCGAGCAGCACCGCACCGACTGCGGCGGCCGCGAGTCCGACGTAGCCGACGACGACCGGGAACCCGGTGAACGACACGGCACCCAACGTCACCACCGAGACCGACTCGAAGAGGAAGTCCGGCTTCGGCCCGAGGACGTGCTGGCTGAATATCCACAGCCACGCGCCGTTGAGGAGCAGGAGCCACGACGCGCTCTCGTAGAGCGCGTGCTTGATGTCGTGCTGCTGGAGGTTGCTCACGAACGAGAGGACGTACCCCGTGTTCAGGTGAAGGATGCCGAACAGCACGCTCACCACGAGCCACGCCAGCGCCCACTCACCGGTGCCCGGCGAGAGGCCCTTCGACATCGGCCACGACTCGATTCCGAGCAGCGGGTACGCGTGGTAGCCGAACAGGTCGATCCCGTAGTAGATGCCGAACAGCACCGTGAACAGGCCGGCCCAGATGGCGACCGCGCCCATCTCGCGGAACGCGCCGTCGTATCTGGCGTAGAGGAACCACCCGATCGCGGCGTACAGGACGCCGTATCCGATGTCCCCGATCATGAACCCGAACATGAGCGGGAACGTGAGGAAGACCAGCAGCGTCGGGTCGAACTCCGAGTACTTCGGCCGGCCGAACCCCTGTACGAGCAGCTCGAAGGGGCCGGCCGCGTCGCCGTTGTTCTGGACGACCGGCGGCTCGTCGCTCCCGTGCGTCGCGTGACCGCCGTCCGTGGCGGTCTCGCGCTCTGTTTCGGAGTCCGAACCGGGGTCCGCGGCCGCCGCGGCTCCGCCTGCCGCGCCCGCCGCGCCGTCACCGCCCGAAACCGCCTCCGTGTGGTGGTCGCCGTCGGGGGTGAACGAGGCGCGTTCGAGCTCCTCGACCTCGGCGTGGTCGCCCACGGCGTCGTCGATGGCCGCCTCGAAGTCGGGGTACGTCTCGGTCGGTACCCATCCCTCGGCGATGAAGGCGTTCTTCGTCGTCGCAAACGAGAGGGGTGCCTCTTTCTTCTGCGCCTCGATTGTGAGCTGCTCTTCGGCGCGCAGCAGGAACCCCGCCGCTTCCGTTTTAACCGACGCGAGCTCTCCCTCGATCGCTTCGAGGTCACCGTAGAGGTCAGCGCGCTCTCGTTCGAGCTTCGATACGTACTCGGTCGGGCTCGCGTCGGCCTCCGGCACCTCCAACAGCGCGATATCGACGCCGACGAGCGAGTCCTGCAAGACGCCGTCGTCGGCACCCTCAGCGGGCGCGGCGAAGATCGCCACGGTGTCACCGCCGGTGAACACCTCGAACGCGTCGATACCGTCGACGTCAGTGAGCGCCGCTTCCACGGCGTCTGCTTTCGCCTCGCCGACGACGACCTCGATCGAGTCGTAGCCGCGAAGCAGATCGAGCTCGATACCGAGGTCGGCGAACGGTTCCATCCGGTCGATCTCCTCCTGTCGGTCGCGGATCGACGCCTGTAGGTCGTCTCGCCGGTCGTTGAGCTCATTGACGCGCTCGCGCACGTCTGCGAGCTCGGCGGTCAGCGCCTCGTCGTCGAGCCCGCCGGCCGCGTCGATCTCGTCTCCCTCGACGTCGAGGATGCTCTCGAGCGAGCGGACGGTGACGAGTCGTTCGTTGACCGTCTCCGCGCCGTCGAGCGACTGTCCGGGTTCGAACCCCTCGTAGCGCTCGTCGTACGCAGTGACGTGCAGCGAGTGGTGTTCGTACGCCGCCTCGATGACGTCGTCGATGACGCGCTTCGAGCCCGTCACCGACACCTTACTCATCCGCTCAGGCCTGAGCATCCACCGCCTCCTCGGCCTGTTGGTTCACCGCTTCTTCGAACCGTTCGACGGCGTAGTCGACGGCCGAGTCCACGCGGTCGCGGGCCTCGCGTTCGAGCTCGTCGCGGTCGGCACGACCCGATTCGAGGATCTCCTCGCGGCGTTCCTCGATCTCCGTGCGGGCCGTCTCGAGCCGCTCGTCGGCCTCGGAAGTCGCCTCCTCCTCGGCCTCCGCGCGGATCTCCTCCGCGCGGGTTCGAGCCTCGGCGAGGCGCTCGTCGGCGTCCGATTCGGCCGCCACGATGATCTCGTCCGCCTCTGTTTCAGCCTGCTTGATCCGGTCGAGCACCTCTGGTCTCGCCATGCTACTAATCGTCCGAAACTCCACGAGCGACGTATAAGGTGTTTGCGAAAGTGCGCGGGGGATTCGAGCAAGCTCGCACACGGAATCTGTCTCCGACAGAGTGCTCAATCCAGGCTTCGCCGCCTACATTTAAGTACCAGTCGCCGGACCGTCAGCGTATGGCAACGGTGTATGCGGTCGCGTCGGCGAAAGGTGGGGTCGGAAAGACCACCACGACCGCGGCGATCGCGACGATTTTGGCCGAATCGGGTGCTGATGTGGTCGCGATAGACGCCGACATCGGCATGGCGAATCTCGCGGGGGCACTGGGTGTGACGCCCGGAGAGACGACGATTCACGACGTGCTCGCCGACCGGGCCGTCCCGCTCGACGCGGTTCACGACGGGCCTGCAGGGCTCCGCGTCGTGCCGGGAGCGGCGGATCTGGACGCGTACGCGGCGGCCGATCCGTCCGGACTCAAAGACGTCGTGGCCGCCTTCGACGACGCCGACTACGTGTTCATCGACGCGGGCGCGGGACTCTCACACGACTCCACGCTCCCCCTCGGACTCGCAGCCGAGACGCTGCTCGTTTCGACTCCCGAGCCGAGCGCCCTCGGCGACACCGAAAAGACTCGACAGCTGACTGAGCGCCTCGGCGGCAGCGTCGCCGGCGCTGCGATCACCCGTGTCAGTGACGCCGCCGAAGACAGCGAGATCGAAAGCGAGGACGAGACTGAGTCGGAGGGCCAGGACGATACCGAGACCGACGATGTCGTCGCCGAGCTGCTCGACGCGACCGTGCTCGGACGGATCCCGGAGGACGAAGCGGTGTTGCTGGCGGCGGAGGCGGGAGCGCCGCTTCCGATGTTTGCGCCCGACTCTCCGGCGACACGGGCGTACCGTGATCTGGCGCAGGCGCTGACTGACACCGAAATCGACGGTAGCGGGCTCGGCGTTGGTAGCGCTGGCGGAGCGACCGCTGACGAAACACGCGAAGACGAACGCGAGCGTGGTGAGGATCGGCCTGCGGAGAGCGACGGCGAAGAGGCGGGCGAGAGCGACGGCGAAGAGGCGGGCGAGAGCGACGGCGAAGAGGCGGGCGAGAGCGACGGCGAGGATATTATCGTCGCCGATTCCGAACAGGCCGGGCTCGGAGAGCCCCACAGTGAGGAGGACATTATCGTCGCCGACGAGTCACCCGTTACGGAGCGCGACGGAGACGAGCAGGAGAGACACGAAGCTAAGGAGCCGGAAGGGGGAGACGAAGCGGCCGACGCCGTGAGCGGGGCTAGTGACGTGACCACGACCACCGACACCGTTGACGACGAGACCGAGATGGTCGGCAGAGACCACGTTAACGGCGACGACCTGGAGGCGATGATCGAAGACGACCTCGACGAGGCGGCCTTTGACAACGACTCCGACGACTCCGACGACAACGCGACCGCCGCCGACGAGGACGTAGTCCAGGAACCGACCGCAGGCGATGAACCCGGCGTTATCGCGGACGCGGACGAAGTGGCATCGACGGCCGACGGAAACGAGGCCGGAGACCCGGATGAGCGTGAAGTCGACGACGACGGCGACTCTCAGGACGACATCGACGACGAGTTGGCTGGAAGCGTTCCGTTCCGCGACGACGACACGGGAACGACGAGCACCGCCCTCTCAGAGAGCGACGACGACGGTACCGAGAGCGGAGATACCACGGACGAAGCGGACGAAGCGGACGAAACGGAGCAAACCGACGACACGAAGCGCGGCGGATTCTTCAGTCGGCTTCTCGGGCGTTAGCGGGGCCGATTCGGTCGATACCGAGACTACGCTTCGGAGGGACTACGCTTCGGAGGGGTGTCGCGCGCGGTCGCGAATCAGCTCACGGATCGCTTCGGGATCGGAGATTCCGGCGAGCTCCTCACAGGAGACGAGCGCGGTCCCGTCGACCGACTCCCGACCCTCGTCTTCTTCGGTGAAGTAGACCGATCGAGTCTGGGCGACTTCGCCGATCGAAGACATGATCCGGGCGCGCTTCTCCGCGGCGGGCGTAAACACCGAATGGCCGGTGAGCACCCGCGTCACGGCGCTCTCTTTGTCTTCCGAAACGGCCTTAAACGGAGCCCGGGACGTCGGGTGGACGGTGAACCCCGCGTTCGTGAGGACGTGGAGGACGTGTTCGTCGTCGGGGTCTGTCTCCGGCGCCGAGGGGGTCGGGTCGGCGTCGCGAACGTCGCCGGCGCCGTCGAGCACGTCGACCGGACTGGAGAACGGCTCGTCGAACAGCTCTTCGAGCTGGATGGCGACTTCGATGGAGGCGTTCATCCCGTCTTCGTACTTCGAGACGGTGCGGCGGGAGACGCCGAGCTCGGTCGCGAGCCGGCCGAGCGACCAGCCGCGCTCCTCGCGCTCGTCGGCGAGCAGGCTTCCGTCGAGGCTGACGTACAGTCCGCCGGGGGCCGCGTAGATGAGCGGCGGCATCCCCTCGACGAACAGATCGTAGCCCGTGTCGGGGTTGATCACCGGAACGCCGTGTCTGAAGTAGACGACGCCCGGCTTCAGCTCCTCGTCTCTGGTCCGGATCCCGATCACCATCGGCGTCGCCTGTAAGTACTCGCCGAGCCGGCGCATCTCCGCGCCAGTCTCCGCATCGAGCGCGTCGACGTTACCGAGGATCTTCAGGAGGACCAGGTCGTCGCCGCGCCTGGCCGCCACGTCGAAGCTCTTGGGCCGGACCGCACACCGGTCGCTGACAAGGAAGCCGGCGTCCTCCAGCATCGCGGTGATGTTCTCGATGAGCGCAGTCCGGGACATACCTCAAATAAGCGGTTCGCCGTATATATACGTTGTGTCAGTTATATACAGACAAAACCGCCGTCTGCTTGCGGTTTCTCCGATATCGGACTGCGATGCAGTTATATATCTGATCGGGGTCCGGTCCCGGTCGCGGTGTCTGCATTCGGTCCCGGTCGTGGTGTCTGCATTCGGTCCCAGTCGTGGTGTCCGAACCTTCCGTCTGGATGTCGAGAATCGATCTCACCTCGAGCCGAGACATACCCCTCCGGTCGGCGATGGGCGTCGAAACCGGTTTGTCCGGGAGCGTAATATCTCTCTCATGACCATCGTCGCCGTCGACGACACCGACTCCCGCGAGCGTGGGATGTGTACGACGTACGTCGGCGTACGGCTCGCCGAGCGGCTCGAAGCGGCGGGCGGCCGAGTCCGACGCCGACTGCTTATTCGACTCAACCCGGCGGTGAAACACAAGACGCGCGGCAACGCTGCGGTCGCGATCCACGTGTCCGGGATCGACGAGAGAGAGGCGTTTGCGGTCGCTGTAGAGACCGTTCAAGAGTTCGCCGCGACCGACGACCCTCGCACGTCTCCCGGCGCCGTCGTCGCCGATATCGATGTCGGCGGCGATCCGTTCGATCGAAAACAATCACCGGTTCCGGCTGCAGTCGGCGAGTTTGCCCGACGGGCGCTCAGGCGACGACTCTCGCTCGACGAGGCGCTGACGCTCGTCGAAGCGCACGGATTCCGTCACGCCGCGTTCGACGAGGAGACGAACCGGGGCGGCGAGGGGAGGAACCGGGATGGCGAGGATGGGAGCCAAAAAAACGATCGCGTCCGGGGGCGCGGGCGGATCGGTGCGCTCGCAGCGGTCGGGGCGCCGCTCGCGTTCGATGAGTGGACAGTCGAGCGGATCTCCTACAGGGAGCTGGACCGCTGTGGAACCCCCCGCGACGTCGATGTCGACAGCGTGTTTGCGGCCGCCGAGGACGGACATCCGACCGTCTGGGACACCGTCGACCGGGAGACCGGGGCCGCCGTCTGCGTCCCCAACGCTCCCGGTCCGATACTCCACGGGATCCGCGGCGACGACGCGGCGGCGTGCCGGCGGGTCGCCGGAGCGATCGCGAGCGAGCCGGTCGAGCGCGCCGCGACGTTCCGTACGAACCAGGGAACCGACGCCCACCTCGCGCCCGGAGCGATCGGCGACCTCAGAGACGGTGCGGGATACCGCGTCGCTGGCGTCGTCNCGACCGAACCGGAGACGAAGCGGGGGGGTCACGTTCACGTCGAGATCGCGGCCGTCGGGGACAACGAAGTCCGCGGGGACGACCGGCTCCGCTGTCTCGCTTTTAAACCGACGGGTCGGTTCCGCGACCGGGTGCGAGCGCTCCGACCCGGCGACCGGGTGACGCTGTGTGGCGAACACGAACTCCGGGAGACGCGGGGTGAAGCGGACGAGACGACGGACGCGAGCGCGACGCTGAAACTGGAGAAGTTCGCCGTTCGCGACCTCGTCGAGACGGAGTCCGTCGTGCCGACGTGTCCCGACTGCGACCGGTCGATGTCGTCTGCGGGCCGCGGTCAGGGGTATCGCTGCCGCGACTGCGACACCAACGCACCGGGGAAAGTCGACCGCGAGCTCGACCGCTCGCTGGAGCCCGGCTGGTACGAGGTGCCCCCGAGCGCGCGTCGACACGTCGCGAAACCGCTCGTGCGCGGCGGATTCGACGGACCGATTCATCCAGAGCGATGAAGTGGCCGAGCCGCGACGGCGTCAGAGCGATGAAGTGATCGGAGCCCGACGGAGCGAGTATGTCTGGGATCGTCTTTTACGCGACGGAGAACCACGACGCGGTCGTCGACTTCTACTGCGAGACGATGGGGGCGGACGTGCGGCTCGAACAGCCGGACTGCACGATACTCCGGTACGATAACCTGCTGTTCGGCTTCTGTGCGCGAGATCGGACCGACAGCTGCGGAATTCTCACTTTCGTCTATCCCGACCGTGACGCGGTCGACGACGCGCACGCGACGCTCAGTCAGGTGGTCGCGGCGGACGCGATCGAGGAGCCACACGAGAACGAGCGGTACGAAATATACCAGTTCTTCGCCGAGGACCCCGACGGCCGGACCGTCGAGTGCCAGGCGTTCCTCGACGACGGCGTCGATCTCGAATCGAACTGAGTCCGTTGAGCTGGGTCAAAAAACGGTCTTACTCGACGGGTTCGATCGGTCCGTCGCCACAGTGGGGACAGTGCTTGTACGCTTTGTCCACTGGTTCCTCACAGGACCGACAGACGTACTCCGACCGCTTCCCGCTCATAACCGACCGTTTCGTTTCTTCGAACTTCTCCCCAGCTTTTCTAAACAAACTCATTGGTAACGGTAGGATAGTTGTTCGAATAAGCGTTGGGCCGAATCTGTGTCCGCAGTCTGACCCGATGGTTCTTCCACCCGGTTCGGAGCGACCTTCTTCCGTCTCAGTCGTCGAGTTCGCGCGCCTCGCGCCACGCGGCGGCCCGGTCGAGCGCGCCCTCGCGGTCGTCGAACCGCTCGCGCTCGTACGCCGACTCGTCTTCGGCCTGTTCCATCACGTCGAGACGGACGACGAACCCGCCGTCGCCACGCTCGCGGATTCGGACCGTCGCGTAGCCGTCGGAGCGCTCCCACTCGGTTATCACGTCGTCCTCGCGTCCCAGTGTCCAGCTCATACTCGTAGGGGTTGGCGTTGCGGCTAAAACGTCGCGGTTCGATCGTTCGACGGTACCGACGACTCTCCGGGTTCTACTCGTCGAGGTCGGGGCCGGTCTCTACTCGTCGAGGGCGGGGCCGGGTGAGTGTCCGCACGCCGGACACACCGCGTAGCCGAGCGCGTCGTACGACACCGATTTCGAGGGGGTGGTCGCTTCACACGCCGGACAGTCGAACACCGATGTCGATTCGGAGTCACGCGTTGACAGCTCTTCGGAGTCACGCGCCGCCGTCGTTTCGAAATCGAACGTCGATACCTTCTCGAGGCTCATACTTGTTCATCGCTCCGCGACGCACATGGTTATGCACTGCTTGCCGCACCCTCAAGAGAAGCCTACTTATAAGCAGACACCGCCCCGAGAGGCTCCATGACCGAAGATATCCACGCGGAACGACGCGAACGCGCGGCAGCGCGGCTCCGAGAAACGGGCTCCGCCGGGCTGATCTGTTTCCCGAGCCGAAACCTCCAGTATCTCACCGGGTTCGACGAAGCGCCGGGCGAGCGACACTTCTTCCTCGTGATCCCCGCGGCGGAGATGAGCGACGCCGAACCGGTCCTATTCGTGCCGGCGCTGTACGAGCGGCAGGTCCGCGAGGAGACGACCGTCGACGACGTGCGGACGTGGACGGACGGTGACGATCCGACCGCAGCAGTCCGGGACCTGCTCGGCGAGCGCGGGCTGTCCGAGGGACGGCTCCTCGTCGACGACACGATGTGGGCGACGTTCGCCCAGGACCTCCGAGAGGCGGCCCCCAACGCGACGTGGGGGCTCGCGAGCGAGGCGCTCGCGGCGCTGCGGGTTCGGAAAGACGAGGCCGAGCTGTCGGCGATGCGGGCGGCGGCCGACACCGCGGACGCCACCGTGAGGGACCTGCGCGAGCTCGGCACAGACGCGGTCGGCATGACGGAGCGGGAGCTCGCGAGATGGATCGCCGACCGACTGACCGAACACGGCGGGGACGGCGTCTCCTTTGAGACGATCGTCGCTGCGGGACCGAACGGCGCGAAGCCGCACCACGGCAGTAGCGACCGTGAGATCGAGTCCGGGGAGCCGGTCGTGCTCGACTTCGGCACTCGCGTCGACGGCTACCCGTCCGATCAGACCCGGACACTTGTTTTCGAGGGCGATCCCCCGGCCGAGTACGAGCGCGTTCACGAGGTCGTTCGCGAGGCGCAGGCGGCCGCAGTCGACGCCGTTGAACCCGGTGTAACGGCTGAATCGATCGACCGAGCCGCCCGCGACGTGATCGACGAAGCGGGCTACGGCGACGCGTTCGTCCACCGAACCGGTCACGGAGTGGGACTGGATGTCCACGAAGAGCCGTACGTTGTGGCGGGTAACGACCGCCCGCTCGAGCGCGGGATGGTGTTCTCGATCGAGCCCGGGATCTATCTCGAGGGCCGGTTCGGCTGTCGGATCGAGGATCTCGTGGTCGTCACTGAGAACGGCTGTGAGCGATTGAACCGGACCGATCGAGAGTGGCGATAGGACTCGGGATCACGAGCGGCAACGGAGAGTTGAACGACGCTGCGGAACGAGCGAAAAGATGAGGGAGAGGCCCTCATAAAACCAGTGTCTCGTGGGATAGATGCGCGATGTCGGGAGTCGTGTGCCTGCTCCCAAGCGGAACTTATTGCCGATGAACATAACGCTAATACCGAATTATTTCGGGCTCCTGGTCCGACAAGGGGAGACAGAGCGACGGGCAACCGGTTGCCCGATTCGCATCGAAACCATTAGTGTCGCCGGAGCGGAATCGCAGAGCATGAGCGATACCGACGAAGCAGCCGAGGAGGCCGAACCGGCCGTCGAGCTCGGCGAGGGGCCGGATGTGTCCGGCGAGCCGATTGCTCGCGTCGCGTCCCGGCTCACGTGGCCAGCGAAACGCAGCGACGTGCGCACACAGGAGGGAGATGCCGTCATTCGGACCCCGGACGGACCTCGCGAGCTCGACGGCGTGCTCGCGGACTCCGAGGTGCCGCTGTTCGAGAGCCGCAGCGAGTTCGTCACGGAACTCGAGGGGCTCGTCGGGCGCGGACCGGTCGCGACCGAGTAGCTCGGACCGCCGCGGGCCTTTTGTGTGAACGCGACGAACCGACTGTATGACTCTCCCGTTCGATCCGCACGAGCTCGACCCCGAGGAGTACGGCGAAAAGCAGATCACGCTCGCGACCGACCACGAGTCGGCGATCGAACGCGTCCGTGAGGTGTGTGCAAACGCCGGTTTCGGCGTCCCCGTGGAGTTCTCGCCCTCCGAACTGCTCAACGAGAAGGTCGCTGCGGACCGCGACCCGTACTACGTGCTCGGCGCTTGTAACCCGGCGGTGGCTGATCGCGCGCTCGACGCGACGGACGGCCGGATCGGCGCGCTGTTCCCTTGTAACATGATCATCCAGGAGACCGCCCCGAACGAACAGCTCGTCTACCACGTCTCGATCATGAAGGTTGCCCGCCTGCTCGGATTCGCCGTCGACGACGAAGCGCTGGACGCGATCATCGACGACACCGGTGAGATGGTCGACGCGGTGTTCGCGGAGCTGGCTGAGTAGAGAGAGTGAAGTACTCCCGGAAAGCGAGGCGTTCTGTGAGAGACGAACGGTGCTGTTTGGCGCCGCTTAGACGTGCTTCCGCGGAGATAGTACGGGCATAACAATCCGGACGTGGGCCGGATGGCGCCAGTATGGAGCCGAACGACGTTCTGGTGCGGTGTGAGTCGATACTCGACGAGGTCGGGAGCGCCGTCATCGCCGACCGATCGGTGTTGCGGACGATACTCGTCGGCGCCCTCGCGGACGGCCACGTCCTCCTCGAAGACGTTCCGGGAACCGGAAAGACGCTGACGGCCGGAGCGATGGCGGACGCCCTCGGGCTCTCCTTTTCACGGATCCAGTTCACGCCGGACCTCCTTCCGAGCGACATCACCGGCTCGAACGTCTTCGATGAGCGTTCCAGCGGTTTCGACTTCCAGCCCGGTCCGGTGTTCGCGAACGTCGTGCTCGCCGACGAGATCAACCGCGCTCCGCCGAAGACGCAGGCCGCCCTCTTAGAGGCGATGGAGGAAGGACAGGTGACCGTCGACGGAACGACCCACGGACTCCCTGAACCGTTCGTCGTGTTAGCGACGCAGAACCCCGTCGAGATGGACGGGACCTTCGAGCTGCCGGCGGCACAGAAGGACCGATTCATGATCAAAACGAGTCTCGGGTACCCCGATTTCGACGGCGAGATGGAGCTGATCGACCGGCGGGCGTCTCGCACGGACAGATCGCCGTCCGTCGAACGAGTGTGTACGCCGCGTCTCGTCGACGAGCTCCGAGCGTCACCCGAACGGGTCCGCGTGGCAGTCCCGGTCCGGCGGTACCTGCTGACCGTTGCCCGCGAGACCCGGCTCGACGAGCGCGTCGAATCCGGCGTCTCACCGCGGGGTGTCCAGCGATTCTTCGAGGCGATCCGGACGCTCGCCGTCGTGCGGGGGCGCTCGTACGCGACGCCGGCCGACGTGAAGACCGTCGCGCCGCGAGCGCTGGCTCACCGGCTACGCTTGACGACTGACGCGCGGGTCGACCGGGTCGAGGAGACCGACGTGATCGCGGAAATACTCGATCGCGTCGAGGTTCCACAGATAGCCGCCGCGTAGCGGTCAGCCCGCTCGTCGGAGCGGAACACCCGCGTCGGACACCCCGCGTCAACGATTATAAAAAAGCGTCAGAGCGACGCCGGCGACGAGCATCGCTATCAGTCCCGCGAACGGGACCCCGTCGACGTTCAATCCGTTAATAAAGAGGACGAGTCCGACGGTAGCGGCACCGACGACGCCGGTCCCCACGGCGTGAATCGCCTCCGCCCGGACCGTTCCGGCCGCGACGCCGAGCTGGCCGCCGAGCGAGACCGCGTTCTCCGCGATATCCCACGCCACAATCGTCACCACGCCGGCGAGGAGCAGCGTTCGCGGCGGTGACGACTGGATCACGCCGCCGGCCAGCACCGTGAGAAACACCAGTCCGGTTCCGGCGTCTACGAGTACCCGCTCCGAGCCGAGACGGAGCGGAACGAGCCCGGCCGCGAGCAGCCACAGTCCCGCGAGGCCGGGGAGGAGTTCGATCCGTTCGACGTACCGCGGCGGGCGCGTGAGACCGAGCCCCAGCGCGGAGACGAGAACGAGGGTCCCGATAATCGCGACAGCGACGGCGACGACAGTGACGCCGGCCGACCGGTCTCGTCGCCACAGCGTCCCGCCGGCGATGAAGCCGGTGACGCCGACGAGCGCGACGGCGAGGATTCGACGCTGTCCCGGGTCGTCCGCGACGAGTGCGATGGCGACGGCGGCAAGCACGACAGCGATCGCACCGCTCGTTCGAGCAGGCCGGCGGCGGAACAGCGAGGCATCGGCCGCTCTCGATTGCCGCCGTTCCGCGTCGATCATGGCCCCCACCGCTCGACGGTCGCCAGGGCGGTTCCGAGCCGATCGTCGGGACGCCAGTCGACCGTCGGGATCCCCGCGCTTCGAAGCGCTCGGAGCCGGTTTCGCCGCCCGATTCGGGCTAATCGCGCGCCTGCAGTCGCGTCCGTCGTCACGTCCGGACTGACGACTGTCACGGCGCAGCCAGCCGCCTCGAAGGTCCGCGCTGCGCGAGTTGCGCCGTCGTCGCAAAGCGGTGTCAACAGGAACAGCTGAACGGTGCCAAGCCGCTCACGGAGGACCGAGAGCTGCCGGTCCAGGTCGGCGTCTTCGTCGTCGACCGTCTCGGACGGCGGGGGTGGAGACATCGAGAACGACGGGTGCGTCGAAAGACGAGCCCGGAGCTGGTCTTCGTGATCCGGTCCCGACCCGGCCGGGAGCCAGCAGGACCCCCGGCCGATCGTCGCCAGTCCGACGCGGTGTCCGGAAGCGAACAGGGACTCGGCGATCCGCTCCGCCGCGTCGACGGCGGAAGCGACCGCGTGCGGATCGTTCGGGGACCTGGCCCGGTAGGCGATCGCTCGCGTGTCGACACAGAGGACCACCTCGGCGAGCCGCTCTTCGCGGAACTCGACGGTCGTGAGCTCTCTGCTCCGCGCGAACCGTCGCCAATCGATACGACCCACGGGGTCGCCGCGCTCGTACGCTTTGATTCGGTGGAACTCGAGACCGCTTCCGCCTCGGTCCGTGACGAGCTGTCCGGTCCGGTTCCGTGTCAGCTTTCGGAGCGGAACCGCCGGAATCCGTGCGCTGCACTCGATAACCGTCTTCGTCGCGGCCGTCGTCTCGACCTCGGTGCCGCCGCTGATGTCCCGCCCGACGACCGTCGTCGGCTCGAAGCGGTGAACGCCGCGTTCGGCCCGAACGGCGTACTCGATCGTTGCCTCCTTGCCCGGTCGTAGCGCAGTCGCGACTCGGGGGGACCCGTCGACGACGGAGAGCATCGCCGGAACGCCGTCGACCACCCTGAGATCGGTCAGCATCTCTGTCCCCTCGTTTCGAAGCGTCGTCGTAACCGTGACGGTGTCGTCGACCGCGGGAGAGTCGACGTCGAGACGCCGCTCTACGGAGACGTCGAGTTCGGGTGGGGTCGTGACCGCCGGATAGGCCGCGAACGCGATGCCGGTCGCGGCCACGAGCAGGAGGGAGGGTCGTTTCGCCACCACACCGACCGCGAGCGCAAGGAGGACGACGGCGACGACGCCGCGCCAGCGACGCGTCCGACGCACCGTCGTCATCGGGCGCCTCCCTCGTCCGGACCGAGGTCCGTCGTCTGCCCTTCCGCGGGCGTGTCGGTCTCTATCTCCTCGATCGCACCAATCGTCCGTTCGACGGTCTCGGTGCCCGGACCGAGCGTTCGCAGCCGGGTGAGTACACCCCTGTGGTCGGCCAGAAGCTCGGCCGCGACCGCGTCGTCCGTCCACGTTCCCTCGCCGACCCGCTGTGCGGCCGCGTCCCGTGAGCAGTGGCGCGTTCGCATGACCGACCGGATCGCCGCCTCTCGGAGTCGGTCTCGGGTCGACGGCGCCAAGCGGCCGAACGAACCGTGGAACGAGCGATCGAACGCCGACCCCGGATGCGGTGCCGACTGCACCCCTTCGACGGCCGGTGGGACCGCCTCGTCGACGCCGCTCAGCCGTCGCCACAGCGTGACGAGCAGTGCGAGCGCCGCCGCCCCGAGACCGATGAATGCGACGACGAGGTAGTCGCTTCCGAGCGCCTCGACGAGCGCGGTTACTGCGCGCGGTTCAGCGGCGTCCGGAACGAGCGCGGCGGCCAACCCGACGAGAAACACCGCGACGCCGATCAACAGCAGCGACCCGCGCGCGACCCGCCCGAGCGCTGAACGCGTCGCGGTCGCATCGGTCATTGCGGCCCCTCTCGGATCGCGATACCGATCGGCACGGCGGCAGTCGCCTCCGGATGCCCGTCGAGCCGTTGAAGGGCCCGTTGTGCGGACTCAGTGAAATCGTCAGCGGAGGCGCCGCCGTAATGGACGCGCTCGAACGCGCTCGTGATGAGTTCGACCGCCTCCTCGTCGAGGCCGGACTCACGTGCGGCCACGGCGCACTCGGCGGGCGTCATCGTCTCCGGTCGTTCGGGACCGGCGGCGCGGACCATCGCCACCCACGCGCGATCGACCGCGGTCACCGGCTCACCGTCCGGCCACCGCGACGCAGGTAGTATCCCCGAGGCGTCGTCGGGCGAGGTTCGCGTGAGCCGGCCGCGAAGGCGCTCTCGATATCGGTACGCGAGGAGCGCCAGAGCCAGGATAGCCGCGATCGGTATCAGGACCCGAAGGAGTGCCGCGAAAAGCGCTAACAGCCGATCCCAGAGCGTCTCCGCCGTGGCAGCTGATCCGGAGTCGCCGGCGTCACTCGCCGACGAGCTTGCTCCCGCGCTTCGGTCCGATTCCGCGTCTCGTTCCGCCGGGGCCTCCGAATCGCCGTCGAGATCCGTCTCGGCCGTGTCAGTCGCGCTCGATGATTCCTCTTCGATGGCCTCAAGAATGTCGGCGGCGGTACTCTGACCGATCGGTACCGAATCCCAATCGATATCGATCTCGTCGGCGGGGTCCGTCGTTACTGCCGATTCGAGCGTCGTCGCGGCCGTACCGAGCGTGAGCACGCACAGAAGCGCGACCGCCACCAGCGCGTATCTGGATCCGTCCACCGCGTCACACCCACCGTTTTGCGACCGAGTCAGGCCGGGTGCTAGCTGGGAGAGAGCGAACGGCGGCGGCGCTGCTGTTTCGGGATCGACTCCGGCGTTCGTGACGCTCCGAACTGTCTCGGCGAGCAGTGGCAGCGACTGGCATCTGTGGTCATCATTGGAGAATGAGTGTATTGTTATACCGACCGTACAGCAGACTCTCGCAGAGTGACTGCAGGCGGCGAGACCGACCGCGAGACGCTCATACGGGCCGAGAGCGATTCGGCAGCGACAATCGGGGTTCAAAAGCACCCCTCTCCCGGTAACGACACCGTAACTGCGTCGTGTGCGCCGAAACCCGCCTCAGTCGGCCGTCTCGGCGTCTTCCTCCGACACCGGTGCGTCCAGCCACGAAACGGTGAAGGACTCGAACGGCGCGGAGTACTGCATAAGCGTCGTGCCGAGAATCGCCATCACGAGCACGTAACCGACGGCGAACGCGTTGATCGTCGCAGCGAGCGCCGGATCGAACGTCCCGGCTTCGGCCCCGGTGATCGCGATCGTCGCGATGATCAGCGAGAACTCACCACGGGTCGTCATCCCGAGTGCGACTCGGGTCGACCGCAGCGTGTTGAGGCCGAAGGCCCGACCGCCCAGAAAGCCCGTGACGAGCTTCGTCGGCGTCGTCACGATCACCGCGAGGGCGATGAACGCGGCGACTGAGCCGAACAGCAGCGGGTCGGTGACGAGCCCGATCCAGAAGAAGAACACCGCGGCAAAGGTGTCACGCAGCGGTTCGAGCAGCTCTTCGATCTGGTGGACGTGGTCGGTCGCGGAGAACGCCATCCCGACGAAGAAAGCAGCCACCGCCTCGCTGACGCCAAGCGTGAGCGCTGCGCCGGCGATCAACACGAGCACACCGACCACCCGAAGGACGATGAACTCGCGGTCGTCCATCTCGACGAGTCGGGCGAACGCCGCGGTGCCGAAGTAGACCAATAACAGGAGCACGAGGATGAACGCGAGCGCGACACCGATGTCGAACGCCGCCGCACCGACGTCCCCGCCGCCGAGGACGATCGCCGACGCGACCGCGAGGTAGACGGCAATAAACAGATCCTCATATACGAGCGTGCCCAGCATCGGCTCCGACTCGTCGTTGGCGATCCAGCCGAGATCGATGAGCGATTTCGTGATCACCGCGGACGAGGAGATGTAAATGATCCCCGCGATCAGAAACGCCGGGAGGAACGCGCCGAAGACGAGCCACCCGATGACGAATCCGGCGCCGAAGTTCGCCAGGTCGATCGTCCCCGCGATGCCGATCTGTCGTTTCCGGTCGAGCAGGCGGTCGAGGTTGAACTCCAGCCCGAGGAAAAACAGGAGGAAGACGATCCCGAGCTCGGCGCCGATCGTGATGAACTCCGACTCCGGAATAAACGCGGTCCCGAGAACCGGGAGCGCGACCCGCCCGAGGACGAACTCGCTGAGGACCATCCCGGCGACGATGTAGAACGGGATCACCGACTGGCCGAGCCGGTTCGCGAGCGCCCCGACGCCCGCGATCGTCGCGAACATGATCCCCAGTTCGAGGAGCGCGTCAGCCATCGGCGAGCACCTCTGGGTTGGCTGAGCAGGGGGAGCGGCCGATCATTCCGAAAGTATCGATTCGAACGCCGTGCAGTTCTCACGGGTGCCGACGCCGATCAGCGTGTCGCCCTCGCGGAGCGTGGTGCCGGCGGCCGGGCTGTCGATGACCTCCGCCTCACGCTGGATCGCGACGATCGCAAGCCCGGTCCGGTTCCCGATGTCCGCGCTTTCGAGCGTTTCGCCGACGAGCGGGGAGCCGGGGTGGAGCTCGTACCACTCCAAGAGAATCCCGCCGGGGAGCGTCGTCTCCTGCGTATCCGGCTCGATCGGCTGGAAGTGCGCGCCCTCGATGATCGAGCCGATCTTTCGGGCGAGGTCGTCGTTGAACTCGAACACCTTCTCGGAGTCGGCGTCCCGATCGGGCCGGTAGAACAGCTCGCGTTTCCCCGTGTTGTGGATCACGACGATCATCTCGCCGTCTTTCAGCTCGATCTCGAACTTCTTGCCGACCCCCGGCAGATCGGATTCGGTGATGGGCATATCGGACGGTGTGAGTCCACCCTAATAGATGTATACATTGAACTGACCGATGGCGGAGACGGGTCGCCTCCCTCGGTCAGTCATCTGTCCGTCACCTTCCCGTCCGCTCGATCCGCCGCATCCGCCTCTGCATTCCGTTTTTGCGGATCGCCGTAGCCGCCGCCGCCCGGCGTTCGAACCGTCACCGTCGTTCCGGAAGACACGTCGACCGTCGTCTTCGCGGCGACGGGTGCGCCGTCGATCAGGTTCTCGCCCGGCTCGCCGGGGCGGCCGCCGTCGACCCCCGCGGGCGCATGGCGGCGGCGCTCGGTGAGGAGGGACACCGTCGCATTCGTCTCCACCCGAACTGAGCGCTCGATACCCAGCCCGCCGCGGTGTCGCCCGTCGCCGCCGCTGTTCTCGCGGAGCGCGTAACGCACGACAGAGAGCGGGTACTCCGTCTCCAGCGATTCGACGGGCGTGTTCAGGGTGTTCGTCATTCCGACCTGCACGCCGTCCATCCCGTCTTTCGTCGACCGCCCCCCGAACCCGCCGCCGATCGTCTCGTAGTAGGTGAACGAGCCGCCGTCAGCCCCGCTTCCGCTCCGCCCGCCGATCGTGAGGTTGTTCATCGTTCCCTGGCTCGCAGCGGGAACGCGGTCCGGGACGGCGTTCGCGAAGGCGGCGAAGACGACGTCGGTGACGCGTTGGCTCGTCTCGACGTTCCCGCCGACGACCGCTGCCGGCGGTGAGGGGTTCAGAAGCGATCCCGCTGGGGCGTCGATCCGGATCGGTTCATAACAGCCGTGATTCGGCGGAATTTCGGGGTCAGTCACGCAGCGAATGACGAAGTACGTCGCGCTCTTCGCGATCGCCAGCGGCGCGTTGAAGTTGCCCTCCACCTGGTCCGCGGTCCCCGCGAAATCGACGTCGATCCGCGCCCCCTCGACCGTTACCGCGACGCGGAGCGGGATGTCTTCGTCGGTCACGCCGTCACCCTCCAACACGTCTGCCGCCTCGTACGTGCCGTCGGGAAGCGATCGAATCTCTTCGATGATCCGGTCTGCGGAGTAGTCGATCACCGCGTCGAACGCGCGTTCGACGAGGTCGAGACCGTGTTCGTCGACGAGGTCTCGAAGGCGGCTCTCGGCTCGCTCGTTCGCCGCGATCTGTGCTCGGAAGTCCGCGCGGCGCTCGTCCGGATTCCGGACGTTCGCGAGCAGCAGATCGAGCAGTGCCTCGTCGCGCTCGCCGGCCGTCACCAGTCGAGTCGGTGGGATTCGGAGCCCCTCTTGGTAGATCTCGCGCGCGCCGGCCGGCATACTCCCCGGCGTCATTCCACCCACATCGGCGTGATGAGCGCGAGAAACGGCGTAGCCGAGTATCCCCGAACCGTTCTCCCCGTCGAGTGCGATCGGCGAGACGAGCGTCACGTCGGGCAGGTGCGTCCCGCCGGTGAACGGGTCGTTGAGCACGAACACGTCTCCCGGATCCGGGTCGCGGTCGCGGACGGCGGCGACGGCCTCCGGCATCGCACCGAGGTGGACGGGGATGTGTTCCGCCTGCGCGACCATCCTCCCGTCGGCGTCGAACAGCGCAGTCGAGCAGTCCTGTCGCTCTTTGATGTTCGGAGAGTACGCGCCGCGAATCAGCAGCTGTCCCATCTCCTCGGCGATTCCTTCCAGCTGGTTGCGAAACACTTCGAGCGTCACCGGATCGACGTCGGTCGTCATCGTTCGTCCTCCGTTTGCGACGTCCGATCGAGCACCAACGCGCCACCCCCCCGGATTCCGGCCGCCCATGCCGGTGGAACGACCGTCGTGCTCTCGGCCTGTTCGAGCACGGCGGGTCCCCGGACCCGATCGCCGACCGACAACGCGGCCCGGTCGTACACAGTCGTCTCGACGGTCCCCGTCTCCGGGAACGTCGCGTTGCGGCTCCCGCGTTCGGCCGTCTCCTCCCCCACGTGCCGCACGGTCGGTGGGTCGTTCTCGATCGTCGCCGTGACTCGGAGGTTCACGGCCTCGACCGCCCCGTCGAGTCGGTAGCCGTAGGCGCGCTCGTGCACGTCGTGGAACCGCTCGACGAGGGCGTTCGGCTCGAAAGCAGCCGTCTCGACCGGCACCGTCAGCTCGAAGCTCTGACCGGCATACCGGCAGTCGGCCGCCCGTTCGATCCGCGCCGCAGTCGGGTCCGAGGCGTCCGCGAGCACCCGATCGGTCAGCTCGTCGTAGGTCGCCGCCGCCGCGTCGGCGACTGATCCGTTCTCGGCTCCCGACCCCTTGCCGGCTCCCGGCACGGCGTCGGTTATCGGGGTATCCGCGTCCGGATCCGAGAGCGGGAGCCGGACGGTCCGGACCGCGTCGTGTGACTCGTCGGCTGCGAGCAGGCCGTACGCCGACAACACGCCGGCGGGGCCGGGAACGATAACCCTTGAGACGCCGAGGCGGTCGGCGAGCGCGGCGGCGTGTATCGGCCCCGCTCCGCCGAAGGCGACGAGGCCGAACCGACGCGGGTCGTGACCCCGTTTGACCGTCACCGATCGGATCGCCCGCGTCATCGTCGCGTTCGCGACCCGATGAACGCCGCGGGCGGCGTCGGTCGCGTCTCCCAGTCCGGTCGCGTCCGCCAAGCGGTCGAGCGCGGCGGCGGCGTCGTCGACGTCGATCGAGAGCTCGCCGCCGAGAGCGGTGTTCGCGCCGATATAGCCGAGCACGACGTTCGCATCGGTGACTGTCGCCCGGGTCCCACCCCTGCCGTAGCAGGCCGGACCGGGCTCCGCACCCGCTGATTCCGGACCGACGCGCAGCGCGCCGCCGGCGTCGGTCCACGCGATCGAGCCGCCGCCCGCGCCGACCGTCTCCACGTCCACCATCGGCGTTCGGATCGGGATCCCGTCGATCTCCGCGTCAGACGTCCGTGCGGCCGTCCCCTCGCGGACGAGGCTCACGTCACTCGACGTGCCGCCCATGTCGAAGGTGACGACGCCCTCGACGGAGCCATCTCCGACCTTGTCGGTCCCGCGGTCGCCGCCCGCGACTGTCGCCGCTCCGATCACGCCCGCAGCCGGCCCGGACAGCACCGTTCGGATCGCGTTCTCGCGGACCGTCTCCACGTCGGCGACACCGCCGTTCGAGCCCATGATCCGCGGGTCCGGAAGCCCCTCGTCGCGGGCGCTTTTCAGTAGTCGGCCGAGGTACCCGCCCGTCCCGGGCGACACGTACGCTTCGGCGACGGTCGTCGCCGTGCGCTCGTACTCGCGGAACTCCGGGAGCACCTCGTAGGAGGCGGAGACCGGCACGTCGAGCGCTTCTCGGAGCACGTTCGCGACTCGTTGTTCGTTTTCCGGGTGCGCGTACGCGTGTAACAGACAGACAGCGACGCTTTCGGCGTCCGTGGCCGCGATCTCCGCCGCGGTCTCTCGGATCGCATCGTCGTCGACCGGCGTTTCGATCCCGCCAGGAGCGGCGCGCTCGTCGATCTCGAAGCGTCGTCGTCGGGGGACGAGCGGCTCCGGCTTCTCCGCGTTCAGATCGTACAGGTCCGGGCGCGCTTGCCGGCCGATCTCCAAGACGTCGCGGAATCCCGCCGTCGTGACGAGCGCGGTTCGTGCGCCGTCGCGTTCGAGGAGCGCGTTCACCGAGACCGTCATCGCGTGGGCGAACCGGTCGATATCGGTCGGCTCGATCCCGGCCGTCTCGCAGGCCTTGTGGATCCCGTCGATGACGCCGATCTGCTGATCGGTCGTGGTCGGCACCTTGGCGGTCGTGAGGTCGCCGTCGACGAGCAGCGCCACGTCAGTGAACGTGCCACCGACGTCGACGCCGATCCGCGTGTCCGTCATGGAGTGGTGTATGCGCGCGGATGGTATGGAAGTACGGGCGGGTCGTCCCATCCTGAACCGCGACCGAACACGCGCCGCCACTCTGTCGGTCCGACCGGGTACAAAACGCTAAGTGGCGGGGGATCGAGAATACAGATATGTGGCGCTCCCGGAAAAGCCGGGACCGGAGATCGGTGATCTGCATCGCGTGTGGGGAGTCGGTGCTGCGCGAGGACGCGCGCGAGTACGATAAGGAGGGCGACCGGTGGACCCGGCGCGACAAGGCGTTCGAATACCTCTGTACCGACTGCGACGACGAGCTCTGTCACCAACCCCGCGACGGGCTCGAATCGCTAATCCTCTCTATCGAATCCGACGGGCTCTCTCGCGAGGAGTTTCTCGAACGCTACGTCGACGCCGTCGACGACGCGGCGTCGACGAAACGCTCCGAGCGCGACCAGTAACTCAGTACGACCCGGTCCGCGAGACGATGGCCGGTGACCGCCCTCGGTCTTCGGCTGACCGACGCCGATCCCGTCCCCGACAGGCCTTTCTAACGGACCCGCCTTGATGACCGTATGTCTGATGACGAGCCGAAACAGGGGTCCGCCGAGGACCAGGGCCCGGTGACGATCACGGAGGCGTTGGCCGACCGCCTCGCCGAGAAGCGGACGGAGCTGTTCGAGGAGTTCGAGATCCGCGACGAGTTCCCGAGCGAGGTCATCCGCGAGGCCGAAGCCCGAACCGAGGGCGTCTACGACGAGATCGAAGCGGAGGTCGACGAGCGGCAGGACCTCCGTGACCTGACGACGTGGACGACCGATCCCGTCGACGCACAGGACTTCGACGACGCCATCTCCATCGAGCGCGAAGAGGACGCCTACCGGCTGTGGGTCCACATCGCCGACGTCACCCACTACGTCACGCCCGACACCGCGATGTGGGAGGAGGCCGTCCAGCGGGCCAACACCGTCTATCTCCCCGCGTACACGATCCACATGCTCCCGCCCGTCCTCGCCGAGACCGTCTGCTCGCTTGTCCCCAACGAGGACCGGCTCGCACACACCGTCGAGATGGAGATCGACGACGAGACGCTCTCGTTCGAGGATATCCAGATCTACAAATCCGTCATCAACTCCGACGAGCGGCTCACCTACAAGCAGTGCGAGGAGCGGCTGGAAGACCCCTCGCTCCCGCTCGGCGAGAAGAACGAGCTGGCCTACGAGCTGGCCGACCAGATGCACGAACAGCGCAAGGAAGACGGATCGCTCGTCTTGAACCCCAGTCGCGACCGTGCCCACACCATCATCGAGGAGTCGATGCTCAAGGCGAACAAGGCGGTGACACACACGCTGATGTGGGACCGCGGCGTCGAGGCGATGTACCGCGTCCACCCGCAGCCCACCCCGGACCAGTGGAACGAAGCGCTCCGAGAGATCCAGGAGCTCGACTCCGTCTCGATCCCCGGGTCGGCGTGGGGTGACGATCCCCGGAAGGCGGTGAACGCGGCCCTCGAAACCGCGCCCGACCGCCAGCTCAACAAGATCCAGCGAGCCGTTCTCAAAGTGATGCCCCGCGCGAAGTATATGAACGACCCGTTCGGCGGTCACCACGCCCTCAACTTCGATATCTACGGCCACTTCACGTCCCCTATCCGCCGACTCTCGGACACGATCAACCACTGGATCGTCCACGAGAACGACGTGCCCGAGAACATCCTCGAACTGTGTGATCACGCCTCCGACAAGCAGAAAGACGGCGAGACGGCCGAGCGGCTGTACAAGCAGTTCCTCCGGGAGCAGGGGCTCGACTCGCACGCGGTCAACAACCGCGGGCTGGAGGTCGTCGAGGACGAGGAAGCGAAACACACCGTCTAACCCCGCACGACCGCTCCGCCTCCCTGGTCGGCGAAGCCTATAGGCCGCCCGAGCCCGTATCGGAGGTATGAACCACCACGACCAGGACGGGAACCGCAGCGACGCTTGAGCGCCCCCGGACGAGACCGAACGCGGGCCGAGCGCGACGCCGAACGGGCGGCCACGATCGGCGGATTTACCGGCGCAGTACTCGGCGCCCGCGCCGGCCCGGTCGGGGCCGGAATCGGCGCAGCCATCGGCGGCTCGACCGGGTACGCCGTGGGGTACGCCCTGAGCGAGCTGGACCGCGAACTCGGCGACGACACCCGCGGCACGACACTCGACGACTACGGTGACGACGATGGCAACGACGCCGACGCTGACGACGGCCCCGTGACGATCGAGGTCGGTGAAAGCGAGGATGATCACGCTGACGACGATCACGGTCACGCTGACGACGATCACGGTCACGCTGACGACGATCACGGTCACGCTGACGACGATCACGACAAGTAGAGACGCTGATCCGATCAGTCGTCAGTCCTGCCGGACTGCGAAGCGATCAGTGACATTCTCCCCAGCGCAAACGCCGGGGGTTCCCGCTCCACAGGTGGTCGAAAATCATCGAAGGTGCCCTCGGACCCTTGCGCCGGGTCGGCTACACGAAGTTGGCCGCCGTGTACAGGAGGAGCCCGACTGAAATGATCGTGACGAGCACGATCCACCCGATCATGATGGCACCCATCTGACGGTACGTGAGGTTTTTTCCTTCGAGTATGTCGCTAACGCCCATATCTGGTGTGACCCGGGGAGGGTATTTAATTGTATTCAGGTGCTAAGTCCCCTTCCTCAAGGAGTCGTTCGAGAATCGAAGATTCTCGTGATCCCGAAAATCTCTGATTTTCGGACGACAACGCAGGAAGAGAAGCGACCGAGTAGCGCGAACGAGACGCTTTGCGTCTCGTTAACGCCGTCATCACACTTCAAACACTCTGCGACGACCGGCCCACAGGCCCACGTCAACCACAAAATACTTTTATGCAAATTGCATAAGTTATGATGTGGCAACGCGAAAGACCATCTCCATCCGAGACGACCAAGAGGAGTGGATTCAGGACAACCACCTGAATCTCTCCTCGTTCGTTCAAGAGAAACTGGACGAACTTATCGAAGAACGAGAGCCATAGATGCACTACAACTACAAGTATCGACTCGACCCACCAGAAGCCCTCACTGAGACGCTTCTGAACCACGTCGATACTTGTAGACAACTCTATAACCACGTCCTCTACAAACTCAACGAAGCAGATGAAATCCCTGCTCGCTACGAGGTACAGGACACACTTCCTGACCTGAAAACGTGGTGGGACGACCTAAGCGACATTCACTCGAAAGTCCTCCAGATGGTCGTCAAGCGCGTCTACGACAACCTCTCCACACTCAAAGCACAGAAAGAGAACGGACGTGCCGTAGGGATGCTCAAGTGGAAACCGCCACGAGAGTATCGGTCGCTCACCTATAACCAGTCCGGCTTCAAACTCAAGAATACGAGTGGTCGGCCTGTCCTGTGGTTGAGCAAAATCGGTGAGATCCCGATTCATCTCCACCGAGAAATCCCCCAGAACGCGATCATCAAACAGGTCACGGTCAAACAAGAACCCACGGGCGAGTGGTTCGCCACCTTTGGCATCGACATTGACGAAGCAACGTCTGAGAAACCAGATAACCCCGAAAAATGCGTTGGCATTGACGTGGGGATTCTCAAGTATATCCACGATACGGACGGCACGGCAGTCGGGTCGCTTGACCTGTCCGACGAGCGTGAGCGGTTAGAATGCGCACAACGTGACCTCTCGCGGAAGGAACACGGCTCGAACAATTGGGAGAAACAACGTCGGGTCGTGGCTGAACGCCACTCCGAATTGAAGCGGAAGCGACGAGACTTCCTCCACAAGTTGTCGAACTACTACGCCACCGAGTACGACTTGGTAGCCGTTGAAGACTTGAACGCGAAAGGATTGGTCGAACTGCCGGGTAACTCACGGAACCGAGCAAGTGCTGCGTGGGGAACCTTCCTTCGGATGTTGGAATACAAGTGCGAACGCGAAGCCACGCACTTTGTCGCTGTGAATCCGCGCGGTACGACAAAAGAGTGTGCATCTTGTGGGGTTTCGACCGAGAAACCGCTATGGGTTCGGGAACACTCGTGTCCGTCCTGTGGGTTTGAAGCGGATAGAGACGCGAACGCGGTCGCCAGACTACGTCTGGCGGGCAGCCAGAAATCTTCGATTTCTGGCAACGGCGTGGAACATCCTTTCTCGCGGTCTTGAAAATATAGGAGTGGGATGCTCCGAATCAACGTCCTCAGAATCGCGTTGCGATTCTGATGTGCGGACGAGAGCTGTTCTCTCGTCAACGCCTGTGGAGACTGCGCTCCCTGCGGACACCACTTCGGTGTCTGCAAAGCGCGTCGTAGAAACAGGAAGCCCCATCACCAGAAGTCAAAGACCTCTGGTTAGCAGTCAGAACTCTTCGAGTTCTGACGACACCCTCAAGGAGCGAACCGCGTTAGCGGTGAGCGAGTAGGGTGGGGTAGTTCACTGGGTACGTATCTTTTGAGAAGCGGTGGTCGAGACTGGTTTGAACCTGACCGGGTAGTCGTTTATGAACCAACCACGTCCGTACTCACCCGGTTCCGCGTCATCCGAATTCGTCCCCGACTACAAATCGAGGTCGACAGCGGCGAGATCGACGTGGTCGGCGACGAGGTGGGCGCCGACTCAGTCCGCGCTGCCCGCGGCGTCGGCCGGCTCGACAGCGACCGCGGAGTGTTTGAACTCGGGGATCTTCGCGACCGGATCGAGCTCGCCGCCGGTGAGCGAGTTAATAAGTGGGTCGGCGTAGTGGAACGTACAGAACGTCACGCCCTGCGGCACCGCGGCGGTCACACCTGCGGCGACCGTCACCGTCCCGCGTTCGTTCGAGACGCGAACCGTGTCGCCGTCCTCGATTCCTCGCTCAGCGGCGTCGTCCGGATGGATTTGGAGCGTCTCCTCGCCCCGCATCGCCATCAGTCGGTCGGAACGGCGACTCAGCTCTCCGCTGTTGAAGTGCTGGAGCACGCGCCCAGTCGTCAGCGTGAGCTCCCCGCGCTCCAGTTCGTCGGCGGGCGGCACCGGGTCGACGACGGAGAGCGGCGCGGTCCGCTCACCGTTCGCGAACGTCTCCGCGTGTAACACGTCGACTCCGGTGCCGTCGTCGGCCGAGAACGGCCAGCGCTGGTAGCCGTCGCCGATGCCGTCGTAGCTCATTCCCTCGTATATCGGAGCGACGCGAGTCAGTTCGTCGAAGACCTCGCGTGGGCCGTCGTAGGTGAACGCGTCCGGGTGCTCGGTGCATCGGCGGCCGAGCGCCGTCAGGATATCGAGGTCGCGGCGCGCGTTTCCCGGTAACTCGGCGTTCGGGCGCATCCGCATCACGCGGCGGTCCGTGTTTGTCACTGTCCCCGACTTCTCGGCCCACGCACTCCCCGGTAACACCACGTCGGCGTGGGCCGCGGTCCTCGTCTCGAACAGGTCGATGACGACGCAGAAATCGAGATCGTCGAACGCCGAGGCGACCGCGGACGCGTTCGGCTCGGTGACCGCGGGGTTCTCGCCGAAGACGACGGCGGCCCGAACGTCGTCGCCGAACCGATGTGTGGCCTCGACCTCCGTGAGTCCCGGCTCGGCCGGCGGCTCGACGCCCCACTCCGCGGCGATCCGCTCGCGAGCCTCCGGATCGGTGACGGACTCGTAGCCGGGAAGTATGCCCGGCAACCCGCCCACATCGCTCGCGCCTTGCACGTTGTTCTGCCCGCGGAGCGGGTTCACGCCGGTTCCGGGTCGTCCCACGTTCCCCGTCAGCAGCGCGAGGTTGAGCAGGGCGTGGACGTTGTCGGTCCCGCAGCGGTGCTGGCTGGTCCCCATCCCGGTGATGATCGCGGCGCGGTCGGCCTCGCCGTAGGCGCGCGCGGCCTCGCGGATCGCCGCGGGATCGACGCCCGCTCGCTCGGCGTACCCGTCGACGTCGCCGAGGTGCTCTCTGAGCCGGTCGAAGCCGGTCGTCCGCTCCGCGAGGAACGCATCGTCGACGAGATCCTCCTCGACGAGCACCGCGCTGATCGCGTTCAACAGCTCGATGTCGGTGCCGGGCTGGAGGGGGAGGTGCACGTCGGCGGCCTCCGTCGTGTCGTTCTCGCGCGGGTCCACGTGGATCAGCGTCGCTCCGTCGCGAATCGCCGGAAGGAGATACGACCGAAACGCCACCGGGTGCTGCTCCGCCGGGTTCGCGCCGTTGACGAACAGACAGTCCGTCTCGCCGAGGTCGTCGAGCGTGTTCGTCATCGCGCCGGCCCCGAGTCGCTCGCTCATCGCCGCGACCGTCGAGGAGTGACAGAGGCGCGCGCAGTTGTCGACGTTGTTCGTGCCGAGGGTCCGCGCGAGCTTCTGGAGGACGTAGTTCTCCTCGTTCGTGCAGTTCGAGGAGGCGAAAAACTGCACCGCGTCGGGGCCGTGCTCGTCGACCACTCGGCCGATCCCGTCTACGACGCGCTCTAACGCCTCCTCCCACGGCGCGGTGACGAAGCGCCCGTCGTGCCGGACGAGCGGCTCCGTCAAGCGGTCGTCGTGGACGACCGGGTCGAAGGCGGCCGCCCCCTTCGGACAGATCTCGCCGCGGGCGTTCACGGGTCCCTTCGTCCCGGTCGCGCTCCCGTTGCCGGCGTACTCGATCGCACAGCCGACGCCGCAGAACGGACAGATCGTCTGTTCGGCCTCGAAGCTTCGCTCCGGCGCGTCGTCCGGTTCGGTCATGTGTCGCGGTCGGTGCGCCACGACCCTCCCGATGCCGCCAGCGTAGCGGGGGTGTTTAATAGTTCGCCGGGTCGCTGTCGGCCGTTTCGTTCGGATCCGCCGTCGCGCGCTCGCCTCACCTCATCCGAACACCGTCTCGCTGCCCACCGGAGCGAGCGAGCGACCGAGCGAGCGAACCCCGGCGGTGACGAGGCAGGCGGTGAACGCGATCGTCCCGAGCTTGCCGCCGAAGCCGACGAAGTAGGGCGCGGCGCCGACGAACACCGCGCCGGACGTCGCGCCGGCGAGCAGCATCGTGCCCGGTCCGGGGATCCGCTCGGGCGTGGCCATCCCCGCGAACGACGCGCAGAACGCGACGGCGGCGATCGCGTCGCCGGCGGCGAACAGCGGCGGACAGACTACTCCGGCGACGAGCCCCACCACGGCCGACCCGACGACCGGCCCGTGGCCCAGCCGGACGCTCACGACGAGGGTCGCCACGGCGGCGACCGCGGCGGCGACGACGAGCGCCGCGGCGAGCTCCGCCCCCGGTACCGATCCGCCTCCCGGCGAGAGGCCGCTGACCGCGGCGACCGTCAGACAGCCGACGAACGCGGTCGTCCCGAGCTTGCCGCCGAACCCGTTGAACGATCGCTTTGCCGCGACGAAGACGACGGCGGCGACGCCTCCGGCAGCGGTCACCGCCGCGAGGTCGGCGCCCCCGACCGGGGTGGCCATTCCGACGAACGAACCGCAGTACGCCGGGGCGCCGTACGTCTCCGTGACCAACTGTGCGCACAGGCCGACGAGCGCGGACGCGACGACCGCCCCGACGCCGACCTCGACTGAGAGCAGATAGGTGACCGGTGCCGCGAGGGCGACGGCGGTCGCGTTGCCGAGGTCGGTTCGCGTCACGCCGAACCCGTCGGCCCGCAGTGCCCAGCGGGCCTCGCGGGCGGCGACGCCGCCGAGGGCCGTCGCGGCGACGGCCGAGACGACGCCCACGCTCAACAGGGCGCTGCTGGCGTCGAGCACGGGAACGATCCCGGCGATCGCAGCGAGAAGCATCGCGGCTCCCGCACCGGTCAGGACGACGGCACCAACGGAGTGAACGGCTCGTTCCACGGGAACCGGTCGGCTCGGTACCTCAATACAGGCCGGCCCACAGCATTGCGGGTGTTCTCGGGGGTGGGGAGCGACCACCGTTCACTCGGCTGGCCGTTTGGGATCAGGCCTTTGTGGCTCCCAAGCTAGAGTCGAACTGATGGGAACAGACGGCGTTCCGCCCGACGAGCACGCCGGAGACGAGCCGACGCCCGCGGAGTCCGAGGAGAATCAGCCGACGGAATCGACGCCCGCGGAGGCGAATTCGGACTCCCCGGACGGCGTACGGGCCGGGCTCGTGATACGCGGCCTCGTGAACTGCCCCGCCGTCGCCGCGTCGAGTCGCCACGACGGCCCGATCACCGGGATCAACTGGGCGCGCGCGAACGATACTCACACCGAGGAGTTCAGAGTCCGCGACCCGGCCGCGCTCGATCGAGCCGACACGGGCGTCGACCCGGAAGCGGTGGTCGATCTCGGTGACGAGCGCGTGTACCGGTTCGCCCGCCCGGACGACGGCACGTGTGCGTGCCGGGTGATCGAGGGCCTCGACTGTCCGATCGTCGACGCCCGAGCCGAGGACGGGGCGCTGTTTCTCACGCTCCACCTCCCCGACCTCGAACGGCTTCGCGACGTGGTCGCCGGACTCGACGACGCCGCCGATCACGTCGAGGTTCGGTACCTGATTCACGGCTCCACGGACGGCGACGGCGTGCCGGACCGGACCCTCGTCGACCGCGACCGGCTCACCGACCGCCAGTGTGAGGTGCTCCGAACGGCCTACCGGATGGGGTACTTCGAGCGCCCCCGCGACGCCAACGCGACCGCTGTCGCCGACGCCCTCGACATCGCCCCGTCGACGTTCGCCGAACACCTCGCGACGGCGCAGCGGAAGCTGCTCGAAGAGGTGCTGTCGGAGGGGTGACTCGCCACCGCAGAGTCGGCCGACCCTGAGCGAGCCGCCCCCGAGCGCACGAGTCGGGATACACCGATTCAGCGCGCGTTGATTCAGCGCCCGTCGAGTCAGCGCACGTCGACCCCGAGAACCTCGAGATCGACGTTATCGGCGACAAGGGTCGCGGCCCGGTCGTACGGGTCGCCCTCGGCGTCCCGGTCCGACCCCGCTTCCGTCGGTTCGGGGTCCACAGCCGCCCCGTTCCCCGTCGGACGCGACTTCCCCGCCGCGCCGAACACCGTCTCCACGAACGCCTCGCGAACGGAGTCGTTCTCGAACAGTCCATGGAGGTACGTACCGAGCACGCGGTCGGTCGCCGCGCTCTCGGGGCCTAGGGGTCGATCGATCGGCGCAGTCGGTGACGACCGACCCATGTGGATCTCGTAGCCAGTCACGGTCCCGCTCGCACCCGCGATGACGCCGATCCCCTCGACCGTCCGCGTCACGCGTTCCACTCGCTTGTCGGCCGTGAAATGGGTCTCGACCGGCAGCACGCCGATCCCGTCCACGGTCGACGCCGAGCCGGTTCCCTCGACGTCCGCGCCGGTGAGCCGCTCGCCGAGGA
>SL_4KL_010_BRINEDRAFT_10000110_pt1 | contig 35138 bp, 36 predicted proteins | sample SodLak_010_BRINE_2_FD_10664 | JGI IMG/M metagenome (IMG submission 10664) | reverse complement strand
CCGCGCCGAGCATCGCGAGGCGCGGGCACGAACGGCGCAGTCGGCGAGCGAAGCGAGCCGAATCGTCGTTCGGTGGTTCAAATCTGCCCCAACCCATCTTCTCTCAACAGCTTCGACCGACAGAGGCCGGTATCCGCGCCGAGCATCGCGAGGCGCGGGCACGAACGGCGCAGTCGGCGAGCGAAGCGAGCCGAATCGTCGTTCGGTGGTTCAAATCTCTTCGCGTGTCAGAATCATTCAGACGTCGCTGCGACGCATCGCTCTACGATATGGAACTGTGCGCCCGCAACACTACCGGGCGAGAATCTACTAGTAGGCTCGGTTGGAGTGATAGCTGCATAACTAAAGCAAGGAGTCAGCACAACAGTACATTGATTACGTCAGCACGCTAAGTACTCGACATGCCCGTTCGCATCGAAGAGTTCGAAACCGGTGATCTTCCGAACGGTCCGAGCGTTCCCGAGCAGGTGCTTGCCTATCTGTACACGAATCGAAATAAAGCGTTCACCCGCTCTGAGATCGCTACGGGAATCAATGAGGATCCAAACACGGTCGGGACTGCTCTCTCTCGACTCAAGCAGCGTGGTCTCGTCCGACATAAAAATGAGTACTGGGCAATAACGGAACATTTAGATCGAGTGCGAGACGCGTACGAACTCCATGCTATCACGGGGCGACTGAATGAGGAAGACGCGGGTATCGATCCGGACGAATGGGACGCAGTTGCCCCCAAGGAACCCCATCCCAGCGAGCGAGACGAATAGATGCAACCGGAATGTGGTGATGTGGTTCGGAGCGTCGATCCGTTCAAGTTGGGCGAAGACAGCCAACGACCGTGGCTGATCGTTAACAACGACTTGCATCCATTCGGTGACGAGCAGTTCGTCGCAGTCGCTATCTCTACGAAAGAGTACGATGACTCGATCCCGCTGAAGCCTGGTGTGTGAACAGTCGGTGGAGTACCACGACAGTCGTTTGTCTCTCCGTGGGCAGTTCATTCGCCTCGTGTTGAGGATCTGACCGCGTGGCAGGGGTGGATCACGGACGAATTCGTTAACGAGGTCGTTGATGCGCTGGAGACGTATCTACGATGAGTTGGAATATACGCCCGCAACACTAACGACCGGTCTCATCTCCGGCGGCGTGCCGCGTCAACCGGGAAACCCTCGTGGCGGGCGATCGCCTGCGCGGCGACGGGCGGGTCGCCTCAGCGACCGAATGTGGGTCGCGTCCGCGACCGGATGTCACGCGCCTGGGTTCTCCGCGCGGTCATCGCTCCCATCGGGGAGTACTCGGGCGGGGACTGAGGGCGCGCATTCGAGGGTAGCCGGCGGACGCGTTTAAAAGGACCGTCCGATGGGCTCAGTCGTCCTGTTCTGTCCCACCGACGATCACAGCGCGTCCGTCGTCCGCCTGCGGCTCGTTGACCGACACCGGCTCGATCTCGCGGCGGGCCGCGTCGACCTCGGAGAACAGATAAACGAGTCCGACAAGAAGCGCCGCGCCGATCGGAAGCAACACCACGGGCGTGAGTGACGTGTACCCCCAGATAATTAAGAGGAGGATGACGATACCAGCGACGGTGACAGCGTAGTAGATCTGCGTCCGGACGTGGTCGATCAGGTCGGACCCGGTGAACGTCGCTGATAACACCGACGTATCTGATATCGGTGAGCTGTGGTCACCGAAGATAGCACCGGAGAAGATGACGCCGACCATCGCCGCAACGAGAGTGTGTCCTGCTGCGCCGCCGCCGCTGACTTCCCAGGCGATCGGGATCGCGATCGGTGTGATGATCCCCATCGTCCCCCACGACGTACCGGTCGAGAAGGCGATGAGGCCCGCCACGACGAACACGAGCGCGGGCAACAGCGCCGGAGAGACCGCGCCGACCGCCATCGACGCCACGTACTCACCGGTGCCCAGCGCGTCGATCGTCTCGCCGATCCCCCACGCGAGGACGAGAATGGAGACCGCAGTGAGCATGATCCCGAAGCCGTCGATCGTGTACTCGGTCGCGTCGCCGACACCGAAGATACCGTACGCTTTTCCGAGTAAGAACCCGCTCGCGACCATCGCGAATGAGCCGATCATGAGTGCGACCTCGTAGGCGGCACCGAGTGCGGCGTCCCACAGGCGCTCTCCGGCCGCGCCGAGGTCGACGGCGATGATGTCGGCGGCGAATCCGCCGACCGAAAACCCGCCAGACCACAGGGCGGTCGTGAGCGTGACGACGATCAACACCGCGACGGGAATGAAGAACGACGCGAGCCGCGGGGTCGACGCCGGTGGCTCGCCCAGCTCGCCGGCAACGTCCTGCATCGGGACCGCCTCGTCACGCGTGACTTTCCCGGTGGTCCACGAGCGGTGCTCAGCGCTCAGCATCTCACCGTAGTCGCGCCCCGAACCCACGATCACGACCACCATGACGATCGCGAGGATCGCGTACATGTTGAACGGAATCGACGCGAGGAACACCTCGAATGTCCCCGGACGGTTCGCGGCGTCGACGCCGGCCGACTCGTAGCCGTCGGCGATCAACGACAGCTGAAAGGCGACCCACGAGGAGATACCGAGCGTCGCCACCGGCGCCGCGGTGGAGTCGACGATGTACGAGAGCTTCTCACGGGAGATCCGGAGCTGGTCCGAGACGTCTTTCATCGCGGAGCCGACGATGGCGGTGTTCGCGTAGTCGTCGAAAAAAAGCACGATCCCGAGCCCCCACGCGGCGAGGCCGGCCTTACGCTGGCTATCCAGTCGCTTGAGCGCCCAGTCGCGGACTGCGGCCGTCCCGCCGAGGTTCCACACCATAGCGACGCCGGAGCCGAGAAGCAGGGTAAATACGATGATCGTCGCGTGGAACTCGTCAGCGACCGCGGCGACGATCCACTCAAACGTCTGGACGATCCCGAGCCCGCCGGTGTAGATCACTGCCCCTGACCAGATCCCGAGGAACAGCGACAATACCGCCTTGCGGGTGAGTATCGCCAGGACGATCGCGAGCAACGGTGGGGCGACTGAGATCGCTCCGAACTCGGTCACAGTCATACTATCTGATGTCGAAATTTTTACTAATAGTATATAAAATGATGCCCGTGCGGAAGAGAACTGCTGAATCAGCATGTATCGCCTGAAACTATCACTGTGATCGGCAACGCCTCCGGCGGTTGTTGATCGTTCATCACGGCAGCCCGTATTACGCTGGCGTCGCAGGACGCTGGATCGGATTTCTCTGATTCCCGCCGCCAGGTCGGGCGCGTATCCGAACGCACTTACGTCCCTGTGACTGACTCACGCGCAATGTCTGTACGAGTCGGTATCCTCGGCGCCACGGGCGCCGTGGGCCAGCGGTTCATCCAGTTGCTCGACGATCACCCGACGTTCGACCTCGCCGCCGTCACCGCGAGTTCGGACAGCGCGGGGAAGACGTATCGGGAGGCCGCAAAGTGGCGCGTGAACACCCCGATTCCGGACGACGTTGCCGAGATGGAAGTCACCGAAACGTCGCCCGCGGGAATCGCCGAGGCCGATGTCGACCTCCTCTTTTCGTCGCTTCCGTCCGGAGTCGCTGCGGACGTCGAGCCCGACTTCTTAAAAGAGGGGTACGTCGTCTCTTCGAATTCCTCGAACGACCGCATGGGAACGGATGTTCCCCTGACGATCCCTGAAATTAACCCCGATCACCTCGGTCTTATCGAGGTCCAACGCGACGAGCGCGGCTGGGACGGCGCCCTCGTAAAGAATCCGAACTGCTCGACGATCACGATGGTCCCGACTCTCGCGGCGCTCGATGAGTTCGGGCTCGAACGCGTCCACGTCACCACCCTGCAAGCGGTCTCCGGTGCGGGCTACTCCGGAGTCACGTCGATGGAGATCATCGACAACGCCATCCCGCATATCGGCGGCGAAGAGGAGAAGATGGAGACGGAGTCCCGGAAGCTGCTCGGTGAGTTCGACGGTGCGGAGGTCCGCCTTCACGGCGCCGACGTCGCCGCCTCGTGTAACCGGATCCCCACGCTCGACGGTCACCTCGAGAACGTCTTCGCAGAACTCGCCGAGAACCCGTCACTCGAGGACCTCCGCGAAGAGATGCGCTCGTTCGAGAGCGCCGACTTACCGAGCTCTCCCGAACCGCTGATCAAGGTATACGGCGACGACGAACCCGAGCGTCCGCAGCCACGGCTCGACCGCACGTACGCGAACGGAATGGGGATCGTCGCGGGGGGGTTACAAGAGACCAACGCCGGCGTGAAGTACAACTGCCTCGCGCACAACACGATCCGCGGTGCGGCTGGCGCTTCGCTTCTGAACGGCGAACTCCTCGTCGAGGAAGGCTACGTCTAGTTATTTTCGCGGGGAGACGCTCGCCATTTAAATTGCGAAGGATGGCACGATGCCGGCGATAATCACCGTCGCGCCTGGATCGAGATTCTCCACACCGAAACAGGGGATTGCACTCGCCCACTTGGCCATCGCGTGGAACTTCAGGTTGACTCGGCTTATCGCAGGCGAAGTGATATACGTGTGTAGGAGTATAGTGTAATATGAGTGAAACAACTGGGGAGGTCGTTAACGACACCGTAGAAGAGATCGGCGCTGACGGTCTCAGCCCCGCCGTGCTGGCGGCGGTCGGATCAGTCGCGCTCGCCCTGTACTTCTACTACGTGCGCGGCGACAAACAGCGCGGCCAGTTCGTCGGCCTCTGGCCAGCTACGATACTCGCCCTCGCGTCGTACTTCAAACTCCAAGATATCAAGCAGGCAGTAACGACGACTGACGAGTAGAACAGACGAATAGAACAGACGAGGCGCTCGCCTCGCGCGGCCGCTGGCTCGCAGGTAGCATCCAACTCGTCTGAGCCGATCCAACCCGGCCGCTCTTTGCCCTTAATCGCGAAGTATCGATATGGACGTACACGACATCGACACCGTTCTCGTCGCCGGTGCCAGCGGCGGGACGGGACGAGCGATCCTTCGACTGATCGGCTCCCGGGTAGACACGGTTCGTGCGCTCACCAGATCGGTCGACGCTGCGCCGGACCTGCGGGCGGCCGGCGCAGACGAGGTCGCGGTGGACGACTTACTCGATCCGAACGACCTGACCGCCGCCGTCGACGGCGCGGACGCGGTGATCAGTGCCGTGGGGAGCACCGCGTCGGCGGTCCGTCACGGACCGCCGTTCGTCGACGGGGCCGGGAACCGTGCGTTGCTCGCGGCGGCGGTCGACGCCGACGTCGACGCGTTCGTGATGGAATCGGCGATCGGCGTCGGTCCAGAGCCGGCGAGTCCGCTCGCAAAGGCGTTTAACGGACTTATCGGACCCTTACAGGAGGCGAAAGGTGAGGCGGAGGTCGCGATCCGAGACGCGACGATCCGCCACACGATCTTCCGTCCCGGCGTCCTGACGAACGGTCGTCGGACCGATCTTATCACGACGGCAGCGCCCGGCGCAAAACTATGGGGGACCATCTCGCGAGCGGACGTCGCGAGAATCATGGCCGCGGCACCGACCACGGAGGCCGCCGCAAATCGGACGTTCGAGGTCATCTCCACGCCCCGATTCTCCGGCCGGGGGGTCGCAGTGGATTGGACGCTCCCGCGGTGATGCCGCAGCGGGCGTCGGCTGCCGCAGGCCTCGGATCGCCGCGGGTTCAGCCGAGCGTCATTTGCCCCAGAAGGGGTCGCGTTTTCGCTTGGCGTCGAGGTACGCCGAGAGCGTCTCGCGCTCGTCGGCCGTGATCTCCTCTTTGAGCTCCTGTTCGAGGATCTTCGCGTGCTTTTCTGGCACCTCCGTCCAGAGCGTGTCGCCCTCCTCGATGTCACGGCCGACCGTCGGCCCGTCGATGGCGATGCTCACGCGCTCGCCGGAACGCGCCTCGTCGACGTCCTCGCCCTGCTTTTGAATTCCGGAGAGCCCGCCGACGCGCTCGAACTCGTTGCCCTCGAAGAGCCCAACGTTGCGGTTGTTCTGGATCGTCCCGGAGATGACTTCGACGCCGACGACCGCCGGGTCGTTCTGCCGGAACGTGTGATCGGGGAGGATTCGGAACCGAGACGGGCGCACGACCTTATCGAGCACGGTCTCCTGTTGGGCACGCTGCTTCTCTTCGACGTACGTCTCGTAGTCTTCGATCAGCTGGTAGATGACGTCGTTGGTGAATAGCTTGACGTCCGCGCTCTCCAGTTCCGTCTCCGCGTTCGCCAAGAGATCCACGTTGAACCCTAAGATCGCCTTATGTTCGTCCTGGTTCGCGGTCTCCGCGACGGCGATGTCACGCGGCGCGATGTCGCCGACCTCCGCGCGCAGGATGGGCACTTCCGCCTCGCGGAGGGCGTTCGCCATCGCCTCCAGCGAGCCGAGCGTGTCCGCTTTGACGACGACGCCGTCCTCGGCGGTGTCGACTTCGATCTCAGCGAGCTCGGCTTGCACCTCCTCTATCACCTCTTCCAGGGGGCGGTCGCGGACGACCCGAACCGGTGCGCCGGCCATCGCCTCATCGAGGTCGGGTGCGGCGATCTTCACGCCGGCGGCGGCGCCGACCTCCGCGACCTTCTCGAACTGTTTTTCGGTGCGGATCTCAGCTAAGGGTCGCGGCTGGAGCAGCGCGCGGATCTCCGTGACGATCGGCTCGTTCGTTCCGCCGACGACGATCTGATCGCCGTTGCGCACCACGCCGTCGTAGACGACCGTATCGATCGTCGCGCCGAAGCCCCGTTCGTCTTTCACCTCCAAGACGGTCCCCTCGCCGGGGCCCTGGACGTCGATCGCCATCTCCTCTTTCATGAACCGCTGCGAGAGGCCCATCAGGACGGTGAGCAGGTCGGGAATGCCCTCGCCGGTGAGCGCGGACAGGGGAACGACGCCGATGTTCTTCTGAAAGTCTTGGACGCGCCAGTACATGTCCGCTGAGAAGCCGGCGTCGGAGAGCTGCCCGATGAGCTCGTAGAGCTTCTCGTTGAGCATCGACTCGGCGCGCTCCGACTGCGCCTCGAGGCTCCGTTGGATCGGCTGGTCCTCTTGCGGGTTCCATCCCGGCGTCGTGTCCACCTTGTTGGCGGCGACGACGAACGGCGTACCGGTGCGCCGGAGAATGTCGATCGCTTCCTCGGTCTGCGGCTGGAACCCGTCGTTCACGTCGACGACGAGCACGGCGATGTCGGCGAGTGCACCTCCGCGAGCCCGCAGCGTCGAGAAGGAGTGGTGCCCGGGCGTGTCGATGAACAGCAGCCCGGGGAGGTCGAAATCGCTCGGATCGATGAGTTCGCCGGCCATCCCGGAGATGGTGTCGAGCGGGATGTCCGTTGCCCCGATGTGTTGGGTGATCGCGCCGGCCTCGCCCTCGCTGACGGCGGAGCCACGGATCGTGTCGAGCAAGCTGGTCTTCCCGTGATCGACGTGCCCCAGCACGGCGACGATCGGCGTCCGAAGGGTGTCCGCGTTTGTGTGGTCGGTCATAAGTGATCGCCCCGAAAAGGTTGTTACATCTAATTCTGCCCGGCCGTCAGTTAAGCCTTTCAAAACACGTCCGGACGAAACCGGCCGTTCGACCTCGGTTTGCGGTGGAGAGAAGTCGGCGATCGCTAACCACGATGGATCACTCAATCGTCGGTCAGCCGTCGGACGTCCCCGTGGCGTTTAAGACCGTTGCCCGGGACGTTGCGCACATGGTAGACATCCTCGCGGAGAACCTCTCCGGGAAGGCGGTGATGAGCGCGGACGGAACGGAGCTCGGAGATCTGTACAACATCACGATGGACCTCAAATCGGGTGAGCTAAACGACCTACTCGTCAGTCCACACGAACATCTCAGCCCGGGACGATCGGGCTTCGACGTCGATGAGACGGGACGGCTCAAAGTACCGGTCGGGAACGTGCAGGCGGTGAAAGACTACATCGTCGTCGCCCGCTAATGGAAATCCTCGACACCTCGGCGTTTATCCACGAGTACACCACCGACGACGACGTCGTCTCCGTGCCCGAAGTGCATGAGGAACTCACCGGACAGGGAGCGCTCCGTTTCGACGCGATGGAGGGATCCGGGATGACGATTCACGTTCCGGCCCCGGAGGTGATCGACAACGTGCGGCGCGCCGCGCGGGGATCCGGCGACGACGCGGAGCTCTCCGACACCGACACCCGCCTGATCGCGACCGCGCTGGAGCTGAGTGCGACGCTGGTCACCGACGACTACGCGATGCAGAACGTCGCCGAGCGCCTCGACATCGTCGTCAAACCTATCGCGCGCGACGGAATCACAGAGGAGCGAGAGTGGCAATTCCAGTGTGTCGGCTGTAACCGGACCTTCGACGAGAACAAAGAGCGGTGCCCCATCTGCGGAAGCGACCTCACGCGGAAGAATCCGGCATAGCCGACCGTTCTCGAACCGTTTTTGCGAGTCAGTCACACACCATCGACCGATTCAACACCGATGCCGACGAGTCGTGGATATGAATCCGCTCGCAGAGATCTCTCCGGACGTACTGTTAAACGGCCGACGCGATTCGCTTCCCGCCGGTGCCGCCGAAACCCTCACCGCGCATCCGCTCGAGGGCGTCGAGACGGAGTATCCTCACTACGTCGGTTCCGTGGACTCCCCGGAGGGACCGCCCCGACCGTCCGTACAACACCCGGTGTTCCACGGCTGTTTCGACTGGCACTCGGCGGTCCACGGCCACTGGGCACTCGTCCGCGGTCTCCGGCTGTTCCCGGATCACCCGGACGGGGCGGCGATCGTCGAGAGCGTCGAGCGGCGGCTGACCGACGCGGCCGTCAGCGAGGAGGTCGCGTATTTAGAGGCGAATCCGTCCTTCGAGGAGCCGTACGGGTGGTCGTGGCTGCTCCGGCTCGCCGCCGAGCTTCACCTGTGGACCGATCCGAGAGCCGACGCCTGGCGGGAGACGCTCCGACCGCTGGAAACGTGGATCCGCGACACGACTCGAGACGCTCTGCTCGTCGTCGACCGCCCGCAGCGTGTCGGTACGCACGGCAACACCGCGTTCGCGCTCGCGGGCGTGCTCGACTACGCCAGAACGGTCGGGGACGACGACCTCGCGGCGGAGACCGAGGCGGCCGCCCGCCGGCTATACGCTGACGACACCGCCGCCGTCACGGGAGCCGAACCGATCGGATGGGACTTCGTCTCGCCGACGCTGACGGAGGCGGACCTCGTGCGTCGCGTCCTCGCCCCTGACGAGTTCGCTCGGTGGCTCGATGACTTCCTCCCTGACCTTTCGACGCCGCCGCACGACGCCCTGCTAGAGCCGGTCGCCGCCGACCCGGACGCCGGCGACGGGATGACGATGCACTTCGTCGGCCTCGACCTCTCGCGGGCGTGGTGTCTGGCGGGGATCGCGGACGCGCTGGACGGGGCGGAGACGCCCGCCGTCGAGCGGCTCGCCGACCCGCTGTCCACCGCAGCCCAACGACACGTCACGGCGGCGTCCAGCCACGCCTTCACCGACGACTACGTCGGATCACACTGGCTGTCGTCGTTCGCGCTGTACCTGCTTACCCGCAACGAGGGCGGGATCGCACCGTCCGCGTGAAGACGGGACAGGGCGTTCCGCTGATACGCCGGATCGGCGCTCAGTCGACCCGCTCTCCCGCGGCGTCCAACTCCCTGTCGTCGCCCGATAGCGCCTCGTTGAGAGCGTCGCGGTCGGCGCCGGAAAGCTGGTGACGAAGTCGGGTGGCGACTCGGCGCGCCTCGTCGAGTTCGACCTCGGCGACCGCACGAACGAGCGCGGCCGCCCGCTCCGCACGGGCGCGCTGCCACGACTCCTCACGCGCCTGATACGTGCGGATGGCCCGCAGAAACTCGGCCTCAGAGAACTCCGGCCAGTAGGGCGCACAGAAGTAGACGGCGGCTTCGTTCCCATTCGCATGCCACGGGAGGAAGTTCGAGGTCCGCTCGTCGCCGCCGGTCCGAACGATGAGGTCGACGTCGCGGAGCGGCCGATCGTACAGCCGGTCCTCGACGGTCTCGACGCCAACGTCGTCGGGGTCAAGTTGGCCCATCGCAACGTCGCTCGCGATCCCCCGCGCGGCGTCGAGCAGCTCCGTGCGACCACCGTACGCGAGCGCGACGTTGAGAATGAATCGATCGTTCTCGGCGGTTCGGCGCTCCGCGTAGTCGACGGCGTCACGGACGCGATCGGGGAGTCGGTTCACGTCGCCGATCGCTCGAACACGGACGCCTTGATCGTGGACGCGGTCGGCGTCGGCGAAGTCGCGAAGCTTGCGCTCTAGCAGGTCGAACAGCGGCTCCAACTCCTCGTCGGGCCGCGAGAAGTTCTCCGTCGAGAAGGCGTAGAGCGTCAGCTCCGCGACACCGAGGTCCGCACACCAGTCGAGCACGCGCTCGGTGGTGTCGGCGCCGGCGCGGTGACCCTCGGGAGCGTCGTCGCCCCGCTTCCGGGCGTATCGACGGTTTCCGTCCTGAATGACGGCGACGTGGGCCGGCACGTCCTCGATCTCGCGGCGAAGATGGCGCCGGTACGCGCGCCCCACGAGATTCTGAAGCCGATGCAACATACATCTCACCCGACACGACCAACGGGTATGTACTTTTATGCTCAACCGGTCCATCGTGCGGGCGATGGACGCCGCATACGTGTTCGGGGTCACGTTCCGACTCGATCCGACAGACGTCGACGTCGACCCCGACCGGTTCGAAACGACGATGGAGCTCCCCGCGAACGAGCCCGGTGCGGACGGGTGGCTGTTCTTCCGTGACCGGCTCTGGCGCGGGGAGATAGGCGACGTATCCGCCTTTCGGCGGCTCGCTACCGACCGGCTCGGGGTTGAAGTTGTCGACGCCTCGTTCAGAGAGCTTCGCACGGATAAGGCGTATCTGGAAGCGCTCAAACGAGCGATCAACGACGACCTCGGGCGGTTCAACGCCGACTCGACCGACGAGACACTGCACAAATACTTCGGATCGTCTGTCCACGTGCGGGAGTGATCTGTCCGACCGTGACAGCTGCGCGCTCCGCAACCGACTTATCAGTCAAGCGCCTATCTCGAGTGAATGCGGCCGTCCGACTACGACGTTCATCTGTTCGATCTCGACGGGACGCTCGTCGACGCGGAGTGGTCGTACACTCGCGGCGTGTTCGACCGTGTTGGCGACCGCCTCGGCCGCTCCTTCTCGGACCGAGAGGCGTACGTCCTCTGGCACGGCCTCGGCGGCCCGCGCGCGGAGAGCCTCCGCGAACTCGGCGTGGATCCAGACGCCTTCTGGCCTGCGTTTCACGCGGTCGAGGACCCGGACGCCCGCGCCAAAGCGACGTACCTCCACGACGACGCGGCCCGCCTACTCGACCACATCGATGAAGTCGGTGGGGGCACGGGGCTCGTCACGCACTGCCAGCGCTTCCTCGCCGACCCGGTGCTCGACGAACTCGACTTGCGCGACCGGTTCGACGCGGTCGTCTGTTGTACCGACGAAACCGGCTGGAAGCCGGATCCGGGCCCGATCGAGCTGGCGATGGCGGAGCTCGGCGTCGACCCCTGTGCCGACCGCGGCTACTACGTCGGCGACGGCGAGAGCGACGTCGGCGCGGCGTGGAACGCCGGTCTCGACGCCGTCCACGTCGAGCGCGTCGGCCACGCGGACCGGGGGCGGTGCGTGCTCGGTGATCGCCGCGTGCGTCAGCTCGACGAGCTGCTAGACGCGTCCTGACCGGGATCTCGATGCTGCCGTAGCGGTCGATCGAAACCGTCGTGACGCACCGTCCGAAACGTCACCTATGACGAAGTGGCTCCACAGCGGTCGACGACGCGATCTGTGTGCCATCCTCTACGACGCCGGCGAGCTCCGAGCACAGCCCCTGAAAAACCGGATCGAATCGCATTACGATGAGCGGATCGACCCCGGTTCGTTCTACGCGACCCTCAACTCGTTGGTCGAGGCCGGGTTCCTCGAGCGACGCACAGTGGGAATCGCCGACGTGTACACGCTTACGAACGCCGGCGAGCGCGCCCTCCGCGAGCATTACGGATGGCTCAGTGCGCTGATCGAAGGCGGCCCGACGGACGACGCGGAGCCGCCGGCGAACACCGACCGGAACCTCAAAGATTAACAATATTCGAGCCATTGGTTATTATATGACAGTCGTAAGCGTCTCGATGCCGGAGGAGTTACTGAATCGAATCGACGGATTCGCAGACGAGCACGGCTACACCGGGCGCAGCGAGGTCGTCCGAGAAGCCTCCCGAAACCTGCTCGGGGAGTTCGAGGACGCGAAGCTGGAGGACCGGGACCTAATGGCGGTGGTGACAGTGCTGTTCGATTACGAGACGACGAGCGTCGAGGAGCGAATGATGCGGCTCCGCCACGAGCACGAGGATCTCGTCGCGTCCAACTTCCACAGCCACGTCGGCTCTCGGTACTGCATGGAGCTGTTCGTGCTGGAAGGCCGATTAGCGGATATCTCGACGTTCGTCGGGAAGATCCGTGCGACGAAAGACACCCTCACCGTCGACTACAGCGTCACGCCCGTCGACAAGTTCGGTGCCGGCGCGGTCGCAGCGGCTGCCGCCGAGGGTGACGGAGACGGCCACGGCCACGGTCATAGCCACGACGACTGACGCGTTCCGCAAGCGCCGGTGGCGACGATGATACTGGTTGCGGGCTGACCTCGATCAGAGCGGTCNCCCCCCCCGGGCTGACCTCGATCAGAGCGGTCGCGGGCTGACCTCGGCCGCTACGACATGCAGTCAGCTGTCGGCGATCACGTACACGAACGGCACGGTAAATCCGACGACGTAGCCGACGAGGTGCGCGAACACGTTGCTCCCGAACGGGACGACGACCAGTGATCCGATCACGCCGGCAGCGATGACGCTCGCACCGGTGACGTACAGCAGCTCTCGCGCCGGGGTCAGCCCGATCCCACCGACTCGGGGACGGCCGGCGGCCGCGTACAACCCGCCGGCGGCGACCGCGGCGGCAACCGCGAACAGCGCGCCAATCGCCGGCAGCGGCGGAAAGTAGCTGACGCCGCTCGGCACGACGTACGCGGCCGCAAGCGACGCGAAGACGACGACGATCGACCAACGGGCGTCCACACCGACGGGTTTGGATCGAGAGACGGAGTCCGACCCAAGACCGTCCGTGCGTTCGGTCTCAGCTGCTAGCGCGGCGAACCAGACGACGACGAGATAGCCGAGCAACGCGCTGTTCACGTCAGAGAACCCGGCGGTCGGTGCGTCTGTCAGGCCGCCGAGCGCGACGATGGTCGCCGACGCCGAGACGAGCGGGACGATTGCGAGGTACGCCAGCGTCACGTACAGGAGGCGTCGCCGCCAGCCGGCGACGACCGACAGCGGATAGGCGACCGCGAGAAGCAGCCAGTAGTTGACGACGTTGTCGAGGAGGTGGTCAGGCGTCGTGTGAACGAAACTCGACGCGAAAGCGGTCCACAGCGTCCACCGACTCTCGAAGACGCTCTCTGCGGCCAACGAGAGTCGCCACGTTTCGGCTCCGGGGAACACGCTCACGGCGACGAGCAGCGTCGGAAGCGGGAGGAAAACGAGCGCGACCTCGCTGAGCGGCCGCGAACGGAGGGCGGCGAGGAGGCTTGCGGACAGGCCTCGGAGGGTCGGCCGCAAACGGTCCGGCTCTTCTCGCTCGGTAGTCATACCCTTCCTACAGATTCGCCGGCTGTACCGTCTCCAACGCGGCCGCGAAGTCATCGTCGGTGATCCCGACCTCGTCGGCGTGGTCGTTGGCCGCCTCGCCGTGTTCGTCGGCGACGCGCTCGATCGCCCGCAGCGCCGCCTCCCGGCAGACGGACGCTATCTCCGCGCCGGAGTACCCCTCCGTTCCGTCGGCGACCGCCTCGAGGTCGACACCGTCCACGAGTGGCTTCTCGCGGGTGTGAACGTCGAATATCTTGCGGCGGGCGTCCCGGTCCGGCTCGGGAACCTCGATATGCGTCTCCAGTCGTCCCGGTCGGAGCAGGGCCGGATCGAGGGCGTTACGGCGGTTCGTCGCCGCGAGCACGACGAGATTCGGGTTGTCGCTCGCGCGGTCCAGCTCCGTGAGCAGCTGTGAGACCACCCGCTCGCCCACGCCGGAGCCGTCGCCACCGGCTCCGTCGCGGTCGGCCGCGATGGCGTCGATCTCGTCGAAGAAGATGATCGCGGGCGCCGCCTGCCGGGCCCGATCGAAGAGGTCGCGAACCGCCTTCTCGGACTCCCCGACGTATCGATCGAGCAGCTCGGGGCCGGCCACTTGAATGAAGTTGACGCCGCTCTCACCGGCGATCGCCCGCGCGAGCAGCGTCTTCCCGGTTCCGGGCGGGCCGTGGAGGAGAATCCCGGTCGGTGGATCGGCGTTGGCTGCCTCGAATAGCGGTCCGTAGGTCAGTGGCCATGTCACGGCGCGTTCCAGCTTCTCTTTCGCCTCCGGGAGCCCCCCGACATCGGCGAAGTCGGTGGTCGGCTGCTCGGCAACGTACTCGCGCATCGCGCTCGGCTCGACGGCGGCGTGAGCCGCCTCGAAGTCCGCTTTCCCGACCGTCACGTCGGCGAGCGCCTCGGCGTCTGTCTCGCGGGCACGGCGGAGCGCGGTCATCGCCGCCTCCTGCGTCAACCCCTCGATGTCGGCGCCGACGAAGCCGTGGGTCCGGCTCGCGATCCGGTCGAGGTCGACGTCGTCGGCGAGCGGCATCCGCCGCGTGTGGACGTCGAGGATCTGCCGACGGCCGACCTCTCCGGGGACGCCGATCTCGATCTCGCGGTCGAACCGGCCGCCCCGCCGCAAGGCCGGATCGAGGCTGTCCACCCGATTCGTGGCGCCGATGACGATCACGTCGCCTCTGGCGTCGAGCCCGTCCATCAGCGAGAGCATCTGTCCGACGACCCGGTTCTCAACGTCGCCGCCGTCGTCGCGTTTTCCCGCGATCGAGTCGAGCTCGTCGAAGAAGATAATCGCCGGCGCCTCCTCGCTCGCTCGTTCGAACACCTCCCGGAGCCGCTCTTCACTCTCGCCTTTGTACTTCGACATGATCTCGGGGCCATCGACCGTGATGAACGTCGCGTCCACCTCGTTAGCGACGGCGCGGGCGATGAGGGTCTTCCCCGTTCCCGGCGGACCGTGGAGCAGGACCCCCTTCGGCGGGTCGATCCCCAACCGGGTGAAGACGCCCGGCTCGGAGAGCGGAAGCTCGATCGTCTCACGGACCAGCTCGAGCTCCTCGTCGAGACCGCCGATGTCCTCGTACGTCGCGCCCGCGGTGTGTTCTTCGGGTGGTGTGGTGCCGCCGCCTGCGGAGCGTCCATCCGTTCCGGGGGGATCGCTTCGGTCGCTTGACCCGGGAGCGTCCGTCGGTCGCGCTCGGCGACCGCGGGTACCGGACGCCTCGCTCTGTCGGCCGGTAGCAGCCGATGTTTTTCCGTCGTCTGCCCCTTCGTACACGACCGAGACGTCCGTCCGACTCGTGACGCGGACCGTCCCCTCGGGAGTCGTCTCGGCGACGACGAACCGGAGCCCGCCGAGCCGCTCGACGTGGACGGCCTCACCCTCGGTGACCGGGCGATCACGGAGGTCGCGGGCGAGCGCGCGCTCAACGACCTCTCTGCTCACGTCGACATCGGCGAGGCGGGCCGGTGCGGCGAGGACGATCCGGTCGGCGTCCTCGACGTCGACGGCCCCGACGGTGACGGTGTCGCCGACTTTCACGCCGGCGTTCGCGCGGGTGTCGGCGTCGATGAGGACGGAGCCGTCGCGGGCGTCGGCGCCGCCCGGCCACACTTTCGCGACGGCGGTGCGTTCGCCGCGGATCTCGACGGTGTCGCCGCTGAGGAGGCCGAGTCGCTTGCGGGAGGATTCGGGGAGCCTGGCGATGCCCCGGCCCGCGTCCCGCTTCTCGGCGGCACGCACCGTGAGCCGAAGGCCGGCAGTCTCGTTCATGGGTTCCGTTTCGGCCGGTGACTCTTTACCTTTACTCGGTCGACGGGAGCGCCGGACCGACCGACGACCGCAACCCCCTTACCTCGTCCGGGCGCTCCGATAGGTATGAACCCGACAGGGCACCTGCGCGGTGACGCGGTCCGCGTCGCCGGCGACGCCCGCCAGCGATTCTACGACTCCCGCGGCTACGGCCGGCCCCTCAAGGGTAACGAGATCGAGCTTTCCCGCGTCGAGGCGGCCCACCTCCTCTTCCGGGGCGACCTCTCGGGGGTCGTCCTCGGAGACGAGAGCGACGCCGGCGGCGCGGTCGGGGGGGCGAGCGGGTCCGGCGGCGCGGACGGCCACGATACCGCCGACGAGGTCGGCTTCGAGCGATTCTTCGTCGCGAGCGCGGCGGCGGCCGACCGCTTCGCGGTGCGATACCTCGTCTACGCGAACCTCCGCGATCGCGGCTTCTACCTCTCTCCCGCCCGCGATCCGTGGGCCGGCGGGGCCGCGGACGTCGCTGACGCAGTCGATTTTATCGCTTACGAGCGCGGCTCGACTCCCGACACGGGAAACGTGAAGTACCCGGTCCAGGTCGTCGGCGAACGCGAGTCGTTGCCCGCGGCCGGGCTCGCCGGCCGCACCCTCGCGGTCGTCGACGAGGAGTCGGACATCACCTACTTCGCGGCCGAAAGCGGCGCGATCGCGGGGTCGACGGCCTACGAGCCCCCGGCGGATCTGACGGGCTTCCTCCTCTCGGACCGCGTCGTCGTCTGGGACGCGCCGGAGGGGCTCTACGAGCGCGGCTTCTACGGGCAGCCGCTCACCGGACGGGCGGCCGCCGTCGAGGACGCGCTCCAGCTCTCCCTGCTCGAGGCCGCGGCCCTTGCCGCCGACGGGGTCCTGTCTCTGTCGGCGTCGGTGGGAGCCAGCGGGGAGTCAGCCGAAGACCGACTCGCGGACGGCGACGAGGCGCGACCCGACGACTCCGCCGCCGCGGTCGTCGCCCGCGGCCGGGCAGTCGAGGGCGAGCGGTTCGACCGCCGGCTCGCCGTTTATCAACGACTCCGCGAGGCCGACGCCGTGCCGAAGACCGGCTTCAAGTTCGGCGCCGACTTCCGGACGTACCTCGACGTGGAGACCGTCGACGACCTGCCGCACTCCGAACACCTCGTGCGCGTCGTCGAACCGGGCCACCGGTTTTCGCCCCGAGAGCTCTCGCTCGACGTGCGGCTCGCGGGCGGGGTCCGGAAGGAGATGGTGTTCGCGCTCGTAGGGACCGGTGACGAGGGTGGCAACGGCCGCGCCAGTGCCGGCGACGGCGACGACGACCGCGGTGCCACCGACGGCGACATCGAATGGCTCTCGATCGGCCGTCTCACCCCTTGATAAATGCCCCCGTCAATGAGCCATTCCAACTACCAAACTGCCGCCGACACGTACTGATGCTGGCGGTCGAACACACCGCCGGTGTCATGTACTGCTCGTCTCAGCGGGACTGAGACCTCTCGCGGGGCCATGCTCAGGCCCCGGCCGCCCACTCTGGACATCGACCGGCAGGCGACGCGAACCGGCACATCGGCGAAAACCCACACGGGACTGTTAAGACCCGTTCGCCGCACCGACCGATCCCCCCGGACAGTCGGCCGACGTCGCCTCGCCTACCGGTCGGAGTCCCTCTCGAGATAGAGTTCGATTACCGAACGCAGGCCACACACGCGCCTGCTACCGCCGTCGGTGCCGCAGAGGGCCGTCGCGCGCACAGCGCCTGAGTAGCGTCCCACTGTGACCGGCGTCTCACGGATACCACCAATTGCCTTCGAAGCCCCGAACAGGCAGCGTTTCCTGCGATTGAAAACGCTAAACGGTCTTTTTATTGTAGAGACCGAAACCCGCGTGATGAACCCAGGCAGCGTCGACGGCACACCCGACTCGACGCCGATCGCGGAAAGCCGCGATCTGCGGGTAGTACTTGAGGTAGAACGCGGCGGTTCGTGTTTTATCGATGACCTCGACGGCGACGTGATCGACGTCGACGTACGAGTTGACGACGGGATTTGCCAATCGGAAGTGACGATTTGTGAGGCCTCCGAGGCCGATGTGTCGAGCGCTGAGACCTGCCAGCCAGCAACCGGTGCTGACACGGAGCGTGTCGTGACAAAGTATCACACTGACGAGGTCTGTGACCACTGCCCAACTGCGGTGTTCTCGGCTCACGGCTGTATCCCCCACTTCCTGCGTGAGGGCGACGGCTCGTTTTTTGTCAAGACGTTTCTTCCCTCCTCGGCAACCGTCTCTGCACTTGTAAGCGATCTCACCGAAGTCGGATCAACTGTTCGATTAGTGAGCATGACACATACCGGAACCGGTGAGGAGCTCACTGAAGAGATATACGAGGTCGATGTCTCGGTGCTGACGCCGAAGCAGCGTGCAGCACTGCAGCTGGCGATCGACTCCGGCTACTACGAGTCTGGCGATGAGCCGTCGATGGCCGCACTGGCCGAACAGTTCGGTATTACGACATCGGCATTCTCACAGCGGTTGTCCCGCGCTGAACAGAACGTCATGGGACAGTTTTCCGACGACTGATCGCCGGTCGGCCATCCGGAGGTCCCCGCATCGAAGGCAGTCGGGGACCGTATAGTCACCGTCCTCGCTGCTCGCCGATCGACGAGTGGGCCGCGGTCGTGACTCGATTCAGGGTCTGAACAGCCCAGCAGTAAAACGGCGACCGAGAGGTCGCTTCGACGCGTTCACGGAACGACGGAATCCATTCGTAATGCTCGTCGTGGAACCGGGCGTACTCGGCGAGCGACGAGGTCTCTAAGAGAAGTCCGCCGTACTCCAACAGCAACGAAATATGATCTGCCGGGTAGGCTGCCGGTATCTCGGCGTCTATCGCCTCGTATCGCCGCTGCATATCGCTGGCTGGCGGTCCAGCGAGGATGCCTCGCTCGTCGCCGTCCCACCACGCCTCGTAGGCCGATTCGGCCGGTGGTGCGTACTCGCCATCGAACGCTTCGAATGTCCGGAGATACGCCTCTTGTGGTGACTGCTCAAACTCGGGCGGGGATTCAACAGCTGCCAGCCCCAGTTGTTGGGCACAGCCTTCGATCGTCGTAGCGAGTGTGCCGTCATCGACGGCCGCGACGAACGCGTCGTCTGGGTGTTGAAAACACGTTGCTAACACTGTGTACAGGTCTGCGTATCGTTGGTTCATTTGTGAGTGGCGAATTCCGGAGCGATTAGACCGCGACTATCGGCTGTTGGACCGCTGTGAACACCAATAACACCCGGAGCATGAACGAGCCGGCGATGACCAGCCCGAACTTCATCGTCGTCACGCGCTTCGTTGCCAGCATGCTCGCCTCGTCGGCCAGTTGTTGTGCCGCCGAGATAGCCAGCGGTGCGAGCAGGCCACCCGCAACGACCCCGACAAACAGCAGCAGGCCGACTCCACTGGTGAGGTTGGTCAGTGTTTCGGATGCAGTGAGACCGCCGCTCGACAGCGTGTACAGCAGCGCGGCAAGCACGCCGATTTCGACGACAATCACCGCGTCGTCGAGCTTGGCGAAGCGGTGGACGAGACGGCTGTCGAGATCGTGCATCTGGTAAGTGACCGCGATGACCATCGCGATACCAGCCGAAAACCCACTGGCGACGAACAGCGGCGGCAACAACGCCTCGTTCCACAGCGGAACGTTCCAGCCGACTGCGCTCAACAGCAGCGCGGTGTAGATGACCAGCAGGATCGCCAGCCCGACGCCAACGACGCTCGTCACCTTGCGAGCCAGACCAGTTGGCCGCGTGAGGTCGGCCACGCGGTCGACCAGATCAGTCAGTCCGAACCCAACTCGGTCGACGATGTGTCTCGGCAGCCCACTTGCGTCGTCGACAGCTTCCGTACCGAAGGTGGCCCAGATCATCCGAGCCATCACGACCACGCTGAAGGCGACGACAACCCAGGTGCCGATTGCCATCCACGACGACCAGTTGGTAAACCGCACCGGGAACATGAACGCCCGCAGGAACGGCCCCGACAGATGTGCCAACAGCGTCCACGAGCCGGCGACAATCGTCGTGAACGACAGGGTCCATCCCCAGCGGGTGACGACACCGTAGCCCTCGCTGTTGGGGTTGCAGTCACCGAGCCACTCAGTGATCGACGCCACCAGGAACGCCCCGCCAGCGATCCCACCTAAAAAGAGGTAGATCGCCACGAAGATGTCCCAGTGGCCCGACCCAACCCACCAAGCTCCTGTTAGTATCATAGGGTATCACGCCTCGTACGGGAACGCATCGTCGCCGTCCCTGTCCGCTTCAACGATGACGTTTGCCGGTTCTTGAGCGAACGCTTTCATCGCCGACGCAGAGGCCTGCTCTTTCAGTTCGCTAACTGGCCCGGCCTTGATCGCGTCGCCGACGCAGTTGTCGACACATGCCGGCGTCGATCCGCCATCTTCCTGTTTGCTTCGTGGCGGCACGTCGTGGCCGCCGCCGGGGCCTTCGCCGAGACACAAGTTACACTTCGACATGATTCCGCCGTCGTCGTAGGTGGGTGCGCCGTACGGACAGGCCCACCCACAGTAGTGACAGCCGATGCAGCTATCTCGGTCGACAGTCACGATACCGTCTTCCTCGCGCTTTTCGATCGAGTTGCACGGACACACCTTCTCGCAGGGCGCGTCCGCACAGTGCATACACGACATCGATATCGGGAGGGAACTCACGTCCGGGAACGACCCTGTCGTGACGTTCTTCACCGTTCGCCATTCGTCCTGATCTGAGTCACGGCCGTGTCGTTGCGTACACGACACCGAGCAGGCGTGACAGCCGATGCACTTCTCGGTATCGAAGTAGAACGCCCACTGTTCTCCCATGTTAGACACCACCCTCGACATCGACCGCAATGTGTCTGTCCGGCTGTCCCGTGATCGGGTCCATCTGTTCGGCGTGGAGTGTCATGGTGTTCATTCCCTCGTAGTCCTGCTGGGCGGAGCCGGCTCCGAAGCCGTATTCGCTGGTCACGAAGCCGGGACGGATTAGCTCAGTGACGTGGGCCATGAGCTCGCCGCTCCCGGTCGCCGATTTGACGGTTACCATATCGCCGGTCTCGACGCCTCGCTCGTCGGCGTCGACCGGATTGATATGGAGGTAGTTGCCGCGGTAATCCTCGTCGGCAAGGTCGTTCTTCCGGGCGAACTGATCGAGCATGCGGTCGATTCCCTGATCGCTGCCGTGCGAGAAGAACACGGACCGGATGTCGAAGAACTCCAGTGGGTACTCCTCGCTGCGTTCGTCGCCGTACGTTCCCGGCGCCTGCCATTCAGGCGCCGTCCCCATGCCTGCCTCTTCGGCGGCTCTGACGAACGGCTGAACCTGATCGAGATCGAAGCTGAACGCTGGGCCCTCTTGATCGCGCCACTGCTCATAGCCGTACTCCCCGACAAGTTCGAAGTTCTGCTCGCCACTACAGAGCTCTTCGAGAGTGAGGTCGACCGCCGACAGCTGGTCGTCGATAAACGCTTCGTGATTCGCCCACGGGAAGTACTCACCCCAACCCATCGCCTCGGCGATCCCCGTCAGGATCTCCCAATCGGGTTTTGTGTTGAACTGCGGCTCAGTGGCGGCGTTGCCGCCGATGACCCACTGACGTTCGCTGTAGGCGCTCCAAGATCCGGTACCGACGGTATCTTTCTCCAGCTGAGTTGCATCCGCGAAAACGACGTCAGCGTTACGTGTGACACCGTTCCAGTAGGCGTCGACGGCGATGACGAGATCCATCTTTTCGAGGGCATCCATCCACGCATCCGCGTTGCCGTCTTTCAGCGGCATGTCGTGGTGACAGTAGATACCGTTGATATGGCCGTTGTCGACCATCTCAGGCACGAGGTTGTGTGCGATTCCCTCGACGTGACGGAACGGGTAGTCGCTGTACTCGTCGTACTTATGGAGGGCCTTCTGCTTGTCCGCAGCGTTGTTCGGGAGGTCGACGCCCTGGATCGTCTCGGAGGTTCCCTTTTCCTCGGGTGTCCACTCGCAGACTTCGAAGGGGTCGGCGGTCGGCGTTCCCTTCCAGAGTCGTAGTCCACCGGGTCGGTCGATATTGCCGACCAAGCCGTTGAGCGCGGTGATGTTCTGACAGGCTTTCAACCCGTTTGACTGCTGAGCCGTCCCGGTCCAGATCGAGATTCCCGCCCGCGGGGCCGCCTCGGCGAACCCGCGGGCGATCTGCCGGATTGTGTCGGCTTCGATCCCAGTTATCTCGGCCGCCCATTCGGGCGTCTTATCGGCGACGGCCTCCTGATAGGCCTCGAAGCCGTACGTGTGGTTCTCAACGAACTCGGCGTCGTAACGGTCCTCCTCGATGATGACGTGGGCCATCGCCAGCGCGAGCGCGCCGTCGGTTCGCGGCTCAATCGGCAACCACTCATCTGATTTCTCAGCCGTCTCGGTGTACTGCGGGTCGATAGTGACCAGTGTCGCGTCGTTCTCTTCGATGGCTTTCAGAATCCCTTTGGCCTCGAACTGCCCAGCAAACGCCTCGAGCGGGTTGCGACCCCACATGAGAAGATACTCCGAGTGCTGGTAATCCGGGATCCGGGTGTTCGACCCGACGCCCATCATGCCGCCGGTGACGAACGTCGGTCCCGCACAGACGTGGACGCCGCGACCGATCCGCTCTGGCGTGCCGTAGAGGTCGCGCCAGATCGTTCGGAAGATCGGCGTTTCGGCCCAGCTCCCGGCGTCCAGAAACGTCTCGGCGCCGTGTTCCTCGTCGAACTCCTGAAGCCGCTCGGCGGTGTACTCGAACGCTTCCTCCCAGCTCGCTTCCCGGAGTTCGCCATCCACCCGGACGTACGGCTGTTTGATCCGCTCGGGGTCGTGGGTTTTGTCGAGTTGCGCTAACCCCTTTGGACACAGCGTCCCCTCGGTTCCGGGGCCGGCACTTCCGCGCGGATTGCCGTCGACACCCGTAATACCGACGACGGTGCCGTCGTCAGTCACGCTGACCTCTTGTGCGCAGTTGTGACAGCACATCCAGCAGTTGCCGAACGCGGTCTCGGCATCGGCGATCGGTGTTGCCGTTCGGTCCGTCGTCCCGATCCCAAGACGTTCAGTCGTGTCTGACACGCAGCCGCCGAGAGCCGCCGCCGTTGCCACACTTCCACCGGTTTTCAGTAGCGAGCGGCGGGTCAGCCCGTCCCCTGACTCGCTACTCACGGCTCATCACCGCTGCAGGCGTGTACTCGTCGCCGAACTCTGCGATGAGCTCGTCCTCGTACTTCTCGTGGAACTCCCGTTCGTCCAGCTCGCCGTTGGCGACGCGCATGGCGTCGATCCCCATCCGCCGACCCAGCTCCTGATCGTACGGACAGTCGTCGGGGACGTCCGATAGATCGTCGACGATATCTACCGGAGTGGTGTCGGTGTCCGCCTGACTCAGTTCCGACGGTGCAAGGTCCGGATCACTCATATCTATCTATCTGTTCACCTCCCCAGTAGGCGTCACTCTCCAGTGGTGAAGGCTTTATACACACCAATCTAAGGCATAAAAATATTATAATTCATCCGCCCGGACGAACGATAGCTGATAATTAAAACCTTCTACAGTTGAGCCACAGAGCGATGGGGAGGCGGCCCGTATCTCGTAGCCATGAGCCAACAGTATCAGTCACGGAGCGTCAAGGAAGTATTCACCCTTCGGTGTGCCGCCTCACGAGTTGAACTCCTTCGTCTGGGTGGTGCACACAAATGACGCCGCCGGCACCATACAGCTACGAGATTCAGTTCGACGTTATCGGCGCCTGTCGAAGCGAGTACAACCGCTGGCTCGCACAAAACAGCGTCACGTGGGCGAGTCACGACGCCGTTGCGAGCTTTCACGTCCACCGCAACAGCGACAGGGAGTCTCCCGAAGTTCGGTTGATCTTCGGCTTTCAGTCTGCCGAGAAGCGAGGGGCGTTCGTGAACAGCAGCGTCCATACCAGCGCGAAAGAGGCACTCACAGAGGTTACGGCCGGACTTGAGGCCCACCTGTGGGAACGATCCGGTATTCGACTCAGTGACGCTGCCGACCACGAGCCGACTGAACCATCGCCATGTGATGAGCTTCCGCCGATTCCGGAGGAACTGCTGTGAGCAGTTCGATTCGTGAACGGCTGTCGGCGGTCGAGACGCCGGAGCCCCTGATCGACGATGGACACGGGGGGACGGACATCGTCTCGCAAGGACTCGTCGGTGAGATCAGCGTCGACGACGAGACGGCCGCCGTGCCGCTGGCCCTCGGGGCGCCGTACTCGCCGGCCGAGACGGAGTTGGTAGCGGAGGTTCGAGCGACCGTCGAATCGGCCGGTTTCGAACCGGAACTTTCGGTCGACATCGACGACGACACGCCAGCAACGGCGGGACCGATCGTGATTGCGGTCTCCTCCGGCAAAGGTGGGGTCGGAAAGAGCACCATTGCCGTCAACCTCGCTGCGAGTATCGCGGACCGCGGGGCCGCAGTCGGTCTGTTCGATGCCGACGTGTACGGCCCAAACGTTCCCAGAATGCTGGGCGTTCAAGACGAGCCGGTGCGAGCGGACCGAAACCGGCAGATCGTCCCAGTCGAGGCTCACGGGATGAAACTCATGAGCGTCGGGTTTCTGGTCGACGAGGAGCTGCCGGTTATCTGGCGCGGATCGATGGTCGACCAGACGCTCACGGAGCTGTACCGCGATGTCAACTGGGGACAGCTCGAGTATCTGATCGTCGACTTGCCGCCCGGAACCGGCGACGCGCAGCTGACGATGCTCCAACAGATGCCCGTGCTTGGGTCGGTTGTCGTTACGACGCCACAAGACGTCGCCCTCGACAACGCTCGAAAGGGAGTTCGGCTGTTCGACGACCACGACGCCGAGGTATTCGGAATCGTCGAAAACATGAGTGCGTTCGTCTGTTCGAACTGCGGTGAGAACCACGAGATCTTCCGGGCCGGCGGCGGGGCGAAGCTGGCCGCGGAGTTCGACGTACCCGTGTTGGGTCGGATCCCGCTCGATCCGGCCGTCGGAGAAGCCGGCGAAGCCGGCAAGCCGATCGTTCTTGCAGGGACAGCCGTCGCTGACCTGTTCGGTGAACTCGCGGGCGAACTCATGAATTGCGTCGGGCGGCGCCGCCGGCACTCACACACGGCCCGAACGGACACCGGCGGCGACTAGCCTTTTCGACGAACGTACCATTTGTGCGCCGCCGAGTAGTCGGCGAAAGCGGATCGGACTCGCGAGGTCCGCCTCTCGACAGCTATGCTTTCGAGCGACGAACCGGACGACTAACGGTCGGCGGCCGCCTCGTTGCCCCTGATGAGCGACCCGATCCAGTACGACCCGATCGGCGTGATTCGGACGCCGTTTGACGACCCGAGCGAGATGCCGATTCAACCGGCAAGCGAGTCGGCGGCCAGTGGAACAGTCGACCTCGAGGACGAATACGAAGGCGGCCTCGCCGACCTCGAGGGGTTTTCCCACTGCATCCTGCTGTATCATCTCCACGCCGGGAACGACGAGTATACTCTGCGACCGACGCCGTTTCTCGACGACGTTGGCCGCGGGCTGTTCGCCACTCGCGCACCGAGTCGACCCAACCGGATCGGGCTCTCGGTGGTCGCAATCGAGTCAGTCGATGGCACTCGAGTCACCGTCTCAGATATCGACGTGGTCGACGGCACACCGCTTCCGGATAGCGAACCGTTCGTCCCCGAGTGTGACCAACCAGACACCGCCGCGGCGGGACGGATCGACGCGACCGATCGAACGGCCACCAAGACCCGGTCCGACGATCGCTTCGGCGGCGGCGCGTCCGAGTGAGAATCGGCCGCGCGCCTCTCACGACCACCGCCGAACAGCACGGTTTTGTGCCGTCACTCCATGATTCGATCATGAACTCGGTTGCTCCCGCAGAGCTCGACAATCGGTTACAGTCGAACGACAGGCTGTACGTTCTCGACATTCGTCCCGAAGAGCGGTACCGACGAAACGCGATCGACGGGAGCGATAATCTCCCGGTGTACGACGAACTCCGAGGCGGCGACGATGGGGCGCTGCTCGGGCAACTCGGTGAGATCCCTCCCGATCGTGAGGTTGTCGTCGTCTGTAAGATGGGCATCGTCGCGAAACGAGCGGCGACACTGCTCGACGAGGAGGGATACGATGCCACCGTCTTGTTGGGCGGCATGAGCGGATGGTCGGGGTATCAGAACAACACCTTCACGTACAAGCTTCGGTCGCTGTTGTGGAAGCTCCGGTGAGCAGGTGCTGACTGAGGGCAGCCGTCGACACGGTCGTGCCGGTCGCAACCCACCAGAGTGCTCCGGCCTCACCGCCGTCGGGGATACGGTCGCGAGCGAAACGGTTTCAGCGCTCTACACGGAACGAACGACCGATGACCGATCTCCGCCGCCGGGCCAAACGACTGATACTGTACCTGATGGCGCCGGCGTACGTCGTCGCTGGGGTTCTCCACTTCGTGGTCCCCGAGCTGTACGTCCAGATCGTCCCGCCGATCTTCCCCGCGCCGCTCGCGCTCGTCTATCTCTCCGGCCTCGCGGAGATCGCCGTCGGAATCGGACTCCTGATTCCCCGGACGCGACGATACGCCGCGTGGGCGACCGTCGCGCTCCTCGTCGCGATCTTCCCGGCGAACGTCTACATGGCGACTCACGGCGTCGTCATCGAAGGCATGCCCGGCGGCGGCGACCCCTCGGAACTCGTCCGCTGGGGACGCCTCCCGCTGCAGGGCGTGTTGATCCTCCTCGCGCTCTGGTACACCCGCCCGCCGGCCGAGACCGAAACGCGCTGAGGCGAGCGGCCAATCGCCGTCGATCCGCGCTACTCGCTCCCCAGCTTCGTCTCGCCGACCGCGTCGTGCCCCTCGATGACCTCGGTCCCGCCCATGTACGGACGCAACGGCTCGGGGACGGTGACCGTCCCGTCCTCATTCTGGTAGTACTCGAGGATGGCGACGACGACGCGGGGGATCGCGAGCCCCGAACCGTTCAGCGTGTGGAGGAACGCCGCGGACTCGTGGTGCTCCTCGCGGTAGCGAATCCCGGCGCGCCGCGCCTGGAAGTCCTCGAAGTTCGAGACCGAGGAGACCTCCAGCCACCGGCCGCCCCGCTCGGGGCCGTCGTCCATGTCGTCGCCCGGCGCCCACACCTCGATGTCGTACTTCTTCGCCTGCGTGAACCCCAGATCACCGGTACACATCTCTAAGACCCGGTAAGGGAGTTCCAGCCGGCGAAGCACCGCTTCGGCCTCGTCGACGAGCCCCTCGAAGCGCTCGTCGCTCTCCTCGGGCCGCACGAAGTTCACCATCTCGACCTTGTTGAACTGGTGGACCCGGACGATCCCCCGCGTCTCGGTGCCGTGTTCGCCTGCTTCCTGTCTGAAGTTCGGCGTGTACGCCTGGTATTTGAGCGGAAGATCCTCGCCGAGCAGGATCTCGTCGCGGTGGAGGTTCGTGACGGGCACCTCAGCGGTCGGAAGCAGCCAGAGGTCGTCGTCTGCGTACGGCTCCTCGTTGGTCCCCTCGATCCGGTAGGCGTCCTCGGTGAACTTCGGGAGCTGTCCGGTGCCCCGCATCGAGTCGGAGTTGACGGGAATCGGCGGGAACACGTCGTGATACCCCTGATCGCGGTGCACGTCGAGCATAAACTGGATCAGCGCGTGTTCCAGCCGAGCGCCGTCGCCTTTCGCGACGTAGAAGCCGCCGCCGGCGACTTTCGCGCCGCGATCGAAGTCGAGGATCTCAAGCTCCTCGCCGAGGTCGTAGTGGGGGATCACGTCTCCCGGAAGCGTCCGGATGTCGTCGAACCCCTCGCGGCGCACCTCGACGTTCTCCGACTCGTCTTCACCGACCGGCACCGACTCCTGCGGGATCTGTGGGAGTTCGAGCAGCGACTCCTCGAGTTTGGCCTCCAGCTCGTCGGCTCGCTCTTCGATCGCCTGCAGCTCCGATTTAAGCTCCTGTGAGCGTTCGATCGCCGCCTGCGCTTCGGCCTCCTCACCGGCCTGTTTCAGCTCACCGATCCGCGAGGAGACCTCGTTGCGCTCGTGGCGCAGGTCGTCGCCGCGCCCTTTCAGCTCTCGCCACTCCTCGTCGATATCGAGTATCCGGTCGAGGTCGACGTCGACGCCCTTGTTGTCGAGCGCCTCGCGGACGACCTCGGGGTTCTCCCGGACGAACTGTCGAGATAGCATTTGTCGTGGATTCCGCCGGGCGACCCAAAACCGTATCGGAGCGTCGCTACCGATCACCACGGTTTAAGTAACCCGACGCGACCCGATACCTATGCTCATCACGGGTGCGGAGCTGGCCGACGGGCGAGTCCGCGACATCCGGATCCGAGAGGGAACGATCGAGGCGATCGAACAGGGGCTCGATCCGATCGCCGGCGAGCGCGTCGTCGACGCCCGAGGCCGACACCTCCTCCCGGGCGCCATCGATATTCACGTCCACTTTCGAGAGCCGGGCGGGAGCCACAAAGAGACGTGGGAGTCCGGTTCGAAGAGCGCGGCCGCCGGTGGCGTCACGACCGTCGTCGACCAGCCGAACACCTCTCCGCCGACCGTCGACAGCGAGGCCTTCGACGAGAAGGCCGCTCTCGCCGCGGGCTCGTACGTCGATTACGGGATCAACGGTGGGGTCACCGCTCAGTGGGATCCCGAGAGCCTCTTCGAGCGCCCGCTGTTCGCGCTCGGCGAAGTGTTCCTCGCGGACTCGACAGGCGACATGGGAATCGCACTCGAACTGTTCGAGGAGGCGCTCGGCGAGGCGGCCGCCCGCGAGGTTCCCGTCACGGTCCACGCAGAGGACGAGACGCTCTTCGATGGATCGGCGCTTGACGGTGATCTCGGCGGCGTCGGAACCGCGGCGATCGCCGACGCGTGGTCCGCCTATCGAACTGCCGAAGCGGAGGAAGTGGCCGTCAAGCGGGCGCTGAAAGCGGGTGCCGCAAGCGACGCGCAGGTCCATATCGCGCACACCTCGACGCCGGAAGGGATCGACGCGGTCACCGAGGCGAGGGCGGACGGAGGCGACGGAGGCGACGCCGACGCTGCTCGACGCTTCACCTGTGAGGTGACCCCACACCACCTCTTTTTATCGCGGGAGAACGCCGGCCGTCTCGGCACGTTCGGGCGGATGAACCCGCCGCTTCGCTCCGAAAAGCGGCGGGCCGGCGTCTTCGAACGACTCCGCGACGGCGATGTCGACGTGGTTGCCACGGACCACGCGCCGCACACGGTCGCAGAGAAGCGCCAGGGACTCGTCGACGCGCCGAGCGGCGTTCCCGGAGTCGAGACGCTGTACCCGCTTCTGTTGGAGTCCGTCAGAAAAGGAGAGCTGTCCATTGAGCGCGTCCGAGACGTCGTCGCCGCCAACCCGGCGTCGATTTTCGATATCGAAACGAAAGGCCGAATCGCCGAGGGGACCGATGCCGACCTCGTCCTCGTCGACCTGACGAACCCGCGCGAGATCGAGGCGAACGCGCTCCACAGCGCGTGCGGATGGACTCCCTTCGAGGGGTTGCAGGGCGTCTTTCCCGAGCTGACGGTCGTTCGCGGCGAGGTCGTCTACGAGCGCGACCCCGCCACCGGTGCAGCGTCCTTCGGTGAGCCGGTCGGACGCAACGTGAAAAAGCCGTAAGCACTCGGCGTCACGAACCGGTCAGCCCTGAGATATCGCCCGCGCCACCGGCGGAACGCATATGCCGCTGCCTCCCATAGTTGGTTCATATCGATGACCATGGGTAGCGCTCACACACTCTCCGTTGAGCCGGCCACCGGTCGCTGTCACCGGTCCGCCCAGCGTGTGACGCGGCGGGAGATCCGTACCAGACCTCGGTGTCGACGAGGGCAAGATGACTGATCCGGGAGAGGGCGGTCCGATCGGGGATGGCTCGGCAAACGCAGATTCTGAGGACGCAGCATCGACAGCTCCCGACGCCGCGAGACGGCCGTCGACCGATCCGACGGACCCTCCGGCGATGGACCCCGCCGACGTCGCCGCGCTCGCCGACCGTGTTGCGGCGAACGTCGAGGAAGTGATCATCGGGAAGCGGGCGGCGGTCGACCACGTGATCGTCACCCTGCTCGCCCGCGGTCACCTCCTCGTCGAGGACGTTCCGGGCGTCGGGAAAACCACCCTTGCAAAGGCCGTTGCGCGCTCCGTCGACGGGTCGTTCACCCGTGTCCAGTTCACGCCTGACCTCCTCCCGTCCGACGTCACGGGCGTCAACGTGTTCAATCAGCGGACAGACGAGTTCGAGTTCCAGCCCGGTCCCGTCTTCGGCAACGTCGTGCTGGGCGACGAGATCAACCGCGCACCGCCGAAGACGCAGTCCGCCCTGCTCGAAGCGATGGAGGAACAGCAAGTGACGACCGACGGGGTGACCCGCGACCTGCCGGATCCCTTCTGTGTGATTGCGACCCAGAACGACGTGGAGCCCAGCCAGACGTACGAGCTCCCGGTGGCCGAAGTCGATCGATTCACGAAGAAGATCCGGCTCGGCTATCCCGACACGGACGAAGAGGCCGAGATCATCGGGCGGATGGTCGGCGAACACCCGGTCGACGCCGTTGAGCCGGTCGCGACCATCGGTGACATCCAGCGCGCCAGAGCGGCAGTCGGCGCGGTCGAGGCGACGGAGGCCGTCAGGCAGTACGTCGCGCGGCTTGCGGTGGATACACGCCAAAACGCCCGCCTCGGCGTGAGCCCTCGCGGCAGTCTCGCGCTGCTTCGAGCGTCGCAGGCGCGGGCTGTACTGGACGGTCGAGACTACGTGATTCCGGACGACGTACAGGCGGAGGCCCCGACCGTGTTCGCCCATCGGATACGGACGGACGCCGGCGGCATCGACGGCGAAGATGTGGTCGCCGACGCGCTCGAACGCGTCCCCGTAGAGTGAGAGCGGATGGCGACGATCACCGTGACGCGCCGGGGCGCGACCGTCGTCGGGATCTGCGTGCTTGCGGTCGTGATGGCGCTCGCGGCGGGAACGCGCTCGCTCAACGCGGTCGTGCTGCCGGGCGTCGTCGCGCTCGCCGCCGGCTACTATCAGATCGCCAGAATCGACGATCCGAACGTCAGGCGGACACGCCCGCCCGACGCCTTCGTCGGTGAGACCCGCGAAGTCACGATTGCGTTTCACGGCAACGACCTCGGTGAGCCCGTGTCGCCGGCGTTTCCCGCGACCGTGTCCGACCGCCTCGACGAGGGGCTGGTCGGACCCGCGATGCCGATCGAGACGACGATCGGCGGTCGGCGGCGGGGAAGTGAGGCGAGCGACTCCGTTTCGTATCGAATCCGGTACCGCGATCGTGGCGAGCGACGGCTCGGTCCCGTGACGGTGACGGGGACCGACGTGTTCGGTCTCTTCGAGCGGCGGACCGTCGTCGATGCCGTCGACACCGCGCTCGCGTATCCGGTGTGCCATCCGATACCGTTGCAGTTCCGCCGGCGACTGTACGCCACCGACGCGGTGGGACCCAGCCGGCGACGTGAGGAGTTCGATCGACTGCGGGAGTACGCCCGCGGTGACCCGCTCCGAGACGTTCACTGGCCGGCGACCGCGAAACACGACGAGATAGTCGTCAAGGAGTTCGCCGCGGAGACGACACACAGTCGAGTGTCGATCGCGGGCGAGACGGTTCGGGACCACGTCGGAGACGACCGCCTGGCAAGCGCGACCGCGAGCCTCGCGCTCTCGCTTCTGACCGACGGGGTTCCAGTCGACGTGACCCTGCCAGCGGGCGAGGTCGCCGCAGAACCCGGACGACGGGGGCGGCGAGCGGTGCTCGAACTCGCCGCACGCACAGGCGCGGGCGGAGTCGCGGCTGACGACCCCGACGTGCGAGTCGTCGCCGACGCCGCCGGGGCGCGATACGAAATGGGCGACCGGAGGGTCGCTTTCGAGGAACTAGTTGGACGCACAGAGAACACCGTGACGGCCAGCGGGACGGACGCAGCAACGGCGGGCTCGACTGGGATAAAGTCGGCCGAGAAGCCGAGCGCGGCGGCCGCAGGAGTCGAGACGAACGAGTTTGCCGGCTCGGAACCACACACGACCGGGGTGTCACACAGATGAGCGAGCGCTCGTACCTCGATCGGAAGCGGGCGGACCGCGAGCGGCCCGCCGGTTTTGAAGAGGGCTCGAAATCAGCGAATTCACCCGGCTTCGGGCCGTTTCGAGCCCTTCCGTCTGGTTTCGCCGATCCGGCGGTAATCGGCGTGGCCGTCGTCACCGCGGCATATCTCAGTGTGTTCTTCGAGGCGACCGACATCGTCGGTGGGACGGGACGGACGGCCGCGGCCGTCGCCGCGACCGGCCTCGCCGGCGCTGTTCTCGCTCGGTTCATCGATGAACGGATCGCCTTTCGGCTGACGGGAGCGCTGTTCGTCGCCACGCTGGCCGGCTACTACTTCACGATCCCAGCGAGCCAGCGCGCGGTGTTATCGGTTGAGAGCGTCCTCTTCGACGTGGTCACCCTCCTGACCGGGCTTTCGGTGCTCCGGCTCGCGCTCGCAGACGTGTGGATCCTCGCAGTCGCGCCGGTGCCGACGTTCCTCGTCGCGTACCTCGCCGGACGAGGGCGACACGTGGCCGCAGCGACGGCTGCCGGCGGGACCCTCTGTTTTCTGGTGCTCACCGGTGATGCAGGAGGGGCAGCGACGCTCGCCGGTATCGTCGGTGTCGCGCTCGCAACCGGTCTCTCGACCCTGTCGACGGCCGGCGATCTCCGGAGCCACCGGAACACGCTCGGAGCCGTGTTGGCGGCGATGGTGCTCGTGAGCGCGACGGTGACCGTGCTCCCGGCCGGCGCGGCACAGCCGTGGGCGCTCAGTCAGGGCAATCCCACCTTGGAATCCACGCTCGGTGCCGACGACGAACTCGAGATCGTCGGGCCGACGCAGCTCTCACCCGAAGTTCGGTACACGATCGAGAGTCCGGTGGCGACGAACTGGCACGCCAACTCGTACGACACCTACACCGGCGACGGATGGGTGCGGTCCGGCGAGCAGTCCCCGTTGGACGAGCCGCTCGACGGACCACCGGGCGAGACGACGACAGTGAACGTCTCAATCGAGCCGGAATCAGAGACGCGAGTGATTCCGGCTCCGTGGCAAGCCGTCGATGTCAGCGGCGCCGGCAGCGGAACCGCACAGGTCGACGACCGGCAGACGATCCGGCTCGGAACCTCGGTGTTCCCCGGCGAGCAGACGGACGTGGAGAGCCGGGTGCTTGACGCGGAGCCCGCCGAGCTGCGGAACGCCAGCGAGGAGTACGATCCGGCGATAGCGGACCGATACACGCAGCTACCCGAGAGCACCCCGGACCGCGTCGGCGAGCGGACCGCGGAGATCATCGACGAGGCGGATGCCGACAACCCCTACGATCAATCGGCGGCCATCGAGCGATACCTGAGTACGGAGTACGACTACTCGCTGACTGTCGAGCGCCCTGACGGCGATGTCGCCGACGCGTTTCTCTTCGAGATGGACGCGGGGTACTGCACCTACTTCGCGACGACGATGGTCGCGATGTTGCGCTCGCAGGGCGTTCCGGCGCAGTTCGTGACGGGCTACACGACCGGCGAGGAGGTCTCGGAAGACCGGTACGTCGTCCGCGGACAGAACGCCCACGCGTGGGTGACGGTGTATTTCCCGGAACACGGCTGGGTCGAGTTCGACCCGACGCCGGCCGCGGACCGCGATCAGGTCCGTGACACGCGGCTCGCCGAGGCGAGAGCCAGCGGAGTCGAAGACGTCGACACCGAGGAGTCCGACGTCGACACGAATCTGGAGTTCGACGAATCGACCGCGGACGCTCCTCTCGCAGACGACACCGAGTCAGCGGCGAGCAACGCCTCGGACGATGAGCGAACGGGCGGGGAAGGCGACGACTCGACTCCGGACGGAGAAGGGGAACTGGAAGAGAGAGACGCCCCGGAAGCACTGTCTCCGGGAGTCACCGTGACCGAAGAAGACGACGGAAGCGGGAGCGGTCTCCCGCTCCCCTCGCGAGAGGCGGCCACCTACTGGCTGTTAGTCGTCATCATCGGGGCCGTCGGGGCGCGGCGCTTCGGAGTGACGACGCGGGCATGGTGCGTCGGCCGACTCTGGCTGCCGTGGTCGCGGGCCACACCGGCCGAAGACGCGCGACGGGCGTTCGAAACGCTAGAAGAGGAGCTCGCCCGTCGACACCGAGAGCGGCGGGTCGGCGAGACGCCGAGGGCGTACCTCGACGCGCTTCGGTACCACGGGGTCGACGACCGGGCCCACGTCGTCGCGGAGACGTACGAACGAGCGACGTACGCCGGAACGGTGACGCGCGAGCGGGCGACTGAAGCGCAGCGAATCGCTCGGCGGCTCGCGTTGGAGGGGCTCCCGGTGGTCGGACGGCCATTCCGGCGGGAGTGAGCCGTTGTGACACACCGACTGCCCCCAGTCGGTCGCACTCCCGACACTATTTAATACGGGCACCATGTAGATTCGGGCGTAATGTCGGAAGTCTGCTCGACGTGCGGACTGCCCCAGGAACTCTGCGTCTGTGAAGACGTCGCGAAGGAGTCCCAGCAGATCAGCATCCGCATCGACGAGCGCAGGTACGGAAAGGAGGTAACGGTCATCGAAGGATTCGACCCGAAAGACGTGGACATGAGTTCGCTCTCATCGGATCTCAAGTCGAAGTTCGCCTGCGGTGGCACCGTCGAAGACGGCGCCATCGAGCTACAGGGGAACCACTCGGGTCGCGTGGAGGATTTCCTCCGCGACAAGGGTTTCAACGTCGCGTGACCGTCACCTGACCGTCCGTCGGTGAGCGGCTTTCTTCAATCCCTGTCGGTGAGTAACGCCTGCATCGACTTCCTGTTCCCTCGTCGATCGCGCTGTTCTCGTCGCTGTCGCCGTTTACGTCGCCGGTGCCGTTTACGTCGCCGGTGCCGTTTACGTCGCTGTCGCCGTTCTCATTGCTGTCGCCGCTTCTCTGCTTGACGGACGCCAAAGGCCAGCCGCCCGCTGACTACACTAACAACGCCGCCCGTCCTGCGACGAACGCGCCCGCCGCTATCAGCGTCCCGTATTTAAATCGTTGCTGCGCCGCCGTCGGATCGTCGAAGCTCTCGTAACAGGCGTACAGCATCACCGTGTCGGCGACGGCCACGATCAGGAGATAGACGAGGCCGAACGTCCCGACGAG
>SL_4KL_010_BRINEDRAFT_10000109_pt1 | contig 35191 bp, 44 predicted proteins | sample SodLak_010_BRINE_2_FD_10664 | JGI IMG/M metagenome (IMG submission 10664) | reverse complement strand
GTGGAACTGTGTATGGCGAGGGAACCATCTTTGCTCCGGGAGCCGAAGTCGATACTGGTGGCAATTTTGGATGGGGAGGCGCAATAATAGCGGATGAGCTAGTGACTGATGGTGGCGGCAATGAAGATATCGTGTATGATGACAATCTGGAAGGCGGCCCTGACATCGACTCGGAAGGCGGCATCCCCGAGATCGTCTACCTCAACGTCGCCAAACACGAGATCGACCTCGACACGTAACGATCGATGCCCCCGATCGAGTACGATCCACTAAACGAAAGCTATTGGATATGTAACTGTTTACCGTATGAGATCGCTTTCTGCTTCCAGTTATTAATTCTTCACCATATGAAATAAACTATCTGGGAACGGTTGATCGATCGGACTCTCTTATCATCAGTACGGTCATCGGCACAGATATGAATCGGTGTCGACTGGAGAGCGACGTGTCGTCCGATCGAGCCCAGGCGGCACTGATCGGTGTCGTGTTGTTGATCGGGATGGTCGCAACCGTCAGCATCGGGATCTTCCTTGTTGCAGGGGATACGATTAGCAGTGCGGAGTCCGAGACGGAGTCCGAGCGAGTCGAGCAGGCGTTCGTCGAGTTGAGCCAGAACATGCGCTCCGTCTCGGCGAACAGCGACGTCTCGCGATCGATGGAACTCGATGCGGGTGAGTTCGGCGCAGTCGTCAAAGAAAACACGAGTACGATCCGCATTGCCGGCGGTGACGTCGACACGACGATCCCCGTTGGCGCGATCGAGTACCAGGGCGACGACGGGACCACGATCGCCTATCAGGGCGGTGCCGTGTTCAGAGAGACCGGTGAGCAGACGCAGGTCGTCTCGGCACCGCCGATCGAGTACGACGACGACGCAGAATCGCTCTGGTTCCCGATCATCAAGACGGTCGGTGAATCACACCTCAATTCGGGAACGGCGACGATCAGCCACCACAGCGTCGATCCGCTCAAACAGACGCGTGTCGTCGAGAACGATACCGTCACGATCGAGGTGTCGAGTGAGTATTATCGCGGCTGGGAGAACTACTTCGAGAGACAGGGTGGGCCATCAGCAGTCACCGACGTTGAACGCCACGGAGACGACCGCGGCACGGTAACTGCCGAGTTTGGGTACAAAGAAATCAGCGATGCGTTCAGCAACAACTCGATCTACGCAACTGATTTCGACCCGCCAGATGGCGAGCACTACGACGATGAGCCCGAGCAGTCGATCTATCCGGAGCTCGACCCCCAGATTGATCGCCTAATAAACGAGACGGAAGAACCGAACGACGAGTATGACGGCGAGGAGATCACACATCTTGGTGCTGTCGACGAAAGGGAGGATGCAACCGATTCGGTCTACTTCGCCGACGAGATCACCGAAGATGGCCACATCGATTTCGATCTCTCGAATGGCAATGCAACGCTGGTCGTTGACGGAGATATCAATGCAACTGATCGCACGATAACTGTCAGCGACTACGAGGAGGGGAACACACTGAGTGTCTACGTTTCCGGGGATTACGACGCCAAAAACGGTGGCGAGACCTGTGTCACGGTGGTCGGCTGTGACGAGAACGAAGACGCGAAAGTGATACAGCTGTCCATGTCCGGCGAGTCGACGGTCGATTTCGGTCCGGGTGGCCAGTCGCGATTCGAGGGCGTGATCTATGCCGGTGGTACGAACGAAGACTGGGAGGAACGAAACGGCTGTGACTCACAGATCTGTGTTATCTCGAACCCCGACCTCTACGGCTCGATACTCGCCTCGTCGATAGATCTGAACAGCGCCGCTTTCGACCTCGAGTACGACGAGTCGCTCCGAGACGCCGACCTCGATATCTATCCGGATACGGATCTCCTGCCCCCACAACTCACCTACCTCAACGTTGCAGAGCACAAAGTGAACGTCGACGGAACCTGACCTACGCGGCGTCGTCGATCGTCGCCTTCACGTCTTCCCACACGTCCGCGGGAGCCTGTTCGCCGTCCACGCGTTCGAGGTCGCCCTGTTGCTCGTAGTGGTCGATGACGGGTTCGGTGTTCTCGCGGAACACGCGCAGTCGTTCTTTGACCGTTTCCTCCGTGTCGTCGTCGCGCTGTTCGAGTCGCGCCTCGACGTCGGGATCCTCCGGCGGGTTGTACTCGACGTGGTAGATGTCGCCCGTCTCGGGGTCCAGCCGGCGACCGGTGAGGCGGTGGACGAGTTCGTCTTCGCCGACGTCCAGATAGAGGACGACGTCGAGATCGGTCATCCCGTCGAGTTCTTCGGCCTGCTCTAGGTTCCGCGGATAGCCGTCCAGGACGAAGCCGTCGGCCTGGGACAGCGCCTCGTCGACGATCGCATTGACGACTGCATCAGGGACGAGTTCGCCCTGGTCCATGTACTCCCGTGGCGTGTCGTACTCCGTGTCCATCTCGGAGATATCCATATCCTTGTTCGCACGGAGTGCGTCGCCGGTGGTAATGTGGTCGACGCCGAATTCCTCGGTGATCTTCCCGCTCTGTGTCCCTTTGCCCGCACCCGGTGCACCCAGGATGAGGATTCGTGGCTGAGCCATACGGGATCGTTCACCGCCACCACATAAAGGCTTAAAGAATTGGCCACATGGATAGGGGTATGAGCCGGTTCGATGCAGCTGACCCGACGGAACGACGGAAACTGTACGTCGACGCGATTGTGGCCCACCGCGATCGCGGAAGCGAGTTTCTCACGTTGGAGGTCGACGACGACGTCCTCGCTGGCGAGGACGAACCGGGGCCGGATCCGGAGCTGGGTGTGCCGTGGATGCAGTTCGGCGGCGATACGCTCAACCTCGACTGCACTGCCGACGAACTCGAGGCGCTAAAGACGCTTCTCGGCGAGTTCCCGGCGTTCAAAATCGACGATCTCAGCCGACCCGAGGAGGCAGCCGGCGTCAACGTTCGAATCAGCGCCAAAGCCGACGCGAACCGAATCGCCCAGTTCGTCGACGCCGCATTTCAGCGCGTCTACGAGCTTCCGCCGGCGTTTCGGGTCTGGGTCGTCGAACTCTGAGATGTGTGCCGATCGTCGCCTCCCGGCCCGGTCACGAGTGTCGATCCATGCCCAGCGGCGTTCCCGCTGGTCGCGATCGCTCACTCGATCGTGAGCTCGCCGCTGGCACCATCCGAACCCGACTGGCCCTCGTCCCACTCGAGTTCGAACTCGATACTGAGTTCTGCGGGGCCTCCGGAGCTCTCTGTCTCCCGCTCGGCTTTGATTTCGAAGGTTGGCCGTGCCGGGGGGTCCATCGTTACTGACTCCCCGCCAGCAGCGAGTGATAGCTCCCCACCCTGCTCGAGATTGTCAGCGACTGTCCGGAGGTAGTCTGCGATCTCTGCGGTGTCCATCGATCGCTCGAACTTGAAGAGTACTTCTTCTGGCATACGTTACTACAGGCGGTCCCGGGTATAGAATCTGTTGCCAGAACTGAAAGATACTCGATCGATCACCACATCTATCGGATCCGTCGAACTGCCGTCGGTCGGGGGCGGTGACGCCTACTTGCTGGGTGGTCCCCACGTGTTGTAACGACGATCGGCTCCGAGACGGGCGACAGACAAAATACCGTCCGGTCCAACAGTTCGTTGATGGTCCGGACTGGGGGTCACTGGCGTTCGAAGCCCGACTCGAACTGGTCGGTCGATACACTGCAGTGGCCGGAAAGCAGTGGCCCGCTTTCCAAATAGATAAGTGCTCTCAGCAATCATCTTCCATCATATAGAGGTCTTCAAAGAGGTGAACACGATTTTCAACGCAGCCACAACTCCGATGGAGGTGCAAACGCGTGTCGACGTGTTCGAGGAGATTTTTCTCGTCTTCCTCGGACTCGGAACGCTCGTCGGCGTCGTTGTCATCGCCTATACCCTGTACAACGCGTACAAGTATCGCGATGACGGCTCGAGAGACGACGAAAACACACCGACACTCGGAGAGCTACCGACAGGTGGAAAGGGCGGCAAAAAACTGTTCCTCTCGTTCGGACTAAGTGCGATCATCGTCATTTCGCTGGTCATCTGGACCTACGGAATGCTGTTGTACGTCGAGGACGGCCCCGATAACCCAGGCGAGGACGCGATCGAGATCGAAGTCGTAGGTAACGGGTTCGCCTGGTTCTTCGAGTACGAGAACGGGGCAGAGACGACTGGAACGATGCACGTCCCACCGGACACACCGGTCTGGATCGAGGTGACGAGTGGGGACGTCTGGCACTCATTTGGAATCTCGGATCTCCGTGTGAAAGCGGACGCGATCCCGGGTGAGCACGACCAGACCTGGTTCGTTGCAGAAGAGGCCGGTGAGAGCCACGAGATCGAGTGCTTCGAACTCTGTGGCGACCAGCATACGTCGATGGTTGGGACACTGGAGGTCGCAGAGAGCGAGGAGGCATTCGAGGAGTGGCTCGAGGACAACGCTCCTGACGAGAACGGTGACGAAGCCGACGATGACGAAGAAACCGGTGACGAAGCCGATGATGACGAAGAAACTGGTGACGAAACCGAAGACGATGAGGAAGAACCCGACGACGAGACGGAATCGGGAGGTGATGACTGATGAGTGATCTTCCACCAATGACGTCGGTAAAACGGTGGCTCGTCACCACGAATCACAAGGATGTCGGCATTCTCTACCTGGCGACAGCCCTGTTCTTCCTCGTCCTCGGTGGCGTCCTGGCACTGCTCTTCCGTGCCCATCTCTGGGAATCCGGCGGTATCGGGCTGCTGTCGAACAACGAGTACAACCAGTCGGTCACGACACACGGGATGTTGATGGTCTTTTGGTTCCTCTCTCCGTTTGCAGCCGGGTTTGCGAACTACTTCGTGCCATTGCAGATTGGGGCAAAAGACCTCGCGTTCCCACGACTGAACGCCCTGAGCTACTGGTTCTACCTGTTCTCGGGCATTCTCATCGGTATCTCGTTCTTCCAGGGTGGCTCGTTTTCCGGTGGCTGGACGATGTATGCCCCGCTGAACGTGCCAACCTACACGCCAGCGATGGAGGCAACAACTGGGGGTAACGCGACGATCCTTGCGATCATGTTGTTCGTCTTCTCGATCACGGTCGGGACGGTGAACTTCCTCGTAACGATTCACCGATCGCGCGCGGAAGGTCTCGGTCTGTGGAACATGCCATTGTTCACGTGGTCGTGGCTGTTGACCGTCTGGATGATGCTGTTTGCCTTCGCAGCACTGCTAACTGCGTTGCTGTTGTTGGCTACTGACCGGTTGTTCTTGACACAGTACTTCGCGACCGATCAGGGATCGGGGCTGCTATGGGCCCACCTGTTCTGGTTCTTCGGCCACCCCGAGGTGTATATTGTCTTCTTCCCCGCGCTGGGGATCATGTTCGAGACGTTCCAGACCTTCTGTGGTCGGCGTCTCGTCGGCCGAAAATGGGTCATCATCTCGATGGTCCTCGTGGCCGTCCAGTCGTTCCTCGTCTGGATGCACCACATGTTCCTGACGACGATCAACCTGGAAATCAAGACCCTGTTCATGGCGACGACGATCGGGATCTCGTTGCCGTTCGATCTGATGGTCTTTGCGCTGATCTACACGATGATCAAAGGACGGGTGCGGTTTACGACGCCGTTCCTGTTCAGCCTCGGTGCGCTCGTCCTGTTCATCCTGGGCGGGATTACTGGGGTCTTCCTCGGTGCCGTCGTCCTCGACTACGAGTTCCGTGGCACCTACTGGGTCGTTGCCCACTTCCACTACGTGATGGTCTCGGGCGTGACGGGACTGATCGCCGGCCTCTACTACTGGTGGCCGAAGATCACCGGGAAAATGTACTCCGAGGCGCTGGGCAAGCTCAACTTCGCGATCTACTTTATCGGCTTTAATCTGCTGTACTTCCCACAGTTCATCGCGTGGGAGACACCACGCCGTGTCTTCCACTATGCAGAAGGTGTCCAGATCTATCACCAGCTCTCGACGGTTGGTGCGTTCGTCTTTGGCCTGTCGTTCGTCGTCATGTTCGCGACGTTTGCCCACAGCTGGCTCCGTGGGCCCGACGCTCCCGACAACCCCTGGGAGTTCTCGCGAACCGCCGAATGGGCAGTCTCCTCGCCCCCACCGCTTGAAAACTGGGGCGATCGACCGAGCTACGCGAGCGGTCGTCTCGAGTTCGTCGACGACGCGAAAGCGGCGACCGACGGCGGTGTCGCCACAACTGACGGCAGTGTCGCCACAACCGACGCAGTGACACACGAGGAAGAACACGCCGACCACGCCAGTATCTGGCCGCTTGGAATCGGCCTTGGCACGTTCGTCTTCTTCCTCGGCTTGAGCGGTATAACGCCGTATTTCGCCGAGTTCGCGTCCGAACGCGGTGCCGAAGGGATCACCGACATGGGCGAACCCAGCGTGCTTTACCCGGCCATTCTCGCACTCGGGGTCGCCATCCTCGGCTACACGCTGTTCAAGTTCGGCAAAGAGCAGTTCCACGTCCCCGAGATGGCCGTCGCCGAACGCTGGCCGTTCGAGGGCGTCGGCAACACGAAGTTCGGTGTCTGGGTGTTCCTGGCCTCCGACGTTGTCGTCTTCGGTGCCGTGATCGGGGCGTACATCTTCATGCGGATCCACATGGGCTGGACCCAGTGGGAGACGATCCCGTTCGCCTCCTGGCCCGGCCTGTTGAACACGTACGTGCTGTTGACCTCGAGTTTTACGGTCATCCTGGCACTCGTGTTCGCCGAACGCCAGAACAAGAAGGGGCTGCTTGGAGCGATGGGTGCAACGTTGTTGCTCGCACTCACGTTCATGGGCGTGAAAGCCTACGAGTACGCCTACAAGTTCAACATCGGCGAGTACTGGTGGACCAGCATCGAGCACTCGATCTACTTCGTGACGACGGGGCTGCACGCGCTGCACGTTATCCTCGGCGTCCTGATCGCGCTGTTCATGATCTACCGGATCGTGAGCGTCGACGCCTACCTCGAAGACCATCGGCCGGTCGAGTTCTTCGGACTCTACTGGCACTTCGTCGACATCGTGTGGGTGTTCCTGTTCCCACTGTTCTACCTGATGTAGCGATCGATCGCTACATTTTTTCTGAGTGATCGAGTGGCGCTAGTCTGGCGCTGTCGTTCCATTCCCGTTTCGTCGATGTGACTGTTCTGCTGCCGTCTGGCTGACGTACTGTTCTGCTGCCGTCTGGCTGACGTACTGTTTTGCTGCCGTTTGGCTGATGTGACTGTCTGACGCCACTTCGCCGACGTGACTGTCTGACGCCACTGGCCACCGCCATCGACCTGGACCCGCGGTCTGGACCTGCGGACCGATCGACTCCCGGACGATTGGTTGCAACCCGGCTTTCGGGCCAGTGAGAGTTACGTGGCGAGAACGGAGGCCGGATCGATCGGTGCGCGTTTGCGACGAGCGTGGAGACGGAAGCCACCGCCACGGTGATCGATCGCCGGTTCGGCTCGTCAGTCGACGGCTGGGACGGTGTTCAGCGATCGACGATCCGGGCACCGAGCAGCGCGACCAGCGCCGCGAGGAGCCCGATCGTCACGAGGAGTGTCGTGCCGACGAGGCCGAACGGAGGAGAACTCTCGGTCTCGGTGGCTGCCGACTCGCGTTCCTCCGTCGTCGCCGGACCGGAGTCGTGGACAGCCCGCTGGGCAGAGAGCGCGTCGGCTGCTGCGCTGGCGTCGACGATCCCGCCACCGTACCGCGTCTCCCGATCGACGCCCTCGGCGACGGTCGCGTTTTCGGGGAGCCAGACGGTCTCGGTCACCGCTCTGGTAATCGCTTCGGGAGTGGCATCCGGTTCGATCGACAGCAAGAGGGCGATCGTGCCGGAGACGTGTGGCGTCGCCATCGACGTCCCGGGCAGGCGTCCGTACTCCCCGCCGGGGACGGCGCTCGTGACCCCAACACCCGGTGCGACGACGTCTGGAACCGTATACGAGTCGGGCCAGGCCGCCTGCGGTGCCGTCCAGTCGGTGCGATTGAGCACCGTCCCACCGGAGAACTCGGGGATCGAGCCGTCCCTGTCGACGGCACCGACGCTGAGGGCGTCGTAGACGTTCCCGGGCGAACTCGAGGTATCGTAGCCGTCGTTTCCGATCGCGCCGACGACGATCGTCCCGCTTTGGATAGCGTTGTCGACTGGGTCCACAAACGCCTGGTGGGTTCCGGAGACACCGAGGCTCATACTGGCAACGTCGGAATCGGTCGCGACTGCCCACTCCATCCCGGCGACGACCTGGGCGAACGAGCCGCTGGTCTCCGAGAGCACGAGCCCGTGTGCGAGCTCGACGTCTGGTGCAACACCGATCTGCGTCCCGCTTGCCCCACCCCCGGCGACGGTTCCACTGACGTGGGTCCCGTGGATCCCGGAGTCGTATGGCGTCGACTCCGCGACGCGATCGCCGGTGTCGTCGAACTTCGCCCAGCCGCCCGGGTAGGTCGGGTCCGACGGATCTTCGGTGTGCAACTCGATATCCGGGTGGTCGGGATCGACACCCGTATCGAGAACGGCAACGCGAACGCCCTCGCCGCGCGTGTCGTAGGCCTCCCAGACTGCGGGGGCGTCGAGCTGGTCGATCCCCCATGTCGTCCGGCTGGTTCCGGGGTCGACTGTCTCGGTCGTCGTCGCTGTCGCCGGCTCCGGGTGTGACACGACGAAGTTCTCGTGGATCCGATCGACGGCGTCGAACGCGGCGATCGTTTCGAGGGGAACGCGATCGGTATCGACGGTCATCACGACGGCGTTGGTAAGCCAGAACTCCTCTTCGACAGTGATCCCGGCTGTCTCGGCCGAATATTCGAGGAGTGGCTCTTGTGTGTCGGCTGCGTGTGCGTCGAGTGTCGCCTCGACGTCGTCCTCGGGCAGCGAATCGGGGATCGTCGCGTCCTTTAGTCGGACGATGACTTCGATCGTGCCGGTCTCCGAGAGCGTCTCGTCGACGACGTCGTCAGTGGAATCGGCAGCATACCTCTCGCTGACACCACTGTCGATCGAGTCGTCGGCCAGCGATTCGTCGGGAGCGGCCGTCTCGATAGGAGCAGTCGTGCCAGCAGCGATCGGGACGGAGACGAGGGCGACCGCAAGGACGAGTGAGACGAGGAGGACGGCAGCGGGGCGAAGACCGTGATCCGGACTCGGGCAGCGAACGGCCATCGTACCGTTACTGGTAACTCAGAGAGTAAAGAGATTCTGGAGGACGAAACGTTCTTGCCGGGAAGCCACACTAAGGAGACGCTTGATACGGTCGTGCGTAACGGTTTACCGGTCGTCGCTCGCACCGGAGTCAGCGACGAGCAGAAAATGCCTACGCACGACCGTATCAAAAACACACCAGAGCGAGACGTCGGCTAGCCGGCCCAGACGAGCGCGTAAATGAACGTAAACAGAAAGTACAGCAAAAAGACACTGACGGCGGCTTTCACGTGGAACGTAAACAGCTCGAACTGTTCGTCGTCGCGTTTCTCATCGAACGCCTCGCGTTCCGTCGGCGTACACTCCTCGGCGTGGACACGTCCGATATGGAACGTGGCGTAGCGCTCCGATCGGAACGGGCGATCACAGTACGGGCAGGTGACCGTCGGCGTCGCCTCGGCCGGGACGTCGTACTCGACGGTCTGCACCTGTTCGACGGCGACGATCGGCTCACGATCCTGTTTCGTCTCCATTGCCTCGACGGTAGTTGTCGGGTCGGAAAGAAGTGTATATCGGTGTCGGTCGATCGGACACGTGATGGGGCAGGATGCGTCGATCGACGAGTCGACCCAGCGTGTCGGTTGTCTTCGCATCGTCAGTGCAGGCAAAAGCCACTAATCGGGGACGTACGGCGGCTCCGTCCCCGGCAGTGAGACGAGGTAGAGACTGACCATCGTAAAGAAGATCATCACGATGATGAAGGGGTACTGACTGCGGATCGCCTGCAGTTTGCCCGGGAAGAGCTCGAAGGCGACTGTGTGGGCGATCCAGACGGCGAGGATGTGTCCGATCAGGATGCCAGCAATCTCGACGTAGCCAAACCACGGCGTAAGCATGTACTGGGTCGGGTTCGCGGGCGGGTTCAGCGGCGCTGCAAGCGTCTCGACCAGCGACGGCCACAGCGTGAGCGTAAAGCCGGCGTAGTGGGCGAAGTGGTAACCGGCCGCGATCGCAAGCAGCGGTGGCGCAAACCGGAGCGCGAGATATCGCGTCGAAATGTAGGTCTGGGCACGTTCGCGCGTCCGCCTGGCCGCGAGCCAGTAGACCGACCAGAACAGCCAGAAGCCACCGAGCAACAGGCCCAGATAGACGATCGCCGGCGGGATACCGATCCCGACGAGGAATTCGATCGTCACGATGCCGGGTGCCGTGACGATAAAGCCGCTGTAGGTTAGCTCCCAGACGAGGACGAGGATAAACGCGATCGCAGACACGTCGGAGATGACGTCCGCGTCGCTGAGTCGGGCCCCGGGAAAGCGTACGTCGAGGCCGTCGTCGGTTTGCTGGATAGGGGCGACGGCACCGTAGAGACGAAACCATACCGAGATCGGATCGCCGCGTTCGAACCATGAGTCGGGCGAAAAGGCGACGGCACCGCCGATCGTGAACGCGGAGTAGCCGACCACTGCGACCAACAGCGCACCGGGCGAGGAACTCAGCGGGGCAACGATTTCGAGCCAGATGAGCACCAGCAGGGCGGCCACAGCCGGCCACGATCCCAGTCGCTCCGGATACGTCTCGGCGACGAGGCCGTTTGGCAGGGCCGTCGCAATCCGTCGCCACGGGTTTAGCGCGGGCCAGGGGTTCCCAACAGTGTAGGCGACGATCGTCAACAGCGCGCGGCCGACGACGAACGTCAGCAAGACGGCCACGCTCGCAAAGCCGGCGATACCAGGGTTGGCGGCGGCAGTGACGACCACGAGCCCGAGGCCCAACAGGCCGAGCGTGCCAGCAAGCACCGTGCCGGCAGCCAGCAGCCGATCGGTCCGCACTCCGAAATAGCGGTCGTGGTAGCCAGTGATCGTCGCCTGATCGGTGACCAGCATCGTCATGAGTGCAGAGGCACCGATGACGCCGCCACCGGTCGCGAGGTAGAGCCACGTCGGGACCGTCACGTCGCCGCTGTCTTCGGTGAGGCCAACCGCGACGTTGCTCGCGGCGGCGACACCCACGCCGGCGGCGAGCATTACGACCCCGACCGCGAGCCCGACTGCAGTTCGTCGACCGATCGCCGACCGTTCGACCATTGGTGGCTAGTTCGGCTGGCACCCCATTTACGTGTCGTTTCTGCAGTGTCGCCATGGCCGTATCAGGAAGGTATAAGTGGCCGACACCCACATTCAGAACCAATGGGCGATATTCGAACCTACACACTCATCTACGTCGCACTGCTGGTGTTGGGGACGAGCAAGTTTGTATTCTTCGAGCTCGATAGCATCTTCACCTACAACATGGCCGTTGGGGCGACGATGGTCCTTGCAGTCGTCAAATCCTTGCTGATCGCCGGCTACTACCAGCATCTCATCGAGGAACCACGATCGGTCACTTACATGATGATAACGGCCGTCTTCATGGTGTTCCTGTTGACGATCGCGGCGGGCTACTCGATCCAGTAAGCGACGATCCATTTTCTGCTGTGTCGGTTCCGAACGGACTGTACTGACGGCGCGATCTGAGAGTACAAGCCGGCTGTGACCGCTGACACCCGACAACTGACTGCGGCAATCCTATACCGATCGGGCGTTGGACTGCATACAGATGAGTACATTCGCGGGCCCGATCGGCGTTCTGGTCGATGGAGCGCTCTCGCCCGAACAGCGAGGCGCCCTCGAGTGGTGTGGTGCGAACGATATCGATGCGGAGACGGTGGCGATCGCCGATATCGCTGCCGGGACCGAGCCACTCGACACGTACGACGTGTGCTGGTGGCACCGGACCGAGCCGATCGCGGCGGTACCCAACCTTCCCGATAGTCGGGAGGCAATCGAGGCGTTTCTTCGCGATGGGGGTGGGCTGTTGCTCTCCTTGCGGGCGATGGAGGCCGTCACGGCGCTTGGAATCGATCCCATCCCACCGGACGTCTCGACGGTCGAATCGCCAACGACGACGACAGGGCTGCTCTGCAAGGCCGTCTACGCCGACCAGCCCGCTTTCGCCGAAATGGACGGGCTCAGACTCCGGACACGCCTGCCCGAGGGAGACCAGCCGTCGACACGGTATGAATCCATCCTGCCCGAACGCGGCGAGGTGCTCGCCAGTACCCGCCGTGAGGGCACCGACGTTCCACGCGAGATAGCACTGGTCGGCTGGCGGGTCGGCAGCGGCGACGTGGCCGGACTCGGCACGGGACTCCGTTTCGAAGGGCCTGCAAGCGAGGAGACGGAAACCACCCGGACGCGACTGCTCGATGGGCTCTTCGGCGTACTGGGTGGAGACGAGCGGATCGCCGACGCCCGCCCGAAAGACGCCGATGCCCTCTCGCGACGCCGAGAGCAACTGGCCGACGACCACCACCGGCCACAGTATCACCTCTCACCGCCGGCGAACTGGCTCAACGATCCCAACGGATTGATCCAGTGGAACGGTCAGTACCACGCCTTCTACCAGTACAACCCCGCCGGCCCCTACCACGGCACGATCCACTGGGGCCATGCCGTCAGCGACGACCTCGTCACCTGGGAGGATCGTCCCGTCGCCCTGACGCCTTCGCCCGACGGCCCCGATCGAGACGGCTGCTGGTCGGGTTGTGCGGTCGACGTTGACGGGACACCGACGATCCTCTACACCGGCGGTCGTGGCGACCTGCAACTGCCCTGTCTGGGAACGGCGATCGACGACGATCTCACGGGCTGGGACAAGTCGCCAGAGAACCCCATCATCGACACGCTTCCCGAGGAGCCACCGCTGCGATCGACCGACCACTGGCGCGCGGAGTTCCGAGATCACAACGTCTGGCAGGCCGACGACGGAACGTGGCACCACCTGATCGGCTCCGGCGTCGAGAACGGTGGCGGAACGGCCCTGTTATATACGAGCGATGACGGCGACATGACTGATTGGGAGTACCAGGGACCGATTCTCATCGGCGGCCCCGACCGCGATGGGGCGATGTGGGAATGTCCGGAGTTGCTCGACCTTGGCGAGAGACAGCTCCTCCATATCTCGAACTACGAGGTGGTTCGGTACTCTCTCGGGACGTACAATGTTGCTGACGGACGGTTCGAAACCGATCGGGCCGGGCTACTCGACCACGGCTCGTTCTACGCCCCCCAGTCGCTTCGCGACGACGACGGCCGGTGGTTGATGTGGGGATGGGTGAAACCGGGCCGGGACGAAAGTGCCCAGTGGGATGCCGGCTGGTCGGGAACGCTCTCGCTGCCGCGACAGATCGATCTCGACGCTGCTGGCCGACTCCGGCAACGACCCGCGCCCGAACTGACCGCCCTTCGTGAGGCCCACGTCCACAGTGAGACGGTAACGCTCACTGACGAGCAACGGTCACTCCCCGTCTCCGGGAACGCACTCGAGATTCGTGCGGAGATTCGAATCGACGACGCCGACGAGTTCGGGCTGGTCGTCTGTCAGTCGCCCGGTGGGGAAGAGGAAACCGTGCTTCGGTATACGCGCGAGAGCGATCTGGTGGTCGATCGAGCCGGCTCGAGTCTCGACCCCCGTGCGTCGGATACACCGGTCTCGATGCCTGTCTCACCGGCCGACGACCCACTCTCCGTTCGGCTTTTCCTCGATGGCTCGGTGCTCGAATGCTTTGTGAACGATCGGCACTGTCTGACCACGCGCATCTACCCGACCCGCGAGGACAGTGACGGCATGTCGATGTATGCTGCGGGCGGATCGGTCGTCGTCGAGGAGTTCGACGTCTGGCAACTCGGTAGTGCCTGGTCTGAAGCGGAATGACCGGTTCAGCGACCCGCAGTTCTGGAGCCGTACGTCGGCCTGGGCTCGTCTTCAGTATCTACGTGCTCCGTAAGCAGTGGCGGAAGGGATTCGTCGGGGAGCGGGAGGTGGCCGTGCTCGAGCGCGCCGAGGATTCGTGTCTCCGCGCCAGCTGTCTGTAGCCGGAGCGTCGGTGCGAGCGTCCCACCGAAACGCCGCTGTTGTTCGTCGGGCGGAAGCTGTGCGACGTCGTCGAGCGAGAGGCTCTGTAGATCGTAGTAGTTGAAGAAACTCGTGACGAGGATCTCCTCGTTGTGTCGATAGGCAAGCCAGGAGTAGGCCTGGAATGGGGCACTGGCCGGGTTGGTGGCAACCAGTCCGGAGCCGTTCAGCGGCGTGTACTCGCCGCGAAGTGAGTCTGCAACGAACCCATAGAGTGCGTCGTACCCGATGATTCCGGGCGCGAACGTGTGTTCGTGGCTGGAGAGAAAGAGATAGTAGCTGCCGTCTTTGACGACCACGTGCGGTCGCTCGAGCTCCTGGTTCGTGCCAGCGCCCTCGAGCAGTGGCGCGTCCAGTTCCCACTCGGTTGGATCGCCCAAGGGCGAGACAGCCATGCCAACGGAGCCGTTGAAATCGAGCGCACCGCGATCGGCGTCGAACCGATCCTCGCTCTCGGGATCCGGGATCGGCGTGTTCGCCTCGAACAGCAGACACGTCTCGCCAGTCTGTGGATCCTCGAAGAACCACGGATCGCGGAACGTGTAGATCATTCCCCGGGACTGGTCTTCGCGCTCGTAGTACTCGCCGTCTGGTTCGAGAAGGATCTCGTGGTCGAACGAGTCTGGTATCGAGACGCCGTCGTCGGTAGCTGCGATCGAGCCGCCAGCCCCGACGGCGATGCGCTGGGTGTAGGTCAGCTCATCCTCGCCGCGGGAGCCGGCAGCGGTGTAGAACACATAAAGCTCGCCGTCGTCGTACAGGGCAGAGCCGGCCCACTGCCGGGAGCCAAAGGCCGCCCCCTCCTCGAAGATCGGCCCGCCACAGGTCCAGTTGCGACCGTCGGTCGAGTGAAAATATTTGATCGTCGCCACGTCGTGACGTTTCCCGGGGAGCAACGCTGCCGGTGCCGTCAGTGCGAAAATGACGCGGCAGCCGCCGATCTCGGCGATCGAGCCATCCCGCTCTCGGAGCAGCCAAGTATCCCAGAGGTGGAGGTCGGGGTCGGTGTCTTCCTCGGGCGGGTAGACGATCGGCGCAACCGTCTCGTCGGTCCGTTCGATCCCCACAGCCTGTGAACGTCCCCACTGGGGGACCTCGTGATCGGTGCGCTTTCCGTCGCCCATACCTCGAATTCGTAACCTGGCAAAAAACCGTTTTTGATTTATAACATCTGTTGTAACATTGTCGTTCTACGGTCATTTCGACGAGATGGGACTACGCGACGGTGCCCATCTCGGATACTACACGAACGCCAGTGTGAGTGAGTGGCCCGATCGCTGGCAAACGTGAGACCAGCAGTACAGAGATTGCTGTCGCTCGATCGCTTGAGTCACAAAAAATGCGTATCGCAAGATCGACCGGCGACTCAGCTCAGCCGAATTGTGACCGTGCTGTGGTCACTCTTTGCCGCCGAACATCTGGCGCATCATCGGGTGCATCTCCATCATCTGCTCTTCGGCGATCTCCTCGTAGAGCTTGTAGGTGATGGAGACGGCCAGCAGCAGGCCAGTCCCGGTGACGGCACCGATCGTCCCGAGCATGTTCGCCCAGACGGCAAGCAGGCCGACGAGTGCACCACCGATGACGGTCACCTGCGGGATATACCGCTCCATGACCTTCTCGATGACGCCGACGTTCTGTCGGAAGCCGGGGATCTGCATGCCGGAGTTTTGGATCTGTTTTGCCGTCGCCTCCGGCCCCATGTTCGTGGTTTCGACCCAGAAGATGGCGAAGATTGCGCCACCGATGATCATGAAGGTTAGATCGACCGAGATTCGGACGGCAATCTGCCAGACTTCCGGGCTACCGGCAACTTCGCCGGTCCACCACATCCAGTCTTCGGGGGAGTAGATCGGGGCCGTGTAGTAGAAGAACCCTTCCACTGGCTGGCCCTGGTCGTTGTACGTCCCGAGCCACGACGGCATCGCAGCCCACTGACTATTGAGGATCTGGCCCATGAACTGGATGTTCGCCTGCAGTGCACGAACGAGGATCATTGGCAGGACGCTCGCGTAGATGAGCTTCACGGGGAAGCGACCGCGAGCACCCTTGACCCGGGCGTGGCTAAGCGGGATCTCGACGCGGACCGACTCCGCGTAGACGACGATACCGAAGATCAGCAGCGTCGTCAACAGCGCGATAATCTGGCCCTCGCCGAGCAACAGCGTGTTCAGTCCGTCACCGGCGAACACCGAGCCGACAGCGACCTCACCGATGATGATCTGGTACCAGTCGTAGAAGAATCCGCCATCTGCGGGCTGGACGAATCCGGTGACGAGTCGCTGGCTGACGCCGGCGATGATGAACAGCCCGATCCCGCTGCCCACGCCCCACTTGCTGACGACCTCGTCCATATAGAGGATGAGGATCCCGCCAGCGAAGATCTGGAGGAACATCAGGATCTGGACCTGCGTCTGATCGAACGTAAACCCGCCGAGTGCCAGAGACGGCTGGGCTGGCAGGAAGCCGCCGGCGAACACCATCGGCAGCGCGGTGAGCGCAGTCATGATGATGACGAGCAGCTTCTGGAGGCCCTGATAGAGGATCTGATCTCGCGGATCGTCCGTATCGAGCCCGAGCAGGTTCGCCCCACCCAGCAGCTGCAAGACAATGCTGGCCGTGACGATCGGTCCGATGCCGACCTGCATCAGCGAGCCGAACTCGCCGGCAAGGATCGCACGGAACTCACCGAAGAGGTCAGTCCCCTCCCCGGCCATGCCGAGCAAGGAGATGTTGGTTAGGAAAAAGTACAACATCAGGATGCCGGCCGTCCACGCCAGCTTGCGCTTGAAGGGGACGTGCCCCTCCGGACGGCGAACTGTGGGCATCCTCGTCAGGACCGGTTCAGCGGCTTCCTTCCATCCCATATGTTAGTCCTCGTTCTGTTCTGGGTCGTCGCTGTCGGCCTCGTCAGCGTCCTGGGCACGCTCGGAGACGACCGCTTCGCCGCCGGCAGCCTCGAGTTTCTCCTCGGCTGTCTCGGAGAAGGCGTCGGCCGTCACCGAAAGCGAGTTGCGGACCTGTCCCGAACCGAGGACTTTGACGATGTCGACCTCGTGGCCGTCCTCGACGATATCGCGAGCGTCGAGTGCGTAGCCATCGTCGGTCTCTTCGGCCTCGCCTTCCGCGACGTAGAGGATCGCGTCCTCGTCGAGTTTCTGGACGTCGATCTCCGCGACTGAATCGCGGATGTCGTGTGGCCGTTTGAACCCGTGTTTCCCCTTCGGTTCGTAGTTGTGGAACTCGTGTTTGCTCCGCCCGGCGCGACCGCGGCCGCCACGATGGCCCGCACCGCGTCGATTCTTGTGGGTGCCGCCGCTGTGCGTGCGCGATCCGCGCTGGCGTCGTTTTTTGCTCGTCATTGTTATCGCATCGATTCTAGCAGGTCGTTAATCTGCTCCGTTGTATGTTTTCCGAGTTGGCCGCCGTCGACGGTCGGCTTCTTGATCCCGTCGTGACCGCCACGCGGTGGGTGCAGACGCAGTGTCGGCGAGAGGCCGACCTCACGCAGCGTCGTCTCTTCCTCTAGGAGTGCACTCGCAAGCGCACCGAAGTCATCGTACTCGGTATGCTCGGAGAGCCACTCCTCGTCGACATCCGACTGGCTCCCTTCGAGCGGTTCGGCACGTTTTGCAAGCACCGCTTCGAGCGTCTCCGCCTCGGGTTCGCCGACAGCAACGTAGTCGTTGACTTTTGTGACCATCCCGTCGTAGGCGTCCGTCTCAGGGACGAGCGCACAGTGGTTGACGCTGTGGATGTTGAGCATCTCCAGGGTGTCCTGGATATCCTGGTTGCGGTTTACCTCACCGCGGACCTGAATGACTGCTCTCATTGGTCAGCCACCTCGGCTTCCTCTCGCTTGCGATCGGGACGACGCTGTGGATGGCGCGACTTCGAGGCGTTCTCGAGTGCGTTGAACGTCGCCTTGGCGAGGTTGACCGTCGTTCGGGTGTTGCCGTGGCTCTTCGTCCAGGCGTTTTCGATGCCGGCGAGTTCGATCACCGCACGAACGGTATCACTCGCCGCAAGTCCAAGCCCTTCGGGGGCGGGGATGAGTTCGACCTCGACGGAGCCGGCTTTCCCTTTCGTGCGTCGGGTCAGTGAGTGGGGCCGATCCGATCGGTCCTCCCACGAACCCGAGCCACGTGGCACCTGGATGATGTTCAGTTTCGCGATACCGATCGCCTTCTGGATGGCGGAGCCGACCTGGTCGTCGCGGCCTTCCGCGTAGCCGACGAAGCCATCGCGGTTGCCGACGGCGACGACACAGCGGAACTTCACGCGTCGTCCGGAGTCGGTCATTCGCTGGACCATGTTGATGTCCAGCACTTCGTCGTCCAGTCCGGGAAGGAGCTGGTCGACGACTTCGGGTTCTTTGAGAGGCAGCCCCGAGTTGAGGGCGGCCTCCATCGTGTCGATGTCACCCTCCTGGACCTTCCGGCCAAGGCGGGTGACTGGCTCCCATCCTCTGTCGTTGTAGTTACTCATTCGAGAATCGCCTCTCGTACCGTATCGAAGTGTTCTGGTAGGTCGGTCGCGTCGAACTCACCGCTGTACAGCGGCTCATCGAGCTGTTCGGCATACTCGGCGACGTGTTCGCCGCGAGTTCGCGACCAGTCTGCGAGCACGCTGTCGTTGTGGGGAATCTCGAGGCCAGCGTCGATCGCTCCCTCCTGGACGGCGAACACCTTGTTACCGGGTGTTGCCGTGTTGAGACCGATATCGAGAACTGCTTCCTCGATACCGGCTTCGACGGCCCGCGTGCCAGCCAGCAGGCCGGTCAGGTAGGCTGCAGAGATGTTCCCCGTCGGGGCGTCCCAGCCGTAGTCGTCGAGGTCACTCGAGTGTGCACTTGCAAGTGTTTCGTCTCCCTGAGGTCCGGGAGCAATCAGCTGCGCCGTAGTATGCTTGTTGCTCTTGCGAGCGACGAGGCGTGGTTTGCCCGATTTCAGCAGGCGCAACCTCTGATGGTAGTCCGTTCGGACCTCACGGCGACGGCGCATCGGAACGTTGTATCGTGGTCCTGTCGCCATTAGTTGTCACCGTAGTTGTCGTCAATGTAGTTCAACAGGTACCGGACGCTTCGGAACTCGCCACCGCCGGCCTTCTTGTAGAGCTGGCGGTACTGCGTCGGCGTCAGCTCGCCTTTGTCGCGGAGTTCACGAAGTTTCCGTCGCTGTGCTCGAATCTTGTTTTGCCACTCGTCTTTCTCGTTCTGGCGTGCGCCTTTCTTGCCGCGGCGCTTGCCTGGCCCCTTCTGGTGACCGTAGGCGCGTTTCGCGTTGCGCTCTCGGGCACGGCCACGAGAGTTGCCACCGGCCTCCTCGGCCTGAATACGACCCTCGTCGACGAGTTCGCGGATCTCGTCTCGCGTGATCGCCTCGGCGATATCCGCCTGGGCCTCGGGGTCGAGCCAGATCCGGTTCTTCCCGACGTCTAAGACGTCAGCTGCGAGTCGTTTCTGTGCGGAAAGATCAGTCATTTGGTTCCACCTCGACTTCTTCGTAGGTCGGGTTCAGGACGCGAACGCCCTGGGCTTCGGCTTCCTCTTCGATTCGCTCGCGCTTTCGCGCACCGACAGCCGAGGCGATTCGGACCGCTTCCCGATCGCCGTCGACACCCTCGAGGTCGTTTACGTTCTCGACGTACACTTCCTCGAAGCCGCTTGGGTGTTTGCCACGGACCGCTTTCGGCGTGCGGAAGCCAGCCTGGACTTTCGGCCCCTTTCCTTTGATGCCACGGCGCTGTTTGGACAGCTGACCGCGTGGTCGACGCCAGGATGTGGGCGTCCGCTTTTTCTTGTGGTAGTCTTGCCGGTTGAACTGCGGTTTGCCGACGCTTCGGCGGCGGTTGAGCAGTTTCTCTTCGGCGTCGGAGAGCTCGGGCGTCTTCTCGGTCAGCCCGCGTGGCTGTAGTTCGGTCTCGACGTCTTCGTCCGGCTCTTCGTCTTCCTCGACGCCTTCTTCTTCGATCTCGGCCTCGGTGTCGTCGGTGACCTCGAGGTCGCCGACGTCGGCCTTGATACGCGCGGCGAGCGCGTTACCGACGCCATCGGCCCCGGCCAGGTCGTCCTGGCTGGCCTCTTTGACGTCTTCGATCGACTCGAAGCCGGCGTCGCGCAGCGACTCCGCTTTGCTCGCGCCGACGCCGCTGATGTCTTCGAGTTCCTGTGGTTCGTCGTTGTCGTCTGCCATCTATCAGGCACCTCCTTTCGCGGGTTTCTCGGTGATGTAGACTCCGTCCTGGAAGACACGGGTGTCTTTGCCGCTGACGCGTGTCAGTTGCTCGATGTCTGCGGCCGTCTGCCCGACGTCCTCTTTATTCGGACCGGACAGGACGAGTTTTTCTTCGCTTACATCGACCTCGGTGTCACCGTGGATAGTCGTTCGTCGCGGTGCCTTTTCGCCGAGGAAGTTTTCGATGACGACTTCGTCGCCTTCGGCGCGGACCTGCATCGGGAAGTGAGAGTAGAAGACTTCCATCTTGTACTCCCAGCCCTCGGTCACGCCGTGGAAGGCGTTTTGGATGTGGCTCTCGAAGGTGCCGACGGTCGCGTTCGTCTTTGCGTCCTCGGACTCGCTTTCGATTGCCACTGTGTCATCGTCCACCTCGACGGTCACGTCGGGGTACCAGAGGCGGCGGGTAACGCTGCCATCTGGCCCGTCGACGGTGACGTCGAGATGGTCGACCTCGACGGATACGGATTCGGGTATTTCCAGTTCAACTCGCATGGTTAGTAGACGTATGCGATCACCTGGCCGCCGATCCCCTGCTCACGAGCCTCGTAGTGGCTCATGATACCGCTGCTCGTCGTGACGACGAGCGCACCGAAATCTCGAGCGGGGAGATAGCGCTTCTCCCACTTCTCGAAGTCGTCGGCGCCTGCGGCGTAGCGGGGCTTGACGGGGCCACACTGATTGATCGCTCCTTTCAGTTCGATCTCGAACTGACCGGCTTTGCCGTCATCGACGTACTCGAAGCCGTCGATGTACCCGCGGTCGTAGAAGACCTCGAGTACGCTGCCGATCTCGTTCGAGGCGGGCGTTACCTCGTGGGTCAGATGTCCGACACTCTCGGCGTTGTCGAGCCCCGAGAGCGCGTTGCTGAGTGGATCGTTTCCGGTCATGTTATCGATACTTCTTGAATCCCATGTCGCGGGCGATTTCGCGGAAGCACTGTCGACAGAGGTTGATGTCGTACTTGCCGACAAGCCCCTGTTTGCGGCCACAGCGCTGGCACGTCTCTAGCTGGCCGGTCCGTTTTGCCGTGTGTTCGCCCGTGCGATCGGTTTCGGTTTCGCTTTCACTCATCTGTAGACTCCTCGACGGTGACGTCGAAGTTCGACTCGAGGAAGCGAATAGCGTCCTCGGGCGTCAGTCGGTGGCTCGACGGAATCGATCGGGTCGCCTTGTGTCGCTTGGCGATGCGGTAGCCCGGACGCACCAGGTTGACGGTGACATCCAGCCCGTAGATTCCGACGTTCGGGTCGTACTCCTGGCTTGGGAACTCGGTGTGCTCTTCGACACCGAAACTGAAGTTCCCGGTATCGTCGAACTGCGACGACGAGAGCGAGGCCAGTGGGAGCGACTTCGCGAGGAAGTCGGCAGCGTCCTCGCCACGGAGGGTGACCTTCGTGCCGATCGGATCGCCCTGGCGGATGCCGAAGTCTGGTTCGGTCTTTTTCGCCAGCGTCCGGACGCTTTCTTGGCCAGTGATCTCCTCGATGATGTCCTCGGCTTTGCCGAGTTCGCGGCCACCGCGGCCGACGCCCATGTGGACGACGACTTTCTCGACGCGTGGCTCGCGCATCTCGTGGAACTCGCCGTCGGGCTGGGCGTCACTACTCATCAGCATCACCCGCGCTCACGGCGTCGCCGTTTGCGTCGTCAGACGACGAGTCGCCGCCGGTAAAGTTCTCGTCGATAACGACGACGTACTCTTCGATCGTCTCGAAGTCCTCGCCGTCGTCGTCGATTGCCGAGACGGCGACCGTGTTCGGGCCACTGCCCGGCGTGACGTCGATCGTCTCGACCTCGCCGATCTTGCCGCCGTGGTTCCCGCTGACGGCCGTCACGAGTGCACCCTCTTCGTAGGGGAAGTGAGCGACGATCGATTTGTCCTCGTTGTCGACGACGAGCGAGTCGCTCGTGCTGTAGCTCTCCTCGACGATGACGTTCGTGCCATCGTGGAGCGTCAGCTGGGTGTCGCCACCCGGAACCTGCTGTTTGCCCTCGATCTTGCCCAGGCGGCTGCCTGCAGCATCCGCGTCGATTGCAGTCAGTGCGAGTCGCCCACCCTCGTCGGGGAAGACGCGGTAGTACTCCTTGCGGCCGGGGAACGCGATGATGTCGAACATCCCGATCGGACGCTGTTCGTCGTTGATCGGGTCGCCGTTGATGAGGATCGCATCCTCGCTCAGGGCGTAGCGCGCTTCCTTCTTCGAGTCGACGTAGCCGAGGACGTCCCGGAGCAAGACGACGAGCGGGACGCCGTCCTCACCGTGTGGGCCGGCGCCGGCCTTGACGGTGAAGACGTTCGTCTTCCGCTCGACCGGCCAGGACTTCGGTACTGACAGTCGTTTCTGGTGGTTGCTCATTCGGTATCACCTTCGAGCCGTGCTTTGCGACGCTCGTCCTCGAGGTCGAGGTCGACGAGTCGGACGTTCGAGGGGGCGATCGGGCGTGGCACTTCCTCGCCGTCGGCCGTCTCGACTGTCACGTCTTCGACGTGAATCCGTCCGTCTTCGAGGATTGCACGGAGGACCTCGCCTTCCTCGCCGGCGTGGTCGCCCCGCATGACTTCGACGGTGTCGCCCGCGTTGACGCGGGTCCGTCGCGTGTCGTACTCCTCGCGGAGCTCGTCTGACAGCGTCGCGTGGAGCTGTGTCCCTCGCTCGTGGAGGGGCGCACGCTCCGTCTGGTTTCGCTGTTTGTGTGGTTGCGTAGTCATTATACGATCATCGTCGCGGTGGACGCGATTGCTCCGAAGCGTTCTGCGACTTCGCGGGCGATCGGCCCCTTGATTTCGGTGCCGCGGGGCTCTTCGTTCTCGTCGATGATGACGGCGGCGTTGTCCTCGAACTTGAGGCGCGTGCCGTCTGGCCGGCGGATCGATTTCCGCTGGCGGATGACGACAGCTTCGAGAACCTGCCGGCGCATCTCCGGGGTCCCTTTCGTGACCGAGACGGTCACCTTGTCACCGATCCCCGCCTTCGGCTGGCGGTTCTTGGTGCCGTGGTAGCCCGCGACGCTGATGACTTTCAGTTCACGCGCGCCAGTGTTGTCGGCACACGTGATCAGGGAGCCCTTCTTGAGGCCCTGCGTGACGTCAGCTTTCATTGCCTCCATCACTCATCACCCTCGTCTGCGGCCGCGGCGAGGTCTTCCGCCGACAGCTCCGGCTCAGGCTCGGCCTGGCCCGTGATCTCGGCGACATCCGCTGCAGTTGCTTCTTCAGTTACTTCAACAACCACGTGCGATTTGGTCTTCGACAGTGGTCGGGTCTCTGCGATTGTGACCGTGTCACCGACCGAGAGCGGCTCGAGCACGCCTGGCACGTGGGCCGGGATGCGCGAGCGTCGTTTCATGTAGCGGTCGTACTTCGGGACTGCTACATCGTACTCTCGTTCGACGACCACGGTCTTTGTCATGTCCGTCGAGACGACCTGCCCTTCGAGGGTCTGTCCTCGAACGGGAAGCTCGCCGTAAAACGGACACTTCTCGTAGTCGTATTCCTCCGGGTTTTCGGGTTCCGGAGGGGTTTCAACGTCTAATCCTATTGCCATGGTGAATCACCATTCGTTTCCGTGCGTCGGGCGGGCCGTGAGAGCAGCCGTGATCCATCGACCGTAACGTAGGCCACGTCCTCGCCAGCACTGTCCGGGGCTCCCGATTGCTCGGCATCCCCAGGTTGGGTATCGGCCAGTTTGGACGCGGTCCCCGACACCTTCGTGGTGTCGGCGGCGTCATCTGTGATCGCGAACTCGAACGTCGAGCCCGACTTCGGTACCATAACGACCCGAGACTCGCCCTCGTCACGTACCTCTATCGACAGGGTGTTGGTCGTCTCGATGACGACACGCCCCGCGATGCCGACCCGCGATCGGTCGTCGCTGTCGACGACCCGTACGGGGAGGCCATTGAGTTCGTGCCGTGGCAGTGTCTCGGGTGTCAGTGGCATTGGTTACTCGTCGTCTTCGTCGCTCTCGAAGTCGCCTTCTTCGCTCTGGATCGTCTTGACCCGGGCGATCGTCCGACTCAGTTCGCCGATTCGGCCCGGATTCTCCGGGGCACCACCGGCTGCGAGGACGGACTTCTGGTTCAGCAGCTCCGTCTCGAGCTCTTCGAGTTCTTCTTCGCGCTCGATCGGCGTCATGTCGCGAATCTCTTCGACGTGGAGGATCGCCATCAGGCGTCACCTCCCTCGTCGGCGTCTTCGGACTCGGCGTCAGCCTCCTCGTCCATTTCGGCGACGAGTTCTTCGGCTTCCGCTTCGACGTCCGCTTCGAGTTCGTCCAGATCCTCTTCGATCGGCGACTCATCGGGGACCTCGACGTCCTCGTCGGCGACGTCCGCAGTTTCTTCCTCGATGACCTCCTCGACGACGTCTTCGTCGAGGTCGGCCTCGGTCTCGGCGGCCTCGTCGGCTGCAGCTTCGGCGCCCTCGTCGACGGCCTCGGCCGCTTCCGGCTCACCCTCGAGTAGCTCTTCGACACCCTCGACCTCGTTGGCCTCGACGGCGTCGGGAACGAGCTCTTCGGGGTCCATGTCCTCGTGGACAGCGAAGTCGTCGGGCAACTCCGCACCTGGTGGGATGATCTTTACGTCGACACCGATCGTGCCGAGTTTCATGACTGCAACGCCCTGGCCGTGGTCGACGACCTCTTCGGCGGGCTCGCCGTTGTGCTTGATGTAGCCACGGTTGAACTTCTCGACACGCGATCGGGCGCCGGTGACCTTCCCCGACAGGACGATCTCGGCACCGAGTGCGCCGGCTTCCATGATCCGATCGATCGTGGTGTGACCGGCTTTCCGGAAGTACCAGCCACGCTCTAGGGCGTTGGCCAGTCGATCGGCGACGATCCGTGCGTTGAGGTCGGGTTCGTCGACCTCCTGGACGTCGATCTGGGGGTCCTCGAGGTTGAATTTGTCCTCGAGAGCCGTCGTTACTTTCCGGATGTTCTCGCCACCTTTGCCGATGACCATCCCCGGTTTCTCCGCTTTGAGGACGATCTGGGTTCCCATCGGCGTTTTGGCGACGTCCATACCACCGTAGCCCGCGCGGCCGAGCTCTTTTGCGAAGAACTCGTCGATCTGGGACCGCTGCAGGCCGTTTTCGATAAACTGGTGTTCGTCAGCCATTAGTTATCACCCTCGGATTCGTCCTCGTCAGTCTCTTCGACGACGATCTCGACGTCGACCTGTGGCGTGTTCCAGGCGGATGCACGCCCCATCGCGCGGGGCTTGCGACCGACCGATTCGCCGACCTTGTGGGCAGCGACGTGGACGATCTCCATCGAGGAGCCATCAAAGCCCTGATGATCCGCGTTTGCCTCGACGTTTTCGAGCAGGTCGAGGAACTCGCCGGAGACTTTCTCCGGGTACTTGCCAGCGTCCCAGCCGTCGATGTCGGAGCGGTGGCCCGCGCCGGCGTTGTGGGACTTAAATGGGACCGATTGGGTCTTGTCGATTACATCCTGGAGGTAGTCCTGGGCCTCCGAAACGGTTCGGCCCTTGAGTTCGCGGGCAACCTCCTTGCTGTGCTTGTTGCTCATGTGACGCTCCCGGAGCATCGCTTTCGCCGTCTGGTCCGGATCCGCGTCGACTGAGTAGTTGATTCCCATACGATAATCACTTCAGTGGGACGAACTTCGAGGATCGAGTCGCGCCGATCCCTGCCTGTCCGTGTTCGACGGACGTGCGGGTCAGCTGGAACTCGCCGAGATAGTGTCCGATCATCTCGGGGTCGACGCGAACGCGCTCGAACGACTGTCCGTTGTAGACCTCGAAGGTCAGTCCAACGAACTCTGGCAGGATCGGCATATCCCGCAGGTGCGTTCGGATCGGCGCGTTCGCCGTCTCTTCCTCGTCTTTGCCGCGGGCTTTCTCGAGAAGCTTCTCCTTCTCGATCGAGAGCCCACGCTGGATACTTCGCCGCTTGCGAGCGGGCAGCAGTTCGGCGACTTCGTCGAGCTCCATTGCCTGCAGCTCGTCGAGCGTGTGGCCACGGTAGGTGAACTCACCTTCGCGGCCGGTTCTGTACTCCTGACTCATTTGTTGCCACCTCGGCCGGTACTGCGCGAGGCGATGTCACCCACTTTCCGTCCCGGCGGGGCGTCCCGCGAGATGGACTTGGGTTTGCCGGGGTGTTGACGGCCACCGCCACCGAAGGGGTGGTCGACGGCGTTCATCGCGACACCACGGACGCGTGGGTACTTCGTCCCGCGCGATCTCATCTTGTGATACTTGTTTCCTGCCTTGACGAACGGCTTCTCCGTTCGACCGCCACCGGCAACGACGCCGATGGTGGCACGGCACTGTGGATCGAGGCGCTTGACCTCGCCACTTGGGAGCTGGACGACTGCCGCGTTGCGATCGTGGGTGATCAGATCCGCGTTGACACCCGACGCGCGGGCGAACTTGCCGCCGTCGCCCTGATTTGCTTCGACGTTACAGACCGGCACACCCTCCGGAATCTCCGCGAGTGGGAGCGTGTTGCCGGGCTTGATCTCCGCCGAAACGCCGACCTGGATCTCCTCGCCGACGGTGACACCTTCGGGTGCGAGGATGAGTCGCTGGTCACCATCCTCGAACTCGACGGCAGCGATCGGCGCCGATCGGGCCGGGTCGTGTTCGATGTCGACGACCGTCCCGCGGACGATGTCGTCGTCTTCTTCCTTTTTGTGTTCGAGCTTGGCCTTGTATCGGTGCGATGGGGCACGGAACGTCGGGGTCCCGCGGCCACGTCGCTGTCCAAGGATTCGTCGTCCCATTTCAGAACACCCCGATTCGCGAGGCGACTTCCTGGGCGTCGTCCTCGGCCGATAGTTCGACGGTTGCTTTCTTTTTCCCCTTCATGGTCATCTGCGTGTTGACGTTGGCGACGCCGACGTCGAAGCGCTCCTCGACTTCGTCGCGGATCTCCGGTTTGGTCGCGTCCGGGTTGACGACGAACTGGAGCTTGTTCTCGAAGTCCATGTCGTTCATCGCCTTCTCCGTAACCAGTGGGTGCTCGATGAACGTGCTCATCGGTCAGCCACCTCCTCGACGGCGCTTTCGGTCCAGACGGTCAGGCGACCAGGCTGGGCTCCTGGCGCGAGATCCTCCGTGTTGACCTCATCGGCCGTCGCGACGTCCGCGCCGGCGAGGTTCCGGGCCGCACGCGACGGGCCGGTTTCGCTCGACGTGACAAAGAGGATCGATTTGGGCTGTTTGTACTTGCGACCACGGGTCTTGCCGCGACCCGATCGGACGCTGCGGCCCTCGTCTGCGCGTTCGATATCCGCGTCGAGACCGGCTGCCTCGAGGAAGGAAACGACCTCCTGTGTCTTTGCTAGGTCCTCGAACTCGTCGGAGACGACGAGTGGCAACGCGGTGTCCTCGTCGAACTGGTGTCCGCGATCGGCGACGAGTTCTGCGTCGGTCGTCGCGGCGATCGCGCTGCGGGTAGCCAGTTTCTTTGCTTTCGTGTTGATCGATTCGGACTGGTCTTTCTCGGCTTTCGGCGGGTGGGCCTTACGTCCCTTGACAGCCTGTGGAACACGTCGTGCGCGTCCGTCCTGTCGTGGCACGTGGGCCATCCCGCGACCGCTACCGAACGATTCAGCCGGCGTTCGCATGCCAGCGAACTCGTCGGCACCGTAGTCCTGTTTCCGGTTTGCCTGTGCAGTTCGGACTGCGCGGGCGATCAGGTCCGGGCGGTACGTCGTCTCGAAGACCGCCGGGAGCTCGACCTGCCCTGCGTCCGAACCGTCCAGGTCTCGTACTGTTGCGTCCATATGTTATCCCTGGTTGGATGCGGTGGAGACGTAGCGAACCTCGGGATCGAGGCGTGGCTGGTCTCCGGGTCGGATCGCCGGGCGGAAGCGCACGAGGCGCTTGTTCGGCCCGGGGAGCGAGCCCTTGATCAGCGTGTACGGCCCGTCGACTTCGCCGTAATTGACGAAGCCGCCGTCGACCGTCGCGTCAGCCCCGTCACCGATATCGACGAGGCGCTTGTTCAGTTCCGTCCGCTGGTGGTAGCCGGTCTGTCCCTGCTGTGGGACCGTCGACCGGACGCGGGAGGGGTTCCATGGACCGAGGTTCCCGATGCGGCGGCGCCATCCCTGCCGGGCGTGTTTGCCCTTTCGTTTCTGGACGCCCCATCGCTTGACGGGTCCCTGGGTTCCTTTCCCTTTCGTGACACCGCTTGCGTCGATGTACTCGCCGGCGCGGAACACGTCGTTCATCACGTGTTCGCCGCCGCCGTCCTCGAGCAGTTCGAGGGCGTAGTCGATGCGATCGTCGACGGAGCCGCCGCCGACGCGTGTCTCCATGACGTCAGGTTTCTTTTTCGGAACCGACGGAACGGATCCGGGCACCGTATGCGTAATGACACGGACGTCGTCGACGCGTCCCTCGGTGAGAAGGCCACGGAGTTCGTCCGTGGCAGCGTCGACGTCGTACTCGTCACCGGGAACGTCCAGAACGCGATCGAGCTCGTCGATGAGCTCGTCGGTCCAGACCTCGGTGACTGGCTTCATTCCGTACGGTGTATCCTCGTACGCTCGCAGCGCAACCGCGCGCATCGGCGGCGTCTCCACGATCGTCACGGGGACGGTCTCTTCCATCCCCTCGGTCGGCGAATTCGCTTGATCGTCGACCATGACGACGTGGGTCATACCGGCCTTGTAGCCCGCGAAACCCTGCAGCGTCGGCTGTCCATCGTCGTCCGGCCACGAGTTAAAGCGTGGGACCTCGCTGGTCGCACGCTGTCGTGGGCCGAACCCGAGTGAGCCTTTGCGTGGTGAATTTGCTTGTGGCATTCTATCACTCTCTGAGTGAGAGGGGAGCGAGCGTGGCGAACAGTGCTTCTTCCGTTCGCACGACGTCGCTTCCCTGATCCGGAACCGTGTTTAGCCAGAGGTCGAACCCCGGATCGGCTGTGGGTTCGACTCCGTCATCGGCCGGCTCGTCCTCGCCGGACGGCTCGATAGCCGATGCCTCGATTCCGAGGATAGCCGGCAGCCCTCTCTCGGGCGCACCGAACGCGACGGTCATCCCGTCGTCTTTGATGCGTCCGGCCAGCGTTGCGAGCCGCCCGACGGTGAGTTCTTCACCGAATCGGGAGGCGGCGATGCGAACGCCGGCGTCCTCACGGCCGAGAGCTGCCTGCAGGTCCGTCCGCTCGACCGACAGCCCCGAAAGGGGCCGATCGACGAGCTTCGCCCGGACCGGTCGTCGCGAAGAGATCCTGACGGTCACGCGCTCTCCCTCGTCGACCGCCATTCCTGGCGGAACGTTGAGGGAGATCGGGTGTTGCAAGCCGCAATTGACCCGGACGCGTTGATCAGGTCCGACCTCGGTCACGATTCCTTGTCTTGACGACCCCGAACCGTCTGATTCGGAGCCGGTCTGTGACATGGCGCGGAGCGGCGGCAAGACCCCGACGTACTCCAGTTCGTCCCGCATCCCCCATACCTCGTTGCGGAGGTACGGCGGCGTTGTGGCGTACCGCAGTACGGTCGTTACGAACCCGCCGTCGAATCGGCCTCTGTCGCCATCCCGATCGGGATAGACGACGAGGCGATCGGCCCGGAAGATCGTCGCCGCACGGGCGATGTATCCGAGTTTGCGAGTTGCCTCGCGTTTGTCCTCGGCTTCCCGAGTGACCGACGACGGAACGAGTACGCTGATGGTCATGCCGTGACGCTTCGGCGCCGCGTCACTAGACTGTAGCGATGTCTTGCCGACAGGGTCCTAAAAGGGTAGCGGATTCGATCTCCGGCTGTGAACGCCTCACACGCTCGAATTCGGGACAGTTAGCCCAAACGATATGTGAACAGATACCAGCCATCGGAGACTGCCACCCGTACTGCTGGTACTGCCACAACAGTCGCGGCTCCACCGGGAGCCCGGTACAGCAGACTGTCGTCCACTGGTATCGGTGACCATTGCGAACCGATCGCAGGACTGTTGTCCGATCAGACTGGCCCCGCCGCCGATCGGTGCCAACGCCAGTCAGTACTGCTCCGATCGGAACTCCCCTGGTGCGCTGCCCGTGCGGGTGACCACCAGCAGACAGTTCTGGTCGCCCTCGTGCATACACCGCTGTTCTTCGATCGTCAGCGGTTCGTCGTACTGCGCTGCAAGCCCGCGTATCAATCCTCTAGCGAGTGCACAGAGGCCCCGATCGGAGCGGTACTCGACGGCGACGATGTTTGGTGAGACGCGTTCGGTTTGCAGCTTCGGTGGGGTAAACGTCGCCCCCGATCGCGCACGCAACGATTCGTGGATCGCCTGTTCGACGTTTGTTAAGACGTCGAGGACGTCCCACTCGTCGTCGAAGTAGATGTAGTACATCTCCATTAGTTCGCCCATGAGGAACGTTCCGAACTCGACGAGGAGTTCCTCCTGGCTGACCTCGAGTTCTTCTACCGCCAACTCGACGATCGCGAACAACTCCGCGTCCGGATACTCCGTCAGCGGGAGATAGTACTCCGTCCGATCCGTTGCCTCCGATTTGAGCTCTCGCCAGGTCGATCGCCCGTGTCGATCTTTGACGAACTCCTGGAGCCCTTTCATAACAATGCCGTGCACGGTTATATTGAATCGAATACGTTGTTGAACGCTTTTAATTATTCGATTGCGTAAATTCGACCTGGTCTCGTAATTGGTGGCGAACAACGTGCCAGCCCGAACGGCAAGCCACCGTCTGCGTATCCATCGGTGGAGAGCGATCGGCCCGCCGTATGCCACGTTGCTCCCTCCCACGGCCAGGTTGATTCGCAATGTTTATACACAAACCCGAGTTAGATAGAGGTGTAACAGGGCGCTGGTAGTGTAGTGGTATCACGTGACCTTGCCATGGTCACAACCTGGGTTCAAATCCCAGCCAGCGCATTTCTTCGAACACAACGTCCACGAGCACCGCCCAGCAGCGGGAGTCTCCATGTTCGGAGAAATTGGATCTGGGTTTGAGTCAGACCGAGGGTCTGCGATCGGGGGTACAACGACGGGGAGTCGCTCCGACCGCTGTCCGCGACGGCTTCCGTCGTCGGAGTATCCGACAAGCTGTTGTTCACGTTTGTACAACTATACTGCCGCCGATCGGCTTTTATACTCACAGAGGGTAGTGTGCCACCGACGATCCAACGGTAAACGGTACTTCCTCCTATGCAAACAGAACGGTCACCAGGCGACGAGACGAGCGGCCTCCAGTACGACCAGCGCAACGACCGCTACGTTATCCACCACGACAGCGACAGCACTGCGACGATCACCACGACGGTCGTCCACGCCCTCGCATCGATCGCGGAGACGGACGTTTCTCAGGGAGAGTTCTCGTTGTACGATAGTGTCGACCCGGACGCACTTGAACGGATCTTCAGCGCGAAGGCCGACGGCACCGAGCGAGCCGGTGGACACATCGCGTTTACCGCACTCGACTACGAGGTGTACGTCTACGCAAACGGTGATATCATCATCTACCCACCCCCACAGAACCGCAGTTGAGACGGACTGTTGTGGTCGTCTCCTGGGGGTCGCCACCGCTCCGGAACCCGATCGTCGGCGGAGCAGCGATCGGGGCGGCTCGGGAACGACGGCGACAGCCGAGGAACTCGTCGTCTTCGCCCACGCGTTCAAAACCAACGGTGCGGTTTTAGGTACCCGGAGACCGTCAACGCCGAGTATGACGGTCATTGCACTGTTGAGCGTCGCACCGGTGATCGAAGACAGCATGGCAAGCGAGATTGCAACGGCTATCGAGGCACTCGACGAGTACGACGTCGCGTACGAAACCAACCCGATGGGAACCGTCATCGAAGCCGAGAGCACGGACGAACTGTTCGCCGCTGCCCAGGCGGCCCACGATGCCGTCGACGCCGATCGTGTAAGCACCGTCCTCAAAATCGACCACAAGCGATCGCGAGCGGGCTCTGCGCAGACGAAAGTCGACTCCGTCGCCGAGGAACTCGGCCGCCAGCCGTCGAACACGGCTGAGTGAGGGTCCCACTAAGCGAGGGTCGGCGGTCGAACGCGCTCGCGACCGAGACCACAACGCTCAATTCCGGCCAGTGACAGATCACACGTATGGAAGAGACGACACTCGGCGTCACCGGGATGGCCTGTGGCGGCTGTGAGGATACTGTCACCGAAACGCTCGACGCAGTCGACGGCATCTCGTCGGTCACTGCATCACACGAAGACGACGAGGTAGACATCGAGTACGACGCGGAGACGGTCGACACGGCGACGATCAGCGACGCCATCGAGGACGCGGGCTACGAGGTCGCGTAGCGATTATATGGGGACGACTGCACACGGCGATCGCGAATCGACACTGGCTGTCGACGGCTCGGCTCCGCCATCGAACTGACAAACTGTTTTAGCGCGGAGGCTGAACCCTTCGGCATGGAAAGTCTCAACCGGATGGCGATCGAGCTGGTCGACGAGGCCCTCGAGTACGCCGAGGAGCTGAATATTGGCGGCTACGACCTGGAAAACGAAGCGACCGTCCTGGACTTTGGGATCGAATTCGACGGCGGCGCGGAGGCGGGACTCCTGCTTACGGAGATTCAGACCGCGGGGATGGCAACCCCGAGCTACGAACTCGGCGAGGTTGCGGGATCGCCGATCCCGTTCGTCGAGCTGACGACCGACCAGCCGGCGCTGTCGCTGCTGTGTTCACAGAAGGCAGGCTGGGAGCTCACCACTCGGGACTTCGAGGGGCTGGGGAGTGGGCCAGCGCGTGCGCTCGTCGCCGAGGAAACGGAGTTTCGCAAGGTCGGCTACACGGACGCGTTCGACCTGACCGCACTCGCCGTCGAGTCGGAGGCGCTGCCGACAGCAGCCGCGGCCGAACAGGTCGCCGACCTCGCGGAGGTCGAGACGAGCAGCGTCTTTTTGCTGGCCTACAGTTCCGCAAGCCTCGTCGGCTCGATCACGAACGCCGCCCGCGCGGCCGAGCTCGCAACCTTCCGACTCTCGGAGCTTGGCTATGATCCGCTCGACATCGTCTCGGCGACGGGTCGTGCGCCGGTTGCCCCAGTTGCAACCGACGAAGCGACGGCGATCGCTCGAACCAACGACGCGATCGCCTACGGCGGGACGGCACACGTGACGGTTCGTGAGGATGCGGACGTCTTCGCCGATGTCCCATCGACGGTCGCCGAGGACCACGGCCGCCCCTTCGGCGAGCTCTTCGACGACCTCGACTGGGAGTTCTCGGAGATGCCTGCGGACCTGTTTGCCCCCGGGAAGGTGACGATCGACGTCCTCGGCGGGCCGACCTACGTCCACGGCGAGACCGACGAGGAGCTGCTCGCCGACTCCTTCGAGCTCTAAACGTGCGGTTCAAGCCAGTTCCGGAGCCGCCGATCGACGACGATGGGATCGGTGCGATCGCGGCTGTCCTGGAGGGGGTTCCAAGGCGTCCCAACGCGCAGTCTGCGTCGGGCCCGGTCGACTGCTGTGCACGGCTCGTCGATCGAACGTCGGTCGCCGATCGGGAGCGAGCCGCCGACTGGCTCACGTTTCTCCGGGCGCTTGGTCTCGTCTGTGAGACTGAAAATGGGTTCGTCCGCGGTAGCGACGACCTCGATCCGGCGGCGATCCGTAGATCGTTTCGTGATCGAGTCTCGCGCGCAGGGGCCGTCCTCGAAACACTCGAAGCTGCACCTGCGCCACTCGACGTGGCTGCCGCCGCCGATCGGAGTGGCACAGCCCGAGCGAGGGCGGGTCGGGAAGACGGTCGACAGGGCGGGGAGCGAGGGATTCTCGACCGTGACCGGGGCAGGGAGCGCACCAAGCGGCTCCTCGGCTGGGCCGTGGCTCTCGACCTCGCCGATCGGGTCGTCGAGGGCGAGACGGTTCGGTTCGACGCTGCGGGGCCGTTGTAGTCACGTACCGCCGATCGTCACTGCTGTCTCGACGACCGCCCGCCGCTCACCCGGCGGACCTACTCTGCGGGTGAGACGTCGGTGACCGTCCCGACACCCTTGCTTCGGCCCTCGCGGAAGACGAACTTCTGTCCCTCCTCGACGAGATACGGGCGGAACTTGAACCGGACGGTAGCCGTTCCCGTATCGCCCGGCAGGAGCCGGCCATCCTCGGGATGGAAGGCGGCTGCTTCGCCGATCGTCTCCAGGTGGACAACGGGCTCGTAGCCGTCGCCGATCCGGGTGGGATGGTTGAGCACCATGACTTCGGCTTCGAACTCCCGGACCGGATCGGGATCCGCCTCGGCAGGTAACAACACCATCCCGCGCTCGATCGCACTCTCGTTGATCCCCTTGAGCGCGATGCCGACGATCCGGCCTGCGCGTGCCGTATCGACCTTGTGGTAGTGCATCTCGATCGATCGGACCTCGACCGCCTGAAAGCGGCCGTCAGGCATCGGACCAATGAGCAGTTCGTCGCCCTGTTCGACGTCGCCGGCCATGATCGTCCCCGACGCGACTGCCCCGACGCCAGTAACCGAGTAGCTCCGATCGACGTACATCCGGAACTGGCCGGTGTCCTGGGACGTTTTGGGAAGTCGATGGAACAGTTCGTCTAAGATCTCGAGGCCGTCCATCGTGATCGCACTGGTCGAGACGATCGGGACGACGCGGTCGCCGATCTCCTCGACGGCGGCGTCGACGCCGTGGCGAGCGACTCGCAGCGGCGATTTGTCGACCTCGCGGAGGAGTCGTTCGACCTCGCGTTCGACCTCGGCGACGCGATCGTCGTCGACGGCGTCGGTTTTCGTGATCGCCACGATCGTCGGGAGCTCCGTCGCCAGTAAGACGCCGAGGTGTTCGCGGGTCGTCCGCGTGGGGCCGTCGTCGGCGGCGACGACCAGCAGGCCGTAGTCGAGTTTCTGCCCGACGAGCCCGCGGATCGTCGTCCGCAGCCACGGCTC
>SL_4KL_010_BRINEDRAFT_10000108_pt1 | contig 35263 bp, 59 predicted proteins | sample SodLak_010_BRINE_2_FD_10664 | JGI IMG/M metagenome (IMG submission 10664) | reverse complement strand
TGCGCCCGCGCCCGCGCACGCGTGAGAAGGGAGCGCGCGCGAGCGAGCGCATGCGAGCGAGTGCGCGCGACCGCACGCGCGCGCGTAAAAAAGCTGTCATGCTGTGCTGTGCTGTACTTAACAACAACAAACTAACTGAATGATAGGGATTACTCTACTTGGGCTGCGGTCTCCCAAGCGGAGGACACGACCGGGGTGGACGGACTTGGTTTCCATCCACCGGCTGCGACAGAGGACGACTGCCCTCGGTCTTACCGTGTCACCGACTTTCACTCTGACACGCCGCCATCCTGCATGGCCCGTTGGGGTGCGTCTCCACACACAGACGAGAGAGGGCAGGAATCGGATTGGGTACCGACCCCACCCGGAAAGGCAGGAATTGGATTGGCTACCAACCCCACCGGGAGGGCAGGAACCGGATTGATTACCGGCCCCACCACAGGTCTGCTCAGTAGGCCGGTCTGGCCCACCGGGGAGCTACGCAAGACGACTTCCGCCGCCCCACGCCGCCGAACCATCGTTCACAGATGGCGAGCGTACAGAGCCGGCGTGAGTCGCCTCACGCCGATAGACGCCAGCCGGGGAGTCGAACCCCGCAAGCCACCGAGGACTGGCGCACCGCACCGCACAGCCTGCACTACTCGTCGTCTGGGTTTCCGCAGAACTCGTACCAACCGTCTCCTTTGTTCTCAAACCAATCCGACTTCAACAGGACCTTCGTGTTCTTCCGCCGCTGTGGTTCGTTCACACCGGTCTGCATCTCGATGAGTTTCTCCGCTCGGTATGTTTCACCAACTACGAGGCTGTCGACCACATCTGCTTTCGCCCCCTGCCACGCGCCGCTGGTGCGCGACCGGTGCTCGACTTTGTTCTGTAGCGATTCAATCTCCGACTCCATGTGGCTGATGCGCCGTTGAAGCGCATGGACCAGAGATTTCAGTTCGGTATCCGATTCCGCTGATTTATCGGTGCTCATGATGGTTTCACGAGCGACCAGCAGATTTAAGGCGAAGGCGCCTGTTGTACAAAACAGGCGTCCTGAGGTATCGTTGTCCTGAAACCTCAGGGCTGCTGGATTCCTTCGACCGCTATCGTCTGAGTCGCTCGACCGTCTATTACCAGCCCGGTTACTTAGTAGTTTCTGTGACTGTCGACGACAGTGCTGTATTCTTCTATGTACCGTCGCACTCACACAGCCCATTCGCACACAGCCACGCTCTCCACGCGCTCCTGTACGCGACGTGTGCGCCGCTGTCGACACGCGACCAATACCACTCGAAAACACAAACGCGCTCAGAGACGATTCTCGGCGATCTGAGAGCAGTGACACATGAGTCGCCTCGGTTGTCGACCGGAGCGCGTTGCGGGTCTGACCAAAGCCAGTACGTTGTCGTGTGGTGTCGAGGTACAGTTTACGAGCAAGCACCCGGCAGGCCGGTCGACAACCGAGACGGAATGGAACTCGCTGCCTACGATGGTAGATGGGCTGAATCGTCCCGCGACGCGCCGTTCTCCACCGGCAGTTGATACTCAAACGCATACTACAAAAAACTATCAGAACTGGCGAAACTCTCGCACCCACTCACAACAGGCCGAAGTATTCGGCTGCGAACATCACGACGGCCAACCCGACCACACCGGCCATGAAGCCACTCACCACACCGAACGAGGCGAGACGCCCCAGTCGACGCAGCCCGTTGTACGCAATCGACCCGGAGCGCGTGATAACCGTCCGCAGCGTGCGGAGTACGGCCATCTTACAGCACCAGTTTGGTGAGCACCCAGTAGGCTGCGAACAGGACGATAAAGCCGAGCACGACGAAACCCATCATCGAGCCGCCGAGGACGGTGCCGATAACGGGCGTACTCGACCCGAGGCTGTTGAGCCGGCTGGTGAACGCCGAGAGGTTGACGGGAACGAGACTGTCGACGCGTCGACCGACACGCCCCGGCCCGGCCTGCATCACGCGACGCACGGTACGCGTGACGGTTCCGAGCACCATCTACAGCATCCCCCAGATGACGTAGGCCAGTACAAGCACACCAACCGCCGCCCCGCCACCGATGCTGGCTGCCTGCGCGCCACCGCCGAACACACCAACGACGGCACGCCCAGCGTTCACCCCTGCGTTCCGTAGGCTCGCAATCACGCCCCCGACCGAGTGGCCGAACGCATCGGCCCGACCCAGTGCCGGGAGTTTACTCTGCCCACGAGAGGCATCTACTGTCGCTTTGTACGCGGTTCGCATCGCACTAATCACTGCCATAGTGTCTCAACATGCCGATGCCACTGACATAAACGCTCAACCACGGTGTCGCACGTCGGACGTGTCGGACACGCGTTTGCGTCAGACGCACCCTCTGAGATACTCACCAAATCGGACCTAACCAGTAACTATAAGGCAAACGGTACGCAAAGATGTACCGTGACGTGTACCACCGCGGTCACGGAACACCACCGACACAGGTGAACTCTCATGGAAAACGACGAACTCCGCAGCCGAATCCAAGCCGCATCGGACGACAACGAAGAACTCCACGCCGCCTACAAAACCGGCTCACAGAACGACATCGACTACTACGTCGCCGTCGTCACGAAACAGCACGACAGCAGTCCAATGCTGAAGCTGCGCTACTTCGCGCTCCACCGCGACAACCCGAACAACGACACGTGGATGAAAAACGGTCTCACCGCGCGCAACGGCGACGAACTCCTCCACAGTCTCGCCAAAGACCTCCAGCACGTCCACAATGGAATCACCGGGGATGACGGCGCGTTCTTCGGCCGCGATCTGACGGAGGAGTAACAATGGCGCAACAGAGCTTCCGTCAGTTCACCGACAGCGTCCTCGCACGCCCCGGCAACTACGCCATCGTCCAGCGCGTCAAGGACGCCGTCACCGGGCTGGCAGACGATCTCGGCCTCACGCTCGACGCGTTCGGCGCGCGCCCGTCCGAACTCGACGACAGCACCGCCGTCGTGCGCTACCAGCACTCGACGGTGTTCGAGTTCTTCCTCGGCGACCGCAAGGACGACGACACCAAAATCGGCGCAGTGCAGTTCCGCACGACGCTCTACACACTGACTGACCCGTCCGACCGCGTCAAGCAGTTCCTCAAGGACATCACGCACCAACGGCTGCACACGCTGTTCAACACTGGCACCTACGACGGCTACATGTCGGGCTTCGGCTTCATCTCGCGCGACGAGAACGAGGAAGCCGGCCACGTCGTCGGCAAGGACGAGATTCCGGCCACCGGTCTCGGTGTGCCGAACTTCGGCGTCGAAGTCTACGACGAACAGGGCGACATTCTCGGCTTCTCGAAGGGCTACTCGATGGACTTCGGCGTCCACGAGTCAGAGGTCCAGACGGGCGACGACGCCCCGGAAGGCGAAGTCTGGGAAGTCCGCTCGCTCAACACAAACGAGAACGCCTACGAGATTGGCCCCGACGCCTACACACCTGCCCGTGAACGAGCCAAGGCGGCGTCAGGCAAGACGGTCTACATCAACGGCATCCCAACCGGCTCGGTCACGACACGCGGTACAACGTGGCTCAAAAAACAGCACAAACAACCCAGCCGCGCAAAGTGGCGGTCGCGCAAGTACCTCACCGATAACACGGGAACGCCGTACCAAGCCCTCTCACCCGGCTCGAAGCTCTACAAGGTCCGCGAGACGGCCAACGGCCTCTACTTCTCGACGGTCAAACCCTCGGATTTCCAAGCAATCGACGCCGCCGATGTCGACCCTGAGGCCACCCAGACCATCTCGACGGAGAAGCTGATGGACTTCTCCGACGACGAGCCAACGCTGTTCGTCGTCACACAGGACGAGGCCGACCCGTGGGCACTCGGCAAGTTCCGCAACTCGACCACGGTCGAAATCGACTACGAGACGCAGTTCACCATCCACAGTACCGCACCGGGAGGTCGCCCATGAGCTACCCGGTGCGCTGCCCGCACTGCGAGGTCATCTTCCGCGTCCACGGCTTCGAGAACTCGTACACCTGCAACGACTGCGGCGGCTGGTTCAACCCGCAGTGCCACGGCATCCACCACCTCGAACAGTCGGAGGGACTCACCAATGAGTGAGCACAGCCGCCCACCACTCGGCCGCTGTGCGGCCTGCGGCCTCATCCACCGCCCAACCGACCACTGCCCAGCAGACCCACAGGAGGCCACCAATGGGCGGCCGTAAGACGACGCTCGACGACTACGCCGACGGCGAGCCACCGGCTGACTTCGACAACCCGCCGATGGTGAACCTCGACCGCTACTACACCACGGAGTTCCGCGTGCCGACCGACCGGTCCAAACTGGCTGGCTGGACGGGCATCGACCGCGAACGCGGCCGCGTCTACATCAGCGTCCGCAAACTCAACAAACACTACTTCCGCAAGTACGACGCGTATGCGTTCTCGACGCGGGTGCTCGCCCGCGCCCAGAACGAGAACGTCGACTACGTCGTCGTCTGGGAGGTCAAAAACGGCCGCACGCACGTCTGGCCGCTCACCGATCTGCTCTCGAACGAGGAAATCTCGTACAACGGCGACGCCCAGAAAATCGCCCCGCTCGACGAGGCCATCGGCACGTGGGAGCAGAACTACCGCCCCATTGTGGAGCAACGATGAGCGCGTACCTCTACGCCTACGCGGCCGCGACAGTCGCCATCACGGCCATCAGCATCCTGCTCGCCAGCCACTACGAAGAACAGGACGACTACTTCATGCTCGTGGTGCTGACGGTCGGCCTCGCGCTGTGGCTGCTCACTGCACTCCTCGAACTCAACAACTACCTACTCACCCAATGACTGCCCCAACAACCCGCATCACCATCGACATCGACTCGCACGTCCAGAACCCACGCCTGCGCCTGCTTCGCGCGACAAACGGCCTACAGCGCGCTGGCGCATACGACGTAGAGGTCGCCACGTCGACCTCCGGCACCGGGTTCCACGTGGTCGGCTTCTTCGACGAGCACGTCCCGCTCGAAACACAGTTCCAAGTCCGACGCAACCTCAACGACGACCCGAACCGCATCCAGATGGACCGCCAACGCGCCCTGCGCGGCCTCCCAATAAACACCATGTGGACGACCAAGGACGGCAACGAGGGCGACCGACAGGTGTTCGACACGGTCGACGACGCCATCGAGTACGCCGAAACCAACTGTCGCACGGACAAACAGCGACTCAACAGCATCCAGAACCACGGTCACAAGGCGATTCGGGACGGCCAAATCCCGAGAATGAGTGCCGTAAATGCCCTATAATCGCACAAATACACGGAAAAACAGCCCAAAACACCCTATTCTTCAAGGGGTTTATATACCTACAGCCCCTATATATACATGTAGAAGAAAAAGAGAGACCAGTGACGAGTATGCGATGCAGACGATGACTCACTCGGAACTCTCTTTCACGCCCCAAACGGCCCACACTGGCACGAACGCTGGTGTGGGCCGTTTTGCATTTCGGGCGCGCTTCTACAGGAAACCAACGATGAGTGGAAACAACACCACCGACGACGACAGCACAGCCAACAACTACGACGACGACATGTTCGCAGACGTATCCATGAACACCGAACCCACCGACACCGAGACCGCAGACAGCATCGACTACGACAACCTCACCGAAGACGACCCCAAAGCCCTCGTGAGCGGCTACGGCGACACGTTCCACGTCATCGGCATGGACCACGGCGAAACGCAGTACGCCAACGACATCCCATCCGAGACGGGCGCACAACTGATTGCCGAGACAATCAATGCTGCACGCGAGAACAACCGCGCAGACGACACGAAGTTCATTGTTGCAGGCGATGAGACCGACACCGACTTCGAACCACCGGAGACGTTCGAGACCAACGCCGAGCGCATCGCACAGGACGACGACGTGCTGTTCGCCATCACGCGCGAAGACCCGCCTGAGTGGGCTGGCAAACTGACCGGCTACGCCGTCTGGTTCGGCATTGGCCTGCTGATTGCTGGCTTCCTCAACGCCGCACACTACGTCTTCACGGCTGTCTTCAACGCCCTGAGCAGAACCAACGGAGACAACCAATGAGTCAAAAACGCGATTCCGACGGCAAGCGACCACGACCGAAACGACCGAACACCAAACTCCACTGGGCACTGCTCGCCGTGGCGCGCTACTTCGAAGAACACGGCGAAGCAGCCCGCGTTCGAGACATCCACCCACGAATCGACAACCTGTTCGATTCGCCGAACACGCTCTCGTCGACGATGTTCAACCTCTACGACATGGGCGTGCTCGACCACGTCGTCGTCATCTCGCCAAACCAAGGCGGCGACAGCGCAGTCAGAACCAACGCCTACTACCCGACAAACATCACCATCGACACGCTCCGCGATCTCGGCGAGCCAGAGAAACTCCCTAATGGCAACCCTGTACCGGACGACTACGACACGCACACCCCAACCGAACGCGTCGCACTCGACGACGAGGTGCCGCTCCCAAGCAACCTCGACCGACCGGGCGTCATGGAATGGTCTGGAAAAGGCGACCGACCGACCGCTGACGACACCCCCTCGCCGAACACGCGCGACACGGAAACCAAACCGGCAATACGACTCAAACCACAGCCACGCACGATGGACGATGATCTGACGCCGGCAATCGAACACAACCCGGAGTTCACCTGCGACAAGTGTGGCGAGACGTTCGAGAACAACGCTGGCCTCGGCTCGCACCGCAAATACTGCGATGGCGAGCCAAAGCCCGAACCCGAACCGTCCAGTGCCCACGAATCAGGAACCTGCCCGGACTGCGGCGGCGAGTACCTACGGCTCAAAACCCATCTGACGATGACTGATTGCGAGCGCAACCCGGACGCCACGCTCGAAGTCGGCCACGACCTCGCCTACATGGAGGACAACTCGGTCGACCTCCTCACCCGACTCTCGTGGGCGGACGTATCCAACCGCTTCTCGGACATCGCCCAACAGGCTGACGACGCGGGCATCACCGAGGCTGCATCGCTCTACCACGAGTTCGCTGCAAAGGCGATGAAACGCCACCTCGCCGAACAACGCTCCGACAGCACACACGCGGACATTATCGGCGACGGCCCGGCACTCAAACTGCTCGGCCACGACACAGAGGCGTTAGAGATGACTGACGAAGGAATAGTCGCCGACGGCGTCACCATCAGCTAACCGACACTTTATAAGGGCGCAGCCCCTATATTATAGTGTAGAGCGACACTGAAAGAAAGCTACGCGTATGCAGTGCAGCCGCGTAGCCCCTGACCGCAACCCCAAGGCCCACACTGGCACGACGCTGGTGTGGGCCTTTTTGCATTTACACTCTCGTAGCCCATGAAACAGGAGAATGAAACAGAGAGTGCCAACTATGGACGACAAGCAAGAACGCATCCGACAGTACGAAGCACAGCCCGACGACCAAGCAACGATATTCGAGTTCGACATGCAACACACCGACACCGAACCCACCGACACCGACGACGACGAACCGCTCCACATGCAAATCAACCCCGACGACTTCTGGACGTTCGACGAAACCAGAGCACAACTGAACAGCAGAGCCGAGCAGCACCACCCAAACCTGCGTCAGGGGGACCTGCTATGACGACTGAGTTCGCCGTCTCCTACCGCATCGCCGAGTACCCGGACCTACAGACAATTTCTGTCGAAGTCGACAACCGATACAGTGGCTCATACGCGTTCAGCCGCGCACTCACGCTTGCGGCCGAGCAGGCGAAAGCCACCCCGACGGAGTTCGTCTCAATCAACAAAACCCAGAGTACGAAGGACAGATGATTCAACCACAGAACCTGCACATCACACTGTCGCAACGCCTCGACGACTACACTGACCACGCCGACTCAATGCACCCAGCACGACTCGGAGTCGGCCTGTTCACCGTCACGCTCGCGTTCTTCGGCGTACTCACGGTCAGATACACCCAGCGCGCACTCCGGCAGGCGTGGACACTAACGAAGACGCTCGCGGTACTCGTGTTCGTCTACGCCGTCTACCAAGGCATGACGACGCTGGTCTCGGTGACTATCTCGCGCACTATCGAATCGGCCGTCGGCAAACTCGTGAGACGCGGCACCATCAGCGAACGCGTCGGCAACGTGCTCACAATCGCACTGTTCATCGCCGCACTCGTCGCCGTGATGGCACTCGTCAAGTGGGCAGTCAGACCAGTCACCGACTCGCTGCCTGACCCCTCACAGACCTCGTTCACCGAGTTCGTCGACCAACAACAGCAAGAAGACTCACTCGACCTCAAACCCGGAACAATGGCTTACGAAATCAAACACGGAGACCGCAATGAGTAGCCCGGACGAACACCGCCAGCAAGCCGCCCAGAAGATACGCGAAGCCCGACACCACGTCGCCGACATCGACCGCAGCGACAAAACCGGCGGAGACATCATCGCCGCTCTCGGTCTCGGACTGCTCGAAGAACTCTACTCCAAAAGTGGAGGCCGCGATGAGTAACCACCGGGCAACCACCGACACGAGCCTCTCGGCCCAACCGGGTGCTCGCTACAGAAGAAGGTAAAGATTCGGATGTTCTGGACTCGACGAACGAAACGCTGGTCGGACCCGAACTTGCTGCCGCCGATGACGCCCGCACCGATTCTCAGACGCACACCACCCACCAGCCGCACCACTACCCAACCACCCTCCACACGTTACCTCAATGCAACACGAAGACCTCATCACAGCAATCGCAAAGTTCATCGAATACATGAATCAGCCACAGAACGCACTCGCCATCTGGATAGCCGCGTCGGGTCTGCTCGCTGGAGCCTACCTCGCCGCACCGATGTTCGCCCTATAACCAACCGCAACCACCGACACAATGTCTAACAACAACACCGCAGACGACACGACTGACGCACAGACACTCGAAGTAATCACGCCCAGCACGCTCGAAACCGCCGACTCACAGCACGACTCGCCGGTCGAAAAGAAAATGAGCGAGCTACAGGACCAACTCGAACGCAACTTCGTCGCCGCCACCGACGACCACCCGCTCGTCCAAACCGCCGGCTCGAAAGAAGCACTCCTCAGCGACACGCCTGTCGAAGTACAGAAACTCCTCTCCGACGGCCTGTACGAAGACTCGGACGTGTTCTTCCGCGAGTGGTTGCAGAACCACCTCGCCGCCGTCACCCGCGAAGCCAAACGCCGCCTCGTCAACGAGTTCGGCGAGCGCGCGCTGTTCTACGAAATCAGACACGAACACGAAGACCTCGACCAACCACGGCTTATCAGACTGCCGAAGAAGACGGCCGACATCCTCGACGCCGCCAAAGACATCGGCTACAACCCGACTATCGAGTTCACACTCAGACACGACGACGGCTCGCTTGTCACCCGCGACAACGGCATCGCAATGACAACCGGCGAAGCCATCGACGTGTGGAACGAACCCGCAGTCTCCGGCTCCGGCGTCGACCTCTCGTCGGCCGGCAACAAAGGCATCGGCTCGCTGACGTGGGTCACTATCGCCGGCACCGACGGCGCAGTCGAAGTCCAAACGCGCACCAAACGCGAAGTGATGAACGGCGACATCGTCCCACAACGCGACCGTGACGGCTACGCGTTCTACACGTTCTTCGGCGGCATCCTGCCCATCAGCAAGACGCTCCCTGATGGCTTCTACGGCACGCGGTTCAAACTCCCACTCGGAGACGGCGTCGACCCGGACACGTTCTACGACGCACTCGGCAACTACACTGAAATCCTCCCGACGATGGTCTCGTGGCAGGAAACACAAGACGGCGTCAAAAACGAGGAGGAGTTCGAACGCACGACGTTCCTCGACCGCTACCCCTCGGAACCGGCCATCGTTATCGACCGACCGGGTGAGTTCACACTGGCGATGGACACACCCGGCATCGTCAAGAAGGGCCGCACCAACGACTGCTTCCTACTCGACAATCCAATCAGCAGAAACACGGTCTACCACCAAGAATTCGACACGCTGTGGAACGACCACATCCACATCCACAACGAACAGGGACTCATTATCGCCGGCCCGAACCGTGGCCGACGACACAGCGAAGTCGACGAACTCGCCGGGGAGTTCACCGACATCGCGGACGAGTCCAAACCAATGCCGGATGTCCCGCTCCCACAGCCGGTCGCCTCACGCGACTCGCTCAAGCGCGACGAAGCACACGAACGGTTCTTCGAGTACGTCGAACACCTCGCCAAACAAGAGGAGGTCGACACAGTCTCGGACTACGTCAACGGCATCCTGAACAGCGACACCCCAGCCGACGCGGTCGAGTTCGTCCGCGAGCAGGGCAGCGAGTGGGAGTTGTTCCGCAAACTCGCCAAGAAGCACGGTGGCTACGACACGTTCAACACGACGGGCAAACTCGCCTCGTGGTTCGACAAACGCGACGTGTTCGACTTCGACAAAACAGACGCGCCCGAAGTCCAACCCGGCGAGGAGTTCGCCAGTGGCCGTGTCAACAAGCGCAACGACCCACAGCGCGACCTCAACGAGCACCCGAAGTACCCGATGCTGAAACTCATCTACGAACTCGATCAGGACGTGGATGTGGCAACCGCGGAAACGAAGGGCGACCCGAACCTGAAGAAGAACCGACGCAACAGCGTCACGTTCGGCGAACTCATCGGCACCGAGGGCAAGTGGCCGCTGTTCGTCGGCGCGAAACTCAACGAGGACCGTGTCGAAGTCATCTTCAACGACGACAACTACTCAGACGCTGCCGTGCTCAAGGTCAACAGTTACGGCAAGTGGCAGTCCGAACCGTGGAACGCTCGCCTCGTCAAAGAAGTCCCGTTCACCCACAAGGAGAACGAGGACTGCGAGTACGACTGGACCGTCCCAGACAGCATCCACGACGCCCACGTCAAGACAAAAACAACGAAAACAACCACGAACGAGAAGGGCGAGGCCATCGACCTCACCGACCCTGACAACTTTCAGGAACGGCCGGTCGACATCCGCTGCACGGAGAACTCGGCCATCGACGTTCGCGCAACCGTCGGCGACGTAATGGAAGCTCTCAGCGACACCGACCCCGACGAGAAAATCATCGTCGGCAACCGGAACCTCAACCACACGCGCATCGTCATCTTCCCGACAACGCGCGAACCGAACATCTCGGACCACTACGACCTCTCGCAACACGCCGCGCTTATCCGCTGCAACAAAAGCGAGGGCGAAGCCCTGTACGAGTTCGAGCAGGTGTGCTACCCCGAGGAGTTCGAACAACACATCCGCACCACCAAGGTCGACGTGTACGACCCATACAACGGCCTCGGCTTCTCGCAGAACATCGAGACGATACTCGACGAGCACAGCAGCCACGAGTACGTCTGGTTGAAACCCGGCTCAATCTTCGAGGACGCCGTCAGAAGCAACGACCTCAAGGACGTATCGACCAACCACGAACACTACGAGAACGTCCGCCGCGCACTGCTCGCCAAACTCAGCCACCAGACGGACGACTACCGCGTCGCCTTCTGGCCCGACGACGAATCCATGCGAAAGCGCATCTCGACGTTCGCCGAGTTCTACCACGAAACGGACGAGCACACGGGCTACTCGATCATGATTCAGTCGGAAGGCTACCACTCGACCAACTCGAACTGCACCAGCCACAGTCACAAAAGCAGAGTCGACCGCACCATCAAGCGCGCACAGTACCCGCAGTGGTCGACCGGTTCGGACGCATGGGGCAAAATCAACAGCACGGGCTACAGCGCACCACCGCAGTACGTCAAAGACCTCCTGCTGGCCTGCCGCGACCTCGGCATCGACCCTGACAACACCCAGAACCTCCGCCAAGCCATCGTGATGCTGGCGTCGACTTGTCCCGAAGGAGGCGACGACTGATGCCGCGTGTTCTCGACCAACGCGACTCACACTCGCTGGTGATGCTCGACAACGGCGAAACCGAACTCGTCCCGCGCTCGCCGTTCAACCGACTCATCTACGAACACGGGCTGCACGACTTCCTCGTCGACGGCTCGGAGATAATCAGCTACTCCGGCGACCACTACGACGCGACGCTGTCGAAAAACGACGGCGACGGCAACGGCTACACGCTCGACCTCGACCACGACGACGAGGCGTTCTCGCGGTCGCTCACGATTCCAAGCCGCGAACAACGCAAACTCCTCGACGCGCTGCTCGACGTGTACGCCTCTCGCACACACGACCCGCAGCCGCTTGCTGACCTCGCCGCCGAACTCCTCGACTTCGATGTCAACCCGGAGTACGTCAACCGGCTGGCTGCACTCGACGTGTTCAGCGACAAGGTCGAACTCCGCTCGGACGGCTGGCTTATCAACGACCACGTGTTGCTCTCGTATGACAACACGTTCTACCACCCGGACACCAACCGCGCCTCACGCTCCGGCGAGATACTCGACGACGCGGCCGAACTCCCGGCCTACGAACTCTCCTTCGCCCGGCGACCCAGTGATTCCGGCCAAACCGCGCTCTCTGGCTTCGCTGGCTTCGGCGGCGAGGAAGAAACCGTCGAGTTCGTGAGTCGTGCACTCTGGGCTGTTACCTACACACCGGAGGAACTCTAAGGGTAGGCTGAAACCTCTACCCACGTTCCCGCTGGCTTCGGGCTGAAACGCGGTTCGACTCCGCGCAGCGGACTGGTGATACCAAGACCAAACTCACCGCAACCACCGACACGACCGACAGCCAACCACCGATGGTCGACCGGTCAGCCGACCACACGAAACTCCGAAAATGTCACACTACGACAACGATATGTTCAGCAGCACCGACGCAGCAACCACCACCGACGCAGACGCAGCCGCCGAATCCTACGACATCCGCAAGTGGAAACTCGGCAACCACGGCACGCGCCCATCGGTCGACATCGACGCACTTCGCGCCGACGCCGAGCGCAACGCGAACATCGACGACGACCTCGCCAACATGCTCGAACAGGCCGCCGAACGCCTCGACACCGTCAACGTCAACGACTTCGAGTGCCCGGTCTGCGGCCTCTCGCACGGCCACAGCGACGACAAACACGACATCCGCCCGACGTTCAACGTCGAGGCGTCGTTCGCCGAGCGCATGGAGTTCGCACCGAACTGCCACTGTGGCGTCAACGAACTGGCGATGCTCATGGAGTTCACGCCGTACATCATCCCGCGCATGTTCACCGACGACGAGAAGTTCGAGGTGTTCGTCGGGATGATGCCGAGCGACGAGGCGGAGATGGCTCTCGACCTCTACTACCACCCGAACGTCAAGGTGGGCACGCTCAACAACAGTCTCTCGTCGACCGAGACGGTGTTCGCACTGCGCGACCGTCACATCGACGCGATGTCCGATGACCAAATCATCTGGGCAACCCACGAGCAAATCATCGAGGCCGCACGACTCCCGGTCCAACAGAGCGTAATCAACGCGTTCAAGGACTACACCGACCGCCTCTCGAACGTCCGAAACGCGGCCAACAACGCGCCGATTCCTTCGGACACCGAAGCACGCATCGAGTCAATCCGGTCTGACCTCGAAGTCCGCTTCGAATAGCACAACCCACCCCAACAGCCGACACTGAGTAGTTCAGTGTGGGCTGTTTTGCGTTGAGGGAGCCGGTCTCAGGACATGAAATAGGCCATGAAACACCGGCACACCCGCAGCAACCATCGACACTATGTCAACTTACAGAACCCAAGACGACAAAATCGTCGTCACGCACGAACAGAGCAGAGCAACGCCAACAGTCTACAACGGTTCGGTCTACACACCAACCAACAGAGCAACCGGCACCCAGAAGAAAGTCGCAAACATGTGGGCACGCGGCGACCTACCCACGCACAACAACGGCGAGTTCTACACCAGCACGCGCAACTTCCGCGGCAAGCAGTACCCAGACGGCCACGGCGAGCTAATGCACTACGCAACGCTCGCGGCGTTCCGCACACTCAACCAACTCGTCCTCACCAACAGCGAGGATTACGCCCGCGGCTGGGCGACCGTGACGTACCCCGACGCGAGCGCATGTCCGAACAACGAGACGCACTACCTGCCACTCTCGACGATGACGATACCTCGCAAAAACTGCCCGCTGCTCAAACACGTTATCGAAGTCCACGAGGGAGACTACGAGGACGAACAAGGCTACGACAAGATGGTGGTCTACAAAACCTCACACACCGACGAGTACGACGGCGACGAAACGTGTTATCGGGCTGCCAGCGACAAGTTCGACGACGACCCACTCCCGCCGGCCAGCGCGAGAGAGTTCGTCGACCACATCAAAGGAGTCTCCCAATGAATCCGTCGACAACGAGCACGCTCACACTCTCACGCGACGCGCTCAAACGCACCCACGACTGTCTCGACGACTCCGCAGCCGAAACCACTGGCGACCTCGGATTCGAGAACATCCAAGATCAAATCATCGACGCCACTGCCGAACTCCCTGCCGACGCCGAACTCGGCACGCTCACGCTCAAAGACTCGGAGTGGCTACTCGTCTACGGCGCAATCACAGCCACCGAGGCCGAGACTGACTACCGCCAACGCGAGGACCAGAACGTCCTCGACGAACTCAAAGACGGCTTCCCACCGTCACTTCGAACGCTCACTGAACAGGTCGACCACGCCGCCAACGCACTCAACCAGTTCGAGGGGGAGTTCTGATGGTCGGACTCGACGACCCGCCGTACACGATAACTCACGTCTCGGTGCTCGAAACAGCCGACAAGTACGGCTGCGAAATAGAACAGTACACCACTGAGTACGACGGCGAGGAACTCACAATCGAGAAGAACGCGCGATACATCTCGAAGTTCCGCCGCTGCACCTACACCGTCCTCGACGTAATGGAACGCAAGCGACTCGACAACCGCGGCACGGAGTTGTCGGGCAGCCAAGCCGACTACTATCTCAAACTCGAATCGGACCACCCGGACGACCTGAAAAAGCCAATCAGCGGCGACTTTCTGATGAAGCTCGACGCGTTCGCGTTCAAGCTGACCAGCGGCGAGATAATCGACCACGCAGTGAACGACTACGTCCCAGACGACCTCATAAGATAATGACACGACACGAATACTACCTCGACCCCGGCCGCAATCTCGACACCGACGACCACGAACGGTTGCTCGACGAGAACCGCGAGCAGTACGCACAGGAACGCAGAGAACAACTCATCCGCGAACTCGAAAACCTCAGATATGATTAAAGAACCAACACCCACCGGCACCAGACACTACACAGGCGACTGTCACACCTGCGAACGACGCGTCCACCGACCTGCACCAGCCAACCGCTTCTTTGCCGGCCAGAAGGAGATAATGGTCAACTGCATCGACTGTGGCTCAACCATTCCCTGCAACACGCAAGACACCACGGAGTACCGCGATGAGTGACGAACCATACTACACCGACGAGGAGATAGACGAGATGGTGGCTGACGCAGCCGAACTCCGAAAACGCCCACAACTCAAAGACAACACTCTACCACGACCGGAAAGCCCCGGACAAACGGAGATGGGAAGCGACCCGTGCCCGCTTTGCGGCGAGCCGATTCTATCCCTGCCCGGACACCTACCAGAGTGTGATGAACGATGAGCAACAACGACTACAAAGCCGACTGTGGACACACTGTCGACCCAGACGACGTTATACACAAACGAGAAATCTCGCTGTGCCCGGCGTGCTACCAACCGTTCGACCTCGACGAGTGGCCCGAACGCCTCGGAAAGCACACGCACCGCGTTATCGAAGGCGGCATGGGCGTTGGCGCACGAACCAACCGACACACGAACGTCGTCTACCTACTCGGCCTCGACAAACGCGGCCGTGCGCGCTACCACGACGAGGAGAACCGCCGGGTCAAAACGTTCGTCCCGATGAACGACTACGCGTACCGCGACGACCGCATCGAACGCGGCGCGAAAGTATCGGGATGGCAGACAACCAACGAACACGAACCGACGCTCGTGGCCGAACGCTACCGCGAGACCAAACCGGAGCCAGCACCCGCAATCCCCGGCGACTTCGTCACGCTCCCTAACGGCGACCACATCGTGATGGTCGACTGCACTGAGCGCGTCCACGCCGACCTGTACGGCTTCGGCGACTGGCTCGACGAACACAAACACGAGTTCAAACAACTCCGAGACTCCGTGCTCGAACGCTACGACATCACGTTCGAACAGTCCAATGACCAGAACTGACACCACCGACACCGACGACGATGAACCGAACTTCGACCGTATTCTCGACGAAATCCTCGACGACGTAGATGTCTGGGTTGAAGCACCCGGACCCGAAGGCCCGTGGCACTGGAAATCGCTCACAGTCTACCGCCGGATGAACGACATCCGCATCTACGACGTGGATGGTGAACTCCACGGCTGCCTCACCATCAACACACTCAACGACCCAATCCACAGCAAGCGACAGCGACTCGCCAACATCCTCGACAAAGCCCACGAGCAGTCACTCAACAGACTATGACGCTCACAACACACGGCTTCTGCCCGCGCTGCCAGAAACGCGTCGAACTGAACCCAATGGTCGCCGGCGAACACCTCGTCGATGTCTGTTATCGCTGCGACAACGCGATGATCTACGAGAGCCGCGAGCAGTGGGTCGAAGACGAACGCGAGACATACGAACGAATCCGCGACTGCGACCACCAGTTCGGATACGAAGACAGCAGAGTACCAGATGACCAGTGCGCCTACTGCGGCATCCACGAGTCGATGAGTGCCGAAGACGCAATCCACGACGACATCGACATCAGCGACCTACAGGAGGACCAATGACGGAAGATTGCTCACACGAGTTCGAGCAGTACAGCACCCAACTAATTGAGGAAATCAGTAACGCAGGCGTGGGAACGAGGCGAGGAGTCCCCAAACAACTCATCGCCCACCTGCCCTGTGAAAAGTGCGGTGAGGATGTCGCGGTCGAATACAATCTCAACTTCATCGGAGGAGACAGAGCATGACACTCAGAACTGGCGACGAAATCCACGCAGACAGCATCAGAGAACTCGCTGGCAAACTCGACATCAGCTCCGAAGAACTCAACGAGTACGAGTCGCCCTACGAGGCGGTCATCGAGATACTCGACGAACGCGACGCCGAGTACGTCCACGTCTCAGGCGGCTGGATGGACCCACACGTCGTCATCCAACTCACGCCGAACAACTAATCCCTGCTGACGCGACCTCCTCTCAGAGTTCCTGAAACTCACACGCACCTTACAAGGCCCCGTTCTGCTATCACTCCCTTCACCGGGGGTGGTAGTGGAGCGGGGCCTTTTTTTATGCCAATCGACACGACGCCTGCTTGCGATTTCCACCATACATGACTGTTGGAATACAGCACTCAACTGACACCCAACACCCCGACGCCATCTTGCGGTTTTACCCATATAACCCGGACGAAACGCCTGTTGAGCCACGCATATTGCCTTTCATCGCACTCAAAACCGCATGACAGCGTCGACCTGACGGCCGCTTTCCGACGCCAAAAACCCCCGAACAGCCTGTCCAAAACCCCTGAAAATCACCCGAAACCAGCCACTTCCAATCAATCAGCCCAATCACCTCGACGCACTCGTGCGGTTTTCCCACCATCTGTCACGGTGGAACGACTATATGAGTCGAACCCGTTGGTCTGCCTGAATGAGTATTGGAAGTGGCGATTTGTCGACCGCATCGGAGCAGCACACCGACCCTCCCTACACCACCACACAGGTCGCACTGAGCGACTGGCCCCCCCACGTGAAGACCGCGTGGCAGGTGTTTCAAGGCGTGAATAAGGGTGACATGGTACTGTGGGGCGAACGCGCCCAACCACTCACCGTTCAGGAAATTGTGACCACCGAGGAAGGACAGAAAGACCTGCATGTCGAAGGCCCGCGCGGCGGCACCTACACGCTCCGCGAACGCTACGACGACGAGGGCAACCCACGCTTCTACGCGGACGACTCGAAGGCAATGGACCTCCGCTACGTCGAGGGCGACACCGACGAGATGCGCCCGTTCACCGAACAGATGTACGAGTCTGTGGTCTCGAACCTCAAGCGCGCGGCCATAAACAACTACGTCCAAATGGACTACGACAGCTACCGCGCCACCGTCAAGGACGTAGTCAACTCGTGGGTTTCGGACGTGGAGTTTCAGCGGTGGTCGGGCTGGCCCTACGGATGGGAGGACGACGACTCGACCTACATCTTCCGTATGGTCCGCGAACACGCCGGTCGACTGCCTGAAACACCGCCGGACCAAACCACCTCGCCGAAAAACCAAGCCCGGATGATTCTCGTCGAGGAGGTCTACGAGCGCGGCCGAGAAATGGCGCACGAACGGCTTATCGAGAGCTACGACGACTACCGCGCGGTCGTGCTCCGCCTCGCCGACAACGCCATCGAACGCAACGACCTCAAAGCCCAGATGGACGCCCGACAGGCCGCCACCTCAATCGTCGACGAGTTCATCGACGCCCACTCCGAACCGCTCTGGCGGTCCATTATCCAACACGCCGAAACGGAGCCGATGGACTTCGAGTTCTACGACTTCATCGACGAGAGCGACATCAGCCGCGAGATGGCTCTCGACATTCTCGACCAAGACGTGTGGGCACGCACCCGAGACCTCCACGCCGAACGCGGCACGCACGACCCGACAATCCGCGGCCTCGCCTTTTTCGAGTACGACGAACTCGTCGAACTGCTGGTCGAAGACTCGCTCCGCGAACACAGCATCAACGACAACCGGCTGCTGTACACCACGGTCAACGAGGTCGTCCGCGACTTCACCGACGGCGTCAGCCGCAAGGAGTGGCCCTACGAGTTCGGCGGCGTCGACACCGAGACGTGGGGCGCAGGCGACACCGAGGACATCTTCACGTCCATCACGATGCACGCCGAGGTCGACCCGCAGGTTTTCAACCCGTTTGCCCGCGACAAGGAGCGCAAAATGGCGACACAGGTGCTGAACGAAGTCGTCCACAACCGCGCCTCGAACGCACTCGACGAAGAACAACTCCGCGCCACGCGCCCTGTCCCGGCCGACGAATACCTCGACGAGCACTTCAACGGCCTCACGCTCAACGACATCCGCAACGACACCGGCATTGACGCCCGCGAGTACATCCGCAACGCGATGGAAGGCATGGACGCCGAGGAGTTCGACCGCCTCGCCGGCTGGACGTTCGTCGACGAACTGGTCGAAGAAGCCGACGCCAACGTCCCGTTCATGTCGGGCCAGTGGGTGCTTGTCGACTACGGGCTGGTCCGCAAGGACGACCGGATGCGCCGCATTTCGTGGTTCGACCGCGAAACCGGCAACGTGCTCACGCTGCAAGGCCAAACCGACGGCAAGCCCATCGAAGGCGAGTTCGGCTACGACACGTTCAACGTTCAACTCGCCGCGTGGAACAACCCCGAAGGCGAGCAGTACCTCGTCACGGACGCCAACCTCGCCTACGCCTTCGAGTGGGCGCGCGACTACATCGGGGCCAATCAGGCCGACGTGAACATCATCGAGACCAAAGAGGGCCAACACTACGTCCAAGAGGCTATCGAGGAGGACGATGTCGACCTCCGCCCGTTCGCCGCCGACGTGGCTCCTGACTTCGCGCTGCCCGGCCCCGGCTTCACCGTCGACGACGCGCTCTCCTACGGCACTGAAACGTTCAAGCGGGTCGGCAAATGGCTCACCGACAACTCCCGAATCGTCGACGCCACGGCCAAAACCGCCGTCGCCCTCGCCTTCTCGGAGACGGCGTGGGTGATGAACCGCGTTGCGCCCGGCATCAACGTCAAACCCGACTACGACACGAAACACGGCGTCGGTATCACGGCCAACTACCAGTTCGGCGCAGAAGGCGACGAACTCGAACGCTACGACCCGGACGACGACTCACAGGCGTACACCGGCAACATCCAGACCAACGTCCGCATCACGCCCGGCGCGATGAAGTTCATCGGCGATGTGGCCTCGCCCGACTGGCTGTTCCAAGTCGACAAGGACGGCCAGACAACCAACGCCATCCAAAACCTCGCCAACAAGGTCGAACAGCCGTTCCAAGACGCCACTCAAGACTACGGGCGAACACCCCGGCGCGTGTTCGTCGGCGCACACATCCCAGCAACACCGATGGGCCGACCACAGAACGCCAACGACTACGAGAACCCAACAGCCTACACTGTCAACGGCAATCAAGTAATGGCGTTCTACCACCTCGACACCGGCCAGACGCTCCACGACCTCGACATCAACAACACACCCTACGAACGAACTGGCGAGGCCGAAATCATGCACCGTCTCAAACGCGTCGGCATCCACGGCTACCGCGTACCGTGGGGTGGCGCAGAAGGCTACGAGAACCGCGGCGACTCGGCAATGCGGGACGCTCACGACGAAACACGCGACCCATCAAAAGCTCTCGACGCCGCCGAAATCCACGAACTCGCGTGGTCGATGAGCCGTGACCAGATCATCGGAAGCAAGAAAACTCGGCTCGTCGGAACCGAAGATGAGGTCCGCGAGAAAGGCAACAAAATAGTCATCTCGAACAAGGCGTTTCTCAACTTCGTCCACGAGTGGCCCTACGTCCCAGACAAATCCGTGCTCAACACTGTCTGGGAGTTCTACAAAACTCGCGCCAAGGACTCCGACGAGTTCACTGTCTTCGACGCCTACGACCGCTTCCGCATGGGACTGGTCTACGACGCCGCCGACCGCGTGAACCAACGCGTCCTCCGCGAGACACTCCGCCAAACCGCCGCCGGCAACATCCCTTCGGACGCGCCGTACAACTCGTTCGAGGGCCTCTGGCAGCAGCCCACCCAGCGCGAATACTACTGGAACGTCGGCGGCGAACTCAACTCACGCGACGTGTTCGACCCATCAATCACGGACGAAATCCCCGACATCATCACGTTCGCCGAGGACAACCGCCCACACCCAACCATCTCCTACACGTGGTACGACGAGTCCGAGAACGTCTACAAACGCTACGACCACACCACGGCCACGAACACCGAAGTCACCGGGGCCAAAACCACCGAGGAGTACGTCAAGAACTACAACCTCAACAGCCAGTCGGACATTATGAGTGCGCTGCTCCCCTCGGTACGCGAGTCCATCAGCAACACCGCCCAGAACTCCGACGACCTCTCTATCGTCACCAGCGACGACGAGTGGCAGCCCGGCGACCGCGAGGAAGACCGCACGTGGCTTGAGTCAGACGAAGCCCAACGCCTCGCCAAAGTCTCGACCGGCAACGTCGACTGGGACGACCTCGACGGCACGGACCTCTCGGTCTGGGGGCTGTTCATCCGCGGCATGGACATGAAAACCGCAGCCAAAATGAGCGACCACTGGAACCTCACCGACCGCTTCGAGACGCGCCTTTCGGACGTGCTCCCCAGCAACTTCTCCCCATCCCGGCCGGACGTACCCTCGTTCGACGACTGGCTCGACCGCCGCCGCGGGCGTAACGCCATCGGCTCGGCCAGCGACAAAGCCCGCGCCAAAGCGCGCTACCTCTCAGAGATAGCTGGCTTCGACCAACAGTCAGTCACGGCCCGCGACGTACTCGGCGTCTCCGAAGGCGTCATGGACGAGTCACAACGCCAGCGAGACCTGCAAGAACACCACGAAGACACGGACTACCACAACTACGAGAACTTCTACGGCGAGCAGTTCGGAGAGGCGTTCGACGACGTGGCCCAACGGTACGCCGGCAACGAACCGGTCGACGACTCGCAGGAGTACGTTATCGACATGGAAACAGAACCCGCAGACGAGTAGGTTACTCGTCGGCTTCGTCGACCGCTTCTGACGAACCCATCAACGACTCATACGTCGAGTCGGCTTTGCCGTCGTCACCGCTGACGTGCTCGATTTTCCGTTCGAGTTCCTCGGTCGAGAACCGCCGCCACTCACCACGGTCGAAGTCCTCGATAATCGCCTCGCGTGGCTGTAGCGACTCGATTTTATCCTCGGCGTTGTCCATCGCCTCGGACTTCTCGGCCGCCTTATCGCGGTCACGGTCGCTCAGGTTGAAGTACACCGTGTAGTCCGACTGCGAGAGGATGTCCTCGTGGATTTTCTGCGGGCGTTGAGTGATGAACAACCACTCGACCCCCCGCTTCCGGCCACCTGTGACCAGCCGCATGAGCTTGTCACCGATACCGTGTTTCCGAGCGACCAAGTGCGCCTCGTCAAGCGAGAAGTGCGTGTCGCCGGCCTTCATCGCGGCATCGGCCAGCATCTCCACCAGCACGGTCGTCTCCTCGTCAGTCAACCCTTCGGGGACGACGCGGACGTACTTGTACTTGTAAAACACCCACTTCGGCAGCAGCACCTCGGGGCCGTCTTTCAACTCGGCTTCGGGAATGTACGACGGCGACCCATCAGGAAACGTCACGTACCGCTGGATGTTGTCCTTCGTCGCCGTGTACGTCAGCAACACCGGGTCGTCGGGGTCGCTGAAGCCAATCTCCTCGTCTTCGAGATCAATGTGCATCGCGTACTCGAACTCGGATTCGATGTCGAAGTCGGGCGCACCCTCGCCGGTCTCGATAGTCGGCACGTGGCCGGCGTCGCCGAACACGTGCTCACAGCCCTCGTCACCGCACCCACAGCGACCCGACCGACCGGAGCCGTCGCCGCTGGTCAGCACGTCTTCGAGCACTTTCCCGGCGAACCACGACTTGCCCATACCCGACCGTCCGAGGATGTTCGTTCGCGCCATCCTTAGCAGATGTACTCGTAGTGGTACGACCCCACCGGGCCGCCCTCGCCGTACACGCGCTCTTTGTCGTGGGCGTGGAGTTTCTCGCCACAGTGCCGGCAGACACCGCCCTCAAGCCGGCCCGCGGTCTCGCTCCCGTCAAAACTGAACGCGCCGCTCATGAGTCACCCTCGCCCACGCTGTACAGCATCCCGCGCTTGAACTCCTGATACTGTTCGTACTCCTCCTCAGAGAGTTCCTGCTTGAAGACGTGGTCGCGCTTGTTCTCGATTTTTTCGAAGACGGTGATGATTTCGATACCGTCGTTCTTCGCCACCGCGGCCAGCAGTTCAGCCGCCCGCTCCGGCGACATCTTGTCGACGCTCACGTTGATGCCGTGTATCCGGGCCATCTGCTTTGCGTCCATCCGCATGATGTTGATAACATCAGCCACGAGGTCGGCCTGCGAGAACGACACGCCAGTCTCCTCGTCGTGGAACGTATCGCGCTGCAACATCTCCTCGATACCGCCGCTCCCGAGGAAACTCATCAACCCGCCACTCTCGGCGGACTCTGCACCCGACTCAACGTCAATCCCTTCGTCTTCGAGCGCAGCCTCGATGTCCTCGATGTCTGCCGCCGCATCTGGGTGCAACTCCTCCGATTCGCCGTCCGTGGTGTGCTCTGATTCACTCATTAACAACAGCCTCCTCCGCCGCATCTTCGTCAAACGATACCTCTGCAACCTCCTCACTCTCAGCCGACGCAGGCGACGCGCTTGGCGCGTTCTGCGCTGGCGACGGCTGTGGCTGCTGTGGTGGGACTCGACCGCGACGCACAGTCGGCTGGGCGGCCACACGACCAGCCTGCGACTGCGACGCTGTCTGCGCCGCCTGCTCGAACTCCTCGTCGCTGTCGAACTTACCTTTCACCCACGCAATCGCCTCGCTGACCATCTCGTCGCCATCCGGCCGCTTGTGCAGCGTCAGCGCACCGAACGCAATCAACGCTGCAACCAGCCCGTACTCCGGCGGGATGTCCTCGATGTCGCGCTTGAGGTACTTCTCGGCACACTTCTCGCCGAAGTAGCCGACATGGAACTTCGAAGCCACCGCCTGCATCTCGCTGCTTACGCGCTTTCGCTCGGAACCTTCGAGACCAACCGCAGCCGCCTCGGCCAACCCTTCCTCAATCGCCGAAGCGATGGTGATGTCGGTCTCGCCCGGCGTCGACCCGCCAGAGCCACCGGAGCTACCCGAACCGCTGTCGCCCGTGTCGTTCTCGTCGCTGGCGTCTTCGACGCCGTCGAAACCGGCCACAATGCCGTTGTCATCGCCGATGCCGAGGTCGGCCGTCCCCATCTGCATCGACTTCTCACGCTCGGCATCCTCACTCTCGACGCCGTCGAACCCGCCAACAACGCCGTCATCGGAGTCGACACGCTCGTCGTCCTCGTCGTCGATGTCGAGTTCGGGTGGCATCAGTTACTCCCCATCCCGAGTTGACCCATCATCTGCTTGTCCTGCTGCAACGGCTCGCTGTCGGGGGCCGTAATCGCATCCTGCATCCGGCCCGGCTCCTCGCCCTGTGGTTCGCCCTGCGGCTGCGCCTGCTGCTGGGCTGGCTGCGGCTGCCCACGACCCTGTCGACGCGGCGTCGACGACCCGCGGTTCCGCAGGAAGCGGACCAACAACACGCCGCCGACAACAACGGCCGAAACCACGATAATCGCCTTCGTGTTGATTTTCGACAGCACGCCACCAGACGAGTCGTCACCTGTCTCCTCGACGCCGTCGTCGCCGGGCATCGACACCTCGGCAACCTCCTCGTCGTCGCTGGTCTCGGTCGTTTCCTCGCCGTCGGTCTCGTCTGTCTCGTCGTCTGTCTCTGGGGGCATCGAATCCTCCTCAGGTTCTGTCTGTTCGTCTGCCTGTTCTTCGTCGTCGTCCTCAGTGATTAGTTCCGGTGGCATTATTTCCAATTGTATCCCACGCCGCAGCCCGGACACTTGTCGGGCTGGCCGTGGACTTCTTCGTCACAGCCGTCGGCCGGACAGATGAAAATATCTGACCCACAGCGGCCGCACTTCTCTTGGTCGGTCACATACGAGTCCTGCCCGCACGACTCGCACACGACGTGCTCGCGCGGGATGGTCCCGTCCTCAGGGATTACGTACTTCTCCTCAGCAGACTCCCAGAGGTCTTTCGAACAGTACTTCCGCGACTGGTCGTCGGTGTTGTACCGACAGAACGGATTACCCGAAATCAGTGGCCGGTCCAAAGAGAGGTCTTTGGCGATAATGTGACCGCCCGGCAACCGTTCGAGCAAGCCTTCGACCATTACTCGCCCTCGCCACCCTCACCGGGCGTGTCGATAACCGCCGGTAGCTCCTCGCTCCGGCCGTACCGCTCGACGAACTCTGCCGTCGATGCGTCGTCCATCATATCTATCATCGCGTGCCAATCCTTCACTTCGTGGTTCGGGCCGTCGTGCCGAATACGCAGCCGCTCGACACGGTCTTTGACCATATCGGCATACGCTCGTGGCGCAAATGTGTTTGGCATCCAATCTATCATGGACAAGACTGGTATATAATTCAGAGGGTAGTCAACCACATTCACCGCGTCTGGCGATTCGGCTGCACAAACCCCAATCAGGGTGGTGAGGATGTCCGACCCGGCACACGCGAGTCATATGCGGGAAAAAACCGGCGAAAACCCGTCCGACACGGGCTGATTGACCGCTTATGTGATTCACGCCAACAAGTACGAACACAAGGTCTCGGCACTCGTCGAGGCCCGCTCACAACTATGGACATCCGACAGAACACCGAGGACCCAATTCAGATTCACGACGGTCTCGAATTCGTCTCGAAGCAAGACATCGAGCCGGGACAGAACACAGTCGCCGCGTACACCATCCGCGGCCCCCGAAACTACGTTATCGGCGTCGAGGAGGAGACTCCGCTGGCACCCGAGTTCCGCACCGAAGACGGCACTCCTATCGACAAGTCGACACAATTGGTGCTGCAAAAGGCCGACGTTCAGGGCAATCCGCTGGGCAACGCCATCGTCTTCCAACACAACATGGGGGCGTTCGAGTACGAGAAGATGCGCTCGGACCCGCACTACTTCAAGTACACCAACAAGCCGCTGCTCCTCAAACCGCGGGAGTACCTCTACGTCTACCTGCGGATGCCAGAGGGCGCGGACGACTTCTCGGCGGCTGAGTCACGGTTCACAATGGGTGACAACGTGACCCAGACCGGCAAACCCGTCTACATCCGCCACCTCCGCGACATGGACGACGACGAGAAGAAACTCATCGAGGACGCGTAAACCATGACTGAAAGCTACACCAACCCAAAGAACGACCGACGAAGCCTCACGCACACCGGCTCCGAGGTCGGCGAAGACAACCTCGAACGGTCGCAGAACGCCGAAGGCCGCGAGGACGACGTGCTCAAGTGGACCTGTCCACGAAAGTACGAGAAAATGACGTACTCGGCCGGCGACCACCTCACCAAGTTCTACCCACGCAGCCGGGAGAACACCGACGGAGACGGCGACCAGACCACGTTCGAGGTCGACATGAACATCGCCCCACCGAACGGCGAGACCATCGTCGACCAGATGGAGTACCAGCCCGTTGTCGCCATCGACAACGAAACTGGCGACCAACTCGAAGTCGAAGCCTACGACTTCGACGACAACACGGTTACGTTCACCGAGGCTCCCGAAGACGGCGACGCCAACGTCATCATGTGGCCGTTCATGACCGAGGGCCAGATCAAGTTCATGGGCGAAGACCAGTTCGGCAACGTCGTCGCCTCGCTCGACACGTGGGGCATCCCGCTCCACGTCTTCAACGACTTCGAGCAGGTCCGCGGCGAGACCAAAATCCACCTCACGGGTGCCGCCTCGTGGGAGGAGTCGGAAACGCTCGCGGTCTACATCGAATCCGACCACCAAATCGTCTGGGAAGACGACGAGTACCCCGAAGGCCGCTACGCCTCGACGATGGAACAGCGCGTCGACGTGGACGTATAGGAGCTTCCAATGGGAGTTACAGGCATCGCACGGGAGTTCGCGCCGGAATTTGAGCTACGCGACAGCGACGCCCCGGACACGAACAGCACAAGCGACGACCCCGTCAACATCGCCGAACGCATCTCAACAGCCATCGAGGACTTCGTCTCGGGGATGCTGCCCGGCCGTGACATCACAATTAGCTGGTCGACGCTCTCGCCGATGTTCTCAACGCTCGGCGACGTACTCGCCGCCGCCTTCGTTATCACGAGGTGGCTCTAATGGGCGTGCTCGAAGTCGCCGCCAGCACGTCGGGCGTGTCGCTGCCCAGCGAGAACGACGACTCCGACTCCGACTCGGAGCCGACCCCGGACCCGCGACCCGCAACGAAACCGTCGCTCACGCTGACTATCGACGGTTCTGAGTACCGGTTCAACTCGGAGACGTTGATTCTGTACGGCGTCGCACTGGCTGACTTGCTCCTCATCTACATCGCACTCAAGGTGTAACCGATGGGGATTCTCGACACCCTTTCTGGCGTCAACCAACGAGTCGAAGACACGACAGGCCGTGTTCTCGACAACGAGCGGCTCTCCGTTCAAGACAACGTCCGCAGCGGGATGACCCGCGCGTTCGGACACGACAGCGAGGAGGAGTTCGCCCAGTCAGCCACACAGGACTACGACCAACTCAAAAGCAGAGTCACCGACCGTGCGGCCAATCTCACCGACAACGAGACGCTCCGCGGTGCGGGTCGTGGCACCGAGTCCGCGTTCGACCTTCTCGTCGGCTACCCTGCCGAGGTCGCGTATTCGAGCGCAACCGGCGTCGACACCCGCACCGACAACCCCGAACACGCCGAGACGGGCTACTCGCCCGACGGCCTCGACTCGCTCGAAGGTTTAATCGTCGCCGGCCCGCTCGGGCGCATCGCAAGCAGCACAACGCGCGGCGCATCACGCGTCGCCAGAGGAGATTCAGATATGGTAGCAGGAGCAACCGCACGACTCGCAAACCGAGTCCGACAAGGAGGGAGTACAGCCAACCGAACAGGGGCGGACGACGCCGCAACCGCAACCCAGCGCGCACGACACAGCGACTACCGCCCCACCAACACCGGCCAAGCCGAGAACCTCACCCCACCGCCGGAACAGACCAGTGGGCTTCTCAGCCGCCTCGGCGACCGCGTACCGAATCCGAGAGACGCCTCACTCACGCAAAAAGTAGTCGGCGGCGCATTTGCCGGCGGCGCGGTGCTCGGCGCGGCCGGAATCATCGGCGGCGCGAACGCCTACCCAGACGGCTACGAGGTCGACCACACCTACCAGAAGGACCCACCGGCCGACCGCATCCGCCAGTACGACTCGGACAACAGCACAGTCGGCTACTGGGTTGTCGTCGACGAGTCCGGCGGCACGCTCACCGCTCTCGACAGCAACCGACAGTACATGGAAGTCGAGTTCCCGACCGAACAGAGCACACCGTTCAGTTCGTCGGGACAGGCCGACGCCGCCTACGAGAAGTGGGCCAGCGAGGTCAACAACCACAACCAGCAGACGCCAGCCTACGATGACGGCGAAGCCGACCCACAGTACACGTGGGGCGGAGCCAGTCACCGCCACTCGTTCGACTACGGCTGGCATCTCTACCGGCAGGAGCACAACACCCAAGACAACCACCGGTACTTCGTCGTCGGGCGCACGGCGGACAACGAACTCATCTTCATCAACGAAGCCGGCGCGGCAACCAAGTCGCCCAGCTCGCACCCGGACACCGAGACGGCTACAACCGCCTTCGAGGTCTGGGCCGAGAACGCCCAAGCCGGCCACTACAACGCCGCCCCGGACCCCGGCGAGTCCCGACCCACCTCCGATGAAGTCGTCCAAGCCGCCCGCGCCACCAGCACCGACGGGAACGGCGGCGGAATCGGCTCACTCAGCACACTCGTCGCCGGAGCCGCCGGCCTCGGCGTGCTCGCCGTTCTCATTATGGTGATACTATGACAGCACTTACGGTACTCAACGACTTCGTCGAAGAATCGGCCAACACGGTCTCGGGAGCGACACGCGTCGTGACCTCACCGCTCGCAAGCAACCGCAGCACCCCTGACGAGTTCGGCAAGTTCGTCAAGGACCGTATCGGCACGCTGTTCGATGGCCTGCTGGTCGTCCCGTCGACCACTGTCATCTACCTCCTGTACTCCTCCCGAGAACAGGGTAGCCTGCCGTGGCGCATCGGGAAAGGCGTCGGCTACGGCTCGTTCGTCTTCCTTATCTCGATGATTCTCCGCCGGGTGGTGCTCTAATGGCTGTGCTCGCACTCGTGGCGAAGTACGCCATCGGCGGCGCAGCGACCGCCTACGTCGCACCACGACTCACCGAGTTCGGCTGGAACAACGCGCTCACGTGGTTCGGCAAAACGTTCGCCACGTGGGCGGTGGTCGCGCTCGCATGGAACGCCATCGTCAACAACTTCGAAGCCGACGAGTTCGACCAACTCGATCTCGCTGGCAGCGCAGCCGCCACGCTCGTCATCCGGGCGGTGGTCTGAATGAGTGCCCTCCGAATCGCCCGCCGAACGGCATCCGACATCAAAAGCGGCTCGTCGGAGGTCATCCGCACGGGTGTCAAAAAAGGCACCTCACCCCTCTCGATTGCTGCGCTCGGCGGGGCTGGCGCGTACAGCTACGGCCAGTACACCGACCAGCAAGAAACCGACTCGGAAAGCGAACGATACGAAACGTACCAAGACCGACTCACACACATCGAGAACCAGTACAACAAGGGCGAAATCAGCAAAACCGAGAAAGAACGCCTCGAAGAACAGGCTCGACAGGACTACCAACAGAGCTTCGGCGAGGAACAACGCGGACTCACGCTCCCCGACCTTATCGGGCAGATGGGGACGGTTCAACTTATCGCGGTCTCGGCGGTGTCGTCGCTTGCTATCTACTTCATCGCCCGCCCTCTCGCCCGAAGTCTGGCAGAAAACGGACTGAACGCAGAGGGAGTGTTGGGGTAGCTATGTCAGACCTTTCGGACGCCGAGGAGTTCGTGTACATCATCACGTACCCGGCTGCCGAAACTACGGACGCCTCCCAGCGCAAAGCACTCGCCGACGGCCACGGCCGCAAAACACCGTTCACGCTGCCCCAAACCGAGTTCAAACTCCTTATCGAGACCCGCGAGCGCATCGCCTCGGTTGAACAACAGATGGCGGCCAACGCCGAGTCGCTTGAACGCATCGAACACAACGTCTCGAACGTCAAGGAGAAAGTCGACACGGTCGACGAACAGGCGATGGACGAGGAGTACTTCAAAGAGAACTACAAAGACGACATCAACTACAACACGCGCCTCGCGGAGTTCATCGTCTGGGGCGTCGCTGGCGTGATGGCGATTCTCGGCCTTATCACGTCACTCATCTCGACGGGAGTCCTCTGATGGGTGCAACCAGAGCCTACGAGTCCGACATCTACCCCAACGACTTCGTCTCTGTCACGCCGACCGGCACCCACGACACCTACGTTGGCGACGTAATCGCCACGCTCACGTCGAACGGCGTGCTCAACGGCTACGAAGTCCGCCTCTGGGGAAGCGACGGCCCACACAACACAACCCACCGGTTCACCCCGGACGAAGTCACCATCCACACCGAGGGCCGCCTCAGCGTGATGGATGATATAAGTCAACAGAAATACAATCACCGATAACATCAACCATGCCAATTAGTTCAATCACCAACCGAATCAGTGGCGGCTCGTCGAGCAGCGACGACTCGTCCTCGGACGACGACTCCTCGTCAGGGCAGTCGTCCGCCCAACAGGCAGCCAGTAGCTATGACTCGTCGAGCAGCAATACAACCGCAGAATCGGGCGACGGATACGGCGGGTCAACGTCCTCATCCGATGATTCGTCCTCGTCGAGCAGCAGTTCGTCCTCGTCGAGCAGCAGTTCGTCCTCGTCGAGCAGCAGTTCGTCCTCGTCGAGCAGCAGTTCGTCCTCGTCGAGCAGCAGTTCATCCGACGACGATGACGATGACGACTCGGACCCATCAGGCAACAACGACCTCGCCGAACAGAGCGATGGATACGGCGGCTCACTGCCGTCGTCGAGTGATTCCGACGACGACAGCGACGACGAGCCGGACCCATCGGGCAATAACCCGATGCTGGGTGCCTACGAATCGAGCCAAGAGAGCAGCCCAGACCCATCGGACTACGACAACCCGATGCTGAACAACTACCCGTCCTCAAGCGACGATTCATCCAGCGACCCAGACCCGTCTGGCAACAACGTCTCTGGCGACGACGACGACGACGATGACGACTGGGAATCGCCAGAGGGATGGGACACCTCGACCGCCGACGACTACGGCGACTTCGACCGCGGGGGCAGCCGCGACCCCGAAACCGGCGAAGAACTCGACCGCGAGTTCACCTACACCACTCAGCAGTACGGCGAGTTCGGCGTGGAAAACGACGAGTTCGTCTCCACTGCTGGCTGGGAACCTCAAAGCGAGGAGCAGGAAATCGCCACGGCGAACCAAGTCGAAGCCTCGCTGATGGCTGATGCAGGTATGGACCCAACCGGCAACAACGAGGAAGTCGACCAGCCATTAGGAAACGAAGGCCCGGAAGGACAAGGCGAACACCCGCCGGGAGAAGCACCACCGGGGATGCCGTTCGACTCCGGCAACCCGGCAGTCGACCGCGGCCCGCCCGCACTCCCGCCACAGGCCGGCGGCCCACAGGGACCACCCGGCGCACCCGGCTCGGACGGCGACGGCGACGGCGACGGCGGCAGTTCGGGCGGCTTCCTCGGCTCGACCGGCGGCCGCGTCGCAGCCGCAGGCGGCGCAGGCGCAGTTGGTCTCGGCGCGGCGTGGTGGCTCGGCCTGCTGTAAAAACCTATGACATCACGGACCAACAACCTCTTATGAAAATCGACCTTCCGGGCGACGACCCGGACACCCCGACAGTCGAAACCGACGGCGGCCAGTCCTCGTTCGGCTTCGATACGACTTCGCAACCGAGCACCGACACCTCGCTTCTCAACCGACTCCCAGCCCGCCACGTGTTTCTACTCGGCACGCTCGTCGGCCTCTCGACGGGCTTGCTCCCCACCGCGTACCTCCTGTTCCTGTAGTTCTCACCCAAGGATATATCATTGTCCGACAAGTATCGAAGCGTATGTCGGACACGCCACTCGACACCGAACTCACCCAGAAGTCGTCGACTCGCAAACCCGAGTACATGGCCGAGCGCATCACCGAGTTCCGCGAGGAGTACAACGAGCGCATCAACTCACTCCCTATCGACGACGAACACAAAGCGACGTTCATTCTCGATTCGGACAGCGAAGCCCGCCGCCGGCTTATCGACATGGGGATGGCCTACCACGTACAGTACGGCTCGCCGTTCGGCTTCTCGTTCGACCCCGAGAAGATGCCGTACAACCTCGACCAGTGTCCGCAGTGCGGCGAGCGCGACGACTGGCTGTTCCGCATGGGGGCCGACTTAATCACCGACGACGACACGGAGACAATGGCGTTCGTCAAACTCCGCTGTCTCTCCTGTGGGTCCACGCACAACCTCCGCGACCGCTACCCGACCTACGAGGGCGCGACCGAATCTAAGTAGTCAAGCATCTCGCTGCGGTCCTCGACCTCGACGCGCCACGTAATCCCACTCGACGCTTTCGACCACTTCTCTAAGGTGAACGGCCGGTCGTCCGCCCGGTGCAACTGCCCCAACCGCCGACCGACCGCCCGCGACGAACAGCCAATCATCCCGGCGATGTCCTTTGATTTCACAAACGCCTCACCGTGCGGCTGCTCAACCAGTTCGTCGAGCATCAGTACAACTTCGCGTTTCGTGACCATACATCCGATTGATAAGTAATCACAATAAAACCACCCGAATTGCACATTTATCTGGCAGGACGAACAGTCACAAACGCATGAAGAATCTCTCCGACAAGTTCCGCGAAGGCGGCATTAAATCAGTGGTGCTCGCCGCCGCCGTGATGCTCGCCACGGGCGCGGCCGAAGCCTACCGAGCCGGCGAAATCCAATCGGCAATCGCGCTCTCGCTCGGCGCGCTCGCCGCGTTCGGCACGCACGAAGCACTCTCCCAGTACCAGTTCGAGTTCAGCGAAGACGCCCGCGACCGAATTGCCGACGCACTCCCCGGCGTTGAGCGCGACCCTGAACAAACGTCCACCGAAGATGATGCCTGATTAACAACTTATACATGATGGTCCGGTAACACCATCCGCAATGTACAGTTCGTCCCCCAACAACCTCTCCGAAACCGACCTCCTGACGCGCATCAAACGGCTTGAACAACTCGTCCTCGACGGCCACACGCCCGAGACGTTCGACCTCAACGGCTCGCCGGTCGACCAGAGTTTCAGCGGCTTTCCGACGCGCATCGACAACGGCCAGTCCATCACTATCCCCGACAACACTCAGCAACTCGTCCGCGGCGCACTCACCGTCCGTGACGGCGCACTCACCTTCGGCCAGAACGCCGAACTCCGGGTGATGTAACATGACCGACGAAACCAAAATCACGGGCGACGGCATCGAAACGCCGGAAGCCGAAATCGGCGAACTCACGGTTGAGGAAATCGACGGCGCAACGCTCGACGGCAGCGGCGTTCCAACCGTCCCGACCTCGGCGGGCACCCCGTCGTCACGCGGCAACTACCGCTGGCAGAACGTCCCGGCCGCCATCCCGCAACCGCTCGCGCCCGCTATCGGCTTGCAGTTGGACGACGGCCTCATCTCGCAGTGGGAACACCGCGACGAACTCGACGCGCTCGGCATCCAGCCCGAACTCGCCATCGACACCGCGCACGTCGGCGACGACGGCCGCATGTCGTGGGACCAAATCGACACGCTGGTCAACGAGTACGGCTGGGGCATCCAAAACCACTCGCACGCCCACGACTCCTACGACGAACTCACACCTGAGGAAATCAAAGAAGACCTGCTCACGGCCGAGCGGCTGTTCGCCGAACACGGCTACCGACCCACCGCGTTCGTCTACCCGATGGCCGATACGGGCGGCGACGCCGGCATGTCTATCGTCTCACAACTGTACGCCCACGGCTACCACGACCGCGACGCGCCGATGGGGATGTCGTCGTCGAACAACGTGATGTTCGAGGCGAAACACCCACACCTGCTCAACCGCGTCAACGGCGACGAACGCCCGCTGTCCGAAATCGAGGACGCCATCGACGCTGCCACCGAGGAGCAGGTCCCGATTATGCTCGGCGGCCACGACATTATCGAAGGCGACGCCGACGACGAAGGCACCCGCGAACTCTCGCTGGGCAAACTCGAAGCCATCAGCGACTACGCGCTTGACGCCGGCATGGAGTGGGGTGGCTTCGTCGACATCGTCGCGCAGTACCCACAGTGGGGCATCCACCTCGACCCCGAAGCCGACGAGACCTACATGCGGCCGCACCCCAAAAACGGCGACTGGTTCTTCGGCACGCGAAGCTACTACCACTTCGGCGGCGGCGCACTCCGACTGTCCGACGACGACTTCCGCATTGGCGAGGAGAACAGCGGTGGCCCGTCGATCTTCGTCGAGGATGGCGACCTCAAAGCCACCGACACCGACGGCACGGTCTACACGCTCACAGAGTAACCGCCAACGCGGCCCTGATTGGACCTTTATCCGCCAGCCCTTCGAAGACGCGATAGAACCAGCCCATGATTACAACAGCCACAGGACTCGGAGGTGGCGGATGACCTCGGATGCAATCCACGTCCGCGACTACACCGTAATCGAGTCCGCGCAACTCGAAGACGCCAACGACGACGGCACCATCACCTGCCCCGGTGGCGAGGAAACCGCACTGATCGAGTTCGAACCAGCCGGGACCGGCTCTCGCGCACTGCTCCACGCCATCGGCGCAACGGACGCGTCCGGCCTTGAATACCGACTCCGGTTCGGCGGCAACGACATCTCGTTCACCGCCCAGTCGCCGCTCGGCGGTGTCAACGACCCGTTTTCGTTCACCGACGAACTGGGCAAACCACTCACCGCAGGCAGCGCAACGCTGTTTTTCACCGCCATCAACAACACGGAGAACGACATCGACCTCGTCGCCCGCGCTCACGTGGAGGTGCGGTAGATGGGACAATCGACGCTCTACAAAATCGGGTCGGGCATCGCCACTGATGTCAACGTCACTGACGACTCCTCGCGGGAACTCGGCCGCGTTGAAGTCACCGACATGGTCGACGAGGTCGACTTCGACATGGTCGACGACTCGTCGCGCCAACTCGGTAACACGCAGGTCACGAACACGGTCGAAACCGCGTCGACGACAGTCAACGGCACGCGGTCGTTCGCCCAGACGGTCGATGGCAGCGAGTCGCTTGATTCGCTCGACGTGCCGGATGGCTCGACACTCCGCCTACTGGCGGATGAAGACAACACCGAGCCGATCTACATTGACGACTACCCGCTGCTCGCCGGC
>SL_4KL_010_BRINEDRAFT_10000106_pt1 | contig 35472 bp, 37 predicted proteins | sample SodLak_010_BRINE_2_FD_10664 | JGI IMG/M metagenome (IMG submission 10664) | reverse complement strand
ATGAATAACTGTGAAGAACTGATTGAGAAGACAGATATAAAATGGAAAGAAATCAACAAAGAGCTGGGGTACGAGAGGACAGATAGAAGATTCCTAGAATACAAAAAATATCAGAGAAACCCTGAAAAGGTTGCAAACAAGGTTCTAAAACTATTCAAGGAGAAGCATGACATTGAGAAGGCGGAAAACTTCATAGAGCAGCTAAAAAACCTATCGAATTCAGATGTTTTCTGGGACGAGATAGAAGAAATCAAACGACAGAGCTACAACGGTTACGTCTACGACTTGACGGTTGAGAACGACCACAATTTTTTAGCAGGATTCGGAGGCATAACCTGTCACAACAGCTACTCGCTAGGCACCATAGTAGAAGAGTTACAGACTGTAGATGTTTCTAAGAATCTTTCTACTATTGTTGTTGATCCTATGGGCGTTTTTTGGTCAATGAAGCGTCCGAATGACAGGAGTGCGGCTTTGTTGGAGAAGTGGGGTTTGGATCCTGAAGCTTTTGACGCAAAAATATACATCCCAAAGGGTAAGTCCGGAGAGTATGAAGAGGACGGTCTGCCTTATGATGATACTTTTACTTTGAACCCTGGAGAGTTTACAGCACAGGAGTGGGGTATGGCGTTTGGTATTGACATGGGTTCTGAGAGAGGTATAATACTAGAAAGGGTTGTTTCCAAGCTGCAAGAAAAGTTTGGCTCCTCTTATCAGATAGATTATATAATTAGAGCTATTAGAAAAACTGATTTCAGTGAAGAAGCTGTAGAAGGACTGGTCAACCGGTTTAAGACTGCGGAAAAATGGGGTGTGTTCGGTGAAGAATCGTCGATAGATAAATTTACGTCTCGGGGAGAATTGTCTGTGATTGATTCATCCGCGTTTGGCGAAATGAGTTCTGGTTGGTCCGTCCAAAGCTTGATAGTGGCTTTACTAGGTAAACGTATTCTTAGAGAACGTATGACTGCTAGAAGGCTTGAAGAGATTGACGAAATGGAGAATATTTCAAAGAATGAGATGCCTATTGTTTGGATGTTAATTGATGAGGCTCACGAATTCTTGCCGGCGAAAGGTAAAACCCCTGCAACTGATCCTTTGCTGCGCTGGGTGAAACTTGGTAGAGAGCCTGGTGTTTCGCTTGTCCTGGCAACTCAGCAACCAGCCAAACTGCATCCTGATGCATTGAGTCAGTGTGATTTAATATTATCTCATAGGTTAACTGCAGAGCAAGATATCAATGCTTTGGGAGAGATAATGCAGACTTATATGAGGTATGATTTGAAGCATTACATTGATGCTCTTCCAGATAAGCCTGGCACCGGTTTGATATTGGATGATAACTCGGAGAGAGTTTATCCTGTTCAGATGAGACCTCGTAAAAGTTGGCACGCAGGAGGGACACCTAATGCCTTTAATGAATAACAGTTCTGTTGGTAGAGAAGCTACTGTAGAACAAGTCTTGATCGATTTACTAAAAGCTCCTTTCGAACACCCTGATATCTTACCAACTCTTCTACCTATTATACTGGGTGCTGTAGTCATAGAGCTTTATTTTGGAAAGCACAAGAACGAAGAACTGGGCTGGAATACATCTGTAGGAAATGCTGTCATATGGATAACAACTGGAGTGTCTCTCGTGATGACTGAGAGTTTAACACCTGGAGAGAAACTAGCCACTTACAGTTTAATCGGTTTAGGACTTTTTGTAGGTTATATGAACTTTTTCCATAAATGGTCTAAAAAAATAGCTTTTTTCGTATCTTCAGCAGGTATAATTTACACCCTAGCTTACGTTCTTGTCGTGCTAGTTAAAACAGATTTAGTTGTAACCGATAACATGTTAAAAGCCAGCCTAATATTCGTGATAGGGATGAATATAATGTTTAAAATTATTCAAAGTTTTGAAACACCTTCTCGAGAATCTTATAATCCTTATTAGATAGATTTCAAAGATTTTTTTGGTGAGAGGTTTTTATCAAGTTTGACTACGTATAGCTTGTTAAGGATGCAGTTTTTGAATAATGAAGATCTTGAATCGAGAACTTATCAAGAAGTTATCGCAGCGTCAGCAATAAAGGATAATACTTTAGTTGTACTTCCTACAGGATTGGGTAAGACTGTCATAGCTGCAATGGTGTCTGCAAAAAAACTTGAGGATGGTAAAATACTTTTTCTGGCTCCAACCAAGCCTCTAGTAGAGCAGCATCTGAGAAGCTTTAAACAATTTATAGATATTAAAGAAGATAAAATGGTGGTTATGACTGGTAAAACACGCCCCAACCAACGTTACAAGCTTTGGAAAAAGAAAAAAGTATTTTTTGCCACACCACAAGTCGTAGAAAATGATTTAATAGCGGATGAGATCCCTATAGAAGATTTTTCACTAGTAATATTCGATGAAGCGCATAAGGCTACGGGAGAATACAGTTATGTTTTCATCAGTGAAAAAATGAAGACACATAAACTGGCTTTGACGGCTTCTCCTGGCGGAAGTAAAGAAAAAATTATGGATGTGGCAGAAAAGCTTGAAATAAACAATTACGAGGTGCGTACTGAAGACGATCCAGACGTAGAACCTTACATAGAAGACAAACAGGTTGACTGGATACACGTAAAACTGGATAAAAGATTTGAAGATGCTAAGAAAAGCCTTGACAACAGTTATAGAACACAATTAAAGCAGTTAAAAAAACTAGGGCAATTAAACACAACATCAAACGTTCACAAAGGTCAATTACTGAAAATACAAGGTAAAATAGGATCAAAATTATCCAACAGCGACGACCCCAAACTCTACAAGGCTATTTCAACAGTAGCAACCGCAATTAAAATATCACAGGCAGTAGAACTTTTAGAAACACAAGGAGTATCACAATGCTATAACTACATGAGAAGATTAGAAGAAGACGATTCAAAAGCAGCAAAAAGAGCGCTAAACAACAAGGACTTCCAGAACGGTAAAAGCATGGTAGAATACCTGAAAAAGAAAGGTGAAGAGCACCCAAAAGTAGACAAACTACGTGAACTTATAGGAGACATGGACAAAGACGAGAAAGCACTAGTTTTTACAGAATACAGAGATTCTACCGAAAAAATTGCAGAAGAACTGAACACAGAAGGATTAAATGCTGTAAAATTCGTAGGACAGCAAGGCGATAAAGGAATGACTCAAAAGAAACAGGCAGAAGTATTACAAGCATTCAGCGAAGGAAAATTCAACGTAGTAGTTTCAACAAGCATAGGGGAAGAAGGTTTAGACATACCCTCTGTAGACTATGTAATATTCTATGAACCTGTAGCATCAGGTATTAGAGACATACAACGTGCAGGACGTACAGGCAGACAAGAATCAGGTAAAGTATACGTTTTAATGGCAGAGAACACTAGAGATGAAGGTCACTACTGGAGCGCCCACCACAAAAAAAAGAAAATGAACAAAGTACTGAACGAACTGAAAAATGAAGTACCTGAAGACAACAAAGAACAAAAGACGCTAGCAGGATACCAAGGGAAAAAGAAAAAAGAAGAAGACAGGGAAGAGAATGAGACATTAGTAATAGCAGACGATAGAGAAAACTCTGTGTCAAAAAAACTGTCTAAGATGGATATAAAAGTTCAGAAAAAGCGTTTGGAAGTAGCAGACTTCTTGGTAGCAGAAGAGACAGCAATAGAAAGAAAAAAAACAGAGGATTTTGTGGATTCGCTAATAGACCAAAGACTCTTCTCCCAAATAAAAGAAATGCATCAGTTTGACAACCCTATAATAATTATAGAAGGAGATGATCTTCATTCACATCGGAGAGTACATCCTAACGCTATAAGAGGAGCGCTTGCATCTCTAGCTTCGGACCACAATCTACCAACAATCTGGACTGATGATGAGGAGGAAACCGCAGAAATGTTGAAAATACTTGCAGAAAGAGAGCAAGAAGAAAAAGACAAAGATATAGCGGTGAGAGGTAGTTCAGGACCTAAATCAGAAATAGAAATGCAGAAATTTATAGTGGCAGGATTACCAGATGTGAACACAAAACTGGCTAAGAGGTTATTAGGAAGATTTGGAAATATTGAAAACATATTTACAGCATCTGAAGAAGAATTAAAAAATGTTGAGGGTATTGGAGAGAAAAAAGCCGGAAAAATTAAACAGATATTAAAACTAAAATATGAAGAAGAAAAATAAAAAGACAGATTGATCCAAGAAACCCCAAAGTTATATCTCTATCCGATTAGTAAGCGTACTTTAGATCGTAGATAGTTCTTATGAAACCGTTCAAGAATATTGACGACCAGAAGATCTTAGAATTATCGAAGTTTGTATTGAAAATGTTTTTAGCAGGAGTTATTTTCCAGCTGATTATATACCTAGATCCAGACACATATATTCTTCAGGAGTTGTTAGCAGAGTTCACCAGACAAGCGCTTAGTTTTGCCGGCATAGATCTTACAAGACAAGGTATACTACTTTATGGAGAAACTAATGCCTACATAGTTGTTCAAGACTGTTTAGGATGGAAGTCAAAATCGTTGTTTGTGGCCTTAGTCTTTGCATCTTCCTCAAACATTTTAAAACATTTTAAAATAATTTTACTAGGTTTAGCAATTCTTTTAGTATCCAACATAATCAGAGTTCTCACAACAGTTTACTTAAGCGAAATAGGAATTATATCATTTGATATAATACATGGAATACTATGGAGATGGGGTTTAAGTCTTGTAGTAATAATTATATGGTTTTACTGGTTTAGAAACATGAATACCTAGACCAAGAGATATTCAGAGAAGTTTTAAATAGAACCCTTAGAAAATTGTAATACATGAGCAAACACAGAAAGGGTATATCGCCCTTAATTGCAGCAGTGCTCTTAATAGCTTTCACAATGGCTGTAGCATCTCTATTTGCCCAATGGGCGCCAGAACTATTTGAAGATGCAGCAGGAGACACAAGCGAAAGAGCATCAGCAATACAAGACTGTTCAGCAATACAACTCGACATTATAAACGTGAACGATGACGGAGACGTCACAGTCCAACAAGTAGCAGGAGAGGCAGGAGCAGGAGAAATATCAGTAACATGGTTCTATGAAGATTCAGACCCTGCACAAGAAACTGAGACGCTAGGAGGAGAAGACCTTGAAGATTCAAGAGACGCAGTACAATTAGAAAACCCTAATGGATCAGCACTTGATTCTGTCGAAGTAAGTCCTCTAGACTGTGAAGGAGCAGCTGGAGCATCTTACAACGTCGAGTAAAGAAAATTAACAACTTATAACTCCTTTTTTCTTTTTATCCCTACATCATAACCCACTGTTTTTTATTGAAGCACAACCAATCCTACTTCGAGAATATGCCGGAAGATGGAGGAATAGACAAACAACTTTTAGAGAACGAACTACAAGGTATAGAGCAAGCAATAGAAGACCTTGAGGAAAGAGTTAAAGACATAGAAGACAGAGATATGATGGCTCAACTAGAGTCAATGTCTCTAGAAGAAGAAGTACAGGAAGTAGAAGAACTGCTTAACCATATGGGGAAGGAAGAACTAGAAAAACGCCTCAAAATGGTCGAACAAATAAAAGAAGAATACCAAGAAGGTAAAATACACGAAAAACTTGAATTCCTCTACCAACAAATCAAAGAAATCAGAGAAGGAGAAATAAAACCTAAAAAAGACGGCGAAACAGACAAAGAACTCGAAAAAAGATTAGAAAAACTGGAAAACAGGATAAAACAATTATCAACCGGCGAAGAAGACATACCAGAAAAATACAAGAAAGCAGTAAGATCAAACTACCAAAAACTGCAAAAACTCGAGAAAAAACTGAAAGAAACCAAAAACCAGTCCAAAAAACAAGAAAACCTGAAAGACTTAGAATCAAGAATAGAAACACTGGAAAAACAAAAAAACAAACAAATAGTCGCACACGAAAGCCGACCTGTAACAGAGAATTCTGAAAATCTTTCACATATAGATTTCGACCTCAAATCAATAAAATCAAGACTTGAGGAAATCGAAAAAAATAATGCCAACAAAGAATCCTTCAAAAACCACTGAAAACATTAGAGAATTAAGAAGAAGGATTAATAGAATCGAGGAAGAAGGAGAAGATGAAGAAGATAAAATAAGAGACGTTGATCAAAAGACCATAAAGAATAGAGAGAAAATAGATGACGTCCGGGAGAAAGTTATAGAAACACGTACAGAAATAGAAGGTAAAGTTGAAAATCTGAGAAGAGATATAACTAAGTTCGAAGAAGGAGGGAATAGAGAACTACCGTCAAAAGTCAGATACCAGTTGTCAGAGATAGACGATATGAAAAAAAGTATAAGAAAACTGGAGAAGAATATAGGTAAAAACAAAGATACAAAGACGAACACAGGACACGTACAGGAACCTAACATAGATGAAATAAGAGATGAATTGGAGCAAATAGCTGATAGGAATGTTGAACAAAGATTAGAAGATTTAAAAGATGGAGCTGATAATCTGGATTCCAGAGAAGATATTGAAGAGCTTGGCGAGAAGATTGATAACTTATCTGAGCATGTTATTTCCAATCAAGAGAAGATACACGAGTTAAGGAGGAGAATGGAGCTGCAGTATTCCTCCAATAAATCTAAAGACTCTGACGAAATAACGATTATAAGCTAGACTAAAATAATCATCCAGCTAATTCCTCCTCCTAAAACAGATGTTAGGACTAGAGCTATTGGAAAAACCGGTATAAACCTTACACCCTCTCTTATTGTAACTCTTTCAGCCTTAATACTGTCTATTTCTTTTTGTGTGATCCCTACGACCTTTCCTCCCTGTTCTTCACTGCTTGCTAAAACATCTCCAGGCTCTAGTTCTGACACCGATACCTCACGAGTTAGAACGTCTTCTTGTATGTTCAGTAGGAACCTGTAGATTATTATCATAGATACTAGGAATATGAAGTAGACTAAACCATTGAAACTTCCGGTATAAACCCCTATTAAGCATATGGCTGCTGAAAGAATTATTTCAACAGTTATACGTTTTTCCTGTTGTTTTATGTCTTTCCAAGTCTGGCTCCAAACTCCTCTGTTTTGAACTGATTTGTAGAATGCGAACAAAAGTGTATAGAGCATTCCTACAATCATTATGTTGAGAAATAAGTTGATTGAGAAGAGTACATCCGGACCTGTCAGACTGTAAGGTGTTGCAAAACCTAAGACGCTCATTGCGAAAGCATCAGCTCCCCCCCACATTCCCATAATGTAGAGACCCCAACCATAAATAGAAAATACTGTGCCAACTACAAGAGACCATATAAGAGGATCTCCTAAGGCTTGCAACCATTCTAGAGGAGAATTTAACAATAATTGTATCTCTAAAAGTGTAGATACATCCATATTAGTATTATAAGATGCTAAACCGTGTAAAATTAAGCCAGCCGCTACTCCGATCGCAGGGAATATATCAGGTACTTCTGTAGTTTTAAGATCCGAAATTGCAGCAATGAAAAGCACCGAGAAAGCGACTATATGCGAGAATACTATCAGACTCATGTATTATACAAGTATAAAGTCCGTACCAGTTAAATTAGTACTCCTATTTGAAGATTCCTTTTCCTTCTCTTCTGCGTGCAGAAATAATTTTTTGTAGAACTGTTTTAGCCACTTATTGTTAACAACGCTTTTTTTAAATGGTATCACTGCAAATTGAAGCATATACATGAAGAATCTCCTTTGGCTCGACAACATAGACAAAAGCGATAGTGAAAAACTAGGAGAAAAAACCGGAAACCTTGGAGAACTAAAAAACAAAACAGGCATTCCTGTACCTAAAGGATTTGTAGCCACCCCCCAAGCCTACAACAACTTTCTGCAAGAAAACAATTTGAAAGAGAAGATAAGAAGAATACTCGATGGAATAGATACAGAGGACGTATCAGATCTTCACAACAAATCAGAGCAGATCAGATCACATATAAAAGAAGCAGATATTTCAAAAGCTGTCAGAAAAGAGATAGAAGAATCCTACAAGAAGCTAGGTAAAGAAACAGGGGGAGAAAAACCTTTAGTAGCCATAAGAACAAGCATAACAAAAAATGATAAACAAAACAAGTTCCAAAACAATGGAAAAGACACCTACCTAAACATATCAGGAGAAAAACAAATCCTAGAAAAAATAAAGGAATGCTATGCATCACTCTTCACGAACAAACTGATATCACAGAGAGAAAACGGAAATGAAGACCACTTCAAAAACAAACCATCAATTATAATACAACAGATGGTTAACAAAGGCGAAGGTGTCTCAGGAGCAGCATTCACACTGGATCCAGAAACCGGACTAGAAAATATAATAAGCATAAACGGTTCATACGGACTAGGCAAACACATAATAGAAGGAAAAGTCAATCCGGACGAATTCATATTGTTCAAAAACAATCTCGGCATAATAAAAAAAGTGAAAGGACAGAAAGACACAAAACTAACAGGAAAAACTGGGAAAAACAAAATAGTTAACGTGCCTAAAAGAGAACGTGAAAAAACCTGCCTTACAAATAACCAAATCAAAGAATTGGCAAAATATTCGGTGAAAATAGAGGAACACTACAACAACCCTGTCAGAATAGAATGGGCTCTAAACAGAAGAGACAAAAAACTCTATATACTACAAGCAAAAGAAGAGAAGCCTAAAAAAGAAAAAGACACAATAAAGGAACACAGAATAGAGACAAAAAATAAGAAAATAATCGAAGGAGAAGCAATCTCAAACAAAATAACCTCAGGAAACATACGTTTACTAAATTCTGCGAAGCAGATTGACGAACTCAAAGAAGGAGAGATCCTAGTAACAGACAGTACAGATCCTGAATGGGATCCAATCCTGGAAAAAGCAGATGCCATAATAACCAATAAAAAAGGCAGAACGAACCACACAACAATCTTCTCAAGAGAGAACAATACTCCTGCAGTCACAGGAACAGAAAACGCAACATCAAAACTTTCAAACGGAGAGACAGTTACCGTTGACTGTTCCTCACCAACAGGTAAAATATGGAGAGGTGAACCCAAATACGAAACAACAACTCACCAAATAGACGAAATACCTGAAACAGAAACAGATGTAAACATAGAAATAAACAAACCTGAAGAAGCATTGCATTCGGCAAAAATACCTGCAGAAAAGTGTTTGGCAGAGACAAAAGACATGCTATCAAACACCGTAAACTTATCAGAAAAAATTGAAGAAAATGAAGACAAATACCTAGAAATACTCAGATCAGGTATTGGAGAGATAGCAGCAGCTTTCCACCCTAAAGACGTTATAATGCACCTAAACGGGCAAGAATACTTTGAAAACAAACAGGAAAGTCCTAAGAACAATAGAGTTAAAAAAATACAGGAAATGGAGATCAAAGCAGTCAAAGAATGCTTAAAAGAACTCAAATTAGATAACTTAAAGATAACAGTCACGTCTTGCAACACAATTAAAGAAGCTAAAAAGAAAAAAGCTGAAATCAAAAAACATGGTTTGGAGCAGTATAATATAGATATCTATCTATCAGTAGAATCACCATCAAACATAATATGCGCAAACGAATTCTCGAAACTTTTCAACGGTTTCTCCGTAAACCTGAGCAAACTGGAAAAATCAACATTAGGAAAAACCAATTCGGATAAGATAAAATCTGACCCAGCTGTTAAAAAACTTGTAAACAGGCTCTGTCAAGTAGCTAACAAAGAAGATCTTTATACATGTATAAAAACAGGTGAAGAATCAAAATACAACAATTACAGTTGTTGTATAGCAGAGTCTTGCCTAGATGGTTTCTCAGTTCAGCCCAATTCGACAATAGAAGCAAGAATTAATATTGCAGAAGCAGAGAACAAGGATAAGAGAGACGTCTACGAATTCAACACTGATTCTATGATAGGTAAGGCTGCAGAAGAGGTCTATGAGATACTTGAAGAACACGGCGGGTTAAATGTAGATGAAATATCGCACTACACCTCGAAAAAGGTTGATGACCAAAGCTTGAACCAGGCATTGGGATGGTTGGCTAACGAAGGTAAAATAAGGTTGGAGAGTAAGAATAGCAAGGTTATCTACTATCCTGAGTATCTGAATAGAAAGTGAAACTCTATTTTGCTCTTACTATAAACTGTTCAACCGTTTCACCGTTATGCTGAAGCTTTATCAGGTATCTACCTTCACTTAATGGATCTGTGTCTGCTATATAGACTACTTGTCCTAAACAAGTATCACTAAAGTCTTCTGGAGCTTCAGTATTTGTAGCCTGTATATCTAAGACTACCTTATTATCTTTGACTGTGTAGTCATACCCTAGATCAGCTTTAACATTATCTACATCAAAACTGCCCTCAAAAGCTAGACTATTATCCTGTTTAAAGTTTATTTTCGGATCTGGAGCATCATGATAACGGCATTCTGTTTCTAGGTCCGAAAAATTTATTTGATTCTCAAAACCTATTGCCGTCACAAATAGAAGTGTAATAATTACCAACAATGATGCAAAACTCCAAAACTTTGACATAATATTATTCCTTTACGGTAGAAACATTAAAATACCTTATATGCCGAAGTGCAATAAGAGAAACCATTTTATTTAAAGAACTTACCTAACCAAAAACATTACATGGTAAAAGTATGGATGGTCTTTGAAGCACTTGGAACCGAAAAGAATGCAGTAATAGAATCACTCCAAGAACACGTAGATACTTTCAAAACCGAGAACGGTGTTGAAATCCTAGAGATGGAAAAAGATGAAATCGAAGAAATGGAAAACCCTCACGAAAAACTCGACAAAGGATTCTCACAAGTGCTAGAAATGCGTGTAAAATTCGAAAACTTTGAACGCGCAGCCAGAGCAGTAACAAACTACGGACCAACATACGTACAAGTAGAAGAACCTGATTTCTACGACTTAAGTCTAAAAGAAGGTCAACAAATTCTACAGAACATTGCGACCACAATGCATCAGTACGCGCAGATGGGTGCCGGAGGAGTATTAATATCGAAATCCGCAGACGAAAATTGATAACGTATTTATTGGTTTAACACATAATTGACTGTATGAAAAAGTTCCTTGCTGTAGCATTGCTTGCTTTACTAATATCCTCAGCTACAGCGACCAGTATAGAGAGTGAAACAGTAGAAATAAATCTCGATAACAACAAGGTAACATCTGATCTAGAGGTCAGAGAACTGACACACTCAACCTTCACTTACATTACAGCTTATTCAAAAGAAAATGTAAATGTAGAAGTGAACGGAGAAGAAAAAAACTGTGAAGTCAACGAACTATCCGTTGGATCGGAAGTGAGATGTAATATAGATGAAGAAGAATCCTTCAACGTCAAAATAGAGTTTAACACAAATGACCTAGTAGCACCTCATGAAGACATCAAAGTATTCCGTTACAGCCACTCAATCTATAGACCCACAGACGAATATAACCTCAGAGTACTACTACCCTCAGGATCAGGTCTAATCGACCAAGGAAATATAACAACCCCTGTAGTGGTTCCTGAAGATTTCAGTACAGGTAGTGACGGTAGACAAATATTCCTCGAGTGGAGTACTAGCCCTGCTCTAGGTGAAACACTTAATTATGAAGTAATGTTCGATCAAGCGAACTCTCCTCTAAACTATACTTGGCAAATTGCAACAATTTCAATACTAGCCGTTTCAGTAATATTAATATCATATATGTCATGGAGAAGACGCAACCTTGAGGAATTAGAAAGCTTTTACGATGAGCTTTCCAGTGACGAAATAGAAATAGTTGAACTTTTGAAAGCCAGTGATGGAGAAATGCTTCAAAAGGACATAGTGAATCAGTCCGAGTACTCTAAGGCAAAAATATCTGGAGTAGTATCAGGACTTGTCGAGAAAGAAATAGTTGAAAAACAGAAAGATGGTAGAAGTAATAAGATCACCTTATCCAAAAACTTGGCTTTCTAGCTTGTGACAATAGGCCATATCCTTGTACTATCATGGTATGTCATCCTACATACACATTTGAGATCTGTTCTATCTTCCAATTCCTGGGAAAGATTCGCATCTATAGCTCCTGGGGGATGACATGCAACAGTTCCATCGAAATTTTGTTCCGACCTTATATCATCCTCCATTTCTCTGCACTCTTTTTCATCCTGTACTAAGGCATTAGCTGTAAATAATCCTACTATAACCCCGAACAACATCATGAGTACGAGAAACGTTTTACGGTTGAGATTCAGAGATTTGGTAAAGTTTATCATAAATCTTCCTCCTCAGTGTTTTCTTCGATTATCTCCTCTAATTCTTCCACACCCTTAAATCCTTCATAAGGCTCCCCTTCAACTATTATTACTGGATACTCTTCTACAGAATAGTATTCTTCCAAGAAGTTTATTGGCTGCATGTCTAGGTCTGAGTCAAGTGGGTAGACGTATAGATTATCTGTGTTTTGGCGGAAATATGATAATACTGTACCCTGGTCTTCACAGGACTGACAGTCTTGAGTATATATGTATATTATTTCATCCATTGTCTCGTTGCATTTATTTTCTATACCTCTTGCTTCTATGAGACTTTGGATTATCATGTTTGTATATCTCTGTTTGACTGTCTCATACTCTGCATGGTCAAACCTGTTAGATTGTTCGTATGCCTCTACTTCCGTTCTTAGCTCCTCCATTCTTGGGAATGAAGAGTCTCTCCATTCTCTTAAAGAATCACAGTTATTTTCTCTTGCTATTTCTTCAGCTAGTCTTTGTCCCACTATTTGTGACTGGTGGTCTGCTTCTATCTGCGCCAGATCGTTATCCATGCTTGATACTTTGTAGTCGTTGAACTGTAAACCTATGAAATATATGCCCGACATTATGAGCACTGTAGCTATCACGGATAATGCTATTATCTCCCAATCTGTTCTCTCTCTTTGTTTTACCATTTTTTACCTCCTCTAATCCTAGATATTACTGCTGCAACCCAAAATGCTGCGAAGAGCATAGCATACACCCATAGGAACAGCAAGTAGTTTAACTTCCTCTTTCTTAGTTCTAACTTTTCCCCGGAAACCTTTAAACTTATCAGTAATGTTCCGATACCTACAACCACAAAAAGTGTATAGAATATGTGGAAATATGTCAGGCTTTGTATTGTTAAGTTAGGGTATTGGATCCAGAAATCTGTTAATGCCAACTCATAGTAGAAACCAATGATCCTATCTATAATTCTGTAGGACATGTGTGTTATCAGGAACATTAGCAGAAATATCCATACAACTGTGAAAGGTAAGAAAAACACTCCTATATTGCCGTACTCGCGGTTAAAGACTATATGTTTATACTTTATGAAGTTGTTTATGTAGCCTTTATACCATCTTATTCTTTGCCTAAATAATCCCCTAAGTGTTGCTGGCGAAATAGTATAGACGTATGCGTTCGTACTGTTTTTCAACAATTTTTTCTGTTCTATCACTCTGAAAGCTATCTCCATATCTTCCGTGAGGGTTTTCTCGTCCCATCCTCCGTTTTCTTTCATGAATTTTGTGTCATATATGCTCCCTGGTCCTGGTAGAACATACTGCGAGTTGAAGAGTGAGAACACTTTCCGTAGAAATACTTGGTAGACATATTCCGCCCATATAATTTTTTGCGGCCATGTCTTGGGATTATGTACTTTTATTGCTGGACTTACTCCCTTTACATCGTTGTTTTCAAGGTATCCTACCATTGAACGCAACATTTCAGGATCAGGGAATGAATCTCCATCCATACAACCTACTATCTCTGTTTCCACCTTTTTCAGAGCCTGATTCATCGAGTTGGCTTTTCCAGTGTTCTCCTTATCTATTATAGATATCCTGTCTTTGAAACTTCGAAGTATCTCTAATGTACTATCTTCTGAACCATCGTTTATTGCTATGATGTCAAGTTTATCTTTCGGATAATTCTGATCCAGCAGTGCCTGTATAGTGTCAGCTATATTTTCTTCTTCATTGTAAGCGGGTACTATAAACGTTACGGAGGGTAATCTTGAGGGCTCAGGATCATTATTTATGATTCTTTTATTTGCAGTATACAGGGATAACCACATAACTGATGAGAAAATCATTATTGTGAATATGCCCAGGTATACTTGATCAATCGATAACATCGACCAAAACCTCGTCATGCAACGTTTCTATACGATTTATGTAAATCATTGATCTTCCTTTTGTAAGGAGTTTTTTAGCCGTCTTTCATAATTTCGCGTAAGAATACTGTAGCATAGCTTCCTTTTGGAAGATCAAATTTGACAGTCATCTTATTTTGTGCCATGTTAAGATCGTCTTCTTCTATATCTATTACTTCGAAGTTTCTGAAGTCTGCGAACGCCCTTCTGTACGTTCCTTCGCTTCTAAGCTCAGGAAACTCTTGTAGTCTGAAGTCTTCTTGTGAGACCTCTTCCTCTTCTAGTATTTCCTTCACAATATTCTCTGGCCTGTTATCTTTGAGATCTGTTTTATATCCTACTAATGGTATTTCGTATTCTGGATCAAACCAATCTTCTTCGATTAATTTTGAAAGCGCGCGGTTAAATACCCATGACTGGTATGCATGGATGAAAAGCGTCTGTAAGCCTTCTGGAAGCCTTTTAATCGCTCCCTGATAGTCTTCAGGGTTTTTGGTCAAGTGATACAGTAAGCTTTTTTCGTATCTAAACTGTTTTGGGAATCTCTCTGCAGTCCCTTCTACTTCTCTTGTTTCCCAGAGTTCTCTCCGAATTTTTCGGATGCTTTTGTATTCTTCGTCATATGGTTTGGCGATGTAGGTCCAGACTGCTTCTTCGTAGTTTCCTTGTAGTATATGTCTTCCTACTTGGTGAGTTATTGGTCTTGCTGACCCGAATCTTTGTCTCCCAAAGTAATTGGGGAATTTACCATCTATTTCCTCCACTATTTTCAGACTTCTGTTCCTCAGATCTTCTATCGGCAGATTTAGTTGCCTTATTGTTATTTCGAACTGGTTTGCTTGTAGGTTTCCTAGTCCGATATGCCCGTTGCGTCCTAGTACCTCTAGATCAAATTCGTCTGTGAATATTTGGTTTACGTCTTCTTGGGAGACTCCTTCTATTGATATATGTTGTTCTGTTACCGCTCTCTTATCTTTGTTTCCTGCATATCCTATTCTTCCTTTTGATACGTGTAACATGTTGGATAGTTTTGAAACAGCTTCCATTGTTGTCATGTTTTGCTTTCTTAGTTTGATTATTAGGTGATCGCCGTCTTCGTCTAATTCATGGTTCGCCATTTCCGTGACTAAGAAGTCTTTAACTTGTTCTTTGAGTTCTCCCTTTATTCCTGGTGTTTCTGAGTAGTATTCCCATTCCATTATGTCTTCCATCATTTTTATTTTATCAGCTCCAGTTCTCCTGTTATTTTATCTATTTTTGATTCTTCTGCAGGTCCTATCCCTAACGCGGTTTTTGTACCGGGTTCAAGCTCGGTGTGTCCTGCATCTTTTACTAAGTACGTAGGTAGTTTATTATGTTTAGCCCTTGTGAGCAAGTCTTGGAGTTCGTTATCTCCAGAGCTCAGTATTATTTTTTTCTGTCCTTTCAAGGACCATTTGTTTTGCTGTGTTTCTGATGCTCTTTCGTACGCTTTTAGAGATGCGTGGCAGGCTTGTGCCATCATTTTACCTGTCGACATACCTATTTTTTCATCTATTATTATAGCTTGTTTGAGTTGCATTTCTGTTCTCTCGACAGGGTTTTGATTAATTAAACGAGTTTTTTCGGTGTCTCTCCAATGGAAACACAAATACTTTTTTGAGTGGGTTCACCCAGATTCGAACTGGGGATCTTCGCCTTGTAAGGGCGACGTCATAACCAACTAGACCATGAACCCTTAACAACAATGAATAAGTACGTGATTCTTATAAATTGAAAACTTCATAACTCCTTTTCCAAAACAGGGTCGTAGACATCCTCACCTCTTGAATAGTAGATGTAATGGACAAGTTCATAATTAGCTATATCAAGATCCTCAGGCTGCTTCTCAATATCTATAATATCTTCTTGTTCAACATCTCTCTCGATCATCTCTAAGTCGAATATACTGTCTTCAACAGAACCCTCCTGAGTTAAACGGTCTTTTTTCTTAAGCGAATCGATCAGGTTAGTGGTCTTGGCAAGAGTTATATCCATTTCTTCCATTATTTCACTCTTGTTCATACCTGAGACTATCTTCTCAAGAACCTCGTTCTCCACCTCGTTGACACTCTCTCTTTCAGCCTTAACTTCTCCAGTCACAGCATCAACCAACTTCATAGAATCTTCGGTTTCAACCAGATAAAGCGGATAATAAGCTTTATCATATTTCTCTCCTTTTTCAGCTTCTAGCTCGTCTAAAGATTTGTTTGGCTCAAAAATTTTAACTCTATCAGTCTCAACATAGTTCTCAGACGTCTGAGTCGTTCCCCCGTGTTTTGATTTTCTAGTTCTTACATCCGTCATTACAGGGTATTCATTCCCCAGTACAAAGGATACTCCTGGCGGAAGACTCTTTATCATCGACTCTACTTCCGATGTTATCCCTTCAAATGATTTACTTATTGCTTTTAGATCATTAGGGTTTGTCACTCTAAGTATAAACTGTGTGTTGCACTGTGAAAGCACGTTCTTGTCAATTCTTGCAGGTCTTTGGCTTATGACACCTATTCCTAGTCCAAATTTTCTTCCTTCACTTGCTATCTTCCTTAATATATCGTTCGACATTGCTTTCCCAAACCCTTTCTCTGGCACAAAGTTGTGAGCCTCTTCTATAACCATTATGAAAGGCGGTATTCTGTTCTTCTTTCTCAAGTCAAACAGTCTTTTTGCAAGCGAATACATTGTTATTTCTGCTGGTTCAGGTTCTACAGCCTTCAAATTGATTATTGTGGCTTCACCAGGTTCAACCAGATTTTCTAAATCTATAGGGTTCTCTGTAAACAGTCCTGATCTCTCTATTTGTTCCATAGAGTTTAGAAGATTCCATTTAGCTGTTGATTCCTCATGAGAAACAGAATCCATTATATCGTTGAAAGTATAGTCTTCATCTCTGTCCCTTAGTCTTTTAAGAGCATTATAGAGCACACCCATCTGTGAATTGGTTAAAGAATCTGGTATGACATCTATTAGTTCGTTTTTCTCCATGTTAATTGAAGAGAAGCTTAGCGGTATTGCCTCTCTATTGATATCTGTGTTTGGAGAATATTCTCTGACACTGTAAGATCTTGCTTCTTCTTCGTTATCAGGATTAGGTAATGATAAGGAGTTAAATTCACCGTGCGGATCAATAATAAGAACGGGCAAGTCTTGTTCAAGCATCTCTTCAATTAAAACCCCTGTAAGATAACTATTGTGACATATTATCCCTCCTTTACCGGCTATAAAGTTGTGGTGTTTTCTAACGGTTAAATCATACACATATCCTTCATAATCTACTTCTTCTATAGACTCGATTTTGTCCCATAGAACTTCAGATTGGGCAAGTTTCGAGTAGATTTGACTGTCTAGCCTTTCAGAGATTTTCTGGAATTTCTGCCTTGATGGTCGTCTTTTATTTTTTTCATACAGCGAAATCAGTGTCGAGTGAGAATCTATGCATTCTGAGAGTTCTCTTTGAGAAACTCCAAGTTTGTTTCTCTCTTTCTTGAAGTAGTCTCCATCTATAGGAATAACGTCTGTGTTAGTGTTTCCATCTTTACTTTCTATATAATCTTCGAGCTTGTTCTGTTTTCTCTTCATACCGAAACCGATATTCTTGGCGAACTTCATCATGAAATCTACGCCGCTTATAGATAACTCGTAGTACGTGTCTCCTTCATGATCGGAGTTGGTCGCTCTCTTCTCTTTACTGCGTATTCTACCAACTATACCGAACTCTAGGAGCATATAAGAAATATCACTTATCATTTGTTCGCTTGCAGAAGAAATGGTGATCTCGTGGTCTTCAACACAACCTTCACAGTCAAATAACGTCTTCAGGAACTGTCTTTTGCTGCTTTTCGACGATTTATGAACAGAACTAGGTACGTGTTTACCTCGAGATTTAGAGAGTGGTTCATAACCTATCTCCTTCAAAAATTGTTTGAGCGGTGTCGAATCTATATATACAGCATTTTCTCTCATTTCTGAGACTTCGAGACCGAATAATTCTTTGGAAAGCTGTCTGAATCTTTCAACCAGTTTTTCGTCATTATTAGTGAATATTATTCTATAACTTCCGTCTGCTTGTTGTTCTGCACCTTCCGCAATAGTTAGTGATAAGAATTCTGAGAGTTTAGTGTTAAATTCTTCCGGTATTTGAATTCCTTTCGAGTTCATCGATGTTAGAAAGCCGCTCGCCTCTTTAGGCTTATAGTCTTCATATCTCCAGTTTTCTATAGTGCTCCTAGACTGGTCGATTTCTTCTTCAATTTTATTTAATCTTACATCTTTCTGTTCCATTTCTTTATATTTTTGATAGTTTCTAGCTCTTTCAAGCCTTTTTTCTTTAATTTCTTGGCTCTCCAAAAGGCTTTGTTCAGAAATGCCGATGCAGTGTTCTTTGGAAGTTTCGATTTTTCTTGGAATTGCTATATGATTATTTTCTTGTATTTTCTGTGCTTCTTGAAAGTCGTAATTATTTTCTGCAACCATTAATGGATGTTCTGGAGTTACTTCGATTTCTCTGCCAGAACCTGTTTTTATCCTAAGTATTTTTTGTGCTTTTTTTCTGTATGCGTAGAGCGCGTCGGCATCTGTCTGCTTATAATCAGAATTCAATGCTTTTACGGAGCAAGAGTCTAATTGCCTTAGTTCTTCATTCTCACCCCTCTTTAAAGTCCTGTCCGCATTATCAAAAATCTGTTTTATAGACTTCAAATCCCCGTTGCTCATCAAAATTTTCGTATCGGGAGTTACGCATTTCCCTGCTCCGGTCTGTGCTAGTACGGCGAAGTGTTTGTAGAAGTTCTCCTTGTTCACGAATATGTCTATTTCTTCATTTGTTTCGAGATTACCGATTCTCAAGCCGTCTTCTTCTAGACCCAGTGTGTCAGAGATTAATTCCTGGTCTGCTCTGTAAACTATTGAGTCAGGTTCTATAACTCTTCTCGGCGCTTTGGTTAGTCCTTTATCACGGTAGCCTATTATGTTGGCTTTTGCCATGGTTTCTCCGTCAGGCTTTTTTGTAACTTCTTCTACTTGACCCAGAATCCATTTATCATTGCTTTTTACTGATATAAAGTCAAATTTTCTTACCTCTTCTGTCGCTCTGAATTTGAACGAAGAGGTGTTAACTTTTCCTTCTATTGTTCCTATCTGCATCTTTGGTCTATCTAATTTACAGATTATAGACGCATATTGATAAATTCTTCAATGAAACTAAACCAGTGATTTATGAATCTACGTATCAAAGGTAGAACTATTGTATGGTCATCAGGAGGTGGTTTCGATCGAAGAAATTTCTGACAATTTGAAGAATGATTTACGTTATTTAGGAATAACTCTCGGTATTGTAGTCTTGATGATAGGTTTTGGAAACATAGTCACCTCCAGTGAACCGGTTGAGGTAGGTACTGTAGAAGTGGAAACGGAATGTTTCGGCGCTGAAATAGGGACTTGTCTCGGCATACAACACGAGACACATACAACCTACAACTTCGACAATTACACATCCCCTGAACCAGGCACAGAGGATTACTACAGAAAAATCGAAGCCGAACTAATGATACAGGCATACGATATCTGCAGAGAAGAAACCGGTATGAACTGGACAGACAAAGCAGAATATGAGAATAAGACAGGAGAAGAATGGCTTCAAGAAGATAACGTAGACCTCCTACCCTGTGAAGAAACCTTCCATAGAGAAATAGAGGAAGATCAAGCCAATATAATGAACTAGAAAAAAGGTTTAACCCCGGGAAAAATAGATAATAAGTTAAATATCTTTCTACACCTTTGATTTCTATAAACAAGAGGTCGTAACAAAACAAAAATGGCAGAATACGTTGAACGAACATTCGTAGCTATCAAACCGGACGCAGTTAAAAGAGGACTAGTAGGAGAAATCACATCCACATTCGAAGACGCAGGATTCAAAATCATGGGAATGAAAATGGTTCAAGCAACCGACCAACTCCTAGAGCAACATTACGAAGAACATGTAGACAAACCATTCTACGATGGACTAGCAGAATACATGAAACAAGGTCCAATAGTCGCAGTAGTCCTAGAAGGAGTGCACGCAGCAGAAAACGTGAGGAAAATAGTAGGTGATACAAGCGCTAAAGACGCACACCCATCAACAATCAGAGGAAAATACGGGCATATGTCAATGGAACATGCAGACAAAGAAGGAAGACACTACAAAAACATAATACACGCCTCAGAACCAGGAGAACAAGAACAAGAGATAGAAATATGGTTTAAAGAGGAAGAGCTCCATGAATATGCTCATACAAGCGAAGAGGAAGTAAGATAGTTCTTTCTCCCTTTCTTCCCAACCCTCACTCTTATTTCTTATCAAAAATAATTTTTATGACAGAAAACCACAATAACCAGATTTTTTACTGGACAATCCGCAATCCTTCAATATAATGGCTGATTTCGAGTTAGAGGTAAACGTTTCCGGAGAAATATATCCCGAATACGCCATAGATATAATCGAAAGGGTCTCCTTAGGCGATATCAATGCCTTATATATGAAAGATGGTAGAGCTGCTTCATACAAAATCGATAGGTCAGAGGCTCAGAGATACCTCAAAGATATATTTTCTGACGAAGCCGATCTTCTCGAAGAGGACGAACAGAAAAAATCGGGTCTTTATTACTTGGAGAGAGATGGATTCACAAAAGTAACGAAACTTCCAACACCGCTTAAATACAACGGGAAAGAAATGGTGAGACTGGAGAACTTAGCCTTGACAAAATCAGAACAGTTCTGCTACACTTTGAGACTAGATTTCCAGGAAGACGAAGAAGAGTTTGTCACTCTCCGAAACGTTTACTCCTACGACTCACCCCAGGTTAGAAAAGAAGATAAGTTCAATCAGTTTTTCGAACTGGTGGGAAGTTTAGAGATGCTGCTCAAAGAATAGGGAGGTTATAGCAGTGTCAGCACTCAAATAAAGGCAGATAGAATCTGCCTGTCCCGCAGGGCTCTTCATCCACTGCCGAAAATACTAGTCTCCCCGGAAAAAATAGAGTTTGGGATATCAAGGAATTTAATATATTAACTCGTACAGCTTATCAATATTCAATTCAAATACTGCTACAGGTTTCTCCAAATCCCAGTTTTCCACCACTTGTTGAGAAATTTCTCCTATAAAACCCAACTTTTCTCCATCAATGAAAATATCTCCAGATCTATTAGACTTCAGGAAAGGTTTTTCGTCAGCTTTAACCCGGAAATCTTCACCCAAATCTCTTTCTAAGACTTGTAAAACCTCTCTCACATCATTAAAGTCTACTTCTTTATCTGAAACTATGTAAGCAAGTTTTCTGACATTGGATGCTCCTGTAGGCGAATCATCTAGTACTGCAACATCTTCCGCCTCGAAGAATTTCTGTGGATAACCGTGGTGCCTGTTGTTTTTGAGGACTTGAAGCATTGAAGGCGTCATCCAGTTTCTGAGCGCAGAATAATCTTCAGTTAGAGAGTTCTTCATCTCCACTATCTCTTTTCTTTCAGACTCCATTTTATCAAAGAGTTTATCTTTACTTGACAGGAAATATGTGTTCGTCTCTAATACTCCTGAGGAGACCATTATCTGCCTAAGTAGTGAAGTGAATTCTTCTATACCTTTCTGGTCGCCAATCTGATCTACCTCCGGCAACTCCGGAGTGATTTCTCCGTAGCCATGAGCTATAACAATATCTTCTATTAGATCATACTGATGCATTATATTGGTTCTGTACGCAGGTATCTTAACTTTCAGACTGTCACTGGTTTCTTTTTCAGCATCATAGTTCATTTTTTCGAGCCTTTCCTTGATTTCGTCCTCCATCAGGCTTAGACCAGATATTTTTCTGAAGTAGTGTATATCAAGACTCATTTCTTCAGGGTAGAGATCAGGCAATTCTTTTCCATCGACCCAGACAGATTCTATAGTTCCTCCTCTATCTGCAATGGCTGTAGCCACAATATTTAATGCTTTTTCAACTGTTTGCCTGTCTTTCCCTGTTACATCGATAAAGACGTTTTCTGTACTATTATCTACTTCTGTTAATTTATTGTTTATTATTGGAGGGAAGCTTAGAACTTTTTCATCTGCATCAGTTATTATAGGGTATTTATCACACTCTTCAAGTATCCAAGAATATTTAACACCTTTCTCATGCTTTTCCAGTATTTCTTCCAGACTCATTTGTTTTTCGTGTTCTAAAGGTGTGAAACTAACTTCTCCGGGTTTGACAGCCTTATATTTGAACGGAGGCTTTAATTGGGATAAATCATGCAGTCCTATAGCCAGTTTGTTTCTTTCTCTACCCATCGTTTTGTGCAGTTTTTCTTGTAACTGTATTAAGCTTTCAATAGACTTTTTTGACAAGTTCAGATTTCTGACTACCGCAGCCCCTATATAAGGTCTTACTTCTTCTACAGATTCTTCTTTTTTGACTTCAATATCTCCTTTCTCAACAGGATAATCTTTTAGCCCTTTTTGAACTCCGAAAAAACCTTTGTATGCTCTTGCCAAGCCTTCAACACTCAATAGGTCCGGACGGTTTGGATAAACTTCCACTTCTGCTTTACCATTTTCTATGCTATGCCAGTGGGCTCCGAGATATGAAGCCTGTTCTAAAAGTTTCTTATCGCTTATTTCCTTTCCTAGAAGTCGTTTGAATTCGTTTTTATCTATTTGTATGTTTGCCATTTATTTATCAGGTCTCCATATAGGTGTTTCTTCAAGGATTTCGATATCGTTTCTGTAAAGTTCTCTTATGTCTTCTATATCTGCTGCCTTCATTGCTATTCTTGGAACTCCTAATCCCCATGCTAGTACTGTTGCTTCGAATCCTAGCAGTGGTTTCACTACTTCAGGTCTAAATAGTCCTGCTCCGCCTGCACCTAACCAAGATCCATCCTCCTCATCCCATACTTGGACTTCTGCACTCATTTCTGTGTAAGGATAGTATGCAGGTATTATCCGGAATTTTTCGTAACCCATTCTTTCAAAGAACTCTGAGATGTATCCTTTAAGGTTTTTGAAGTTTAGTTTTTCGCCCACGACTATTCCATCAGTCTGTATAAACCCTGCTAGGTGTGTACGGTCCACGGTTTCGTTTCTAAAGTTTCTTCCAACTATGAATAGTTTTTTAGGCAGTTCCTCCTTGTTTACATCTATTTCATGCAGTCTTCTTGCTGATACTGCAGTTGTATGTGTTCTTAAAATGTTTTTAGCTGCTTCTTCTTCATTCCATTCTGTTTTATAGCCTTTGCTTCCTGTGGTCCAACCATCCTGGTGTGTTTGTTTTATATGATCTATTTTGTCTCCGTATTCTGATATGTCTGCTTTTTCAGGTGTTTTCAGGAAGAATGTATCATGCAGTTCTCTTGCAGGATGATCTTGTGGCGTATAAAGTGCGTCAAAGTTCAACAAACTTGGTACTACGAAATCTCCGCTCATTTCCTCGAAACCCATTTCAAGCCAGGTTGTCCGCGCATAATCTGTTACTTCTTTGTAGAAATGTTTTTTACCTGTTTTAGGTGTTTCTGTATGTGCTTCTACATTAAATTCTTCAACTAATTCTTCCAAGTCTATCTTCTTTCCTTCTTCTGACAGTATTAGTCTTCTCAGTTTTTTAGTTTCTTGTCGAACTAGACCTCTTTCTATGTCCTCTTCAGCATAATCCTGGTTTTCTAGTCTTATTCTGATTTGATCAGTTCCTAGGTTTTCTCTGCCTTGGTCTGTAAGATATGCTTCTCCTTCCTCTATCTTTATCCAGTTTTTCGATCTTGCTTTTCCGAGGGCAACATCAATATTAAGGTCTTGAAGCTCCGATATTTGTTTGGCTCCATTTTTCAGTCTTTGGATTAACTGGTGCTCCGGAGAACCGTTTTCAATTATTTCCTGCCCTTCGATAGTTAATTCATATACAATTTCTTCCTCCTCTTCAATCTTCACGAGACTGTTTTCTTCAAGCTCTAGACCCGCCCTGTTTACTGTTGACTGGTCAAATCCTTCTTCCGTGAACTGTTTTACCGACTTGGTTTCTTCTTTTTTTAATCCCTCTAATATCTCAATTGCTTGTGTTGAAAGTTTCACAAACATGACTTGTTCTGCTTAGGTTTTAATATTTAAGTTGTGTCAGATAGAGGAACAAACCAAGACCTATAATCGAAGCTAAACTAATTACAAAGCCAATGAAACTTTGAGCTGATTCCAGAACCGCCCCGGTTACTACAAAACCAGCTCCTAATAATACAAGATAAAAGTAATCTATCCAAACTTCACGGTCAAAATGTTTCCTATATATCGAGGCAGATATCAAAGAGCCCGCTATTCCTGCAATAATGAAACCAGTGATTTCAAAAAAAGCATGAGGAAGGTAACACAGTACAGAAGGAGCATTCGCACCGACAGCCTGAATCTCCTCCTCAGTACAAGCCAAAGCCGCATCCAAAGTTCTCGGCATCTCCTTCACCAACAGAGCAAAGAAAACACCCATCACTGAAGCATTCCAGGTTAATATAAAAGATCCGGAAGAGGCTATAAGCACAGAAATCAGTAATATAGATGTAAAAACAATTAAATTATTCAGTAGGATTGTGGAGAAAACTGTATCATTGAAAAAATACCCTGTAATACCTATTTCGTATAAAGTGGTTTCAATCTGCGATATCTGTATATCAAAGCTTTCTGGGAAAAGAGTGCCTAGAATCATGAATGCTGAAGCTTGTCCTATAAACAATGATAGATAAACTTTCATCTCGTCAATATGAGAACGGTTTCTCATCTCATCCTCCAAAAAGAACTGTGTAAGCGGATAAACTAGTGGTATCGATGCAAACACTGCAGCAACAATACCTGCCTCAGATGGAAAAAGCAGGTTTGCCAAGCCGTAACCTAGTAATCCTGCTAAAAAACCTGAAAAAATTAGAAGCCTATGATTACCCAATTTTTCTTCTCTGTAAATTAGCTCAGGCAACATTTTTTATACGCTCTCTTTCTGAAAACTGTTTTATTCATCTTCTCTTATTAAGTTTTTACATTCCGTCTCTGCAAGTCTATTTTTTTATCCCACATCTTCTCTGCTAGATCTCCCTCATACATCATCTGTTGGACTATTTCATCGGCATTTTCTTTCCTTTCTTGATGTCCTTGAAGAAATTCATTGAGTTCTTCAACTAGGATTTCTTTAATTTCACCAGTCATCATTTCACCTGAAGAGTACTGTTCTGCAATTTCAGCAAGTCTTTCATCGTCTTCCATTAACAAGTTTCTTAGCCATTGGAAAGATGTGTCTACTGAAAGGTCTGCACCTTCTTCTCTATGCTCTTCTAGCGTGTCTCCGCCTCCCGAATAAGCATGCTTTTTGACTTTTTCCTCCACCTGTTCAGGAGTATCGTCTAGCATTATGGCAGTTTTAGGCTTGGACGAACTCATTTTTCCGTCTGGACCCGTCAGTGCAGGTATAAATTTAGTGTGTATAGCCGCAGTTTTTTTATGACCGAATTTTTCCGCTATGTCTCTTTGTATTCTCCAATAAGGATCTTGATCAATACCTGCCGGTATCAGACATCTTTTCTCTTCGAAAAATGTTGGGATATTTTGAATAGCTGGCCAAAAGTTCATACCAATATTTGTTGAGCCTTCGAAACCGAAGACACCGCTTACTTGTGAATTGTTGACTTTTTCAGCGATTTTAACTATCCCATCATACATGTTACCCATATACTCTCGGTTCCGGAAAATAAAGGTCTTATCAGGGTCAAATCCTGCTGCTGCAACCTCCCTAACATTATCTTCAACATATTCATCTATTTCATCATCTGTGATATCGCGGTCCCAGTACTTTTCATCATCAGTCACCTGGATATAAACGTTGACGTCGAATTTTCTTTGCATCCAGGCTGTAAAATAGTAGCTGATTATATGACCTATATGCATAGGTCCTGAAGGTCCTATACCAGTATAAAGGAAGAATCCGTCGCCTTCTTGATATTCTTCTAGAGTCTTATCTAGACCTCTGTGAGAATATATGAAGTCACGATCAACGTATAGATTTCTGTCCCCTGCCAGATCGAAAAATTCTTCTTTTAATTCATCACTGATTCTTTCAGTCCCGAATTTATCTACAAGTTTATCATAGTTTACTGTTCCTTCAACGTCGAACGGAGTTACCTCAAAATCTTCTGCCATAATATTATTGTTCGTTCTCCTAAGCTTCTATAAGTTAACCTTGTTTTTCGTTACCTGTGGTTTTCCGGGCTTTGAACCCTAACATGTCACTGTATCCGTTTGTAGACATCAGTACAGGATAAAATTCTTCTTCTGCTTTTATTTTTTCTTCCCCGTTTTCTGCGTAGACTTCACCTTTTTTGACTTTTTTGAAGTTTTCAGCTAAGAATTTGTAGTTTCCTTCTACAGTTTCTTCGTATTGGAAAAAATCAGGGTTTGAAGTTTCATATTCTGTGTTTATAGCTCCTAGTGCTGCTAAGAAGTTTTTGAGTACTTTGTACGCGTTTTCCACTGCTTTTTCTGTTTTCTGATATCCTGCTTCGACTAGTATTGCATCAAGTTCTGGCTGACTATGCATAGTTCCACTGGAATCAGGGAAGTAAATAGTGCTTTCAACTGCTGCAAATCTGCAAAGACGTTTTGTGTCTTCATCCAGGCTAGATAGGATTGAAAAGGGTTCCGGATAAGATCTTGTGGAATGAATATCCAATACAGTCTTGTCTTCTAACTCTTTAAGTAGTTTGGCCGCTAGTCTTTCTTCATATAGTTCGCTGTTCTTGTCTCCAGGAAAGCATCTGTTCAAATCGGTGTCTAGATATCTTTCATCTTTTTCAAGTGCTTTTTCATTTGCTATTATGAATTTTACCGGTTTTTCGAATTTCCAGTCTTCTGAGAGAAATTTTTCAATGGTTTTTTTACCGCATGGCTCATCTCCATGCAGAGATCCTACTACAGCGATTTCTGGTTCGCCTTCACCTTTTTCAATTACTTGCATACAGTTTAAGAACTAGATTTAAAACTTTTATTATCATTATTTTGCTTCTATGATATCCATGGCAATTCAAGGTGGATGTTTTGGATCGCGTGAAGATGCGATCTCCGAGTAAATTTTCGAACTTTCAAAATCCTTCTAGCTCTGACTTTAAAAATTTCTGTGAGAGGATGTATTTATGGAAGATTTGACTGGCAAAATTTCTGAACTGGCGAAGAGAAGAGGTTTTTTCTCACCAACCGCAGAAAGCTATGGCGGAGTATCAGGATTCCAAACATTCGGACCAGAAGGTGCAGAACTCAAGAGGAACATAGAAAACAGCTGGAGGAAAAAATTCTCTGACGAACTCGGACACAGAGAAATAGAAGCACCAACAATAATGCCAGAACCAGTCTTCAAAGCTTCAGGGCACCTAGACACATTCGACGACATGATAATCAAATGCCAAGAATGTGGAACATCTTCAAGAGCAGACCACATCGTCGAAGACAACACAGATATAGAAGAAGCGGAAGGATTTACAACAGATAAAATAGAAGAAATAATAAAACAAAACAACTTAAAATGCCCCAAATGCGGAGAAAGCCTTGCAAATCTTCCCGTAGAAGATTTCAACCTCATGTTCAAAACAACAATCGGTCCTGGAGAAGGAAAACCCGGTTATCTTAGACCTGAGACAGCACAAGGAATATTTGTAGAATTCCCTAGATTTAAAGAGTACATGAGAAACCAGTTGCCGTTCGGAATCACACAAATCGGTAAATCATACAGAAACGAAATCTCGCCCCGGAAAGGACTGGTAAGAGTGAGAGAGCTAACTCAAGCAGAACTCGAACATTTTATAGACCCTGAAGAAGACAGTCCTCCAATATCGGACGTAGAAAATGTGGAACTCAAACTATACTCACGCAAAAGACAGAGTGAAAACAGTGGAACAGAAACAATAACTGTCAACGAAGCAGTAGAAAAAGGTATAATTGAATCAGAGTGGATAGCCTACTACTTAGGGCTGGCAAAAGAATGGTACGAAAGCATAGGGATAGACATGGAACGATTCAGGTTCAGACAACACCAAAACGACGAACTCTCACATTACGCAAGCGACTGCTGGGACGCAGAAAGCCAGGTCGACGGAGACTGGATAGAAATCACAGGTTTCGCATACAGAGGATGCTATGACCTAAAGAAACACAATCAGTACAGCGAAGAAGACTACACAATCTTCAAAGAATACAGTGAACCTATAGAAGAAAATGTGACAGAAGCACAACCAGACATGAGCTACCTTGGACCAGAACACGGAGACAAAGCAGGTAAAATAGCGGAGAAAATCAAGGAAAAAGCAGAAGAAGAACCCGAAGAGTTCTCAAAAGATAATATAACCATAGAAGTCGACAATCAAAAGTTTGAGATACCGTCAGAAAAATGCGGGTTCGAAGAGAAAACCGTGACTAAAAACGGAGAACATATCCTCCCACACATAGTTGAACCCTCATTTGGTGTAGACAGACTTGTTTACACCGTTCTCGCCCACTCATACAATCAAGACGAAGTAAACGGTGAAGATAGGACTGTTCTACAACTTGAAACTGAAATAGCTCCAACAGAAGTCGCAGTATTTCCACTAATGGATAAAGATGGTCTGCCAAACAAGGCAAAAGAAATAGCAGATAACCTGAGAAAACAAGGTCTATCAGTTAAATACGATGACACTGGGAATATAGGTAAACGTTACCGGAGACAAGATGAAGTAGGGACACCTTACTGTGTAACAGTCGACTATGAAACATTAGAGGAAAAGCCTGAAACAGTGACCGTTAGAAAAAGAGACTCAACCGAACAGGAAAGAGTTGAGATCAAAGAACTAAGCCAATATTTTAACTAATGTACAAAAACATCTCTCCCAAAAATACCTTCCTCTCTTTTTTGAAGACAGTTGATGTAGTCATCATAAAAATCTAGTTGAAAAATTGTTAATTAGAAAAATGACCGAGTGCTCTAAATGTGGAGAACAATCCATGGGTTTCGAATGCAGCTACTGTGGAGAAAGCTTTTGCTCCGAGCACCGGTTACCCGAAAACCATGATTGTGAAGGACTCGAGAAAGGTATAAAAAAAGAGAAAGAGGATTCTAAATGGTTCCAGGAGAAAGAAGTGAAGAATCAACCGCCTAAAAGAAGTAAAAAACCCTCGGTAATACAGGATGCACTTTCAGCTCTTTCAAGTAACTATACCTTGATCATAATACTTTTCACATCTCTAATATACTTGCTGCAGATATCAACAGGTCCTTCACCAACACAAAACCCGTTTTATGACTTATTTGCATTACAATCAGACCTAGGTGAACTGATCTCAGAGCCATGGAGAATATTCAGCGTCATGTTCCTACACGGAAGCAGTTTCCACTTATTCGCAAACATGATAACATTGTACTTCTTTGGGACAGCGCTCGAAAGGTTGATTGGTAGTAGAGACTTCCTCAAATTCTACTTTGCATCAGGCATAATAGCAAGCATAGGTTTCGTCCTATTCAGGAACTTTTTATCACTCTACCAAGGAGCTGAAGTCTTAGGATCTGCGGTTGGAGCTTCCGGAGCAGTTGTAGCTGTTTTTGCAGCAGTTGCAATGTTATATCCGCGGGCAGACGTACTCTTATTCTTCGTGATACCTATGAAAATAAAAACTGGTCTATACGCATTTGGAGCTTTTGAAATATTCAACACTGTAATCAGGATCTTCGGAGTACAGTTTTGGCCATTCGCATCATCAGCACACCTAACAGGGTTGATAGTAGGTGTCTGGTACGGTAAGAAATTACAGGAAAGGTATGCGAGAAACACGTCTGTTTTTAATCCTTTAGAAGTGTGAAAAATTTATAAAATCCTGTTAGAAAGTAGTGTTTGATGAGCAGAGATGATTTCACACCCTTAAGAGGTTTAAATAATACAAGACTTTTTGGTCACGTAGATAAAGTCGAATACCATGGAGAGGAGAGAGTGATCCTGGATAGAGACAAATATTCTAGCTACGAACCTAATGGCTTCTACAGCGGTGATGCTGCTTATTATTGTAGTTATACAGTTGATAATCCTGGGAGATATAGTAGAACAGGTTATATAGGTTTTAAAGAGTTAGGCGATAAGACTGCAGTGATCCATACTGATCCTAGAGGAGAAGAAATAGCTGAATTTTTGGAAGGGGAAAGAATATTCATAAATATTCTACCAAGATTCATGGACCCAAGAAGTATTCCTTAAGGAGTCACACGGTCTACTCGGTAATAAGTTACTCCTCTTTCAGAGTCAACTACAGCCCAAAGAATCTTGGCTCTGATGTTTTGCGCTAATCTTACTGCACGACTCATTTCCTGATAGCTCTGATTGTAATTCTCTGGAACAGCATGTACAATCCATTTCGTATGTTCTCTCTCATTTTTAGGTCCATCCTTGTAAGGGTTTACTCCTCTCTCATATACTCTGAAATGTGTGCCGAACTTGAATCCTGTCTTCACTATGTAACCTCTCTCACGTAGGTCAGAGTAGACAGGATACTTCTGATTAAACTCACTATCCTTATCTGAAAACTTTTGATACACCTCATCTCTTTCAAGTTCTCCATTCTTTTCTACTATTTCCAGTTCCCCTCTTTCAATAAGATGCATTGCTTCAACCAAAGATAACTCCAGGTAACCTTTTTCCACATTTTTGCCATAATAAAGATTTTTGTGGATCTTTTCCGCTTCTTCTTCGTCCCAGATCTTTACTGAAGTTTCAGAGATTTTTGCTTGTACCATAATATTACAGTTCTACGGACCTAATTTTTTTGTATTCAAACCTTTCAAACGTTTTTAGAAATCCTTCAACCCGCTTTGGTCTTGTTCCTTTACAATTCTTTCTGCAGTGCTCCAGGATTTACGTGTCTCGATAGGTAGCTCTCCTTTCTCTTCAATATATTTTTCCAGGAATTTTATGGTAGGTTTATCGTGAGGATAACCTGATTTGAAGTCGTACCCGTATTTTTGTTTTAAGTCTCCTATATGTTCTTCTCGGGCGGATTTAGCTATTATGGAAGCTGCTGAGACTACAGGATAAGTATCATCTGCTTTGTGTTCTGCCACAAATTTGACGTCTTTGAAACGTGGTGGTAATTCTTTCTTCATTTTTCTGATGAAACGTTTGCCGTTTGGTTCGGGAAGGTCTACGAACACTTCATCAGGATCTGCTTTTTCTATTATATCGACGAAGGCGTGTAGTTCTATTTCGTTTAGGCTCATTATTTCTCTGAGTTCGTCTATTTCTGATGCCTCAACTTCTTTCAAAAATACTTCACCGTAGTTTTCGAGTACTTCATCTATTGAGTCTCTTTTTTTATCGGAAAGTTTTTTAGAGTCTTTGACCCCAAGTTTTTCAATTTCTTGCAGTTTGTTTTTGTCTATTAGGAATCCTCCAACGAACATTGATCCGATTACTGGTCCACGTCCTGCCTCATCGATACCTAGGATTTTTACCATAGGACAATGTGAGAACGCGTATGTTTTATGATTTCCCAAGATGCATAGTTTAAAAGATTGATTTTCTGTTAGTTACTATAGACCCTTAGCGGGGTAGGGCAGCCAGGAGTGCCCGTCGGGCTCATAACCCGGAGGTCCGTGGTTCAAATCCACGCCCCGCTATTTCCGTTTTAAACCTTCTCTAACTTGCTCAGATGCCTTTGATTGCTAAAACCAATCTCACCAACCCATTTCTCTAGCTGTTGTTTACCATTCATTTGAATTCTGATTTTGCCCTCATTAAGCTCATATGCTCCAAACCGAAAACCCAAATCTTCAACAATTTCGATGAATTGATCTTGCATAGGAGACCTAGCAACTTTCATTTCGAGCCTTGGATAGAGGTATCCGTTATTATCAGCCAAGACTAAACTTCCATCAGTGTCGAAATAACCTCTTAAAACATCTTTACGTAACTTCCCACCCATATATCTCTCTGGTATGATTGCATTATCTTTCTTTGGAGAGGTCCTAAGTCCTACCTCCTCCGTAATAAATTCAAATAACTCCTTTTTGAAACATCTAATATCTAAAGCATTTTCATTACTTTTAGCGTATTGAGTAGGCTCTACATCGAACAATTCCTTAAAAAAGTCAGATATATACTCAGCATAGCTTTCCTCATCTTGAGATATAGTAAATTTAACAACATATTGTTCTCTTTGCCCGGCATCCCCACTATTGCACTTATATCTTCCTATTGAACCATCACCCAACAGCATACCTACAAATTCTGCCATCCTCCGACACACTAATCTAGGGTATTGCATAAAAGTTTATAATGTTTCTTTAATTAAAAATATTTCCTTAAAACCGTTTACATATTTCAAAAACGGTAAAAAAATACTCCATTACTAACCAAATTGGATCAAAAATTACTCCACAACCCTCAGAAAACACCTCCCAGTAACTTAATTAAAGGTGAAGAAACAGGCTATACTATTAAGGGGAAAGGGAGTGATTTATGCGAGGTAATGACAAAGGATGGAAAAACTTGGTAATGTTTTGATAAGTGTTATGCAGGATCTTTCAAAAGTTTCTACAGGAGGACATGCACATATAAAAATTAATAGACAGTTATGCGAACCAAAACTTTTTGGAACACTATTCCAGTACTTTAAGAAAGGTACAATCTTAGAAAATATTAATTTGACTGTCGAACCTCTTCAAACCCAGTTAGAGTGTCCTTGTGGCTACAGAGAAGAATTAGAGGACTACGATCACAAGGGTTATGGTCGGTGCCCTGAGTGCGGACAGTTCGCTAATATAAGAGATGATGAATATGAACTGGTTGAACCTGATCCTGGAGAAGCTGATCCCCGGGAGAACTTCAGGTTTTCATAAATAATGGTTTTGAAGATTTTCACCATGTCTTGAAAGACCATCCAGTATATCTGCCTCATACTCTCTTCTGAAGTGGGTTATAAGTCTACGAGATCTCTCTAATAAGCTGTGTGCTGGTTCTTCATTTTCTTGAGTAGGGTATACTGATACTTTAAGCCCTGATTCGTATCCAGGATCTAGTATTCCTGTGAGCGGTAGATCGTTCGAGTATATAACCGATATTGAGTTCCCACTGTTTTTGTATGCGGATACCTGTGCTTCTCTCTCATTTTTGAGTATACCCGCTGATTCTTCTTTTATTCTTGTCATTTCTGGATCTTTTTCGAATCCTTGTTGTTGCAAGTAATTTGATACGTGTTTATCGAGTTCTCTTTCAAACCCTATACGTGCTCTATATACTTCCTGCATACATATACAAATCATAAAATAATAATTTAAATACTCTTAAGTGGTAAAAACTGTTCCGGTTAAAACCAGCAGAAAGACACAAAACAACTGAAAACAAAAACAGAATCTTATGAAAGTCTACATCACAGGAGGGACAGGATTCATAGGAAGCCATCTAGCCCAGAAACTAACAGAAAAACAACACCAAGTAACAGTAGGAAGCCGCAAACCCAGAAACCTTCCTGAAAGAATACCTCAATCCGTGAAGACAGACAAAATAGACATAACCAAGCCCGAAACCATAGACTTCACAGACCAAGACATAGTAATACACTTAGTAGGACTATCCCCTATCTTCAAACCCTCAGTACCATACCACAAAGTCCACGTAAAAGGAACGGAAAACGTGGTCAAAAAATGCAGAGAAACCAAAACAAGACTAATCCACATGAGCGCCCTAGGAGCATCAACCAACGAAAACACAGAATACCTAAAAACAAAAGGAGAAGCACAAGAAAAAGTAGAAAACTCCAACCTCGAATGGACCATTATAAGACCATCAGTAATCTTCGGAGAAGACGGAGAATTCCTAAACTTCACAGAAAAACTTCTAACACCCTACATCACAGCATTACCCGGCGGAGGCAAAAACAAATTCCAACCAATCCATGTAGAAGATATCAGCGACCTAATCATCGAAACAGTTGAAGACAGAAAACATATACACAAAATCTACGACTTAGGAGGTCCAGAAATACACTCAATGAAAGAAATCGCAAAAATAATTGAAAAATCGAAAGACAGAGACCTGAAAGTCATTCCTATCCCAATGTTTTTAGTAAAAGTAACAATGACTATAACCGATAAACTAGGTTTGAAATACGGGTTAGACCAGTACAGATCCCTTAAAAAAGACAATATAACAACAGAAAACAGTATCAAAGATTTTGAAAAATCTAAGGACGAATTGAAAACTTTAAACGAATACCTGAGACAATGACAGACTTCTTCTTAATCGCTGCTTTCCTACTACTTGTGCTCGGAATAATCGGAAGTATATACCCCGGGCTGCCAGGTCCTTTATTCTCCATCATAGGAGTCACAATTTACTGGTGGAGCACAGACTACACGACGCCCAGTCTTTTATTTTTCACAGCTATAGTAGCTACAGGAGTTCTAGCTACAGTTTTAGATTACTTAGCAACCTATTACGGAGCAGAAAAAGGCGGAGCATCCCGAAAAACAATACACCTAGCAGTAATAGCATCCATGATACTCTTCCTGTTCACAGGACCTCTAGGAATCATAATAGGAACCGCCGGAGTAGTACTCATCCGAGAAATAACTATAGGTAAAAACCTGGAAGAAGCGTTCAACACCACCCTAACAACAACACTAGCCCTCCTAGGCTCAGCAGCCGCCAAAGTAGGCCTAACACTGCTGATGCTAGCACTCTTTATAATTTCGCTCTTTTTTTAATAACTCTGAATCCACTGGTTCAAGGACTCGGTACCACTGTTCAAAATCTGGTTCATCTTCATTTTGAACTATTTCATGTGGACAAATTCTTCCAGAGTATACAGACTCGACAAAAGGACTACCAGTCATAGATTTAATTTCACAGATTACTCTTATACAACTTTTTTCAACACCCGAACCAATCCCAAAAAAATGAAAACTTAACATACCATAAACTATATTGTGAATCTAAGCAGTGAAGAAATTCGGGAGAAAGCCACAGAAGCTACTCTGTGCTTTNTTTTTGAAGATGACAAGGTTCTTTTGATTGAGAAAAAACGNGGTGTTGGCGAAGACCTATTTAACGGTCCTGGCGGCAAAGTAGAAGAAAACGAATCTCCGAGAGAATGTGCAATAAGAGAAACAAAGGAAGAAGTAAATGTCACACCTCATAATTTGGAGAAAATAGGCGAGATAGAGTTCATCTTTGGCGAAAAACCCTTCATGTTTGTCCACGTCTTCAAAACCGAGAAATACACCGGAAAACCTAGAGAAT